>Ga0181537_10002995_pt1 | contig 14678 bp, 9 predicted proteins | sample PEATcosm2014_Bin_39_FD_119765 | JGI IMG/M metagenome (GOLD analysis project Ga0181537, IMG submission 119765) | Peatland microbial communities from MTU Mesocosm Facility, Houghton, MI, USA - PEATcosm2014_Bin23_10_metaG | ecosystem: Environmental > Terrestrial > Soil > Wetlands > Peat | place... | reverse complement strand
GTCAGACCCCGAGTAGTCGCGCCAGCTCAGCGCGCAGCTCAGCGGAGCTGCGCGCCACGGCGTCCGCCTCAGTCAGAGCATCGCCTGAGAACGGGCCGCTGGTGACGGCCACGCAGCGTACGCCGTCAGCGTGAGCGCAGGCTATGTCTCGCGGGGTGTCGCCGATCACCAGCGTCTCTTCGCGTGGCCAGGAGACACCGAGTCCCGCACTTTCGCCGGCACGGCGGCGCGCGATCGCCGGCAGCATCGAACGGTCCTCAGAGTCTGACCCGAAGCCGCCCTGCTGTTGCGGGAAGCGGTGTCCGATCCCGGCGGCCCTCAGCTTGATCCTTGCGATCGGCTCGAAGTTGCCGGTGAGGAGCGCCAGGCGAACCCCTTCGATTCCGGCCAGCCAGTCGAGCGTCGCCGGGATCCCCTCGACGACCAACCCCGAGAGGTCGGCCGGGCACATGCTCGCGTACAGCCGGCAGCACTCCTCCCGCACGTCGGCCGCTCGCTCATCTATGCGCTCCGCCGAGACCCCGGCGTCGAGCAGGATCAGCCGGGCGATCTCACCGTCGGTACGCCCGGCCGCCGAACCGTGCCGGCTGATCGTGTTGGTGGCAATGCCGTGGACGTTGTGCAGAGCCTGCATCAGCGCGCCGGCATGCTCGCGCGACGCCCTCTGAACCAGCGTGCCGTCGATGTCGAACAGCAGCAGCATCGGTCGGCTCCACTACCGCGCGAAGCCGGTGTCGGGTCGCAGCCGCATCGCGAAGGCCGCCAGCAGCTTCGCCGTGTTCTCGGAATCCTCCAGGGAGATCGTCTCGACACTCGAGTGCATGTAGCGCAGCGGCACCGAAACCAGCCCGGTCGGCACGCCGGCACGACTGATGTAGATCGCGTCGGCATCGGTGCCGGTACCGCGCGCGCTCGATGCGATCGTGTAGGGGATGTTCTCCGCCTCAGCCGCCTCATAGAGCAGCTCAAACACGCGTGGGTGGATGACCGTTCCGCGCTCTATCACCGGACCGGAGCCAAGCGAGTGCTTGGTGCTCTGGCCAAGCTCGATGCCGGGTGAGTCGGTTGCGTGGATGACGTCGACCGCGATGGCGACGTCCGGCCTGTGCCGGTAGGTGGCGGTGCCGGCACCGCGCACGCCCACCTCCTCCTGGACCACTGCCATCGCCAGGAAGTCCCCTGCCGAGCCCCCGGCCTCCTTCACGAGCTGCGCCGCGCGCGCGGCAACATAACAGCCGACGCGGTTATCGAGGGCGCGCGAAACCACGAGGTCGTTGGGCAGCTCCAGCGGTTCCACGTCAACCACGCCGACGTCCCCGATCCGCACACGAGAGTTCGCCTCGTCGCCGTCACGGGCACCTATGTCGATGTGCAGGTTCTTGAGCTTCGGGACCTCCTTGCGCTCCTCATCGGTGAGCAGGTGGATCGCCTTGCGCCCTATCACGCCGTGCACAGGCCCGCCGAGCGTGTCGAGCACGACGCGCTGGCCGATCAGTTGCAGCGGGTCCCAGCCGCCCACCTGGCCGAACCTCAGGAAGCCCTCGTCAGTGATGTGCGTTACATGAAAGCCGATCTCGTCGATGTGGCCGACCACCGCCAGCGAGGGTCCGCCGGCCGTACCTGGGACCCGAGCCCAGGACGAGCCCATGTGGTCGACGTCCACCTCTGTGGCGAACGGACGGCACCAATCGCGCCAGATCGCCGCCGCCCGTGCCTCCTGGCCCGAGGGACCAGGAGTGCGCAGCAGGTCAGACAACAGCTCAGGGATGACCATGCTCATGCAACCAGCAGTTGGCGAAGCACGAACTGCAGGATGCCGCCATGGCGGTAGTAGGTCTGCTCCTTGGGGGTGTCGATGCGGACCGTGACCGCGAAGCTCCTGCCGTCGGCTTCGACCGTCAACTCACGCGGGATGTCGGCGCCGCCGGCGATCCCGGTGATGGTGAACTTCTCATGGCCGGTGAGCCCGAGCGACTCGACGCTCTCACCGTCCTTGAACTGCAGCGGCAGCACGCCCATGCCAACCAGATTCGAGCGGTGGATGCGCTCGAAGCTCTCGGCGATGACGGCGCGCACGCCGAGCAGACGAGTGCCCTTTGCGGCCCAATCGCGTGAAGAGCCTGAGCCGTATTCCTTGCCGGCCAGGATGATCAGCGGCACGTGCTGCTCTATATAGCGCATCGATGCCTCGTAGATCGACTGCTGCTCGTTGGAGCCGTCGGCCAGGTATCGCGTGACCCCACCCTCAGGCACCGATTCCCACCCACCCCCGCCAACAGCCGCCAGCTTGTTGCGCAGGCGGATATTCGCGAACGTGCCGCGCATCATCACCTCGTGGTTGCCACGTCGCGAGCCGTAGGAGTTGAAATCGGCCGACTCAACGTGGTTGGAGTTGAGGTACGTCGCCGCCGGTCCGCCTGACTTGATGTTGCCGGCGGGCGAGATGTGATCTGTGGTGACGCTGTCACCCAGCACCGCGAGCACGCGCGCATCGTTGATGTCGTCGAGCGGCTCGGGCTCGCGCGGCAGCTCCTCAAAGAACGGGGGGCGCCGGACGTACGTGGAGCGCTCATCCCAGGAGAAGAGCTCACCGGTCGGCACCTGGAGGGTCTGCCAGCGCTCGTCGCCGTCAAAGACGTCGTCATAGCTCTTGCGGAACATGTCGGACTGGACAGCCTCCTCGACGACCGAGGCGATCTCAGCAGTGGTCGGCCAGATGTCCTTGAGGTAGACGGGCTCTCCGTGGCTGTCCTCGCCGAGCGGTTCTGCGTAGAGGTCCACGTCCATCGAGCCGGCAATTGCGTATGCGACGCAGAGTGGCGGCGACGCCAGGTAGTTCATCTTCACGTCCGGATTGATCCGGCCCTCGAAGTTGCGGTTGCCGGAGAGCACTGAAACCACCGCCAGGTCGGAGTCGTTGACGACCTTGGAGACCTCTTCAGGCAGCGGACCGCTGTTGCCGATGCAGGTCGTGCAGCCGTAGCCCACCAGGTTGAAACCGAGCTCGTCCAGATATTCGCTCAGACCGGCGCGGTCGAGGTACTCGGTCACGACCTTCGAACCCGGCGCCAGCGAGGTCTTGACCCACGGCTTGACGGTCAGTCCCCGCTGGACGGCGTTGCGGGCCAGCAGGCCCGCAGCGACCATCACCGACGGGTTGGAGGTGTTGGTGCAGGAGGTGATCGCGGCGATCACGACGTGGCCGTTGTCCAGCTCCGTCTGCGTGCCGTCGGCCATCGTCAGCGCGACTCTCGCGTGCACCGCCGTGTGCGTCGCGACGCTGGTCTCTTCATCGGCGGGGGCGGTGCTGTCGGGATCGGAGCCGGGCTCCTGATCCGCGGTCGGATCGCTGGCGGGAAAGCTGTCGGCCACGGCCCTGTCGTGGCCGTTGAGGCCCACGTACTCCCCGACAGCGTGCTCATACGCCTGCTTGGACTCCGTCAGTGGCACGCGATCCTGCGGGCGCTTGGGACCGGCGATGCTCGGCACCACCGTGGTCAGAACGAGCTCGAGCGTGTCGCTGTAGGTCGGCTGCTCCGAGTCTTTGTCGTGCCAGAGGCCGTTGGCCTTCGCGTACGCCTCCACCAGATCTATCTGCTCCTGCTTGCGGCCCGAGAAGCTCAGGTAGCGCAGCGTCTCGGCGTCGATCGGAAAGATCGCGCAGGTCGAGCCGAACTCCGGTGACATGTTGCCGATCGTGGCGCGGTCGGCGAGCGGCAGCCCGGCCAGGCCGGAGCCGAAGAACTCCACGAACTTGCCGACGACGCCGCGCTTGCGCAGCATCTCGGTGACGGTCAGCACCAGGTCGGTGGCGGTGGCGCCCTCGGGCAGCTGGCCGTTCAGCTTGAAGCCGATCACCTGCGGGATCAGCATCGACATCGGCTGGCCCAGCATCGCCGCTTCAGCTTCGATACCACCGACGCCCCAGCCGAGCACGCCCAATCCGTTGATCATGGTCGTGTGTGAGTCTGTCCCGACCAGCGTGTCGGGGTAGGCGACCGGGGTCGACCCGGAGCCCGAGACGAAGACGACGCGCGCGAGGTATTCGAGGTTGACCTGGTGCACGATCCCGGTGTCCGGTGGAACGACCTTGAAGTTGTCAAAGGCGGTCTGGCCCCAGCGCAGGAACTCATAGCGCTCCTGGTTGCGCTCGAACTCGAGCTCAGCGTTGCGCTCGAAGGCGAGCTTGGAGCCGAACACGTCGACCTGAACCGAGTGGTCGATCACGAGCTCGGCCGGCACCAGCGGGTTGATCTTGTTCGGGTCGCCGCCCATCGCCTTGATCGCGTCGCGCATCGCCGCCAGGTCGACAATCGCCGGCACGCCGGTGAAGTCCTGCATGACAACGCGCGCCGGCGTGAAAGCGATCTCCTTGCTGGGCTCGTCCCTGGCGTTCCAGGTGGCGAGCGCCTCGATGTCCGCTGCGCGAATGGACTCGCCGTCCTCATTGCGCAGCAGGTTCTCGAGCAGGATCTTCAGAGAGAACGGCAGCCGCGCAACGTCGTACTTGGACTGCAGCGCGTCGATCTTGTAGATCTCATAGCTGCGTCCGCCGACTTCCAGCGTGGCCTTCGAATCGAAGCTGTTGGCTGACATTTTGTACTCCTCAGTTTCAAGTTCAGGGCGCTACAAAATAAGGACTGTAGTTACCGCTGATGGTGGGGGCCGCGCTGCTGGCCCTGCTGGCGCCGCTCGACCGCTTCGCGGCTCCTACAGATTCCTTAGGGCTGTCTTGCGGCTCACTTGCGGCCGGCGGCGATGCTGGCTGCATGAGCGCTGACCCGACTCCCGTTCAACTGCCGGCCCGTCAGCACCGCGTCTTGTTGCACATGCGCCGGGTCAGCGTCGGAACCGCCGTGCGCAGGCTCGTCGCGCTGCCCGAGCTGCTCGGCGTGCTGGCCGTCGCGGCCGTGTTGAACCTCTGGGACCTTTCGATCAACGGCAATGCCAATAATTACTATGCGGCCGCCGTGAAGGCGATGGCCTCCAGCTGGCACGACTTCATCTTCAACTCGATGGACAGGGCCGGTCTGATGACAGTTGACAAGCCGCCGCTGTCCGACTGGATACAGGCGCTGTCGGTTCGCGTGTTCGGTTGGAGCTCCTGGAGCATTCTGGCTCCGCAGGCGCTGATGGGCATCGTCGCGGCGGGTCTCATGTATGACCTCACTAGGCGCCGTTTCGGGCGTGTCGCCGGCACTGTGGCGGGCTTCGCGCTCGCGACCACACCGACGATCGTCGCGGTCAGCCGTCACAACAACCCTGATGAGCTGTTGGTGGTGCTCTGTGTCGCCGCAGCCTGGTTTGCGCTGCATGCGCTTGAGAGCGGTCGCACCAAGTGGCTGGTCTGGTCCGGGGTGATGGTGGGCCTCGGGTTTGAGACCAAGATGGGTGTCGCCCTGATGCTGGTGCCGGGGATTGGGCTCGCCTGGCTGTGGATGCGATGGGACCTCGCGCCCGGCGTTGTGACAGCCGCCGACGGCACGGCGCTCCTGCGGTCCTCCGTACGGCAGCGCCTGGCGATGATCCGCCAGCTGTTGTGGGGTGGGCTGGCGATGCTCGTGGTCGGGCTCGCCTGGCCCGTCTTTGTGACGCTCACCCCCGCGGCGGACCGGCCCTGGATCTCAGGCACTTCGGACAACAGCGTCTGGTCACTGATGTTCGGGTACAACGGGCTCGGGCGGATCTCCGGTCAGAGGGGCGGTCCGTCGACCGGCGGCGGCATCGGTGGCACGAGCACGCTGTTCGGTGGACCCACCGGCGTCTTCCGGCTGATCGGCTCAGCGCTGGGAGACCAGGGCGGTTGGCTGCTCGGGTCCGCCGTAGTTGCGGCGCTCGCGCTGATAGTGATGAGCCGCATGCGTCGCTCCGATCCGCGGACCGGGTTCGTCCTGGTGATCGGCACGACCCTGCTTCTGGTCGCAGGCGTGTTCAGCTTCGCCTCCGGGATCTTCCACCCGTATTACGTGTCGATGCTGGCGCCGTGGGCAGCGGCCATGATCGGTGCGGGGGTGGGTGAGATCTTGCCGGCGCCGTTCGGCGTAGCGCGGTCTGAAAAGGCCGCGCGCATCGTCGGACCGGCGCTGGTGATCGGGGGTGCGGTGACAGAGCTGGTGGTGCTCTCGGAGATCGATGGCGCCCTCAGTTGGGCGCGGGTGCTGGTGATCGTCGCGGTGGTGGTCGGTGCCCCCCTGCTTGCGTTGCGGCTGGTCCCGCGTGCGCGCCTGGCCGTCTGTGCCGCGGCGCTCGCGCTTCTACTGGCAGCGCCGGTCGCCTGGGCGGTGGAGACGCTCAACCACGCCACGAGTGGCACCTTCCCGATGGGTGGCCCATCAAGCGCCGGCGTCCAGGGCGGACCCTTCGGAGGCCGTGGCGGTTTTGGTGGCTCCAGGGCTGGCCCTCCCGGCGGTTCCGCGGCTGGCAGCGCGCCAAGCGGCACTCCCGGGAACGGAGGGGGACTCTTCGGCTCGAGCACCGGTGCGGCGAGCGGGCTGGGTGGGGCCTTTGGCGGGGGCAGCTCGGAGCTCGACGCCGCTGCTGCTTGGGCGCGGGCGCATGGTGGCGGCACGGTCGCCGTCGAGAGTCAGAGCACCGCGGCGAGCGCGATCCTCGCCGGTCACACCAATGTTGCCGGCATCGGTGGCTTCTCCGGCCTGGAGAGCTCGGTGACCGCCTCATGGATCCGCCAGGAGGTCAAGGATGGGCGCCTCAAGTACATACTCGGCGGCTCCGCCGAGCAGAGCACCGCGGCGACTGATGGGCGTACCGGCAGCGCCACCGCGATCGCGAGTGCGGAACGGACCGCCCAGAAGCTGACCGTGACCTACGACGGCCAGACCTTCACGCTGTACAAGCTCAAGGGCTGACCGGGGCAGCGCGGACGGCTACAGGCGGGACGGCTACAGGCGGGACGGCTACAGGCGGGACGGCTACAGGCCGGCCGGGTGGCGCACGACAAAGCCGCTGAACTCGCCGCCACCTCGTGACCAGCGCGTGCCGTCCTCGGCCAGGGCGACGGTGTCGAAGCGCCAGCCGGCGATCTCCATCCAAACGTGTCCCGCGTTGGCGTAGATCGTCACCCATTTGCCGGGGCCCGGGTCGCCGTACGACTCGAAGTCACCTGAAACCTCGGGTGCGCTCAACAGGCCGGCAGCACCGAGCACGTAGCTGACAGAACCAGAGCAGTCATAACCGGCGGCCTGGAACGAGCTGTGGCCGCCGCCCCAGATGTACGGCAGGGTGGCGATCGCGTTGCCCGCGGCGATCATCTCATCAACAGCTTTCGGCGCGCCAGCCGGCGGCGTAGCCATGCCGCTTGTGTTGATCGCGACACCGCCCGCCTGCACGTTGACCTGAGTCTCAACTCGCGCAGCGCTCTCCTTTGCCTGCGCGGCGTAAGTGGCCTCAATCGCGTTGTACTTTGCCTGCAGAGTCTGGGTCTCCGCCTGGACGTGAGCGAGCTTCTCCTTCTTGCCCGTGCGCTCGTTCTCCTCGGCGATCTGCTCTTTGAGCAGCGCGCTCTGGATCGCTGCGGCCTGGCTGCGCTGGCTGACGATGTTGTCGGTGAGGGTCCTGTCGCGTTCCTCGTAGGTGCCGAGCTTGACAGCCTCGCTTATCACTTTCGCGCGTGCGGTCTTTGTGAACGTGACGATCTGCGCGTCCTGTTGCTGAACCCGCTTCATGAACGAGACCTCGTCCAGCAGCGTCGAGAAGCCGTTGGCGTTGAGGATTACGTCGACCAGGTTGGGGGAGCCGTTCTCGTACTCAGTACGGAGGTTGGCGGCAAGCGCGTTGGAGGCAACCGTGAGCCTGTTCTCGAGGGTCACCACCTTGTCGCGCGCAGCCATCAGTCGCATCTGGACGCCCTGGAGCTGGTGGATGCTGCTCTCGAGCCGAGCCTCGATCATCGAGTAACGCGCTCGCGCGACGGCCACCCCGTCGGAGGTCTTCTGAATCTGGGAGGTCTCCGCGTCGATCTCACTCTGAAGCGTCTGCGCGGCTGACTTGCTGGCGGTGATCTGGTCTGAGAGATCGGCGGAGCTGGTGGCGATCTGGGCGGTGCCGATCGCGGCACAGGCGCATGCGGTGAGGGCCGTCAGGCGCTTAAGTGGGCGGGAAAAGGTCATCCGGATAAAGCTGCGGTGGATCGATCCGACGGCTCGCGGGCTTGCGTCTGTCGGATCGAAATAACGCCTATGGTGGCGCGGTGAGCGTACCTTAGCGAGCCTGGCGTTCCTGCCTGTGCCTTCCTGCATGATGCAAGAGATCCTGCAAAAGGCAAGGAAACGCTGAGAAAATCTTTATCTTTCTGCCCCCGGAATCGGGCAGCGAGAGCGTGTGACGGTTGCCTAGGCGTCTTGGCGCTTGCGCGCCCGCGAGGCCTTCACACGGGACGTCTGGTCCAGCACGGTCTTGCGCAGACGCACGTTGAGCGGCGTCACTTCAACCGACTCGTCCTCACGCAGGAACTCAAGCGCCTGGTCGAGTGAGAGCTCGCGCTTGGGCACCAGCCGGATCAGCTCATCGGAGGTCGATTGGCGCATGTTGGTGAGGTGCTTCTCCTTGACGGCGTTGACGTCGAGGTCGTCCTGCCGCGAGTTCTCGCCCACGATCATGCCCTCGTACACCTCTTCACCCGGGCCGACGAAGAGCGTGCCGCGCTCCTGCAGATTGAAGAGCGCGAAGGCCGCGACCCTGCCGCGGCGGTCGGCCACCAGCGAGCCGCTGCTGCGAGTGCGGATCTCGCCCTGCCAGGGCTCCCAGCGGTCAAAGACGTGGTGCACGAGACCCGTGCCACGGGTCTCGGTGAGGAACTCAGTGCGGAAGCCGATCAGACCACGCGCGGGGATGATGTACTCCATCCGGACCCAACCGGTGCCGTGGTTGATCATCTGCTCCATGCGGCCCTTGCGCAGGGCCAGCAGCTGCGTGATCACGCCAACAAACTCCTCGGGTGCGTCGACGCTCATGCGCTCCATCGGCTCGTTGACCTTGCCGTCGATCACCCGGGTGACCACCTGAGGCTTGCCAACGGTCATCTCAAAGCCCTCGCGGCGCATAACCTCAACCAGCACTGCCAGCGCCATCTCACCGCGGCCCTGGACCTCCCAGACGTCGGGGCGCTCGGTCGCGTTGATGCGCAGCGAGACGTTGCCGACCAGCTCGCGCTCCAGGCGCGACTTCAGCTGCGAGGCGGTGAGCTTGTCGCCGTCCTGTCCGACCAGCGGCGAGTCGTTGGTGCCGAGCGTGACTGAAAGTGATGGCTCATCGACGGTGATCAGCGGCAGTGGCGTCGGATTCTCGGGGTCGGAGAGCGTGTCGCCGATCATGATCTGCGGGAAGCCGGCGACAGCGATGATGTCGCCGGCGCGCGCCGAGTCGGCGGGGACGCGGTCCAGAGCCTCGTTGATGAAGAGCTCGGTGACCTTGACGCGGTCGACGGTACCGTCGCTACGGCACCAGGCGACGGTCTCCCCCTTGCGGATGGTGCCCTGGTGCACGCGGCAGATCGCGATCCGGCCGACGTAGGGCGAAGCGTCGAGGTTCGTGACGTGAGCCTGAAGGACGTGGTTCTCGTCATACGTGGGCGCGGGGATATGTGAGACCAGCAGCTCCTGAAGCGGCTTCAGGTCGGTACCGGGGTCGTCCAGATCGAGCGTCGCCGTGCCGGCCCTGGCGTTCGTATATACGATCGGGAACTCAATCTGCTCCTCCCCAGCGTCCAGGTCGAGGAAGAGCTCATAGACCTCATCGATGACCTCTTTGATGCGCGCGTCGGGGCGGTCGATTTTGTTGATCACGAGGATCACCGGCAGCCGCAGGGCCAGCGCCTTGCGCAGCACGAAACGGGTCTGTGGCAGCGGCCCCTCAGACGCATCGACCAACAGCAGCACGCCGTCCACCATCGTCAGGCCGCGCTCGACCTCACCGCCGAAGTCGGCGTGGCCGGGTGTGTCGATGATGTTGAAGGTGATGTCGCCGTACTTCACGGCCGTGTTCTTGGCCAGGATCGTGATGCCCTTCTCACGCTCCAGGTCGGTCGAGTCCATCACGCGGTCCGCGACCTCCTGGTTTTCGCGGAAGGCGCCGGACTGCCAGAGCAGCGCGTCGACCAGCGTGGTCTTGCCGTGGTCGACGTGAGCGACGATCGCGAGGTTGCGGATATCTGAGCGGCTGGCCATAGGGGTAGCGACCAGCACTGTAGACGCCAGCTGACGGTTCAGCCCGGTGGGCGCCCGCATGACGCCCACCGGCTCTGCCGGGCTGATCGGCGGGTCACGACTCCGGTGGCTGCAACCCGCCGAAGCCCGTCCAGAGCGCCGCCATCGCTGCTCCGACGATCTCCTCGCGCGCGACTTCCGGGTGCGAGGCCCACCAGCGGGCCGCTGCGATGAGGGCGTTGCGGTGCATCGCGAAGAGAGCGCGCGCGCGGACGGTCTGCGGCTCAAGGCCGGCGCGGCGGGCATCTGCCGCCAGCAGGTCAGCGAGGACCCGGTTTGACTCGTCACGCTGCCGGCGGTATTCATGCGCGGCGTCGTCCTCGAGCGGCGGACGACGGGGGTAGAGCAGACGCCAACCGAGCGGCTGCTCCTCGACGAAGCGAAAGAAGGCGTCAAACGCTGCCAGCCAGCGATCCTCCGTGGTGCCCGGTGAGTCGAACGCGGCGCTCAGGTAGCCGATCAGCTCCTGCTGCTCGGTGTGGAGCAGCACCTTGAACAGCTCGAGCTTGGAAGAGAAGTGGTCGTACAGGACGGTGCGAGATACGCCGGCGGCGGCGGCGACCCGGCCAATCGACGCCGCTTCGTACCCGAGTTCCGCGAACTCGGCCAGGGCGGCCTCGACTATCAGCTCCCGTCGCTGCGCGCCCGGCATGCGGGATTTGGCTGCCTGGGTGCTCATCGCCATGCGTCTGCGGTCATCGTCGTTTCACTACGGTAGTCAGGCCCCGCGCGTCCCACTCGGAGTATTATCCGACATAGGTGTCGGTTATCGCTGACCGACCCTCTCAAGAGTTCTCTTTTCAAGGAGCAACACCATGTCAGCCACTGAAGCCTTGGTCTTCGACGCGATCCGCACGCCCCGCGGTCGCGGCAAGTCCAACGGATCACTGCACACCACCAAGCCGGTCGATCTCGTCGTCGGGCTGATGCACGAGCTGCTGAGCCGTAACGAGACGCTCGATCCCAACCGTGTCGATGATGTGGTGCTTGGCTGCGTCACCCCCGTTGGTGACCAGGGCGCCGATATCGCCAAGACCGCCGCGATCAAGGCCGGGCTGCCGGACACCGTCGCCGGTGTGCAACTCAACCGCTTCTGTGCGTCGGGCCTGGAGGCCGTCAACATCGCCGCGCAGAAGGTCGCGTCCGGCTGGGAGGACCTGGTCTTCGCCGGCGGTGTCGAGTCGATGTCACGGGTGCCGATGGGCACCGACGGCGGCGCCTGGGCGATGGACCCGGAGACCGCCTACGACACTTCGTTCATCCCACAGGGGATCGGCGCGGACCTGATTGCCACCGTCGAGGGCTTCAGCCGCGAGGATGTGGACACGTACGCCACGCGCTCGCAGGAGCTTGCCGCCAAGGCCCAGGCCGAGGGTCGCTTCAAGGAGTCCGTGGTGCCGGTGCTCGACATCAATGACAACGTCGTGCTCGATCACGACGAGTTCATCCGTCCCGGCACGAGCGTCGAGACGCTCTCCGGCCTAAAGCCGTCGTTCGCCGTCATGGGGGACATGGGCGGTTTTGATGCGGTGGCGCTCCAGAAGTACCACTGGGTCGAGAGGATCGACCACGTGCATACCCCGGGTAACTCCTCGGGCATCGTCGACGGCGCTGCGATGCTGGCGATCGGCAACGAGAAGACCGGTGCCGACCTTGGCCTTACGCCGCGCGCCCGGATCCTTTCGACCGCCGTCTCCGGTGCCGACCCGACGATCATGCTCACCGGCCCGGCTCCCGCCAGCCGCAAGGCACTGGAGAAGGCCGGCCTGACCGTTGAGGAGCTGGATCTCGTTGAGATCAATGAGGCGTTTGCGGCGGTAGTCCTGCGGTACGTCCGCGACATGAACCTCGAGATGGAGAAGGTCAACGTCAACGGCGGCGCGATCGCCATGGGGCACCCGCTCGGCGCCACCGGGGGCATGATTCTCGGGACGCTGATAGACGAACTGCACCGCACCGGCGGCAGGTACGGCCTCGCGACGCTCTGCGTCGGCGGTGGCATGGGAATCGCGACGGTCGTGGAGGCCATCTAGTGCCCCGGCGCCAAAATACCCGACTATCTAGGGACGCACAATGATGTCAGCTTCAAACGAGAGCACGGTCCGCTGGGAGCAGAGTGACGACGGCATCGTCATCCTCACGCTCGACGATCCCAGCCAGTCGGCCAATACCATGAACGGCGCGTACGTCGACTCGATGCGAGTGATCGTCGCGCGCCTGCAGGAGCGCAAGGATCAGGTCAAAGGTGTGATCATCGCCTCCGCGAAGAAGACCTTCTTCGCGGGCGGGGACCTCAATGAGCTCAGGAACGTCACGCCTGAGAACGCCGTTGAGTTCGGTGAGTTCCTGCGTGAGGCTAAGGCGCAGCTGCGGACGATCGAGACGCTCGGCGTTCCGGTCGTCGCGGCGATCAACGGCGCCGCCCTGGGCGGCGGCTTTGAAATCGCCCTGGCCGCGCACCGCCGTGTGATCGTCGATGACGCCAAGGCTGTGGTCGGCTTCCCGGAGGTGACCCTCGGCCTGCTGCCCGGCGCCGGCGGCGTCACCCGCAGCGTGCGCATGATCGGCATCGCGCAGGCGCTGATGGGCGTCCTGCTCCAAGGTCAGCGCCTCAAGCCCGCCAAGGCTCAGGAGATGGGCTTTGTCGATGAGATCGTGCCGACCGCCGCTGACCTGATCCCAGCCGCGAAGCGGTGGATCGCCGAACAGGATCCCACCCAGCCCACGCAGCAGCCGTGGGACGCGGACAAGAAGTACAAGATCCCCGGGGGCACCCCGTCGACACCCTCGTTTGCGGCCAACCTGCCGGCCTTTCCGGCCAACCTGCGCAAGCAGCTCAAGGGCGCGAACATGCCGGCCCCGGTCAACATCATGTCGGCCGCGGTGGAGGGCGCGCAGGTTGACTTTGACAGCGCGCTCGAGATCGAGGGGCGGTACTTCGTCAACCTCGCGAGCGGCCAGGTCGCGAAGAACATGATCCAGGCGTTCTTCTTCGACCTCAACCGCGTCAACGGTGACCGCGGCCGTGCGCAGGCCGGTGGCGGCGCTGACTTCGAGCGATACACGGCCAAGAAGGTGGTGGTCCTCGGCGCCGGCATGATGGGTGCCGCGATCGCTTACGTCTGTGCCAGGGCCGGCATCGAGGTCGTGCTCAAGGACGTCTCACTCGAGGCGGCAGAGCGCGGCAAGGGCTACTCGGAGAACCTGCTCAAGAAGGCCGTCGAGCGGGGCCGCTCAACCCAGGAGCAGGCCGATCAGCTGCTGGCGCTGATCAAGGCCACCGACAGTGCGCAGGATGCGCAGGGTGCCGACTTCGTGGTTGAGGCCGTGTTCGAGGATCCGAAGGTCAAGCAGCAGGTCTTCGCCGAGATTGAGCAGTATTTGGCGCCGAGCGCTCTACTTGGCTCAAATACCTCGACCCTGCCGATCACCGGCCTGTCGCAGTACGTCAGCCGCCCCGACGACTTCATCGGCGTGCACTTCTTCTCCCCGGTCGACAAGATGCCGCTGGTTGAGCTGATCCGCGGTGAGAGGACCAGCGACGAGACGGTCTACCGCGCGCTTGACTTCGTCAAGCAGATCAAGAAGACGCCGATCGTCGTCAACGACAGCCGCGGCTTCTTCACGAGCCGCGTGATCGGCACATTCATCAACGAGGGCATCTCGATGCTGGCCGAGGGCGTTCCCGCCCAGAGCATCGAGCAGGCCTCATCGCAGGCGGGCTATCCGGCCCCGGTCCTGCAGCTCTCGGACGAGCTCAACATGAAGCTGATGCGTAAGATCCGGGTCGCTGCCCGGGAGGCCTCCCAGGGCGCCTCCAGCGGCTGGGATGAGCATCCCGCCGAGATCGTGATCGACCGTATGCTCGATGAGTTCGAACGTCCGGGCCGGCTCGAGGGCAAGGGCTTCTACGAGTACTCGGAAGGCAAGCGAACCAACCTCTGGCCAGGTCTGCAGAAGGCGTTCCCGCCGATCGCCGACCCGTCGGCGCTGTCGTTGCGCGACCTTGAGGAGCGCATGCTCTTCATCGAGGCGATTGAGAGCGTCAAGTGCTTTGACGAGGGAGTGATCGAGTCCGTGGCTGACGCCAACATCGGCTCGATCTTCGGGATCGGCTTCCCGGCCTGGACCGGCGGCGTGCTCCAGTACATCAACGGGTATATCCCACCGACCGCCACGGCGACCAAGGGCGTGGCCGGCTTCGTCTCTCGCGCACGTGAGCTGGCAGCCAAGTACGGCGACCGCTTCGATCCGCCGGCCTCGCTGGTCGAGCGCGCCGAGCGTAACGAGACGTTCAGCGACGAGCTGGTCGCAAGCGCGTAGATAGAGATCGTCTCGCCCCGCCTGGGGGTGGCCAGCGGGCCACCCCCAGGCGGGGTACACGCAGCGCCCCTGTTCGCGTTACGCTCGGCGCAGATGCGAGGCATGGGCATCTTCAAGCTTCTGGTCGTGGCCGTC
>Ga0181537_10002994_pt1 | contig 14679 bp, 14 predicted proteins | sample PEATcosm2014_Bin_39_FD_119765 | JGI IMG/M metagenome (GOLD analysis project Ga0181537, IMG submission 119765) | Peatland microbial communities from MTU Mesocosm Facility, Houghton, MI, USA - PEATcosm2014_Bin23_10_metaG | ecosystem: Environmental > Terrestrial > Soil > Wetlands > Peat | place... | reverse complement strand
GCCCACTACCTGCTGCCGCAGCTGCCCTGGGCGCTGTGCTTCGTGCTCGGGGCGATCGTCTCGCCGCCGGATGCGGTCGCCGTGACCGCGAGCACCCGGCACCTGAACCTGCCGCGCACGGCCCTCGTCATCCTCGAGGGCGAGAGCCTCATGAACGATGCCACCGCGATCGTTGCCTACCAGATCGCGCTGGCCGCGGCCGTCACGGGCAGGTTCTCGCTCGCGCACGCGGGGGCGGAACTGCTGTTCACGGGCCTCGGTGGCATCGCCGTCGGCGTGGCCCTCGGCTGGTGCGTCGGGCAGGTGCGCGTGCACATGCGCCGCTCCTCGGTGGTCGAGAACACGGTGTCGCTGCTGAGTCCCTTCATCGCCTTCATCCCGGCCAACGCGCTCGGCTGCTCGGGGGTGATGGCGGTGGTCGCCATGGCGCTCTACATGGCGCGCTACGCCCCGCGCGTCATCACCGCCCCGACCCGCCTGCAGGCCCAGTCCACCTGGGAGATGCTGACGTTCCTCCTCGAGGGCCTGATCTTCATCTTCATCGGCCTCGAGCTGCCGCAGGTCGTGCGGGCGCTCGAGCCGGGTACCCTTGCGCATCTGGTGCGGGTGGCGCTGCTGGTGGTGGCGGCGATGATCGTGAGCCGCATCACCTGGATGTTCTTCGGCGCCTACGCACCGCGCTGGCTCGAGCGGCGCCTCGGGCGCCCCGGCACCCCCTACCCGCCGTGGCGCAACGTGGTGTTCCTCGGCTGGGCGGGCATACGCGGCGGGGACTCGCTCGTCATCGCACTCGCGCTGCCGTACGTGGTGGCGAGCGGCGCGCCGCTGCCCGGACGCGCTGCCATCATCTTCATCACCTTCATCGTCATCTTCGTGACGCTCGTGGTGCAGGGCCTGACGCTTGCGCCCCTGATCCGCCTGCTCGGCATCGTTGGCGGCGACGAGGAGGCGCTGGAGGAGCGCAATGCCCGTACCACGAGCATCCGCGCCGGCGCCGAGGCGCTCGAGCGCCTGGTGGCCGAGCAGGAGCACGAAGCCGAGACCGCCGCAGCTCTCAGGCGCGCGGCCAGCTATCGCCTCGAGCAGCTCAGCGGCGACGCGGTTGCCCCAGGCTCAACCTCCGGCTACGTGCAGCTGCGCGTGCAGATGCTGGCCGCCGAGCGCGAGGCCGTGATCGCCATGCGCGACCGCGGCGAGATCAGTGACGCCGTCATGATCCGCCTGCAGCGCGAGCTCGATCACGAGGAGGTGGTGCTCAGCGGCAGCACCGCGCAGTGAGCGGCAGCGTCTAGTCGAGCACCGCGGTGACCGTCACCGGGATGTTGTTGCGCGTCGCGTTGGAATACGGGCAGATCTCGTGTGCCTTCGCCACCAGGCGCTCCGCGTCCGCCTGGCCAAGTCCTGCGATATGGGCGGTGAGTGCCACGGAAAGTCCGAACCCCCCGGCCGCGAGCGTGCCGATGCCGACCTCGCAGTCGATGCGGATGCTGGCGGGCTGCAGCTTGAGGATGGATTTCGCGGCAAAATCGCAGGCACTGCCGAAGCAGGCCGCGTAGCCGCAGGCGAACAGGTCCTCGGGCGTGGTGGTACCGGCCTTGCCGGGGCCTCCCATGGACTTCGGGACCGACAGGTCCACGCTGACGACGCCGTCGGCGTTGCGCGTGTGACCGTTGCGGCCCCCGGTGGCGGTTGCCGATGTCGTGTAGAGCACCTTCAGGGTCATGAGGGATCCTCCGCGGTAGTTGCCCGGGTCAGTCACTGGTTTGCCGGCAGTTGCAGCTGCATGACCAGGTCGCGCTGCAGGTCACCGCCGAAGTCAAAATCGTGCTCGCCCACGACGCGAAAGCCGAACTTCTCGTAGAAGGCGATGGCGCGCGGATTGTGCTCCCAGACACCGAGCCACACACGCGCGGCGCGCTCCTGCGCTGCGAGCGACAGCAGCACGCGCATGAGGGCCGGGGCCACCCCCTGGCCGTGCCAGGGGCGGTCCACGTACAAACGCTGGATCTCGGCAGCGCCGGCGCCGACACAGGCAGGCGCATGCCCCTGCAGGCGCAGCTGCGCGAACCCTGCCAGCGCCTCGCCGCGGTGCGCAAGCAGCGTGCGCAGGCGCGGGTCGGCAATCTCGGCCGCCTGCAGCGCCGCCCCGTAGCTGTGGCTGCAGTGCCGCTGCATGTGCTCGGCGCTGTTGCCGGCCGCGAAGGTCGCCCGGAAGGTGCGCTCGGCGAGCGCCGCCAGTGCCGCGGCATCGCTGCTGGCTGCGAATCTTATTGCTTCCACCATCGATGCATCCCATCGCCCCGGGCGATATTCTCGCACGCCTGCGCCCGATTGCGCGCCACGTCGCGAGTCGCTACTGTCTTGCCTGCCATGAAGCGCCCGACACCCGATGCTGTTGGTTCCAGGGCCGCCTGCCTGCCGGGCGGTGAGCGGCTGCCAGCGGCGCGACGGGCAGCGCAGGCCACGTGATCGAGGGCACCGGCAGGACGGATGCGGGCGCGGAGGCCCGCTGGGCACAGGCGCTGGCGCGCGTGCGCCCGGGCCACGCGCTGCCGCGCGAGTTCTACTGTGACCCGGAGATCTTCGAGCGCGAGCGGCAGCGCCTGCGGCGGCACTGGCACTGTGCGGGACACGCAAGCCAGGTGAGCGAACCGGGAGACTTCTTCACCACCGAGCTGTTCGGCGAGTCCGTGATCATCGTGCGTGGCGCCGACCGCGAGGTGCGCGCCCTCCTCAACGTGTGCCGCCACCGCGGCTCGCGGGTGTGTACCGAGAGCCACGGCCGCGCCCGCGGGGGTGGGTTCGTGTGCCCCTACCACGCCTGGAACTATGGGCTCGACGGCAGCCTGCGCGCGGCGGCGCGCATGGGCGCGGGCTTCGAGCGCGCGAGCCACGGGCTCAGGCGCCTGCAGGCGCAGGTGATCGAGGGGCTGATCTTCATCAGCTTCGCCGACGAACCGCTCGGCCTTGAGACCGTGCGGCGCACGCTCGCCGGCAGTGCCGGCGTCTACGGCTGGGCGCAGGCGCAGGTGGTGCACCGCGAGACCTACGCGGTGCGGGCCAACTGGAAGCTCGCGGTGGAGAACTACATGGAGTGCTACCACTGCGGCCCGGCACACGAGGAGTACTCGCGCTTCCACCTGTATGCCCGCCCCGCCGCGCTCAACCACGAGGCCGACGCGCGCGTGCGCGCGCGTGCCGCGGCCCTGGGCCTTGCCATCGAGGAGGCCAGCCACTGGGGCGCTGGCGGAAATGAGTCGGCCGCCTGCCTGCGCTCAGCGCTCGCGGAGGGCACGGTGAGCGGCAGCGAGGACGGGCGGCCCCTGGCCCCCCTCATGGGTCAGTTCCGGGACTACGACGGCGGCGTCACGTTCTTCGATGTCGGCCTGACGAGCGACTTCCTCGCCTACCCTGACCACGGACTCATCTACCGCTTCATCCCGCGCAGCGTGGACAGCACCGACATGGAGGTGATCTGGCTGGTGCGCGCCGGCGCGCGCGCAGGTGTCGATTACGATCCCGCGCGCCTCACCTGGCTGTGGCAGGTCACGAGCGTCGCGGACAAGCGCATCATCGAACTCAACCAGCAGGGCATCAACTCGCGCTACTACGAGCCTGGCCCCTACTCCGAGATGGAACAGGACACCCGCCGCCTGACCGAGTGGATCCTCGCCGAGCTCACCTAGCTGACTCGGCCGGCTCACGGCCGGCATTTGAGCGGCGCCTCAGGCTCAAGCCACACCAGGTGTGCGGCAAAGTCGGTGGTGACCCGGAAGTGCCTGAGGATCGACACGCCGATGTTGAGGTCCGTGGCACTCGGCTGGACGTCCAGCGCTGCGGGCACGGCCCGGAAGCGGCAGCCGGCGACCTCCAGGCTCGACAGCGTGATCGTCTGCCGCTCGCGCGCGCCGCCCAGTCCACCACCAGCCGCATGGCCCACGGGCCGCCCGTCGTGCAGCAGGTTCAGCCGCTCGGCGAGCGCGGCACCGACGAGCACTTGTGAGCCGTTGCCGAAATCAAGCGCGGCCTGCACGGTCGGTCCGTCCTCCACGCGCACGCCCAGCGTCTCGATTCCCTTCTGCGTCGACAGCGCGAGCCTGACGCCGGGCGGCCGCGCAGCGGCACCGAGCACGCGCAGGCTATGGTGCGTGATGTCGATCTGCAGCCGGGCGGCATCGAAGACCTCGCGGCCGAGGATCATGTCGAGGCGGCGGTGCAGCAGCCGTGTGCCCACGTCCGCGAGCTCGGTGACCGCCACCGTCTGGTCGGGCAGCGCGAGCCCGAAGGCCTCGAGGCGCACCCCCGTGACGAGCCCGGCATCCACGGGTGCCGCACCCGAGCCCTGGGCTGCCACCGCGGTGCCCTGGGCGAGGCCGAGGCGTTGCGCCAGGGCGCGGTCGATGAAGCTCGTCTCCGCGGCAGAGTCCAGCAGCGCCTGCACCGGTACGCCATTCACCCGCGCCTCGACCAGGAGGCGCCCGCCGCTCGTCGGGATCAGCGGATAGCTGCGCGAGCGGTCAGCCGCTCCCGCCAGGGCGGGCAGCGCGAGCAGGCAGCAGACGAAGGCGCGGGCAAAGCAACGCATCGCGGTGGCCTCAGCTGAAGGTGGGTGGCTCGGGCGCAGCGCCCAGGTCGGCCTGCGCAAAGCGCTCCGCGAGGTGCGCCAGCAGCCGCGCGCGCGTGCTCTCGCGGGTCGCCAGGTCCGGCATCTGCACCCGCAGGTCAAACACCGCGCCGGTGGCGTCGATCTTGGTGAGGTAGCACCCCGCAACCCCCTGCGCGCCGAGTATCTCGGTGGCGCCGGCGGTGGCGAGCGTCACGACCTTGTCCGCGTTCACGCTGCGGGCGCAGCGGATGGTCACCGAGGTCTGTGCCGGCTGGTAGGTCTTGCTGAGGTTCAGGTTCACCTGGTTGGCGACGACGCTGTTGGGCAGCACCACGAGGCGAGCATCGGCGGTGCGCAGCGTGGTGTAGCCAAGGGAGATCCACTCCACCACGCCGATCTCGGTCCCGGTCGGGGTCGTCACCTGCAGCACGTCCCCAAGGCGGAACGGCCGGTAGATGGTGATCGAGATGCCCGCCACGAGGTTGCCGAGCGTGCTCTGGGCGGCGAGCCCGATGACCACCGAGGCGACGCCGGCGCCGGCCAGCATGGCGGTGCCGAGGGCGCGCAGCACCGGGATCAGGTGCGCGTAGAGGATGACGATCATCACCCAGATGAGCGCGGTGCCCAGCTGCTGCACGAAGCCGATGCCGCCGCGGTCGATGCGGCCCTCGCGCGTCATGGCCGCATGCACCGTGGCGCGCAGCAGCCGGGAGAGGATCAGCCCGATGAGGATGAACACGCCGAGGTAGACGAGCGCCCCGACCAGGGTGTCGGGGCGCAGGAACGAGAGCACGTCGTGCTCGCCGACCTTCAGCACCTCGACGCCGCCGTCCATCAGCACCCCCCTGGCGGGCGAGGCAGCCCGCGGCCGCTTGCAGCAGGAGCACGCGCGGCTGGCTTCATGGACCGTGCGCAGGATCAGCGTCGAGTGGCGCGCAGTTGGTGCGCCCCGACATTGCGCAGTCCTGCACGCGCCCGGCGTCGCCGAGGACGTGCACCACCAGCAGGCCCACCAGCACCAGCAGCGCGGCGGCGAGCAGACCGATGACTGCCGCGCGGCGCGACGCCGGGGGTGGTGGTTTGCGGGTGGGTGTGTCGGTCATTGCGCCTCGCGCAGCTCGGCGCGGGCGCCTGTATCTGCAGGGGCGATCTTAGACTGAGCCCGGCACGGCTCCAAGGGGCATGGCGGCACGGGGGCCGCAGCGCGCGCCCCGCGCTGCCGGGGCGCACGTCCCTGTGCGCCCGCAGGTGCTAGAGGCTCTCGGCGCCCTCGTGACAGGTGATGGCATCGACGCTCACGTTCACCACTTCGGTCGTATGCTGGCCCTCGGCGGTGTCGAAGTACTGGCGGTCGACCGCGATCGAGCGCCCCGAGCGCGGCGGCACCGTGTAGCTGACCTGCTTGAGCTCCGAGCGCGTGAGGCCCTGCTCGGTCTTCCAGTGCACGCGGTACTGGATGAAGCCGTGGCAGCCGGTGGCCGCGCATTTCTGCGCATTGATGCCGAAGGCAATGCGGAACTCGTCCTTGCTCATGCGCATGACCAGCGGGCTTTGGCTCAGGGAGATCGCCCGGGCCTGCGCTTGAACGCCCTGCGCACCGAGGGCGGCGATCGCAAGGAACAGTGTCGGCGTGAGTTTGATCATGGGATTCACCGAAGTCGTGCTGCAGGAAGTGCGTGGGCACGGTAGCCCCGCGGCTGCGCACCGGACAAACGATCAATCCTCGTGGGACCGCTAAAAAGCGCTCATGCGTCGCGCCGCCCCGGTGACCTGAGCGCCGCTCATGCCACGCATCAGCAGCGCTCACGCATGGGGCTGCAAAGCGTGCCCGGGTTCTCAGTCCTGCGCCGCAGCCCCGCGGCTGCGGCGCGTTGGCGCACCCTTCAGTAGCCGCGCTCGCGCACCTGGCGCGCGAAGGTCGCGGCGGCTTCGACGATCAGGCGCCCGGCGTAGGCGTACTGGCGCGAGAACGGCGGCCAGCGCTCCCCGAGCCCGATCGCATCGTTGATGACCAGCACCTGTCCATCGCAGGCCGGTCCTGCGCCGATGCCGATGGTGGGGATAGCGAGCGCTGCGGTGATGCGCCGCGCCAGCTCATCCGGGATGTGCTCCAGCACCAGCATGAAGGCCCCGGCGGCTGCGATCGCGGCTGCCTCCTCGGTCAGCCGCTGCGCGTCGGCCGCGCCGCGCCCGACCTGCGCAAGGCTCACCGAGGTCTGGGGCGTGAGCCCGGTGTGGCCGACCACCTCGATGCCATTGGCCACCAGGTGGCGGATCACCTGGAGCTTGGGTCCCTCGAGCTTGACGCTGTCGGCGCCGCTTGCGAGGAGCCGCCGCGCGCTGTGCAGCGCCGTGGCCGGGTCGCGGTCGCTGTCATAGGGCATGTCCCCGATCAGGTGCGTGTCGGGGGCCCCGCGGCGCACCGCGCCGATGTGATAGCACATGTGCTCGAGTGTCACGTCGCGCGTGCTGGCGAGACCCATTTCCACCATCCCCACGGTATCGCCAATGAGTATCACCGGGATGCCCGCCTCCTGCAGGCAGCGCGCCACGGGAGTGGTGTAGGCGGTGAGCATCGGGATCGGGATCGCCGACTTCATCTGCCGAAGCGTCGCAGCACTGAGTTTCACAGGCCCCCCTGCGCGATACCGCACCGCAGCGCCAGGCGGCGCACTTCAGCGAACGTTAAGCCCTGGGCGCGGGTGCGCTCAACTGCGCATGAGAACGCCGTGCGCTGCGGCGCGCCTCAGTCGCGGTATCCCGGGTTCGCGCGGTCCAGGCGCCGCAGCAGTCCCGGCCACACGAGGTCCGCTCCTTGGCCGCGGGTCACCTGGCGCGCGGCCGCACGGATGCCGCCGAGGATCTCGGGCCTGATCGGCAGCAGATCCGTGCCCCCGCTCTGGGCGCGCAGCTGGATGGCGCAGGCGGCCTCGAACAGGTACAGGTGCAGGAAGGCCTCGGCCGGTGAGCCGCCCACGGTGAGCAGCCCATGGTTGCGCAGCATCAGGAAGACACTGGCGCCGAGGTCCGCCACCAGCCGCGGCTGCTCGTCCGGGTTGAGCGCCACGCCCTCGTAGTCGTGGTAGGCAAGCGAGGCGAGCACGAACAGGGACTGCTGCGAGATCGGCAGCAGCCCCGCTCGCTGCGCGGAGACGGCCACGCCGTTCAGGGAGTGCACGTGCGCGATGCAGTGCGCGTCCTCGCGCGCGGCATGGATGCAGCTGTGGATGGTGAAGCCGGCGGGGTTGATCTCGTAGGGGGACTCCAGCACCTTGGCGCCGCCCTGGTCGATCTTGACCAGCGAGGAGGCCGTGATCTCCTCGAACATCATCCCGTAGGGATTGATGAGGAAGTGCCGTTCCGGGCCCGGCACCCGCGCCGAGACGTGCGTGAAGATCAGGTCGTCCCAGCCAAACAGCGCCACCAGGCGGTAGGCTGCAGCCAGGTCCACCCGCAGGTTCCATTCGGCCGCAGTGACGCTCTGCCTTACGTTCGGTACCTTGAGTGAAGTGGCCGTCATGGAGCGCTCCTGGTGAGGGCCGCAGTCAGCGCTAGTGGGCAGCCACCGGCGACGCGGGCGGGGAGATTCTGCCGATGAAGATCGCACCCAGGACGAGGAGCCCGCCACCGACGAGTGCCATCAGCGCCCAGGCATAGGGGTTCGGGCCCGGGGTGGCGAGCGCCACGCCGCCCACTGTGAGGTACATGAAGGCGTAGCTGTTGAAGAGCATCGGCAGCAGGTCGTGCAGCGCCACGATCAGGTAGACCGCAATCAGGATGTACGCAAGCCGCGCCCAGTCGGGGCTGAGGACATGCGCCAGGGCGCCGATGCCTGCCGGGGCGAGCAGCAGCAGGCCGATGCCCAGGAGGGATCCGACCAGGATGTGGGGGATCTTCTTCACGTCCATGTGCTCGAGGAAGAAGAGCACGAGGGCCACAAACGCCGGCCACGCGGGCAGCCCGAGGCGCCCGGTGACGATCTCGGCGATGCCGACCAGCACGATCAGATAGAGCCCGAACACCAGGCGTCGCCGGCTGAAACCTGCCATGTCGCTCCCCCTCCTCGTCGTGGTCGGCCGCGGTCCTCAGGCGGCCTGGTGGGCGCCGCTGCGCTCCGCGGTGTCGCTGAAGCGTGCAAAGTGAAAGTCCGCATCCCCGAAAGTCATGTCGATCATCGTCAGGCGCTTGAAGTAGTGGCTGACGATCAGGTCATCCACAACACCCATGGCCCCGTGCAGCTGCACTGCCTGCTGTCCGACGAAACGCGCCGCCTGCCCGATGTAGGCCTTGGCCGCCGCGAGCGCACGGCCACGGGCGAGGGCATCGGAGCTGCCGGCGTTGACGGCTGCGATGATTGCCATGGAGCGGATCTGCTCCTCGGCGATGTACATGTCGGCCATGCGGTGCTGCAGCGCCTGGAACACCCCGATCGGCACGCCGAACTGCTTGCGGCTCTTGAGATAGGCGAGCGTCGCCTGGTTCAGCGCGGTGACGATGCCGCAGGCTTCCGCACACAGCGCAGCGATGCCCGCGTCCACGCCGCGCTCGAGTACAGCCAGCGCCTCTCCCGGCGCCCCGATCAGCGCTGCGCCCTCGACGCGGGTGGCGGTGAGCTCAAGGTCCCCGGCGCGCGCACCGGACTGTGTGGCATAGGGCAGAACCCGCAGGCGCTCTGCCGCACGCGGCACCAGGAAGAGGGAGATGCCGGCGCGCTCGCCCACCGCGCCTGCGGTGCGTGCGGAGACGAGGAAGCAGTCGGCGGACGGTGCGTCGAGCACCACGGACTTGCGGCCGCTCAAGCGCCAGCCAGCGCCCTCGGCGACGGCCGTGGTGGCAACGTGTGAGAGCTCGTAGCGCCCGGCGGCCTCGTAGGCGGCGAGTGCAAGCTTCACCTCCCCGGCGGCGATCTGCGGCAGGATCGCGCTCCTGAGCGCCGCTGAGGCGGCGTCGCGCAGGATCCCGCCGCACAGCACCACGGTGCTCAGGTACGGCTCGAGCAGCAGCCCCTGCCCCACCTGCTCCATCACCGCCATGACATCGACCGCCCCGCCGTCGAGGCCGCCGTATTCCTCCGGGAACGGCAGCGCCAGCAGGCCAAGCTCTGCGTACTGCTTCCAGGCAGCGTCGGAGAAGCCCGGATCCGCCTTGGCGAATGCGCGGCGCTGCTCGAAGCCGTAGTCGCGGGCAATGAAGCGCTGCAGGGTCTCCTGCAGTGCCAGCTGTTCTTCGGTATAGCGGAAGTCCACTGCGATGCCTTTCTAAAGACCCAGGATCATCTTGGAGATGATGTTCTTCTGGATCTCGGTCGAGCCGGCGTAGATGGTCGTCTTGCGCAGGTTGAAGTACTGTCCGGAGAGCGAGGGCGCGACGGCCGGGTAGTGCGAGCCCAAGAGCGCTTCGGCCTGCCACTCAGGGTCGAGCGCCTCGCGCAGGTAGGGCAGCGCGTCGTGCCCGAGGGCGTGCATCTTGAGCTCCGCCAGCTGCTGGATGATCTCCGAGCCCTTGATCTTCAGCGCCGAAACTTCCGCCCCCGGCGGACGGTTCTCGCGCGCGAATGCCGACAGCACCCGCAGGTTGGTGATCTCGAGTGCCATCAGCTCCAGTTCCACCTGCGCAATGCGATCACGAAAGCGCGCATCCTCGATGAGCGGCCGGCCGTTGACGCTCTGCGTGGCCGCCAGCTGCTTCAGTTGCGCGAGTGAGCGTTTGCAGTTGCCGACGCCGGCGTTGCTGGTGCGCTCGTGGTTGAGGAGGAACTTCGCGTAGGTCCAGCCCTTGTTCTCCTCACCCACCAGGTTCTCGAGCGGCACCCGCACGTTCTCGAAGAAGATGTCGTTGATCTCGTGTTCGCCCTCGAGGGTGATGATCGGGCGCACGCTGATCCCCGGGGACTTCATGTCGATAAGGAGGAACGAGATGCCGCTCTGCGGGCGCGCCTCAGCGCTGGTGCGCACCAGGCAGAAGATCCAGTCCGCGTACTGGCCGAGGGTGTTCCAGGTCTTCTGGCCGTTCACCACGTAGTGCCCGCCGTCGCGCACCGCACTGGTGCGCAGCGACGCCAGGTCCGACCCCGAGCCCGGCTCCGAGTACCCCTGGCACCACCAGTCTTCCCCCGACACGATGCGCGGCAGGAAGTACTCCTGCTGGCGCGCGTTGCCGAAGGCCATGATCACCGGCGCCACCATGCGCAGCGAGAAGGGGATCTGCGGCGGGGCATTGGCGGCGGCGCACTCCTCCTCGAAGATGTGCTGCTGCACGACGTTCCAGCCCGCGCCCCCGAAGCGCTGTGGCCACATGCCCGCCCCCCAGCCGCGCCGGAAGAGGATCTTCTGCCAGCGCACCATGTCGTCCTTCACGAGCCGCCGCCCGAGACGCAGCTTGTCGCTGATGTCTTTGGGCACCTCGGCGGCGAGGAACGCGCGCACCTCCGTCCTGAAGGCTTCCTCTGCGGGGGTGAAGTTCAGATCCATAGTTTTCCTTTTCGCCGCAGCAGCGCCGCTAGGACGCCGCCGCCAGCCGTTCCTGTTCCTGAAGCTCGCGCCACTGGATCTTGCCGCTGCCGGACTTCGGCAGCGCCTCGACGAAGGCGATGCTGCGCGGCACCTTGTAGGCCGCCATGTTGGCGCGGCACCAGCCGATGAGCTCCTCCTCGGTGAGCTTGCCGCGCGCCTCGGGTCGCAGCACCACGAAGGCCTTGACGCTCTCGCCGCGGTGCGCATCGGGGACCCCGACGATGCAGGCCTCCTGCACCTGCGGGTGCTGGTACATGAAGGTCTCGACCTCGCTCGGCCAGACCTTGAAGCCCGAGGCGTTGATCATGCGTTTGAGGCGATCCACCATGAAGAAGAAGCCATCTTCATCGACGCGCCCCAGGTCCCCGGTGCGCAGGAACTTCTTGCCCCCGATGTCCACCAGTGCCGCGGCAGTCTCTGCGGGCTTGTTCCAGTAGCCGAGCATGACCTGCGGCCCGTGGGTGACGATCTCCCCCACCTCCCCGGGCGGCAGCTCCTCGAGCGTCTGCGGGTCCACCACCCGCGAATCGACGCCATAGATGGGGATTCCCAGGCATTGCTTCTTCGCCAGCTGCGGCGGGTTGATGTGCGTTGCGGCCATGGTCTCGGAGAGCCCGTAGCCCTCGAAGTACGTGACGCCGCGATCCAGCAGGCGCTGCGCCACGGCGGCCGGCATGGCAGCCCCGCCGCCGTGCAGCTGGCGGATCGAGGACAGGTCGTAGCGCCCGATGTCGGGGTTGGCGAAGAAGTCCTGGATGAGGGTAGGAACCGCGGTCCAGCCGGTGACGCGGTAGCGCTGCACGCACTGGGCTGCGACCTCGCGGTCCCAGCGTGGCAGCAGCACCACGGTGCTGCCCAGGTAGATCGTGCCGTTCATGCTGCCCTGCATGCCGGTCACGTGGAAGAACGGTGCGAGGCCGAGCGTGGTCATTTCCGCCTGCAACGCGAACCAGGTCATCGAGCCCACGGTCGTATGCATGGTGGTGCGGTGCGTGTGCATGCAGCCCTTGGGCTCCCCGGTGGTTCCGGAGGTGTAGGGCATCACCGCCAGGTCATCCGCGCCCTGCGTGAGCGGGCCGGGGCGCAGGTTCGCCGCGAGCGCGCGCTCCCAGGGGACGACCGCGGGGTGCTCGGGGGTCATGCGCGGGGCGCTGATGAACTCAGGCACGGAAAGTTCGGTCGGCGCCTTCAGGTAGTCCGAGTACGTGGCGAGCACCAGGTGCTCGAGCTGCGTGCCCAGCAGCGGCGCGATGCGCGGGTAGAGCTCCTGGGCGACGATGGCGGTGCGGGCGCCGGCGTCCCGGGCACAGCGTCCGAGCTCCTGCGTGAGGTACATGGGGTTCAGGGGCACCACCACAGCGTTGGCGCGCAGGATGCCGTAGTAGGCGATCACGAACTGCAGGCTGTTCTGCATGTAGAGCAGCACGCGGTCGCCCGCCGCGACGCCGCAGCGCTGCTGCAGGTAACCCGCCAGCCGCGTGGCCTCCTCCTCGAGCGCCGCGAAGCTCAGCGCGTTGTCGTAGTAGATGAACGCGGGCTTTTGCGCGTAGCGGCGCGCCGAGACTTCCAGGTTGTAGAACAGGTTGGTGGCCGGCGCCTGAAGTTCGTGCAGCGCGTGCCGGGGCCAGAACTTGAAGTGCGCGCTACCCATGCTGGCGCCCCGAGCGCCTCCTCAGACGACCTCGAACAGGCCCGCAGCTCCCTGGCCGCCGCCCACGCACATGGTCACCACGACGAGCTTCGCGCCGCGGCGCTTGCCCTCGATGAGCGCGTGCCCGGTGAGACGCGCGCCGCTGACGCCGTAGGGATGGCCCACGGCGATGGCGCCGCCGTTGACGTTGAGGAGCTCATCGGGAATGCCGAGCTGGTCGCGGCAGTACAGCACCTGGCAGGCGAATGCCTCGTTCAGCTCCCAAAGACCTATGTCCTTGACCTGGTAGCCGGTGCGCTTGAGGAGCTTCGGCACCGCGTAGATGGGGCCGATCCCCATCTCGTCCGGCTCGCAGCCCGCCACCGCGAAGCCGCGGAAGATGCCGAGCGGCTCAAGGCCGCGCTGCTCGGCGAGCTTTGCGTCCATGACGACACAGGCACTGCTGCCGTCGGAGAACTGGCTGGCGTTGCCGGCGGTGATGACCCCGCCTGGCAGTGCCGGGCGGATCTTGCTCACCGCCTCCAGTGTCGTGTCGGGGCGGATGCCCTCGTCGCGGTCGATCGTGACCTCGCGCATCGAGACCGTGCCGCTGGCGGCGTCGGCGACGCCCATGGTGGTCGTCATGGGCACGATCTCGTCCTTGAAGCGCCCGGCGGCCTGGGCCGCGGCCGCGCGCAGCTGGCTGCGCACGCCGTACTCGTCCTGCGCCTCCTTGGAGATGTGGTAGCGCTTGGCCACCATCTCCGCGGTCTCGAGCATCGACCAGTAGAGCGTCGGCTTGTGCTCGATGATCCACGGGTCTGCGAGCATGCGGGTGTTGGCGTCGTTCTGCACGCAGGAGATGCTTTCCAGGCCGCCCGCGGCAATCACGCGCACGCCCTCGGTCATCACGCGCTGCGCGGCGAGCGCGATCGACTGCAGGCCGGAGCTGCAGAAGCGGTTGATGCTCAAGCCCGCGGTGCTCACGGGTAGCCCGGCGCGCAGCGCGATGGCGCGCGCAATGTTGCCCCCCGTCGTGCCCTCACCGAAGGTCGAGCCCATGATCACGTCCTCGACCTCCGCGGGCTCGAGGCGCGCGCGCGCCACCGCGTGCTGCACAGCATGGGCGCCGAGGGTGGCGCCGTAGGTCATGTTGAAGGCGCCCTTCCAGCTCTTGCCGAGCCCGGTGCGCGCCGTGGAGACGATGACTGCGTCGCTCACGATGCCGCTCCCGTGTGCTGGCTGAAGGTCCTGCCCTCGGCTGCGAGGCGCGTCAGGAGCGCGGCTGGCTGCCAGAAAGCGGCCTCGGCTCCGGCCGTGGCAGCGATGCGCTTAAGATCGCGCGCCACCTCGGTGAGGCCCACCTGGTCGGCGTAGAACATCGGGCCGCCGCGCCAGGCAGGGAAGCCGTAGCCGTAGAGGTACACGATGTCGATGTCGGAACTGCGCTGCGCGATGCCATCCTCCAGGATGCGTGCGCCCTCGTTCACCAGCGCGTAGATGCAGCGCTGCACGATCTCCGCGTCAGTGACCTTGCGCGGCGTGATGTGCCGCTCGGCGCGGAATTTATCGATGAGCGCCTTGACCTCCGGATCCGGCACCGGGGTGCGCGATCCTGGCGGATAGCGGTACCAGCCGGCGGCGGTCTTCTGGCCATGACGGCCGGCCTCCACCAAGAGGTCCGCGACGTTGGAGTAGTCCTTGCCGGGATTCTCGGCTGCCAGGCGCTTGCGCCACATGGCACCGACGTCGAGTCCGGCCAGGTCGTTCATGCGAAACGGCCCCATCGCCATGCCGAACTTCTCGACCGCCTTGTCGATCTGCTCGGGCGAGGCGCCGGCCAGCAGCAGGTCGTGGGCCGCCTGGCCGTAGCGGGCGATCATGCGGTTGCCGATGAAGCCATCGCACACGCCCGCGACCACCGCGACCTT
>Ga0181537_10002992_pt1 | contig 14687 bp, 12 predicted proteins | sample PEATcosm2014_Bin_39_FD_119765 | JGI IMG/M metagenome (GOLD analysis project Ga0181537, IMG submission 119765) | Peatland microbial communities from MTU Mesocosm Facility, Houghton, MI, USA - PEATcosm2014_Bin23_10_metaG | ecosystem: Environmental > Terrestrial > Soil > Wetlands > Peat | place... | reverse complement strand
TCGAACCACGAACAATCCCCGCGATTTGTTACATGCACAATGCCTTTCGCATCCGCATGACAAAGTGCTGCGAGCGCCCGCGCCAGATCTACGGAATAAGTCGGACATCCCCGCTGGTCTGTGACAACTTCAATTTCTTTGCGCGTAGCCGCGAGTTTCAGAATCGTGTCAGGAAAGCATTTGCCATGTTTGCCAAACAGCCACGAAGTACGCGCGATGCAGACATCCGGCAAAATTTTCAGCAAGGCTTCTTCGGCCTGGGCTTTCGATTGTCCATAGACTCCCAGCGGCGCACGCGGATGATCCGTTTCGTACGGCGCCGTACCTTTGCCGTCGAACACATAATCGGTGCTCACAAAAAGCAGTCGCGAGCCTTGAGCTTTCGCGGCCTTCGCGACATTGATTGCGCCATCGCGATTCACAGCGAACGCAAGCTTGCTATTTGTTTCGCAGCCGTCAACGTCGGTGTATGCAGCCGAGAGAACGATCCAGTCAGGTGCGGCACGCTCAACAGCAGCAGTGACTTGGCTTGCATCCCGAATGTCGGCATCACGCGAGCCCAGGCCAGTGACGATGTCATCGTCACGCCATACCTGCATCAGGTCCTTGCCGAGTAGTCCAGTCGCGCCAAAAATCAGGATTCGCATCAGGATTAGGAGGCGCCTATGCGATCTTTATATTCTTGTCGCCTTTTTTCCATCCACTGGCGCACAGGCCACCGGTTTGAACGGCATCCAGCAGTCGTAGAACTTCTTCCGGATTGCGCCCCACCGCCCCATCGCTCACGTGAATGCTGCGAATCACTCCGTCGGGATCCACTAGAAACGTTGCCCGCTGCGCCATGCCGTTCGGTGAGAGAACGCCCAGTTGCCCACAGAGATCTTTTTTAACGTCGGCGAGCATCGGGAACGTAACCTTCTTGATTTCAGGATCGGTTGCCCTCCAGGCGCGATGCACCCACTCAGAATCCGTACTTCCGCCCAAAACCTGGACATTTCGTTCGCGGAATTGCGACTCGTAATCCGAAAAAGCGACAATTTCGGTGGGGCAAAGCAGACTGAAATCCGCCGGCCAGAAAAAATAGACCTTCCATTTGCCGGGATAGTCGAGGTCGGTGATGGTGCGAAACGCCTTGCGCAGATCGTCGTCGCCGCTCATCGCAGCGGTCAAAGAAAAAGCCGGAAACTTCTCTCCCACTTGCAGCATAATTGCGTTCTCCCAATAAATTGAACACAAATAGTATGCGACAAGTGGAATGATTTAGAAAGCGCGGCTTCCCTGGGCTCGTGGCCGCCTACGCTGCTTTTTGTCGCTGGGGCAATTCTGGCAACGCGTGAATCTCTGTACGCGGCGGTTTTCGACTGTCCACCTCAGGGCGATGCAATGACAAGTAAATCTGTTCAATCTGTTCGACAATTCCCGACCACAGATAGTGCGCCCGCACCTTGCGCACAGCGCTCGCGCCGGCCGCGCGCCGCAGCGTTGGATTCGCGATCAACATTCTTAACCGCACTGCCAAGTGTTCAACATTACCGCGTTCAAAGGTGAAGCCCGCTCCATCCACTGCTTCCACATTTTCGGCTATGTCGCTCGTCAGCACGCACACTTCGGCGCCCATCGCATCCAACAGGGCAAGCGACAATCCCTCCAAATCTGACGGTAATACGAAGACCATCGCGTGCGTAATCAATTCGTCGAGCGCATCCCCCGACAGCCAGGGAAGAAAAATAATTCTTGAACTCTCATGAGTGCGCAGCGAGTGTACGTATTCGTCCGAATGGCTGGAACCTCCGGCAAAAACCAGCTTCACCGGCGTATTGAGGCGCTCATACGCTTGAATCAATAGATGGCAGTTTTTCTCTGGCGAGAGCCTGCCCATAAACAGAATGTAGTTATCCGCTTTCAGGCCCCATTCCGCCGGCCGCGTCGCTCTTGATTTTTCCCTCAAATGAGTTCCGTTGGGGACAAAATATGTTTCTGCTCGATGGTGATCGCGGTAATGGCGCTGCAAGGTACGCGAAACCGTCATTGTGCTATTGGGGAAACGCACGGCTGCATATTCGCCCAGCCGGAGAATCGAAGAAGCAAGCCATCCCCATTTCTTGCGTTGCCAATCCAGGCCTTGCACGGTGACGACCGTTTTCTTGCCAAAGAGCCGTGGAATGAAGGCAAACAGCGCCGGCCCCAATGCGTGAAAATGCACAATATCGTAATCCCCGAATGACGCGTGAATGGTGCTCAATAACGTGTGCAGGGCGGTTTCGATATGCTTTGTGCGGATGGTCGGAACGCGTTTTACTTTGATGCCTGCATACGTGGCGCCCTCAGGGGTAAAGTATGGCCGGCAGTATGCCGTGACCTCATGGCCCATCGCGGCGAGACGCGATCCGACTTCTTCGTAGTAAGTCTCAATTCCGCTATATTTCGATCCCACCCCGCGCCCGCCGATGAAGGCAATTCGCAGCCGGCTGTGCTTCGTGGGCGCCCGGACGAGTTGCGGCCGCCGACGTGCGCGCTTGACCATTCCTTCATAGAGAAGCGTCAGCGCCAGCAGATGCGTTTCGGGCGCGTGGTTCACCCGTACATATTCGCGGGCCGCCGCGCCCATGCGTCTGACGATCTGCGGGCGCTCGGAGAGAAAAGAAATAGCTGCCGACAGTTGGGAAACATTCCCGGCCCCGTACAAGACGCCCGTCTCGCCCTCGGCGACCAACTCGCGCCGCGAGCCAAGATCTGACGCTACAACCGGCCGCCCCCAGGCAAATGATTCCAGAATGCTTTTGCCCAGCGTTTCATAGGCACGCGACGGTAGCACCGTGAAGCGTGATTCGGCGATAAGATTTTCCAATCTCTCGCCGGAGACATGCCCCATAAACTCCACATTCTGGAGGTTCAACCGCCGCGACATGAGTTGGAGTTCCTCGCGCTGCGGCCCGTCGCCGGCAATTTGCAAACGGACGTTAGGCAGGGGTTGCATGGCGCGTAGCAAGTCACCCACGCCTTTCTCAGCAGACAGTCTCCCGAAATACAAGATGGGTGCGTCGGTCTTAATTTCGCGTGTTGCAGGCGGTAATCGCTGGAAGTGCGGCAATACATCGATCTTTTGGCGTTCCCAGCCATTTTCGGCCAGCTTCTCCTTTACAAAGCGGCTGGGCGCAAGAAACCGGTCAACGCATTTTTCATACGTCCCAAGCATCCGGTGCAGGTAGGCTTCGGCGGCCAGGGCAACTCCCACTCCCCGCGGTCCGGCATTGCAATGCTCGCTAATCACGTGCCAGAATTTGCCGCCTTTGCAGCGTTCGCAGATGTCACCGTGCGCGACGAAATTGTAGTTAGGGCAGAGCATCTTGAAATCATTCAGGTGATAAACCACCGGAATTCCGCGCTCCCGCAATTCCCACAAGATGGACGGCGAAAGATGGTGATAGATATTGCGAACATGCGCGATGTCTGGCCGGAATTCCGCCATCATCCGTCGCAGCCGCAACCGCGCCTCTTGCGAATAAATCGCGTGGCCCGCGCTCCTGAGTTTTTCGAGCGCGCTCATTCCCGCATCTTTGAAGTCAATATGCGGGACGAAGTTGTGGTCGTAGGGCGTCGGCTCGCCCCTCGGGTCGGCCATGGCAAAAAGTGCAACTTCATGACCTTGCGAGCGCAGAAGTTGCATGACTTCGAAGAGGTAAACTTCAGTGCCGCTGAAAGGAAAGTTATATTTGTTGCAAAAGAGTATGCGCATGGGAAGTGGCTTCTTCCTCGATGAGGGAGTGGGAGTCGTTAATTCGGCGTAGAAAGATATCGGCAAAGCTTTCCAGGTTCTTCTCACGGTCGAAACGCTCGACAACTTCGCGCCGCGCCGCGTCGGTGAGCGCTTGCAAATCGACGGCGCCGTCTCGTATGAGCTCGATCTGACGAATAAAATCATTCGTATTTCCCGGCTGGTACAAGAACCCTGTGACGCCATCGACGACAAGTTCGGGGATCCCGGTAATCGCCGGCGCGAGTACGGGAACTCCGCGCGCCATCGCTTCCATGAGCGCCAGCGGGATGCCTTCGCTGTGGCTTGTCAGCACAACCAGATCCGCGTTGCGATAGCAAACGTCAAGCTGCATCTTCGGGAGCTGGCCTAGCAGGTTCACCCGACCAGATAAGCCGAGATGAAATATAAGTTCCTGTAATCTCTCGCGCTCCGCCCCTTCACCGGCAATCCAGCAGCATATCGGCACTCCGCGGGCGAGCAATTCAGCGCATACACGTAAAAGGAATGCATGATTCTTTACGGGATGCAGCCGGCTTACCGCCAGTAAAGTAAATCGCCGGTTCTTCGCAGCGAATGTCGTCGATGCCGGCGACTGCGTATCTACCCCCATGCGCTGCACCAATATCTTTTCGGCCCTAAGCTGCGGATATGTGTTTAGAATGTGCCGCCGGTTAAACTCCGAGATGGTTATACAGAAATCGCAATTGCGCAGCTTTACGTCCAGCCATGCCGGATGCAGCAGCAAATCGGAGCCATGTAACGTAAAGCTAAATCCCGCTCCGAGGAAGCGGGCAGCTACCATGGCGACCCATGAACTGAAATATCCGTGGTGCGCGTGGATGTGCTGCACGCCGCGCTCCCTGAGCAGCAAAGCGTAATAAGCTCCCAGCCAGGTGTGCAGCAATGCCCGGAGACGACGCGAAATCGGTTCGTGCCCTTGAAATAGGATGCGGCGGTATAGATCTGTGAGCACTCCGGCGCGACGAAAGCACATCCCCAGCGCCTGCACCATGATCCGCACTTGCAACGGTTCAAGACAGAGTGCCTCTTGTTTTAAAGAGGCGTTTTCTAGTGAGTAATCGGGTTGACCGCCATCATCGCTCGCTCTTCGGGCGCTGCATGCGACGACCTCGACGCCCCGGCGCCGCAGTTCCTTGATTTCATCTCCGACGTATGGTTCTACCAGTGAAGGGAACTTATTTGCGAGATAGGCGATAGTTGGCATCAAAGAGAACAGCGGACCGCTAAGCGAATAACAATGCAAGAAAGGCCGCCGTCATCGGCGCGAGCGAACGGTAAGAAATGGTAAATTCGCGTGCAATTCCCACGTGGATGAGGATGTAGGGCCCGCATGCCGCCAACTCGGCCCATCCATAACCGGCAATGCCGATGTGTGGTACGAGGAGAAAGGAAACTGCCGCCAGCACGCCCACGTGCAGCAGGTAGCAGAACATGACAATCATCGGGCGCCCGAGCACGAACAAGGCTGAGGCCTGCAGGTTATAGACCGAATTGATAAGAACTCCCGCGGCGATAAATGGATAGACGCTGAGGCTTGGCAGCCATCGGTTGCCGACGAGGTGGCGAAAAACCTCCGGCCCCACGAGGGCGAACAAACATAACAATGGACCAAGTGTCACGACTTGCCAGCACATCGCGCGTTGCAACAGTTGCCGGAATTCGTCGAGGTGGTTTTGAATTCGTGCCAGCGCCGCGATTGCCATGCGTCCGGCCGCAAGGCGGAATGTTCCCAACGCCTCTGCAATACGCAGGGCGAGCGCGACAAAGGCAACTCCCTCGACGCCAACATAGTGGCCGACGAGCAGAGGGTTCACCAACGTTCGCACCTGCCAGGCTCGCAACGAAGCCGTGCAACCCAGTCCATAGCGCAACATCTCTTTGACCGGCGCCGCCTGAAAGTGAAATCCGATGCGCAGGCTCGAACGCCGCCACGCCGCGACGAAGGTAAAAAGCTGCCATGCCAGTTGACCGCTCACCGGTGCCCACACGCCACCGTGCAAGGCAGCCATGACTGTGCCCACCAACAACCCGAGCGCCTGTCCGGAAAATTCGATTTCCGCCACGGCGCGAAAGTCTAGTTCCCGCTCCAGCTTTGCCATGGGCACACCGGTGAGCCCGATCACCGGAACGCTGAGCAGCAAGACCACATAAGGCAGCACGAACTCACGCGTGCCATACCAACGGATGAGAAAGTACGTCACCGACGCGCCCGCAATCATCAAGCAGGTGGAAATCAGGAAAATCAGAGCACTGGCTGTGTTATAGAGGCTGGCTGAAGGCGTCTCTGTCTGCCGCACCAGAAATGTATCAATGCCCGCGCGTGCCAGGTTGGCTAAAAACGCCACAATGCCAATCGCCGTCACGAACACTCCGTAAGCGTGCGGCCCAATCCACCATGTCAGCACCAGCATGTTGCCGACGCTGACCAGCACACCCAACCCGTAACGCAGTGCTAAGAATCCTCCTCCGCGGAGTATTTCAGGCGAAATCGCCGCTGTGGGCGACGCCGACGATAACTCAGTTTGGCAAGCCGAGCTCATAAGGATGGACGATCGTAAAGAACGCGGCCGCGCTGGTTTTGAGCGGCCAGCACCCCGGCGAGCGTGAACAGCAGTCCATTCACAAATTGATAATTCATCACTACGAAGCAGGCGTTCGTCAGATATACGAGCAGAAGCACGGGCCACAACGAACGGAATTCGCCGTCAAGAAACGTCCTGGTCTGCCAGGAGCCTGCGGGTTTTCGTGCCAGTCGAAAAAGATCAATCATCATCCACAGATACAGGCTGAGCCCAAGCAGACCATGCTGCACCGCCACTTCCAAAAAAGTATTGTGGAAGAAATACTCCCGCTGGTGAAATCGGCTGATGCGGCGGGTCAGTTCCGTCTGCATCGCATTGAAACCCCATCCCGCCATCGGTTTTTGTTGAAACATTTCCCATCCCGCTTCGTACATGGCGGCGCGAAATTCAACCGGGCCTCGTTCCTCCAGCCGCTCCGTAAAAGACGATTCGCGGTTCTGCGAGATGTAAGCGACCGCCACGCCGAAACCCCCAATCAGGACCATGCACAAGCAAGCCCGGCGTACGCGCGCGTTCAACGATCCCACGAGCAGCAAAAACGCCGATGCGGCGAATGACAACCAGACGGCGCGAGTTTTCGTCGCTAGAATGGCCGCTGGCAGGGTTGCTAGGAAAATTAGTGCAATCGGCCATGGCAGCCGTCGGCGCCGATACGCATCCAGTGCAACCAAGCCGAGCAGGTTGAGCGTCAACCCGTTGGCCACCGCCTGCAAGAATGGTCCGCGGGCCCGGTCAGCGTGGATCCCCAATCCATCGTCCACGATAAATGAGGGAATAATCCACGACTTGGCGTCGAACAGGAAAAGCAGGGCAATCAAAATCAAGTAAGCCAGCACGCCAAGTAGAAATATCTCAAGCTTGCGCAGCGACGCGGAATCCTGAAACACCGAACCGGCAATGTGATACAGCGCCAGCGGCACCGCCCACTTGGCGGCCAGCACGCTCCACGCCTCGGCTTCAAATGGCTGGGATAGAAGCCCTGCGGTCGCTAGCATGAACATGGCCAGCAACGGCCACGCGGCCGGTTTGTCCATGGACGGCATCTGGCGCATCAACATGCAGCGGAGGAGCCACACGAACACCAGCGCGCCGAAGGCGATGCGATCCACGCAACACAAAGCAAGATCCGGCGGACGGAACAGCATCGCCGCGAGACATACCAGATACAACTCCGTGGTGTGTGACAACAGCAGTCGCAGCGGGCGGGAAGCCTCCGCTACCGGCCTGCCCGCTAAAGCCTGCCAACGGGAATGCGAGAGGTGTGCGGAGATAGACATCGGCTGGAAAGGGTTAAAGTTACAGGCGTGCTTTCATGCGGCTTCTACTCGGTAACCCTGAATGCGGATCGCCACCGAGCGATTCAGAGCCTCCATGGAGACAAAAAGGCGGTCGGCCCGCGCTCCCGCCAAAACTCCCTCGAGCCCGTCAAGGCATCCGCCGCATATGCGTACTCTTTGCCCGGCTTTGAGCTCCCCATGGATTGAGCATGCAGTCTGATTTTCCGTTAACAGCTGCAGGTCTTCGATTTGCTTCTTGGGAATCGCAACGGCTTTTCCTCGATAGCTCACAAATCCGATCACTCCTTCCGTTTGCAGTATCCTTAGCCGCGTCGTATCCGTCAGGTCCGTTTGCACAAAGCCATATCCGGAGAAAAGTGGGGTTTGGATCACGCGCTTGCGGTCGGACCAGCGGCAGGTTTCAGAACGGCACGGAAGAAAAGTCTGCAAGCCCTTGTACGACAGGTAACTTAGGGTTGTCCGCTCCGACCGGTGGCGAAGGTGTAGTGCATACCAGGATGCGACTCCCGGATTCATGGCGCCGTGCTCGCCGATCCGCTCTGAGATCCACTCAGCAATCGACATAGCTTCGCCCATTCACTCCCACGCGGTTTTGGGTAGAATTTTGCACAGCTTTTTCGTGTCAAAGTAACGCTACAGCCGGTCGTAAATGCTTGACGGAATCGGGAACGTGCGGTCATTCAGGATCGCGCCTAGAATTCGTACGTTGGCGGCGTATAGGGCGTCCCGCGTCTTCTGCGCTACCACCCGCCGGGTAGAGTCTGCTTCGAGCACCAGCACAATCCCGTCGGTCAGGCTGCCCATGAGCGTGGTCTCGCTGAAAATTCCGGCAGGTGGTCCATGAAGGACGGCATAATCGAACTCCAGACGCAGGTCGGCCAGCCGCGACCGCAGCCACCTTGCCGACATGCCATTCTGTTCGCCCATGAACGCCGGTGAAGAAACATGCCACAAATTCGTGGAAACCTGGTGCGCCAGGCCCCGCAGCGAACCGAAGGGCTGTGATTCTGACTCCCCGCTGCGCCGTTCCCGAAATTCTTCCACTTCCGCATCGTGTAAATTCAGCTCGGCCACGCAAATGCTGGCTTCGACTTGCGCGGATAAGGCCTGCCCAGCTTGCAGGCAGATGGAAGAAATATCCACGTCGTCGTCCACCCCGGCAATTACCACCTGCTTTGCTGGTCGTGGCCATCCCGGACAAAACACTTGCCGCACGAGGTGGCGCATCTGTTCTTCGGCAAACCTTCGCGGATCGCTCAGAGGCGTGCTCACCTGCGAAGGAGGCGCTTCCGGCGGCGGGACACCGAACGGCTGTGGCGCCTCAAAAATACTGGGTTCCACCAGGGGAGGCATCAAATCGGGGCGGCTACTCATCTGGTTCTCCTCGGCTTGGACATGGTTCAGCAACTCCTACGCGGCAGTGAGGCCAGCACCGGCATGCCCAGATACCCCGCAACTTCGTCGGGAGTGCGGAAGGCCGGGTTTGCGTAATCTGCCGCAAAGGCGGCCGCGGTGCCGAATACCCCTCCCGCCAGCAGGGCGAACAGCCCCCATACGGCGGCAGAGTGCACAGGGAGGGCTGGGACAGACGGTTCCTGGGCGATGGTCACGTTTAAGATCCCTCCCTGGTCCAGTGCATCCGCAATTCTCGCCTCTTCGCGTTTGTTCGCGTAAAGCACGTACTCATCTTCCGCAGTCTTCAGATTTTGCAGCAGGTCTTGTTGCTGGATCGCGTGATCGTTCAAATTTCGCGCCTGCTCCCGGTACCGGGCCAGTACGCCCGCCGTGGCGTTGGATCGCGCCGTCAAATCATTCAATTCGACTTGCGCCTTCAGCAATTCTGATTTCGCCCATTCGTGATTGGCGTCGAGTTCGACCGTTTGCTCCCGCAAGGGCAGCTGTTCTTCCGCCGCAATGGCCGCGTTGGCTTGTCCGATTTGTTCATCCACTTCCCGCACCAGGCGGTAGGATGCCCCGTACTTGGTCAGCAATTCCGTTCGTTTGAGCCGCAACTCGAGCAGCTTCGATTTCATCTTTTCCAGAAGCTGAGGGTTGTCGGCGTTCTTGGTTTGTGTCGTGATCCTTTCGGGCAAACCTTGCAGTTTCGTTTGCAGCGTGCGGACGCGTTCGGCTGTCATTGCGACTGCCACTTTCGTCTGCTCGTTCTCGGCGTCTGTCTGGCTGAACTGCTGCAATGTGCTGTCACGCTCGGCCGCGGCGGAGATCACGCCTTCTTCATGGGTGAAATCCAACAGCCGCGCTTCGGCCTTTTCCAGGTTCGCTCGCGCCTGTGTCATCTGGTTTTCGAAGAAATCAAACTCGCCCGCGGGCCGCCGGATCTGCTCATGCCGTTCTAAATACGCATGCGCGAGGCTGCTTAACACTCTCGCGGAACCCTCCGGATCAGAAGATGTGTAGCTAACGTCAATCACGTTTGCCCGCTTTCCCGGCTGGACGTCGAGCTTGCGCAACACGCGGCGCACAGTGCGCGCCAGATGCTGCTCCGGGGTTTCGCCGATGGCCTGCCATATCCATGATGGCTTTTCGGCCAAGCCTGACCTCTGTACGACGGTGCGCAGGATGTCTGAGTCCGTCAGCATCTCGGCCTCGGAATTTAATTCCTCCTCGGTGACTTCATCGCGCGTAATCTGAGGAGTCTGGCTGGGCGTAGGAGCGGCCATCGCGTCAATCCGCGCCCGCCGCAGCAGGATTTTCATTTCTGCCTTGTAGGAAGGGAACAGCACACCGTAGACCAGCACACCCGCAAACAGAGCCACGAAGCTTCGCCAGAAAAATTTCTTTTGCCGGAAAAATACAGCGGCAACGTCGCGCGTCGTCGGAGACAGCGCCTGCGTCGGCCGTGGAATCACTCTAAGTTCTTCTGCCATGTGAACTGCCCCAAGTCCCGGCAAAATCGAATCACGCTAAACTAAAAAGCCTGCGGATTGGCATACAAACTCAAATTCGAGACCGGCATATATTGCCGGATCTTTGAAATCGCGTTTTTCGGCACGTACACAAAATCCCCGGCACGCAGATGCGTGTCTTCGCCCAGTTTGCGGGCCCTGAGCATGTCTTTCACGTTGACCAGATGCGACTCGAGAAAATCATCATTTACCTTTCGGAAGAGAACGACTTGCGAGTGCTTCGACGCACTCGTGAACCCTCCCGCTATCGTGATCGCTTCGGTCAACGTCGTATCATCCCGCAACTCATACTTGCCGGGATGTCCCACCTCGCCGCCGGCCGTGAAATACGGTTTGTCGAAATCCTTCAGAACCGCGGTCACTTCCGGATCGTTCAGCGTGCTGGCATAAGCCTCGCGAACCTGGCCGGCCAGCGCAGGAATGGTCAATCCCTCGGCATAAATCTGCGGGATGCCTCGCAGCGTGATGCAACCGTCGGGCTGCACACTCACCGTCTGGTTGAACTCCGGAGAAAAAGTAAAATCAAGCTCAATAACGTCGCTCTTGCGAAGCCGGTAGAGCGGACGGCGTTCCCCCGTAAGCGCCGGAACCGGCGTGCCACTCGCTCCGATTTGCGGGGAGGGATGTTCACCATTCACAGATTGAGTCGCGGCGAGCGGTTCACTCTGTCCCGCCGCAACCTCAACCACCATTCGTTGGCTGAGGCAGCAAGCGAGGGCAAAAACAAAATACATTAGCGGTGTTCGCATAATTCCGGAGTTCTGTGCGGCGTCGGTGCCGGTACTCGAAGCTAGTCGAGAGCAGAAGTTGTGACAAGTCCTGCAAAGGCTCCTCCTCGAAAGTGGCTAAATCTTGATGTTTCATGCCCGCTATGACTACTCCCGTGGAACGTGGAAAACTGGTGCTCCAATCCGCCTGCAGCCGCCGCTACGTCTGCCGGAACGTGCGAATTTTGCGCGTTTTGCCCAATTCTGCGCTGATCGTCCATGTCGTCGTGTATCCGCGATGCGTAAATCGCCGAGTTTTCCACAGGGACTAACCTTCGCGAAGGTGCATACGTCACAGCCAACCGCGCACTGAGCCGTTAGATTTTTCCGAAAGCTTGACTTCGTCTGTTTGAGGAAAAACATGCGATCTGCGCCCGTCGCGATGTCCAACGCTATTGGTGTGTTGGTAGCCGACTCCAACCCCATGCAATCGCAACTCTTGACCGGGGCGCTCCGCCGCCGGCCGGAGTTTGCGGTTCACTCCTGCGAACTCAATCTGGACATCATCCTCGATGCTCTCGACGCCGATGAGATCCATGTCCTTGTCTTCAAAGCCGATCAGGGCGGACGGAGCGACTTCAGCCTCTTGCGCCGCTTGCACAACTTGCATCCCCAAATCGACAAAATCGTCTTGCTCGACAGTTATGATCGTGAGCTGGTCGTGAATGCCTTTCGCGCCGGCGCCCGCGGCCTCTTCTGCTTCGCCCACCATCCCTTCCGCCTGCTATGCAAGTGCATTCAATGCGTCTATGACGGACAGGTATGGGCCAATAGCGAGCAACTTCAATTCCTGCTCGATGCCTTGTCGCAAACGTCTTTACCCCGGATTGTGAACGTCAAAGGCGAAAAACTGCTGACCGAACGTGAAGAGCAAGTCGTGGCCCTCGTGGCGGACGGTTTCAGCAACCGCGAGATCGCACGCGATCTTAAGCTCAGCGAGCACACCATCAAGAAATATCTCTTTCGGGTCTTCGACAAGCTCGGCGTTTCCAGCCGTGTGGAGCTGGTGTTGTATGCGGTCAATCACAGCGAATCTGAAGCCCCGCCAGGCAGGGCGTGGCCCGTCTGAGACACTGTCTACGCCTCATAGCCCATGCGCCGTTGTCCGCTGCAGATACTTGCAATCGGTGACCAGCCTTTTACAATAGAGCTTCGTCGAGCACAATTGCGCTAAGGCCCAAGGACGAACGTTTGCCCACTTCGACATCTCCACCGCGCCGCAAGACGGTCATTGCCTCCGGACTACTTTGCGGCATCCTCGCCGTGCTCGTAACTTTCACCGACCGCCGGGCCTTTTTCAGCCCACTTTCCATCGTGATCGTGGCTGCCATAGGCGCAGCTGCGGTGCTGCTGCAATTGCAGTTCAAGAACGAGAGCGGCAAACGCAAAATTCATCCGCCGTTGTGGCTGAATCTGGTGGGCGTTGTCTTCGCCGTAGGCGCCTTGTTGTCAGAGCGTCTGCGCTGGGGCATTCAAACCGGGCAGGCGCTGGCTTTGGTTGCCGTCGCCAGCTTTGCCGTAAGCAGCGTGATTATTTTGCGGATGGTTCGCGAACCAGAAGGGAAATAGAACATTGCCGAAGCGGCAAGCGCCGCTTCGAGCGTCATTCCTTAATCGGTAAAACAATAAATCCTTAGGGCCAGCGCTTGGCGTTATCTTCCCAGCCTGCGACTCGCGCGGGTTGGGGATTGTTGTTCATCGCCGGCTGCGGAATCCGCATGGCGGGCGGCATGGGCGACGGAGGCGCCAGCGCAGGCTTGTTGTTCGTCGCCTCCATGGCGATCGGTTCCTTGTCCTCGGAGAGCAGTGGCGCTGCTACCCGCAAGGCTTCGACTTCTTTTTCCAACCGGGCCAATTCAAGCTCTTTCTGCCGGAGGACTTCATAGACATTTTTCATCATTACTCCCACCTGTAAGAGACGAGATTCGCGTACAACAGTTGGATTGAATTTAGCAGGCGTGCATGTTTTGTCAAGATGGAAGACAGGATACTGCGCTGGGAGCCTAAAGACCCGTTTGCACGTTTGCCAACCCCTCCGGCTGAAGCCTAAATCCGGCAAGCCTTTCGTGGGTAAGCTCTTAGCCCAGCCCTTATCCAAAGCCCAGTTCATCGGGCGATTCGAGCGGCGTACCGCAGCGGCGGCAGATGACCGAGGAGCAATCCCCGCAAGTGAGCGGATCGCTGACTTCGGCGGCGCAGGCCGGGCAATAGAGTAGCGCATTGGAAGGCTTGGCCGGGGCCACATTGGGGTCGAAATCCGCTGCCATGAAGGGAAATGTAGCATATCCCGCTGCGAACGAAAATTCCCGCCAAATTTACAAAATTCTGACAACATGCAGGCGCAACGGCATTAGGCTGGTCGGCATTGTTATCCAAGCCGATTTTTTGTACGGAGCCGACGCCATGCCCAGTTCTGCCGCCATTTCATCCCGTTCGGTCTATTCGCTCATTCGCTCATTATTAATCTCTGCGGTTGTGTTGACGTGGTGCATGGGCACGTTCGCCCAAGACAGCTCCAATCCCGCCGTGGGCCTGGGCCCGCAGGTCCATACTGCGCTCGGAGGCTTCATTCTCGGCTATGACATTCAGCAGAATGGAACCGAAGGCTTGCTGGCCGAGTCGCTTGCCTTGGCGGGGGGCAAGGATAGTGCGGCAGTGGAAACCTTCGACCAGAAAACCGGCAAGATCCTCAAGATCGTTACCCAGCAGGACAGCACTTTCAACGACTTCGTGACGCTGGGAATTTTTGGGAATGGCGATGGCCTGGTGGAAGAAGAGCTGTCAAGCGGCGGCTTCGTAAATAAGCGCGTCTACGGCCAGATGAATCCTCTCAACGGAAACAAGTTTACCGCCATGTGGACGCCGCCCTTCACCAAAGACGATCTCATTATCAGCATGCCAGACGCACAGGGTTCGCCGAATACGGCCATTCTTTATTTCGACAATGGCGGCTCCTTCGACAGTTTCGTAATGGGCGCAAACGTGGCAGCCAATACGTTTACCGCGCCGGTGACCATAACCGATCCGGATTTTGAATTTAATGTTTCGCCTGTGATGACTTATGACAGCAAAATCAATACCGCTATTCTTGGCGGCTCGCTCGGTTGCTTTGGATGCAGCACGCAAATTGGCCTTGTAAATCTAAGCAGGGGCAAATTCAGCGAATTTGGTGGCTTGGGTTTTGGTTTTGTCAACGGCATCGCGGTGGATTCCGATGACGGCATCGTGTGCACGGTCACCGAGGACGATTTCAGCGTTGAGTTTTACAACCTGGCCACGCAAACCGGAAGCATCGAAGTTTTACAGGGAGCAACGAACCAGGCGCAGAGCGGCGG
>Ga0181537_10002990_pt1 | contig 14688 bp, 14 predicted proteins | sample PEATcosm2014_Bin_39_FD_119765 | JGI IMG/M metagenome (GOLD analysis project Ga0181537, IMG submission 119765) | Peatland microbial communities from MTU Mesocosm Facility, Houghton, MI, USA - PEATcosm2014_Bin23_10_metaG | ecosystem: Environmental > Terrestrial > Soil > Wetlands > Peat | place... | reverse complement strand
TTGGCGACAAGGTCCGGGCGCTGCGGTCGAACACGGGGATCAATATGCTGGCCGTAGTAGCTGTACGGCCAACCATAGAAGGCGCCGTCCTGGACTGAGGTCAGATAATCGGGCACCAGATCCGGACCCAGCTCATCGCGCTCGTTGACGACGGCCCAGAGCTTATGGGTCTGTGCCTCAAACTGCAGTCCGTTCGGATTGCGCAGTCCCGTGGCGTATTCGCGGTGCGCGCCGCTCGCCCGATCGATCTGCCAGATTGACGCGCGGTCCACCTCGGCCTGAATACCGTTCTCGGTGATGTTGCTGTTGGAGCCGTCACCCGCATAGAGCTCGGATCCATCCGGGCTGGCGGTCAGACTCTTGGTCCAGTGATGATCGATCGGGCCGCCAGGCAGATCGCACAGCTTTACGCCAGGATCGCTGATCTGAGTCTGTCCGCTGGTGTAGGGATAGTGGACCACGGCATCGGTGTTGGCCACATACAGATCGTTACCGACCAGCACGACGCCAAAGGGAGAGTTCAGATGATCGATGAACACGGTTTCCTGATCCGGGAGGCCATCGCCATTCGTATCACGAAACAGCAAAATGCGCTGCCCAGGCTTCGTGCGCGAGTGCGCCATCTTCTCGACCCAGTTCATGACGATTTCCTTCGGCCGGCTTACCGGCCCGGGAGGGCCCCCGCTCTCGACCACCAGGACATCGCCATTCGGCAGAACATACAGTGAGCGCGGATTCGCAAGACCCGTAGCAAACGCCTGCACCTTCAAGCCGGCCGGGACACTTGGTGTCGCGCCGTTCCACCCCACCACCTTTGCGACGTGCATCGGTGGCAACAGGTACTGATGCAGCGGCGGAAGATAAGGGTTAGGGCCGACCTGACGGCTCGGGTCGATCGGCGTCGGCCCGCAACCGACCAGAGCGAGTAGCACGACGATCAGCGCGGCTTCCAAACGAGCAAAGTTCATAGCTGCTGCCCCTGTCGCACACCCACGCCGTGCCGGTACACGAGGGCCCAGCCATTCCAGCCGGTAACCAGCAAAATCAGGACAACGAGCGCTGACAGGATCAAGCCCGTTGGGACAACCGAGGTGTAAGCGTCACGCGTGTGGATTAAGCAGTTGAAGATCGAGAGGATAAGTGCCGTGATGTTGCCGATGCCGTGAATCCAGGCCGCGCGCAGCTCCCGTATGCGAGGATCACCGAAGAAGTCGATCACTCCCGCCGCAGCTACGACCAGCGACACAATCAGCCCTACGAACAGAAACCATGCGGACATGTCCGCCCACAGCATGGCCGCCGACTGCCAGTAGACGATGTCCGTGATCAGCGTCGCCACGAAGCAGACCATCGGAATCGGCACGAGCATCGCGTGAAGGGGGCGACCGCCCAGACTCACCGTCGAGCGAGGATTAACACTCAGCATCCGAAATTCCCCGGGTTGCGACATCGAGGGACATTATCACTCTAGCCGCGCGCTCGGTCGGATGGCTGTAGGCCAGGCAGACTTTTTTGACACGACTGCAGAACAGCCGCGCTCCGGCTCTAACCGTTGACGATACGCTTGTGCAACCGCGTGATCGCATCGAGGGAGGACAGCACCGCGCCTTCCTGCCAGCCCGTCAGTCCGCGTGAAAGATGATCCCCAGCCAGGACAATCCGGCCATCAAGTTGCGCCAGATTGTCATAGTGCGCCGCCTGTAGCTGCGAGTCCCAGGCTGCCGCACAGCCCATCGCACCTGGCACTCGATGCCACGCAACGGAAATACCGTTCTCAAACTCCGTGGCATATTGGGGATGGATCTGCGCACCATATTCCACCGCTTTCTGAACTCGCAGACGAGGCGACATCCCGGTGAGCGACAGAGCCGGGTCACCGAACGCGAATGTCCCGAGCAGAACGCCTTTGCCGGGCTTGTTGTAGCTGGTATTGGGATAGGCAATCTGCTGGATGGGCAGATCCGTAAATGTGATGCCGCCGTAGATGGCGTCATCCTCCTCCCAGAATCGCCGCTTCATCTGCAGGCCGGTCTTGACGGCGCTCTCATACGGGAGCGCATTGATAGCGGCGCTCATGGGTGCGCCGACGTTCATGTCGAGCTGACTGAGGATCGAGAGCGGGATGGTACAGACACACCAGTCCGCGCGCACTTGACGCGCATCCTTACCGGTGCGCGAGTCGACGTAGCTGACCGTGACGCCACGCTCGTCCTGCTTGATCTGCTTGACCTGCGCGTTGAGCGTGATGAGATTTTCGATCTCGCGCCCGATGGCTTTTGGCGTCATATCCATGCCACCCACAGGCTGGAAGATCGTTGACTGCCATTGATGGATCTGCCCGGAGTTGAGCGCTTCCCAGAGATTGGAGTTGAGCAGGTCCTGCAATCCGATCGGCGTTGATGGTAGCGGCGGGGGCATCAGGCCACCGCCCTTGTTGACCTCATAGCCGCGACGCTCGGCGCTGTCGAAGTTGGCCCGATAGGCATAATTCTCATCAAGTGCGCCCCAGCTTCGCAGCGCCGCCAGCAACTTTTCCTGGTCTTCGCGCGACACAGCCTCGTCGAGTCGCTCCTTGCTTGTGGCCTTCGCCAACAATTCCGCAACGTGGCCATGGAAGTCAGCCTGTACTTCACGAAAGCGCTTCGGTTTGCCACCGAAATGGCGGCTCGAGTGCACGTAGGCGTTGTAGTTGACCATGATAAAAGGCTCGAGCGTGACGTTGAAGCGCCTTGCGTACGCCAGCACCCCGCGATGATGGTAAGGAATGCGCCACGGCCCGGGATTTACGTAGAGCCCGGAATCGAATTCGCAGCGCTGCGTCTCCCCGCCCATCTCGGTATAAACGTCCCCGCCCCGCAAGCTCCATGCACGGCCGCCGATACGATCGTTGTAATCGAGCAGCTGCACGCTATAGCCCGCATCGCGCAGTTCCAGTGCGGCCAGCAGCCCCGCCCAGCCCGCACCGAGCACGACGATCCTGGTACCGGCCGGTGCGCCCCGGAGCGTCACAGGACCCGTGTACTGTGAGTCGGCAGCAAAGCCCAGGGTCGTCATCGCGTTGTATAACGCAGACCCACCGGCGATCAATCCGATCATCTGCAGCAGGTCGCGACGCTTCATGCCCTGGGGTTCAGGTGGATTGAATCGAGCAGTCATTGTCGCAGTGCCTTCACGTCTTCCAGAGAGATTGTGTCGCTGTAGTGGTTGCCGAAGTGCGTGCGCACATAGCCCACGACCGCCACGATCTGCTCGTCGGACAGCGTGGCCTTGAATGAGGGCATCGCTTTGCTGCCATTGAGCACACGCGTGATTGGAAAGGCCTTGGGCTTCAAGCGTGGATCCTTAGCAAGGGCCGGATAGGTGGCCGCGGCCGTGGCGCCGACGCCCTCAGGCATGTGGCAGGCCTGACAGGCAGCCTGATACAGGTCAGCCCCCTGCGTTTGGGGAAATGCTCTTTCCTCGCCGACCCCTGGCATCGTGACTTTCATGGCATCGGCCGAATGGGCTCGCGGCAGTGATACTGCCAGGGTGAACAGAATAAAAATAGATAAGAATTTCATCGCTTTATTTAGACAATAAGATCTTTTACTTGAACAGGAATCTCGCCATCGTTTCGCAGATCGATGCACCCTGAGCTTACCAATACAGCCTGTCGTCGCCTAATCGCGCAACTGCGCCAAGCTCAAAACAAATAACCCTGGTGACGCGCGTCGCGGGCTTTAGCGTGCGTCAGACCCGATCCGCTTGTCGACGGCCGGACCTGAGTACTGGCTCAGGCGATCCAGCAGGCGCTCGGGATTCTCGTCTGAGAGCAATAATTCACGGTGAACATCGCGCACGAATCCCTGCGCCACGGCGTTGTCGGCCATTGCGAGCAGAGGATCGTAATACCCATTTACGTTGAGCAAGCCGCAGGCTTTTCGCTGGATGCCGAGCTGAGACCACGTCAGGACCTCAAAGAATTCCTCCCATGTCCCGAATCCTCCGGGCAGAGATAGAAACGCGTCCGAAAGGTCCGCCATGACGGCCTTGCGCTCATGCATGGAACTGACGACTCGCAGCTCCGTCAAGCCGGTGTGGGCGAGCTCCCTATCAGCGAGAGCCTGTGGAATGACACCGATGACGCGTCCACCACCGTCCAAACACGCATTTGCCACGGCACCCATCAGGCCGACGCTGCCGCCGCCATACACCAGCTCCACGTCCCGCTTGCAAAGGATCTGGCCGACAGTCAGCGCCGCCTGCCGATAAGCTTGCGCTGTGCCGATACTCGAGCCGCAAAATACGCAGATTCTCCGAAGCATTCTGCAGAGTATAGAGGCCTCTGTTATGAGTCCTCCAGAATCATTTCGGCCCCCTTCTCCGCGATCATCGCGCTCGGCATGTTCGTATTGCCGGATGTAATCATCGGCATGATCGAGGCATCAATCACCCGCAGCCGCTCGATGCCGTGGACACGCAGGCGAGCGTCCACGACCGAGTCCGCGTCCGTGACCGTCCCCATCTTCGCCGTCCCGACAGGGTGAAAGATGGTCGTGCCGATATTGCCCGCGGCGTGAACGAGCGAGGACGTGTCATCGCCAACGCTGGGACCGGGCAGATATTCTACCGGGCTGAAACCCTTCAGGGCCGACTGACCCATGAGGCGTCGCGTCACACGAATCGCGTCGGCCGCGACCAGACGATCCTGCAGTGTGGACAGGTAATTCGGTGCAATCAACGGCGGCTTCATGGGATCGGCTGAGGTGGCCCGCACCGTGCCGCGCGAGCTCGGGCGCAGATTGGAAGCACTCAGGGTAATGGCCGGAAACACGTGCAGAGGGTCACCGAACTTGTCCAGGGACAACGGCTGCACGTGAAACTCGATATTCGCTCTGGATTGCGTCGGGTCCGAGCGCATAAAGATGCCGAGCTGGGAGGGAGCCATCGTCAAGGGCCCACGCCGGCGCAGCGCGTAGTCGATGCCCATCCAGGCGCGCCGGGCTATGGAGTGGTAGGCCTCGTTAAGGGTCTTGACGTTGCTGACCTTGTAGATGGTACGCAGCTGCAGGTGATCCTGCAGATTCGAGCCAACCCCGGGCCGGTGCAGGATGGTCGCGATGCCGAGCGGCCCGAGCCACTCGTGCCGACCGATTCCGGACAGGCTAAGGATGTGCGGCGAGCCGATGGCCCCTGCGCACAGGATAACCTCACCTCTGCTTCGGGCTTCGAATACCTCACCGTCGCGCCGGAACTGCACACCGCAGGCGCGAGCGCCCTCGATGATCAGGCGCTCGACGAGCACGTTAGTTTCAAGCCGCAGGTTATTGCGCTCGAGCGCCGGCTTCAGGAATCCCCGGGCCGCGGACCAGCGTCGCCCGCGTTTCTGATTGACGTGAAAGTACGAGACCCCTTCGTTGTCGCCGCGGTTGAAATCATCGACCTCGGGCACACCGAGTTCAACGGCGGCCTGGCGCACGGCATCGAGCACTCGCCAGGTAACACGTGGGGCCTCCACGCGCCAACCGCCACCGATCCCGTGATGCTCACTCTCGCCCAGGAAGTGATCCTCGAGGCGCCTGAAGGCCGGCAGAACATCCGTCCAGCCCCAGCCCTCGAGGCCCAGCGAGCGCCAGCCATCGTAGTCAGCCGCCTGACCTCGCATGCAGATCATGGCGTTGATCGCCGAGGAGCCGCCGATCACCTTGCCGCGCGGGTAGGCGAGCGAGCGGCCATTAAGACCGGGCTCGTCTTGCGTGCGATACATCCAGTCGCAGCGCGCATTGCCGATCGCAAAGAGGTAGCCAACGGGAATGTGGAACCAGACCCAATTGTCAAATCCTCCGGCCTCGAGCAGCAGTACGCGCCGATCCGCTTTGGCCGAGAGACGATTTGCGAGAACGCAGCCGGCCGTGCCTGCTCCGACGATGATGTAGTCGTAGTCGCCCTGCAGTCGCATCACCTTTGATGTCTCCCGCATTTCCCGGCCCGTCACCGTCTTATTATTCTTTGCCGCCCGCGGCTGCGCACCTTTTAGGTGCTGAGGGACGCTGTGTCAACGATCATGCTCGGTCGGCGCCGGCAGCGTGCTGCGCGCGGTCAAACACATCTCTTATGACCTGGTAACACGAGCAAGAGGCCGCCTTCAGTCGTGTCGCGTCCAGAATCTGGATATTGCCCCGACTATAGCCGATCAGTTTGCGTCGCCTGAGTGCGCTGGCGGCTTCCGTAACCCCCTCGCGCCGTACGCCCAGCATGTGCGCCAGGAATTCATGCGTCAGAGGAAACTCGTCAGTACCCACGCGCTCGCGGGTCATGAGCAGCCAACGCGCCAAACGCGCTTCTGCGGAATGGAAGCGGTTGCATGCGGCTGTTTGCGAAATCTGCGCCATCAAGGCGTAGGTATATCGGTGCAACGCCTGCTGCAGGCGTAAGTTGCGGGCGAATGCCACGCGAAAAGGCGAGGCTGCAATGCGCAGCGCATCGCCCCCACCCTGCACGAGTGCCCGCACACCAGAGATACCCATGCCGAGGATGAAAGGCATGCCCACCATGCCCTCGTTTCCAACCATACCGACTACAAGGGTGCGTCGCTTGTCAACCGCAGTGAGCAAGGAGATCAAACAATCAAGAGGGAAGTAAACATGTTTGATAGTTTCCCCGGGTTCGTAGAGTACCTGACCGAATGCCAGCCTCACCGGCTCAAGCTGCAAGCGCAGGCGCTGGTATTCCTTGGCCGGGATGCTTGCGAGCACCCGATTCGCTGCGGTTTTTCGGTCAATCATCGCGCAGCCGCACGCGGACCTACAGCCGACGACCCTGAATGAGCTGAATCACGATCACGATGATCGCAATGACCAGCAGGATATGAATGAAGCCGCCCATCGTATATGAGCTGACCAATCCCAATAACCAAAGGATGATTAAGATGACCGCAATCGTGTAGAGCATGTACTGAACCTTATCTGGCGCCGTCAGGCGACACTCCTGTCAACCACATGATCTTTGCATCCACGCTATCAATCGTCTGTACGGCAACACACCGATTAACCCAGGCCGGCAGAGCCTAAGCCGAGGTTTTCCGCGAACCGGGCGATCAACTCATCCACGGGCTCGTGAATATTGAGCAGACGAATCTGTAGCGATGCCAGAGATTTATGTTGGGTTTGCGGATGCGAAGCGCCTTCCAGCTCGCCGATGGCGACGACCATGGCACGCGCGACCCCATGGGCTCCAATCGCCGAGTAAATGATACTCATGTAACGCAGCGCGTCGATGGAGCCCGCGCCAAGGTGCTCGATAACCCTGCGCCCGGAGATCGCGCTCCAGAATTCACAGGCCAGAAACAGGGCTCGCTCGGCCAGCGAGAACTGCACACCGCCTTTGGCGGCCCTCTCAACGGTCGATATCAGGCTTGCGCTCGCCAGCGGAAGATATCCCTGCCATCGGTCCATTGGGCACACGCTCCTCGCCTGAAAATCGCTGTGTCACAGTGGCCGACAACCGGCATGCCAGCACCCTCAAGCTCCGAGATTGTTGTTTTTCAGACCAATCAGTCTGTGCGCTACCGAACACCGCGGCGCTGACGAAGTCAGCGCGCCGAGCGCGCACGGCCCAAAAAAAAAGGCCCGGCGCATGGTGCACCGGGCCCTATCCAACTAACTTCAGGTTTTGATCTTTGAGATCTTCGAACCCTCAAGTGACAGATCGCCGATCAGCCCTTGTTCGGCAAAGCCAAAGGCGAGAATCGGCTTGTGCTGCGTCTGCGAATCATAATTCTCGCTCGAACCACCGGAAATCACGGTGATTCCCGCATCTGCGCCAATGGACCAACCGTCGCTGGAGGTAAACTTGTCGAGCGCCTCTTGCGTCATGAACATGATGATTTCGCTGTGCGCGGCGAGTCCCAGCGTCAGGCCAACCGACGCGGCCCCTACGCTGTAGAAGCCGACCGTTCTGCCATTGACCTGCAGGGCGCCTTCGCCAAACTCACCACCGACACCGATGCCACCCTTGGTGACGCGCGGAAACACCAGTATGCCTGCAGCCTTACTTTCCAGCGCTGTGTTCTCGGGGTTGATGGCGTTGAACTGAGTCAAGGTTGCGGACACTCGCTCTTTGATATGCGTCTTACTGGCAGCGAATGCAGTTGCGCTCGTCGCTAAGGTCGCGACCGCGAGCATGGTTGTGGCTAAGGCAAATTTCATATTCATAAGTTAACTCTGTCGTTTGTGAGTCAGGATTGTGGAGCCAGATCACTGATGACCGTGGCAGGGTGATATGGCACACCAGTACATGGCTCGTGCCAGCGGCCAGACTACTTCCATGGCCAGGCGCGGTCTGTGCGTCAACGTACGCCGGCGGCCGGTTTCGACCGATACGTACGGCAACGTACAGACTTGGCCCGTTTCGACGCGAACACACCTCCCAGGTCACTGGTGTACGCTGCCTGGCTTTATGTGCGAATCCGCACACAGGCGCACTCCACACGTGTACAGTGAGACCATGGCAACTGGCAGGCGGATGCACGTCAAGAAAGCCTCGCCGACCGCGAGCCGGGCTCCGAGTACAACCCCTGCGCGCCACAGCCCGCGCCAGAATCATCTGCTCAATGCCCTGCCCGCGAACGACTACGAGCGCATCGCCGAATACCTGGAACTCGTGCCGCTGCAGCTCGGCGAGGTTCTGTACGAGCCGGACGTGCCGCTGCGATACGTGTATTTTCCGACCACGGCCATCGTGTCGCTGCTCTACGTCATGGAGGACGGGGCATCGGCTGAAATAGCGATCGTCGGCAACGAGGGTATTCTGGGCATCGCCTTATTCATGGGCGGGGAGACCACGCCCAGTCGCGCCGTCGTGCAAAGCGCCGGGTACGGCTATCGTCTGAAGGCGCAATTGCTCAAAGATGAGTTTGGGCGTTTCGGGCCGTTTCTGCGCCAGTTGCTGCGTTACACGCAGGCGCTCATCACGCAGATGGCACAAACTGCCGTCTGCAATCGGCATCACTCGGTTGATCAGCAACTGTGCCGCTGGCTGCTATTGAGCTTGGATCGCTTGTCGTCGAGCGAGCTGTCCATGACGCAGGAATTGATCGCGAACATGTTGGGCGTGCGCCGCGAAGGCGTGACCGAAGCCGCCGGTAAGCTGCAGCTGGACGGACTGATTCAATATCGCAGAGGCAAGATTACCGTGCTCGATCGGCCGCGCCTGGAAGCGCGCTCCTGTGAGTGCTATCAAGTGGTCAAGACCGAATTCGATCGTCTGCTGCCTTACGTCCCTCGTTAGTGCGACGGCGAGTTAGCTTGCCCGTCACAGAATCCGGCTGAACCAGAACAGCGACAACCCCGCCGACAACAGCACCATCAGCGCCGCCAGCGCCGTGAAGTATGACGTGATTTCACTTTCCTTAGTCTCGGTCACGACGCTCGTGGAAAGCAGCTTGTACACGGCCTGGAGTTCCTCGGCGCTGGAGGCCTTGTAATACTGGGCGCGCGTTATGTCGGCGATGCGCTTGAGCGAGTCCTCATCGAGCTGCGCGCGCCAGCGCCGACCGCCGAATCCCACGACGTCCCCACCGGTTGTGCCGAAGCCGACCGTAAAGACGCGCACGCCGTGGTTGGCAGCCTGACGCGCGGCCTCGATTGGATCCGGCCCTGCATTGGTGGCCCCATCGGTCAGTAGAATGATCACCGAGGACTTGTCGGAGCCGGGCGCGACCAGGAGCGGCTTCTTCTTGACCGGCTCGCCCAGTGGCGTGCCCTGGTTCAGGAGGCCGTTGAAGCTCGGATCAAGCGCATCGCCGCGATCAGCGAATGGATTGACCGAAAAGTCCTCATCGGGGAATAGCGTTGCCAGCGATGTGAGGATACCGGAACCCACCGCAGTGCCGCGCTGCAATTGGAAGCGATCGATCGCGGCATTGAGGCTCGTGCGATCGGTGGTCGGCGACTGCACCAGAAAAGCGCTGGAGGCGAACGCGACGATACCGATGCGCGTCTCCTTGGGCTGCTGCGCGATGTAGGATTTAGCGGCGGCCTGCATCGCCGCGACTCGCGAGGGCTTGACGTCCGTGGCACGCATGCTGCCCGAGACGTCCATCGTGAGCATCACCGTGGATTTGTGCGAGCTCACATTCATCACCGCCGCTGGACGCGCGATGGCGAGGATCATCAGCGTGACTGCAAGCAGGAACAGCGCCGGCGGAATGTGTCGCCGGAGCCGACTGCCTGAGCCCAGCGCCTGCTTGAGCATGCCGAAATTCCCATAGCGCAGCGCGAGTCTCTTGCGCCGATACAGCAGCAGAAAGTAAAGCCCGACCGCAATCGGCACAAAAGCCAGCAACCAGAGATAGTCGGGCGCGAGAAAGAAAATGGGGCTGTGCAGTCTCATTGGGCCCACTTTAGTTCACTGGCGCGAGCAGATGTTGGTGGGCCAGAGGCGAGTCGCCCACTGCGCTCTTGTGCCGCAGCTTGCGCATCTTGGCGAAGCCTATGAATGCATCCAGCAGATCGTCCTCGGTGCAGATCTCGAGGCAATCGACCCCCGCGGCGGCGAAGCTCGCGCGCAGCGAATCCTGCGCCTCGCGTGCGGCATCGTTGAAGCGCCGGCGGAATCGGCGATCACTCGTGTCGGCGAAGATCTGCTCGCCGGTTTCCGCGTCCTGGAAGGTCAGCAGGCCGATGTCCGGCATGCGCGCTTCTAGCGGATCAAGCAGCCGCACCGCGACCACTTCGTGGCGGCGGGCGAGTAGTCCCAGGGCTTTACCCCACTCGGACCGGCTGATGAAGTCCGAGACCACGAATACCACCGAGCGGCGGCGAATCATGCTCGCGGCTCGTCGCAGAATCGCATTCAGGTCGGTCTTGCCAGGGCGCACCAGGCGTGGGCGCACTGCCAGCAGGTTCAGCAAATGCAGCACCTGGCGGCGCCCGCCCCGCGGTGGCACGACACGATCAATGTCGGTGCTGAACAACATCGCGCCACAATAGTTGCCCTTGCTCGTGAGCAGCCGCGACATCACGGCGGTGAACTCCGAGAGCACCGTGCGCTTGGAGACGGCGTTGGAGCCGAAATCCACCGATGGGCTGACGTCGAGCAGGAACCAGGCCGTGAGTTCGCGGTCCTGCTGATATTCGCGCACGTGCAGCGTCTGCAGGCGTGCGGTGACGTTCCAATCGATGTAGCGCACGTCATCGCCATCCTGGTACTCGCGCAGATGCGCCAGATCAATACCGGCACCACGGAACAACGTGCGGTAGTCGCCCTGCAGCAGGCCCTCGAGCCGCCGCAGCACCGTCCACTCGAGGCCGCGCAGGATCGCGTCAGGCGTTCGCGCTGAGCGGGCCACGGGATTCCAGAACCTTGGCGGGGGCTGCGATGCGACGCATGAGACGCAGCACGATCTCATCCGAGGAAAGATTCTCGGCCATGGCCTCATACGAGAGCACGACGCGATGGCGCAGCACGTCAAGCGCCACGTCGGTCACGTCCTCGGGCAGCACGTACTCGCGGCCGCGCAGATAGGCGAGCGCGCGGCCACACTCGATCAGATAGATTGTGGCGCGCGGGGAGGCGCCGAACTGGATCAGGGGGGCGAGCTCCTTGAGGCCCGCGCGTTCGGGATTGCGCGTAGCGCTGACCAGCTGCACGGCGTAGCGGATCAGCGCGGGATCGACATAGAGTGCGCGCGCCGCACGCTGCGCGGCGAGTATTTCATCGGCCGAGGTGACGGCCGCGATGGAGGCGGCGCTGCCGGTCACGCGCTCGACGATGACAAATTCCTCGGTTTCATTCGGATAGCCCACCAGGACTTTCATCATGAAGCGGTCCACTTGCGCCTCCGGCAGCGGGTAGGTGCCCTCGGTCTCGATCGGATTCTGGGTTGCGATTACCACGAACGGGGACGGCACAAAATGCGTCTCACCGGCGATCGTGACCTGATGCTCCTGCATGACCTCGAGCAGCGCGCTTTGCACCTTGGCAGGGGCGCGATTGATCTCATCCGCGAGCAGCAGATTGGCGAATACCGGGCCGAGCGAGGTACTGAACTCGCCGCTCTTCTGGTTATAAATGCGCGTACCGACCAGATCGGCGGGCACGAGATCGGGCGTGAACTGGATGCGACGGAATTGCCCGCGCATGGTCTTCGCAAGCGTGTTGACCGTGAGCGTCTTCGCCAGACCTGGCACGCCCTCCACCAGTAGGTGACCGCCTGCGAGCAGCGCAACCAGCACCCGCTCGAGGAAATGATCCTGGCCGACCACGATCTTCTTCACCTCATACAGGACGCGCTCCATCTGCGAAGCGGGCAGCGATCTTTGGCCGATATCATCGCTAGTCACGGGTACTCCTCGCGCACTGATAAAATTCCAGACTCACGCTAGAGCGGGTTTTCGCCCAAGGCGCTCGCCGCGTTTTCGATCGGAACCGCAAAGCCGATGCCGGCGAACAAGCCGGCGTCGGATGGATTCAGGATCGCGATGACGATGCCGACGACCTCCCCATCGCGATTGACCAATGGACCGCCCGAATTACCGGGGTTCACGGCCGCATCGAATTGGATCAGATTGCTGAGCTTGTGATGGGATTTCGGATCGTCGAACTCGCGGCGCAGTCCCGAGACCACACCGGAGGTCACTGAAGGACCGATCCCGAACGGAAACCCCGTGGCCACGACCTGATCGCCGGGCATCAGCCCCGCCGTGGAGGCCAGGATCGCAGGTTGCAACTCATCTGGGACTTTCTGGGCCTGAAGCACCGCCAGATCATTCTCGGGCTGCGAGCCGATCAACGTCGCGTCGGACCTGGAGCCATCGGCGAACACGATGACCCAGCGGTCGGTACCCGAGATGATGTGCAGCGCGGTGAGAATAGCGCCGGTCTCGTTCACAACGACGCCACTACCAATCGCGTCAGGCGTCGGCTCATCATCAGAGGCACCAGCAGACAGCGGCTTGTCGGGTAGTGCGGGCGCGCCGGAATCCGAGGGCGGTGCCTTGCGCTGCCTGGGGGCGGACTTGGCGGCCGCTGCCGCTGCGGCCAAAGCCGCCGCGTGCTCGGGCGAGATGAAAGCCTCCACCTCCACTGCCGAGGGACGAATGATCGCGGCTGCACGGGCCGAGTCAGCCGGCGCGCGCGGCGTGCTCGATAGCGTGTATTGAACCGCTGCGTTGATATCGGTCTGCGTCAGTACGTGCGGCTTGGTGCGCGAGAATTCATACGCACCGATCAGGCTCAGGGAAATCAGGACGCTCGCCGTGATCAGGAGCGAGCGTTCATGCCGAGCGAGGTAGCGTTTGCTGGCCGCCCACGCGATGCTCAGGACGGACGGCCCGAAATCTAATTCGTCTGCCGCGTCGTGCGATGATCGCGACGCGACGCGGTTTTGAGCGACCCAAGCGGAACCCGTAGCGCCTCTGCTGCGAGTCGCACGGGTATACAAGGCTTTCCTCTTCATAGTGCCCGCCTACGACACCGAGATCCCAAACCTATGCCAAGCTTGAGTCCAGCGCAAAAAAAACATCTGCCGTGGCTTGGAGCGCGACAGGGGCAGGACGCTATATCTGATTGATTCGATTGAGATGTGCGTTAGACGGGCGCGCTACTTTGGTGTCACGCGAAACAGCGCCCCGGGATTGGCGTCTTCCAGCAACCAGACCGCACCATCAGGGGCAACCGCAACGTCGCGAATTCGGTGACCGACCTCCCAGCGCTCGGCGGGCTTGGCCCCGCCCTTGCCATCGAAGATGATGCGACTGAGCGTCTTGGTCACGAGGCCGCCGATCAGGGCGTTGCCCTGCCAGGCCGGGAACATCTTGCCTTTGTAGAAAACCATATTTCCCGGCGCGATCACGGGCCTCCAGTAAATGACGGGCTTGGTCAGATCCGGCCGTGTATCGGGACTGGGGATTGGCACATCGTCGTAGTTGACCGCGTAGGAGACGAGCGGCCAGCCATAATTCTTGCCAGGCTCGATCAGGTTCAGCTCATCGCCGCCCTTAGGACCATGCTCGAGTTCCCACAAGCGCCCGTCGGGCGCGAACGCCAGACCATAGGGCGTGCGGTGACCCATGCTCCATGTCTCCGCCGGCGTCAGATTCGGTCCGGGGAAGGTATAGGTCCTGACGACCGGTGCGGTCTTGGCTGCTTCCGTATCTTTCGGCGGATCGATGACATCAACGCTGGCCGCGCCGGTCTTGCCTGCCATCGGATTATTAGGTGCAGGCTTGCCGTCGAGCGTCAGGTGCAGAATCTTGCCCAGCGGCTGATTGGGATCCTGCGCGGGCGTCATGCGTTGCCGGTCACCGACGGTCAGAAACAACGATTTGCCATCCGGTGCAAAGGCGACCGCGGCGCCAAACTGTCCACCCTTGCCCCTCTCACCATCGCGCCAGATGACTTTGAGCCCCAACAGGCTCGCGCTGTACTTGCCGATCGCCAGGTCGGCGCGTGCCAGCGCGAGACTGGAGCCGCCCGGGTCGCCCGGCTCCGAATAGGTGAGATAGACGTAATGGTCGTGCTCGTAGTGCGGCGACACATACACGCCCAGCATTCCGCCCTGGCCGCCATAGAGCACCTCGGGAACATTTGCCACTGGCGTCTTGGCGCCCTCCTGGGTGACCAGCCACAAGGGGCCGACCTTCTCGGTGATCAGCATGCGCCCATCGGGTAGAAAGGCGATGCGCCAGGGCAGATTGAAGGTCGCAA
>Ga0181537_10002989_pt1 | contig 14690 bp, 15 predicted proteins | sample PEATcosm2014_Bin_39_FD_119765 | JGI IMG/M metagenome (GOLD analysis project Ga0181537, IMG submission 119765) | Peatland microbial communities from MTU Mesocosm Facility, Houghton, MI, USA - PEATcosm2014_Bin23_10_metaG | ecosystem: Environmental > Terrestrial > Soil > Wetlands > Peat | place... | reverse complement strand
GCGAACGGCGAAATTTCGCTGCATGTCGGTATTGGCGGCGACGCGGAAAATGCGTTCGATCTCGGCGCGGTGCGCCGAGCGGACGGCGTCGAGGCCGTCGTGCGCCTGCTCAACGTCCTTGCACGCCGTGACAGCGCCGTGCGGGCGCGCGACGTTCTCGCCACGGACGGGCCGGCCATTTTCCACGCCGCATTATTTTCGTGCGCCCCCTTGTGCCGCGCATCCGCACCGTACCCAAAGACCCGCGCCAGGGAGGGCGTGGGTACAGAACATCGCTTGAATGACGGATCGCTCGCTGTCGGCCTTGGCTTGCCTTTTGGGCATAGCGATGCCGCATCGCTCGAACGATTGATCGAGGCGGCAGTGGCGGTAAGCGCCCAAGGCTTTCGCGTCGCGCCGGGCCGCATGCTGTTGATTATCGGATTGTCACGCGCGACAGCGCCAGGGTTTCTCAGGGCTGCCGAAGAGCTTGGCTTTATCGTTCGGGCGACCGACCCACGGCGAAGCGTTATCGCCTGCGCCGGTGCGCCGATTTGCGCTTCGGCGCACATCGCCGCACGCGCCATTGCGCCCTTGATTGCCGATGCTGTCGCTCCGCGTATGGATGGCGCACCAACGATCCACATTTCCGGCTGCGCCAAGGGCTGCGCGCATGCCGCTACCGCGGCGCTGACCGTTGTCGGCATGCCCGACGGCTGTGCCCTCGTCGCCAACGGTTCGGCGCGTGACGCGCCATTTACCAATGTCGCGACCGAGCAACTGCCCGTAGCGATCGCGCGTTTTATGCACGAGGCGGGGCATGTCTGAGCGCGCCGCCTACTTGCGCGATGGCACGGCGATCTACGAGCGCTCGTTCGCCATTATCCGCGCCGAAGCCGACCTGTCACGCTTTTCGGCCGAGGAAGCCGATATCGCGGTGCGCATGATCCATGCCTGCGGCCAGGTCGACGTGGCGCGCCATATTGTGTTCGGCGAAGATTTCGTCGCCGCGGCGCGCGGGGCGCTGACCGCCGGCGCGCCGATCCTGTGCGACGCCGAAATGGTGGCGCGCGGCGTTACGCGCGCGCGCTTGCCGGGAAAGAACGAGGTGATCTGCACACTCAACGATCCGCGCACGGCGGAGATCGCCCAGCGAAACCAAACTACGCGGTCGGCGGCGGCGCTGGATTGGTGGCTCGATCGCCTTGCCGGCGCGGTGGTCGCCATCGGCAATGCACCGACCGCACTGTTCCGATTGCTCGACATGATCGACGCGGGCGCGCCGAAACCCGCGGCAATTCTTGGCATTCCGGTGGGCTTTGTCGGCGCTGCGGAATCGAAGGCGGCACTCGCCGATAATCCGCGCGGCGTGCCGTTCCTCATCGTGCGAGGGCGCATGGGCGGCAGCGCCATGACGGCGGCAGCCATCAACGCATTGGCGAGGGCCGGCCTATGAACGCGGGCAAACTGATCGGCGTCGGCGTCGGACCGGGCGATCCGGAATTGCTGACGCTCAAGGCGATGCGCGCGCTCGGCGAGGCCGATGTCGTCGCGCATTTTGCCAAAGCGGGAAATCCCAGCCATTCTCGCGCCATCGTCGCGCAGCATCTGCGCGCCGGCGTCACCGAATTGCCGCTCGATTACCCGGTCACCACCGAGCTGCCGGCGGCGAGCGACGGCTATCGCCTCGCGATTCGTGATTTTTACGACAATGCCGCGTTGACAATCGCCGCGCATCTGGACGGCGGCAGCGTGGTCGCCGTCATCTGCGAGGGCGATCCTTTGTTCTACGGCTCGTACATGCATCTGCACGCGCGGCTTGCGCCGCGCTTTCCGACCGAAATCGTCGCCGGCATTACCGGCATGTCCGGGTGCTGGTCGGCGGCGGCCATGCCGATCGCGCAAGGCAACGACGTGTTCACCGTGCTGCCGGCAACCTTGCCGGAAGGCGAACTGGTCCGCCGCCTCGCCGACGCCGATGCCGCGGTGGTGATGAAAATTGGCCGGCACCTGCCCAAATTGCGCCGCGCACTCGCGGCAAGCGGGCGCTTGCGGCGCGCCATCTATGTCGAGCGCGGCACGACGGCGGAGGAGAAAATGATTCCGCTGTCCGCCAAGTCCGACGACCAGGCGCCGTATTTCGCCGTGATCCTGGTGCCCGGTTGGGAGGAACGACCGTGAGTGGCCGGCTCGTAGTCGTTGGATTGGGACCGGGCGATCCGCGTTACCTGACGCCGGAAGCCGCCGCGGCATTGGCCGACGCCCACGCGCTCTACGGCTACGGGCCCTATCTCGACCGCGTACCGGCGCGCGACGGCCAAAGCCGTCACCCGTCCGACAACCGCGAGGAAGGGGCGCGCGCCGCGGCCGCGCTCGGTCATGCCGCGCAAGGCGCCAATGTTGCCGTGGTGTCCGGCGGCGATCCTGGCGTCTTCGCCATGGCGGCGGCAATTTGCGAGGAGATCGAAGCCGGACCGCAAGCCTGGCGCGCGCTCGATGTGATTTTCATTCCCGGCGTCACCGCCATGCTTGCGGTCGCGGCGAAAATCGGTGCGCCGCTCGGCCACGACTTCTGCGCGCTATCGCTGTCGGACAACCTCAAACCTTGGGAACTGGTTGAGCGGCGTCTTGACGCTGCCGCCGGCGCCGGCTTCGTCATCGCGCTATATAATCCGATCTCGCGGGCGCGGCCTTGGCAGTTCGGCAATGCCATCGAACGGCTGCGCCGGCATCTGCCGCCGACAACGCCCCTGGTGTTCGGCCGCGCCGTCGGGCGGCCCGACGAGCGCGTCAGCGTCACCACCCTCGCGGACGCGGACACGGCGCCTGCGGATATGGCAACGCTGGTCATTGTCGGCACGCGGGAGACCCGCGTGATCGCGCGGCCCGGACAGCCTCCTCTGGTTTATACGCCGCGCGCCGCGGTGGAGGTGAGCGCATGATCGAGCCAGGCGATCGCAGCCTCGACGGTTTCGACGGCCGGCGCATCGGGCGCGGGCGGGCGGCGCAACAGAATGACCTCAATGCCGAGCGCGCGCGCCGCCGCGATCTTGCCGTAGGCGGCATCGCCGCCGCTGTTCTTGGCAATGACGACGTCGATCTGGTTCGCCGTCATCAGCGCATGGTCGTCGGCCTCGCTGAACGGACCGCGGGCGGTGACGTAGGTCACGCGCGGAAGCGGCAATGGCGGATCGACCGGATCGACGCTGCGGACCAGATAAGAATGCTGCGGCGCGCCGGCGAACGGTGCGAGATCGTTACGGCCGAGCGCAACAAAGACGCTACGCGGTTTCTGCCCGATGGCGCGGACCGCTGCGCCGCTGTCGTCCACTTCGATCCAATGGTCGCCCGCGATCGGCGCCCAAGGCGGCCGGTGGAAGGTCATGAAGAGCACACCGGTTTGGCGTGCGGCAATGGCGGCATTCTCCGAGACGATTTTCGCATAAGGATGCGTGGCGTCGATCAAGGCGTCGATGCGCTCTTTCACCATATAATCAGCCAAGCCGGCGGCACCCCCGAAGCCGCCGACGCGCAACGGCACGGCATGCGCAACCGGCGAAGCCGTACGGCCTGCAAGCGACAATGTCACGTCGAGGCCGGCGCGTTGGGCCAGGCGTTCGCCGAGCCGGCGCGCTTCCGTGGTGCCGCCGAGAATGAGGAGGCGTGGCATGCAAATTCCTGACCCGCTTCCCCACGACACTGCCGCATCGCCGCGCTGGCTGTCCATCGTCGGCATCGGCGAGGACGGCGTGGACGGCTTGACGCCGGTGGCCCGGGGACTGATCGGCTCCGCCGAAATCGTGTTTGGCGGCCGCCGCCATCTCAGCCTCGCGGCGCCGCTCGTTCGCGGTGCGATGCGGCCCTGGCCGAGCCCGTTCGATCGAGCTCCCGAAGAGGTCATGCAGCATCGCGGCCGGCAGGTCTGCGTGCTGGCGTCCGGTGATCCGTTTCATTACGGCGTCGGCACGGTGCTGGCGCGTCAGATCGACCCGCGCGAAATGACGGTTGTTCCGGCGCCATCCGCCTTTAGTCTGGCCGCCGCGCGGCTTGGCTGGTCGCTGCCGCAAACCGTACTGCTCTCGGTGCATGGCCGCACACCCGATCTGATCCGGCCGCATTTGCAGCCGGGTGCGCATATCCTGGTTTTGACCTCGGATGGCGAAGGACCGGCGGCGCTGGCAAAACTGCTGGCGGAAAACGGATTCGGCGCTTCCCGTCTGACATCGCTCGAAGCGCTCGGCGGATCGCGCGAGCGCATCCGCACCGCGACAGCCGCGGACTTCGCGCTCGGGACGATCGACGCACTGAATACGCTTGCGATCGAAGTGAAAGCCGCGCCGAATGCGCGCGTCTTGGCGCTGACGCCGGGATTGACCGAGGATTTGTTCGAACACGACGGCCAGATCACCAAGCGGGAAATCCGCGCGGCGACATTGTCGCGCCTCGCCCCGCGGCGTGGCGAGCTGCTCTGGGACATCGGTGCGGGTTCGGGCTCGGTCGCCATCGAATGGATGCTGGCCGATCCGACGATGCGCGCCGTGGCGATCGAGCGTCGAGCCGATCGCGCCGCCCGCATCCGCCGCAACGCCGCGGCCATCGGCGTGCCCGATCTGGAAATCGTCGAGGGCGCAGCTCCCGCGGCATTATCCGGTCTCGCAGCGCCGGACGCGATCTTTATCGGCGGCGGCGGCGATGCCGCTGTGCTTGATGCGGCGGCGCGCGCGCTGCGGCCCGGCGGCCGGCTGGTGGCGAATGCGGTAACACTCGAGACCGAGGCGCAACTATTGGCGCGCCATGCCGCATTGGGTGGCGAAATGATCCGCATCGCGATCGCCCGGGCCGAGCCGGTGGGCGGCAAAATCGGCTGGCGCGCGGCCATGCCGGTGACGCAATGGACCTGGTGCAAGCCATGAAATCCGTATCATGACCGTGCATTTCATCGGCGCCGGTCCGGGCGCGGCCGATCTCATCACCCTGCGCGGCCGCGATCTGATCGCGCGCTGTGCGGTCTGTCTCTTTGCCGGCTCGATCGTGTCCCGCGAATTGCTTGGTTTTTGTCCGCCGGGCGCACGCATCATCGACACCGCGCCGCTGTCGCTTGACGACATCGAGGCCGAATTCGCCGCCGCGCATGCGGCCGGCCATGACGTGGCGCGGCTGCATTCCGGCGATCTCTCGATCTACTCGGCGCTCGCCGAACAGTTGCGCCGTCTCAAACGGCGCAACATTCCTTATACACTGACGCCGGGCGTGCCGGCTTTTGCCGCCGCCGCCGCCGCGCTGGAATGCGAGCTCACGGTGCCGGAGGTGGCGCAAAGCGTAGTGCTGACCCGCATGTCGGGCCGCGCCTCGCGCATGCCCGACGGCGAAAAGCTCGCCAGTTTTGCCGCAAGCGGCGCGACGCTGGTCATCCACCTCGCCATTCATGCGATCGATACGATTGTCACCGAGCTTCTGCCGTTTTACGGCGCCGACTGCCCGGCGGCCGTTGTGGTGCAGGCCAGCTCGCCCGCGCAACGCATCCTTCGCGGCACACTAGCCGACATCGCCCAACAAGCCGCCTCTGCAAAGATCGAGCGCACGGCACTTATTCTGGTCGGCCACGCGCTTGCCGCGCATGATTTTCGCGACAGCGCGCTCTATGACGCTGACTATGTTCGCCGCTTTCGCCAGGGCGCATCATGACCGCGTGGGATGCATTGGCGGCGCGGCGCTCCGGCATTCCGGTTTTTGCCCCGGGCCACGTCTGGCTGGCCGGCGCCGGTCCGGGCGATCCGGGCCTGCTCACTCTCGACGCGCTCGCCGGTCTGACCCAGGCCGACATCGTCGTGCATGACGCACTGGTCGACGCGCGCGTGCTGGCGCTTGCCGGCGCGCAAGCGCGGCTCGAATTCGCCGGCAAGCGTGGCGGCAAGCCGTCGGCGACGCAGGCCGATATCAGCGAGCGACTGGTCACCTTGGCTCGCGCCGGACATCGCGTGCTGCGGCTCAAAGGCGGCGATCCTTTTGTATTCGGACGGGGCGGCGAAGAAGCGATGACGCTGGCGGCGGCGGGCGTGCCTTACCGTGTCATCCCCGGCGTCACCGCCGGCCTTGCCGCGCTCGCGTCGGCGGCGATCCCGGCGACGCTGCGCGGCGTCAATCGCGCGGTCATTTTCGCGGCGGGCCACGGGGCGGACGAGGAATTCGACTGGACGGCCCTCGCCCGCACCGGTCAGCCCATTGTGTTCTACATGGTGATGCACAATCTGGAACGGATCGCCGCAGCCTTGATACAAGCCGGTCTCGGCGCGGCGACACCTGCCGCAGTGATCGCCTCGGCCACGACGCCAAAACAGCGCGTCCTTATCTCCACCCTCGGAAACATTTGTGCCGATGCACACGAACAGAATTTCGAGCCGCCGGCGATCGTGGTGATTGGCGATATCGTGACTATGCGCGCGCAGCTCGTGGGCCAAGCTGTTATCGCAGGGAACGACACCCCGTGACCGCGCGCGGAGTCATCATCGCCGCGCCGCATTCCGGCGCCGGCAAGACGACCGTGACGCTCGCATTGCTGGCGGCGCTGACGCGGCGCGGAATCAAAGTGCGCGCGGCAAAAGCCGGGCCCGATTACATCGATCCGGGGTTTCACGCGGCCGCAACGCGTATGCCCAGCGTCAATCTCGATTCATGGGCCATGCCCCGCCCGCTGCTTGATGCCTTGGCGGCGCAAGCCGCCGAGGACGCGGACATTTTCGTCATTGAGGGCGTGATGGGCTTGTTTGACGGCGCCGCCGGCATCGCCGGCCAAAGCGGTTCCACCGCCGATCTCGCCGCACATTTCAATCTGCCGATCGTGCTGGTCCTCGATATCGCGCGGCAAGCTCAGTCCGCAGCGGCGGTGGTGCGGGGCTTTGCCGGCCACGATCCAGCCGTGCGCATCGCGGGTGTCATTCTCAATCGCGTCGCCAGCGAAAAGCACCGGATGCTGGCTGCCGGCGCGATCGAAACGCTCGGCATTCCGGTGCTCGGCGCGATGCCGCGTGACTCAACGCTGACGCTGCCGGAGCGGCATCTCGGACTGGTGCAGGCCGGCGAGCATGCCGACCTTCCCGCGCTTATCGGTCATCTCGCCGCGATGGCCGAACGCCATCTCGATCTCAACGCCGTTTTGGTTACGGCGGCGCGGTTCGCGATCTCTGCCACAAAAGGCGCAAGCCACACGCCCGCGGTGCCGCCGCCGGGACAGCGCGTCGCGCTCGCGCACGACCAGGCCTTCAGTTTCGTCTATCCGCACCTCGTCGGCGCGTGGCGTAAGGCCGGCGCGGAAATCATTCCGTTCTCGCCGCTTGCCGACGAAGCGCCAGCCGAACGCGCCGACTGTTGCTGGCTGCCCGGGGGCTATCCGGAGCTGCACGCCGGCGCGCTGTCGGGCGCTACTCGCTTCATGTCGGGCTTGCGCCACTTTGCCGAGTCGCGGCCGGTGCACGGTGAATGCGGCGGCTACATGATTTTGGGCGAGACCCTCGAAGACCAGACGGGCAATCAGCACACGATGGCCGGATTGCTCGGCCATACCACCAGTTTTGCAAAGCGCAAATTGCATCTTGGCTATCGCACCGCGCGGCTATTGGCGGACAGCGTGCTCGGCGCCAAAGGCGCGATCGTGCGCGGCCATGAATTCCATTATGCTTCGCTCGTGTCCCCAGGCGACGATGAGCCTTTCGCAAAACTTTGCGACGGTGAAGGGCGTGAGCTGGGAACTGCTGGAGGACGGCGCGGCCGCGTCAGCGGCGCGTTCTTTCATGCCATTGCCGCAGGTTAAGCCGCTCAATTTTGCAAAAGCGCCACCGTACCGAGCCCGCCGTCGCCGCAGATGCTGACGATGGCTCGGCTGCCTGCCGGCATGGCCGCTAGTTCCTTGACCGCCTGACTCAAAATGCGCGCACCGGTGGCGGCGAACGGATGGCCCAGCGCGACGCTGCCGCCGTTCGGATTCATCCGCTCGACCGGAAACCTGCCGAAGCTGTTGTCGATGCCGGCCTTGGCGCGGACGAAGGCCTTATCCTGCAGCCCCTTGATGTGACAGGCCACCTGCGCCGAGAACGCCTCGTGGATTTCCCACAATGAAACGTCCTCGTAAGTCAGACGGTGCCGCGCTAACAGCCGCGGAATGGCGCTGACCGGCGCCATCAGTAAGCCTTCGTGGAAAATGTCGACCGCGGCCATTTCGAAATCGATCATGCGCACGCGCGGCGTTGTCGCCGGCAGGCGGGCAAGCCCTTCGTCTGTCGCGACCCACAGGCCGGCGGCACCGTCGGTGAGCGGTGACGAATTGCCCGCGGTGATGGTGCCGCGTCCGCTGGTGCGGTCGAACACCGGCTTCAGCCTGGCAAGCTTCTCGAGCGAGGTGTCGCGGCGCGGAAAATGATCCTTGGTGACGCCGTCGAGCGGGATGATCAGATCATCGAAGAAGCCGCGCTCCTGCGCGGTGGCCGCGCGGCGGTGGCTGTCGAGCGCCAGCTCGTCCTCCTCTTCGCGGGTGATGCCCCATTCTTTTGCCATGTCTTCGGTATGTTCGCCCATGCTGCGGCCGGTGACGCGGTTCTTCACTTCCGGCACGTAGAGGCGGATATCAGACGGCCGCAGCCGGCGCAGGACGCGGAGGCGGTCGCGCGCGCTGCGCGCCTGGAACATCCGCCGCAGCCACACCGATAAATTCATGCCGAGGCCGAACTCAACGCGGCTCATGCTTTCGACCCCGCCGATCAAGGCCAGCGCCGCGCGCCCTCCTCCAAGCATGCCGGCCGCCTCGAAGGCGCCGACCATGCTGGTCGAGCATTGCATGATGGTCGTGAAGGTCGGCGTATGGGGATCGAGCTTGCTGTCGAGCCACACTTCGCGGGCGAGGTTGGCGTAAGCCAGATTGACGACGACGGAGCCCCACACGCCGAAGTCGATCGGCCCTTTGACGTGTTGCGCCATCGCTTGAACGACGGGCACCGACAAAGCGAGCGAATCGCGATTGGCGAACGGACCGTCGACGGCGACAAACGGCGTGCGCAGGCCGGCCGCCAACCAAATCGCTTGTCCGCCGTTGCTGGACATTCGCGCTCGTCAGCCCGCCGCTTTCGGCTCCACGTCGTCGGCGGGTTTGTCGGAGACGCCCGCCTCGGCGAAGGTCGCCATCCCGGTATGGCACGCCAGCGCCGCGCGCAGGAGGTTGATCGCCACTGCGGCGCCGGAGGCTTCGCCGAGCCGCATGTTGAGATCGAGCAGCGGGACAAGCCCAAGCTCTGCCAAGAGCATGCGATGCCCGGCTTCGGCCGAAACGTGTCCGGCTTGCGTATGCGCCAGCGTGTCGGCGCGCAGTTTGGCCAGCGGCGCGACGGCTGCGGTGCAGACAAACCCATCGAGCAAAACCGGGATGCGCTGCCGCCGCGCGGCCAGCGTCGCGCCGAGTATGGCGGCAAGCTCGCGGCCGCCGAATGCCGCGGCAATGGCGAGCGGATCGCCAAGTATGGTTGCGTGACGCGCCAGCGCGCGGTCGATCACAGCGCGCTTTCGCGCCATGCCGTCGTCATCGACGCCGGTGCCGCGGCCGGTCCAGCGCGCAGCACCGCCGCCGAACGAGGCCGCCGCGATCGCTGCCGCCGCCGTGGTATTGCCGATTCCCATTTCACCGAGGCAAATGAGATCGCTGTCCGGCGCGACCGCGTCATAGCCGGCCGCAACCGCGGCGATGAACTCGCTTTCGCTGAGCGCGGGCTGTTCGGTGAAATCCGCGGTCGGCGTTTCGAGCGACAGCGGGATGACCCGCAATTTGGCGCCGCCGGCGCGCGCCAGCTGATTGATCGCGGCCCCGCCGTGGGCGAAATTCGCCACCATCTGCACCGTGACCTCGGCGGGATAGGCCGAGACGCCCTGTTTGGTCACGCCATGATTGCCGGCGAAGACCAGGATTTCGACCTGATCGAGCCGCGGCGGCGCGTGGCCTTGCCAAAGCGCCAGCCAGGCGACCAGCTCTTCGAGCCGCCCCAGGCTGAGCGGCGGCTTGGTGAGCACGGCGTCGCGCTGGACGACCGCGGCGCTGGCGGCGGGATGGCCGCTCGGCAGGTCGAGACACAGCGCGCGCAAGTCGGAAAAAGAGGTAAAGTTCGCCATAGTGATGTGATTCCGAACGCGGGAATGCGTGCGCTAAAGCCTAGCAAATTCCATCTGGTCCGGCCAGACGACACACGACGGGACCGCCAAATGATCATCTCCAATTCTTGGATCGAAAACCGCACCGAAGAGCTCAAGGCGAGCCTCGCCTTTTGCACGCGGCTGCCGCTGCTTGGCGAGACGCCGCTGTCGGCCGGCGCGCTGGCCCGTGCGTCGTGGGCGTTTCCGGTTGCCGGCCTCGCCGTTGGGCTCATAGGGGCGATCGTTTTTGCATTGGCTCACAAATCCGGATTGCCGGCGTGGCCGGCCTCCGCGCTCGCCGTCGCGGCCACGCTGTTCACAACAGGCGCCCTGCATGAGGACGGCCTCGCCGACACCGCGGACGGATTTGGCGGCGGCAGCACGCGTGAACAGAAGCTCGAGATCATGCGCGACAGCCGCACCGGCGCTTATGGCGTTTGCGCACTGGTTCTGGCGCTGCTTCTGCGGGTCAGCCTCTTGGCAAGCTTGCCGAATGCACATCTGGTGGTCTGGGCTCTCATTGCCTCGCATGCCGCCGCGCGGGCAACCATGCCGGCGCTGATGTTCCTGCTGCCGCCGGCGCGCAGCGACGGCTTGTCGTTCGCGACCGGTCAGCCGCCGAGCGACAGCGTCGCCGCAGCGGCGGGGCTGGGTTTTCTCATCCTGGCGTTTTGTCTCCATCCGGGGCGCGGCGTCTTGGCGCTGATCGTTCTTCTCATCGTCACCGCGCTGATGACGTGGCTCAGCATGCGGCAGATCGAGGGCCAGACCGGCGACGTGCTGGGCGCGCTGGAACAGGTCGGCGAGATCGCCGTGCTGCTAGTCGCGCTCGGATAGTCGGAGCGCGAGAGTTATGCATAACGGATAAACGTCGATGATTACGCTCGAAGATCTCGGAAGCATTATGCTTCAAGCTGCACTCGCTAGCGTCGGAACACTTGCAATCCTGTCGACGCGTGTTGGCGAAAAATACCTTTCGCATCGACTTGAGCGCGGCATGGAAAAACTTAAACACGAGCACGAAGAACTAATCGAGTCTTTCCGCGCTCAACTCTCCCACCTTTCTGATCGCGGCCGACATGCAAACGAAAGAGAGTTTGAAGCTCTGTCAGAGATTTGGGATTTGTTTGTTGAGGCTTTTCTCTCTACGAACACTTCCATAGCATCGTTTATGGAACACCCTGACTTTAGCAATATGTCAGACGAGGATACGCAAGCCTTTTTAGACTCCACGGAGTTCAGCAAAGACCAACGTAATTACGTTATGCGAGCGCAGGACCGAAATAAGGCATATTCCCGAACTGTGACCATTCGCGATATCAACAAGGCTGGCGCAGACAACCACAAGGCACGGTTAGCTCTTCGAAAGAAAGGTATATTCATTCCAAAAGCGCTAGCTGATCGCCTCCGCGCGTCTATGGAGGAGATGTCAAAAGCGTATGTTTCTCGGAGAATTTCATTTGACTACCCTCAGCATCGCGACGAGGCCGCGACAAATTTCTTGGCTCGTTCGGAGAACTTCATAGCCGAAATTGGCGAGTTGGTTCGCGATCGCTTAATTAAATCGTCACCTAACGGCTGAAGCATCAGAACAGGCATTCTGCTAGCGCCTCCTAAGGATCGAGCGGCAGCTTCACCGGCTGCTTGGTCTTCGCCGACAGATCGAGGGCCTTGGTCAGCATCAGCCGGTTATGCGCTTCGGCAGCGGTCGCCGCCTGCGTCGGCAGGCCGAGGGAGACGCGATTGAGCCACGACACCGTCTCGTCGGCCATCGGTCCGCGCAATTCGCCCAGCACCATGTCGCCCGGCGGATAAGACCCCATGAAATCGACCAGCCGGCTTTGGTCCGGCGCATAGCCTTCGCTCTGCGGCGCCGACACCGCCAGCACCATATCGCGATGGGTGTCGTCGATGGTCAACACGCCGTGGGTGCCGTTGATGCCTACTTCCAGACTATAGACCGCGCCGGGCCAAGTGACCGGCAGCGCCCACGAAATGCTGAGGGTATGGACCGTGCCGTCGGAGAACATGATCATGCCGGCGGTGGCGTCGATGCCGTGGTAAAGCGGGCCCAGCACCTTGTCGACCGAACGCGCGTAGCATTCGATCGGCGTTTTCTTTTCCAGATACCACATCACGATATCGAGGGCGTGGGTGCCGGAAATCACCATCGGCGAGATCGCCGATGGATCGTCGGTGCGCTTGTAATTGTCGATGGCGACCAGCCGGTTCATGAAGGCGCGCGACGTGACCATGGTGACATCGCCGAGTGCGCCGTTACGCACCTTTTCTTTTGCGCCGAGCCATTTGCGGCGGAAGCGCTGGGTGTAGCCGACCACCGCATCGAGCTTGGCGTCGGTGATGGCCTTGAGCACGCGCGCCGACTGGGCAAGATCGGTGGCGAGCGGCTTCTCGATCAGCATCGGCACGCCGCGCTCGACCGCGGCCAGCACCGGATCGACATGGAGATGCTCGTCGGTGGCGATGATGGCGCAAGTGACTTCCGGCCGCGCCAACAGTTCGCGATGACTGGTGGTGATGAAATCGGCGCCGATGCGCGCACCGACGTCGCCGCCGCGATTGTGATTGAGCTCGGCAATGCCGATCCACTCGACGGCGGGATGGCGCGCCGCCACTTCGCCGCGGAACAGGCCGACGCGGCCGGCGCCGATGATGGCAAGGCCGACACCCTTGGCGCCTTTTCTCATACGTTCAATCCCGCGCGATTCTTTTGCTTGAGCTCGGCGATGCCGGAGATCGTCTCGTTGGTCAACGGCAGATCGATCGGCTCGTTGCGGTCGGCCGATAGGTCGGCCGCACTATAAGTTTCCATCACACGCCGCGCGCTTTCCGGCGTCACCATCACCGCGGTGTCGCGGATGCAGGCTTCGAGGAAATGGATGGTTTCCGGCCCGATGCCGCCAGCGAAGACGTGATCGACCCATTCGCCGGGCATGGTCGACATCGGAAATTCCTGGCCGCGCTTGGCGGTGTTAAGCCAATTGTCGCGCTGGGTGTCGTCGAGCGTCAGCGCGCCCTCGGTACCGGTGATCTCGATCCAGGTCGAGCAGTAGTTCGGGAAGCTCGGCGGAAAATTCCAGCCGCCGCCGATCATCACCACGACGCCGTTGTCCATGGTCACGGTGGTGAACATGACATCGTGCGAGCCGTTGATCGGCTGCATATAACCGTAAGCGCCTTGGCTATAGACCCGCACCGGCTTTGCCGGCTCCAAGAGCCAGAACACGAAATCGAGATCGTGGGTCGATTCCATCACCACCGGCGACAGCCGCACCCGGCTCGCGATCTTCTTGCCGAGTTCGCGCGACAAATGGCGGCTGACCAGCACGGAGACGACCTTGCCGAGCGTGCCGTCGACGATTTTCTTCTTGGCGAACGCCACTTTCGGATTGAAGCGCTGCGAGTAGCCGATGGTGAATTTGAGATTGTTGCGCTTCGCCAATTGGATCAGCTCATCGGCCTCCCACAATTCCAGCGCAATCGGCTTTTCCAGCATGACGTTCTTGCCGGCCTTGAGGCAGTCGCGCGCGATCGGATAGTGGTTGGCTTCCGGCGTGGTCGAAACATAGACGACGCGGATGGCATCGTTCCTGATCAGGTCCTGATAATCGAGCGTCGCGCTCGCCGGCCTGTACAGCGCCTTCACCTCGGCGAGCCGGTCCGGCTTGATGTCGCACAGGTGCAATTTGTCGACCAGCGCCGTGCGCGACAGCGTGTCCGCGCGCAAGCCGCCGATCCAGCCGACGCCGATCACTCCTGCTTCTACTGTCTTCACCGAGCATTTCCCTGATGTTTTGCCGGCGGATAAAGACCATGACCCGGCAGGACGCGCAACGCCTTATCGGTCGACGCGTGCTCATCCCGCCCCGCGATAGCGGGGAGGGGGAACCGCCCGAAGTGCGGTGGGAGGGGCGCGGGCCTCGACGAAATTTCGGCAACGATAACGAAACTCTGATCCAGACGCCCCCTCCACCACGCTTCGCGTGGTCCCCCTCCCCCGCTAGCGCGGGGGCGGATGATGCAAGCGCTCTCGTTCCCGGACACGCCTTTGCGTCCGAGCTTTGCAAAACCAGTCACGTGAAGCCCGAAACCGGGGCGGAAAAGGAAATCGAGGGGTGGCGCCTCGCTGTCGCTCTTCGCTACGCCCGTTTCGCCAGTACCAAATCAGTAGCCCGGATGGAGCGCAGCGAAATCCGGGGGACGATCTCTCAGCTTTAACGCCGCTCCCGGATTACGCTGCGCTCCATCCGGGCTACGAAACTCTCTAACGCTCGCTTCCGGCAAATAAAGGAAGCGGAACGCCGGCAGACGCTGTTCAACAACCTCCGCACCAGCGGGTGCGGCTCGCACCCTTGCGGATGCGCTCGCCTGTCGGCGTTCCACCACGGTTCTCATCCCAGGGACTCAGTCATCCCAGGGCTCAACTCGGGCCAGGCTTCCTGCGACGCGGCTGGAGCGCTTGATCCTGTAAGCCCGCCCCAACCGGGGGGCGGAGACCTTGCGCTGTTGTTGCGGCCATGACG
>Ga0181537_10002988_pt1 | contig 14691 bp, 11 predicted proteins | sample PEATcosm2014_Bin_39_FD_119765 | JGI IMG/M metagenome (GOLD analysis project Ga0181537, IMG submission 119765) | Peatland microbial communities from MTU Mesocosm Facility, Houghton, MI, USA - PEATcosm2014_Bin23_10_metaG | ecosystem: Environmental > Terrestrial > Soil > Wetlands > Peat | place... | reverse complement strand
GCAGAAGAAGACGCGGCCCGGGCCGGCGTAGCCGACGAGCCTGCGCGCGAGCTCGCCCTGGTTCGGGTGCCGGAAGAGGTTGCTCGTGTGGTTGAGCTCGGCCGCCTGGCGCTGGACCGCGGCGACCCAGTGGGGGTGGCAGTGGCCGAGCGAGCTCACGGCGATGCCCGAGGAGAAGTCGAGGTAGGCCCTGCCCTGGTCGTCCCAGACCGACGAGCCCTTGCCGCGCGTGATCGTGATCGGCGCGCGGGGGTAGTTCTTCAGCACGTGCGCGTCGTACAGCTCCGCCGCGCTCGCCCTGACCAGTGCGGGGCCGTCATCCATGGACGATCTCGGTGCCGATTCCCTTGTCCGTGAAGATCTCGAGCAGCAGGCTGTGGGCGAGGCGCCCGTCGATGAAGTGCACGCGCTGGACGCCCTCCTCGAGCGCCCTGACGGCGCTCGAGACCTTGGGGCGCATCCCCTTGTCGATCACGCCGGACTTCTTCAGGTCCTCGACCTGGCTGATCCTGAGCGTCGATATGAGGGAATTCGGGTCGGGCGGCGAGGCGAGGAGCCCGGGGACGTCGCTCATGTAGAAGAGCCTGCGGGCGCGCAGCGCGCTCGCCACCCGCCCCGCGACCAGGTCCGCGTTCACGTTGTAGGGCTTCCCGTCGTAGCCCTCGGCGACCGGCGAGATGACCGGGACGAACCCGTCGGCGATCTCCTTCTTGATGAGCTTTATCTTCACCTCCGTCACCTCGCCCACGAAGCCCAGGTCGAGGGGGTTGCCCTCCTCGTCCTGGGATAGCTTCTGGCAGACGAGCACGGTGTCGCCCGGCAGGCCCTTCGGCCGCGCCTTCGCCTGCGACAGCGCCTCGCACACGTCGCGGTTCACGATCTCGTCGAGCGTCCTCTTGACGATAGCGATCGTCGCCTCGTCGGTCACGCGCAGCCCCTTGACGAAGTTGGCCTTGAGCCCCGACTCCTCCATGGCCTTCGTGATCGCCTTGCCGCCGCCGTGCACGACGACGACGTTGATCCCGACGGCCGAGAGGAACGCGATGTCGTAGCTCACCCGCGCCCGGACCGCCGCGTCCGGGTCGTCCATGAAGCTGCCCCCGTACTTCACGACGAAGGTGGATCCGCGGAAGTCCTGGATGTAGGGCAGCGCCTCGAGGAGGACCTTGGCCTTCGCTGTGACCTCGGCTACGTTGATCTCGCTGCTCACGGGACCCGCGCTCCCGGCGGGCAGTCGTATGGAGTGTCGTTGTTCAAGTGTTGAAGGCGTCGCCATGATGCTTACAGCACGCGGGCCGGGCATTTCGATAACAATTTGCGGCGCGCACTGAAAAATTTCTGCTTCACTCCGCGCCCCGCCGCCCACACTCATCGTGTCATGTCCAGCACACAGTTGGTCTTCGCGGACCGCGAGTCGCACCGCGCCTGGCTCGCGGCCCAGGCGGCGCTGCCCGCCGGCTTCCGCGTCGGCACCTCCCGCTTCGAGTTCACCCCCTTCGAGGCGCCCAAGCCCGCGAGGATGACGATCACGATCATCGCGCTCGATCGGCCCACGCCGGACTTCGCGGCCGTCTTCACGCGCAACGCCTTCCCCGGGGCCCCCGTGCTCGTCGGCAGGAGCCGGCTGAAGGAGCCGGCCCTGGGCGCCCTCGTCATCAACAACAAGATCTCGAACGTTTGCGCGCCGGACGGCGTCGCCGACGCGGAGCGGGTCTGCGCCGAGGCGGCGCGTCTCCTCTCCCTTTCCGCCTCCCAGGTCCTCCCCTCCTCGACCGGCGTGATCGGCTGGAGCCTGCCGGTCGCCTCGATGGTCGCCGCGCTCCCGGACGCCGTGGGCGCGCTCGCCGGCGGCTCGGTCATGCCGGCGGCCGACGGCATCGTAACGACCGACCTCTACCCCAAGGTGCGCCGCGCCGCCGTGGGCGCGGGCTCGATCGTCGGGATCGCCAAGGGCGCCGGGATGATCGAGCCCAACATGGCGACGATGCTCGTATACCTGCTGACCGACCTCGCCGTGCCGCGCGCCGAGCTGCGCCGGATGCTGGCGGAGGCGGTGGAGCCGACCTTCAACTCGATCAGCATCGACAGCGACACGAGCACGTCGGACACCGTGGCGCTCGTCTCGTCCGGACGGGTGCCCTGCCCGGACACCGCCGCCTTCTCCCGGGCGCTCCTCGGCGTCTGCCGGGACCTGGCGGAGGACGTCGTGCGCAACGGGGAGGGCGTCCACCACGTGGTCCGGGTGTCGGTCTCGGGCGCCGCGGGCTTCGCGGAGGCCCGGGCGCTGGGCAAGGCCGTCGTCAACGCCCCCCTCTTCAAGTGCGCGGTCGCGGGCAACGACCCCAATGTCGGCCGCCTGGTCCAGGCGATCGGCAAGCACGTGGGGGCCCATTCCCCGGGGACCGGGCTCTCCGGCGTGCGGCTCACGCTCGGCGGGATCGAGATCTTCGCGGACGGCGCGTTCCGCCTGAACCCGGAGAAGGAGGCCGCTCTCGTCGCCCACATGCGCGGCGCCGAACTCTACGCGAGCGCACCTCCCAGGGACGGAGTCTTCTCGCCCCCGGTCGACTTCCCGCGCCATGAGCGCTGCGTCGAGATCGGCGTCGAGCTCGGCGGCGGCGGCGCGGCGGCGGTCGTCCTCGGCGCCGACCTGACCCACGAGTACGTCAGCGAAAACGCCGACTACCGCAGCTAGGGCCTCAGAGGAGCCCGGCCGTCTCGTCGAACCCGTACCAGAGGTTCATGGTCTGAATGGCCTGGCCGGCCGTCCCCTTGACCAGGTTGTCCTCGGCCGAGGTGATCACGAAGTTGCCCGTGCGCGGGTCGTGGACCGCGGACATGTCGACGCGGTTGGTCCCGACGACGTGGGCCGTGTCCGGGGTCTCGCCGCTCGCGAGCACCTGGATGAAGGGCGCGGATCCGTAGGCCTTCTTCCAGGAGGCGTAGAGCGATTCGAGGGTCGCGCCGGGCGCGGCGGGCACCGTGATCGTCGTCGCGATCCCGTAGCGCATCGGCGCCAGGTGCGGGTTGAACTGGATCACGGTCTTCTTGCCGGTGTGCATCTCGATCTGCTCCTCGATCTCGGAGAGGTGCCGGTGCTTCACGAGGCCGTAGGCCTTCGCGCTCTCCGTGCGCTCGACGAAGAGGTAGGCCTCGTCGACCTTGCGGCCCGCCCCGCTCACCCCGCTGAAACTGTTCACGACGATGTGCTCCCGGGAGACGACACCGTCCTTGAGGAGCGGCACGAGCGGGACGAGGATGCTGGTCGGGTAGCAGCCCGGCGACGCGACGATCTTCGCCCCCTTTTTCCACTCGGGGCTCGTCAGCTCCGGCAGCACGTACCGGGCGTCCGGCAGCAGCTCGGGGGCCGGGTGCTTGCCGTAGTATTTTTCATAGGAGGCCAGGTCCGCGACCCGGAAGTCCGCGGACAGGTCGATCACCCGCTTTCCCGCGCCGACGAGCGCCTTGGCGAACTCGGCGGCCGCGCCGTGCGGGAGCGCGAGGAAGAAGAGCGGGACGTCGGACGCCGCGAGCGCGGCGGGGTCCGAGGCGACGAACTTGATCCCCCGGTCGATCCCGCGCACCGCGGGGATCACCTGGGAGAGCGGCTTGCCCGCGTGGGTGCGCGACGTGACGCACGCGAGCTCCACCCGGGGATGACCCAGGAGCAGCTTCACGAGCGTTTCGCCCGCGTACCCCGATGCGCCTACGATTCCGACCTTCATGGTTCAAAACAGTCCATCCTGACGGGTTAAATCTCCAGAAATAAATGAAAAGGCCGCCGACCGGGTTCCGGCGGCGGCCTTGGAAGTCTGTCGAAGCCGACTCAGCGCTTCGAGAACTGGAAGCGCTTGCGCGCGCCCGGCTGCCCCGCCTTCTTGCGTTCCTTCTCTCGGGGATCGCGTCGGATGTGGCCGGCCTTCTTCAAGGCGGGCCTGAGCTCGGCGTTCATCTTCTGCAGTGCGCGGGCGATCCCGTGCGCGACCGCGCCGGCCTGGCCCGCGACGCCGCCACCGGCGACGTTGGCCGTCACGTCGATCTTCTCGCGAAGCTCGACCGTCAGGAGGGGTGCGTAGGCCTGCTTGGCAAAATTGTCGTGCGAGAAGTACTTCTCGAACTCGCGGCCGTTGCACAGGAGCTTGCCGCTTCCGTCCGTGATGCGGACGCGGGCGGTGGAGGTCTTGCGGCGGCCGGTTCCTGTGAAGATATTGGCGGGGGTGCTCATGTTCAGGCGGAAATCTTGACCGGGTTGTTGGCCTCGTGCGTGTGCTTGTCGCCGGCGAATACGCGCAGCTTCGTGAGCATCTTCGCGGCAAGCCGGTTCTTGGGGAGCATCCCCTTGACGGCATGCATGATGACGAATTCGGGGCGCTTCTCGCGCATCTGCCTCTGGCTCCTGTAGCGCTCGCCGCCGACGAAGCCCGAGAAGGCCATGTACTCGTTCTGCTCCTCCTTCTTGCCGGTCAGGACGACCTTCTCGGCATTGATCACGACGACATAGTCGCCCGTGTCCACGTGGGCCGTGTAGGTGGCCTTGTTGCGGCCCCGGATGATGTTGGCGAGCTTGACCGCGAGGCGACCAAGCACCTGCCCGTCGGCATCAACGAGATACCACTTGGGTTGTGCTGTCTCCTTCTTCGCGAGGTACGTTTTCATGGGAAAAGAGGGTTAGACCATGGATTCCAAACAGGGGTGTCAACCCCCGTTTTGGGCCTTGGTTCCGGGCTGGAAATTGCAACCATCGCGCCAATGAACCATCGCGTCGCACTCGCCTGGGCGGGCGCCCTCGGGGCGTCGGGCATCGTCATGGGGTCATTGGGGGCGCATGCCATAAAAGCCATGCTGGACGCGGCAGGGACCCGTGAGGCCTGGCAAACCGCCTCCACCTACCAGCTTCTGCATGCCGCCGTGTTGCTGGGGTTTGCGGGATGGCTGAGGGACCCCTCCCCGACCCCGGGCCGGTGCGCCGCATGGGCCGTGCGCCTCTGGGTGGCAGGGACCCTCCTTTTTTCGGGCTCCGTGTATGCGCTTTGCCTTGGGGCCCCGCGGGCCTTGGGGATCCTCACACCGCTGGGGGGCCTGGCCCTGATCGCCGGATGGGTCCTCGCCGCCTGCGCGGCCCTCCCCCGAAAATAAACCGCCGTCCATGAGGGATAACGACCCAGGCCCTCCCCTTCCCGACGAGCTGCGTGCGATGCTGGAGGCCGTGCGCCGGGTCGGGCGCCCGCGGCTCGTCGGAGGGGGCGTGCGCGACTGGCTCCTCGGCCTCCCGTCGAAGGACTTTGACATCGAGGTCGGCGGGGTCGGGTTCGAGGCCCTGAGGCGCGCGCTCTCCCCCTTCGGCCCCACCGATGTCGTCGGCCGCAGCTTCGGGGTGATCAAGGTGCGCGGCGGGGCCGGCGCCGAGTACGACTTCAGCCTCCCCCGCCGCGAATCCAAGACTGGCGCCGGCCACCGCGGCTTCGCCGTCGAGCCCGACCCGGATCTCAGCGACGCGGACGCCGCCGCCCGCCGGGATTTCACAATCAACTCGATCGCGCTTGACCCGTTCACGGGCGCCGTGATCGACCCCTTCGGCGGCAGGGCGGACCTCGAGGCGCGGATCCTGCGCCACACGGGCCCTGCGTTCGCGGATGACCCGCTGCGGGTTCTGCGCGCGTTCCAGCTCGCCGCGCGCTTCGACCTCACGCTCGATCCCGGGACGGCCGAGCTCTGCCGCGGGATGGCGGCGACCTACGCCGAGCTCCCGGTGGAACGGGTCTGGGGCGAATGGGACAAGTGGGCCGTGAAGTCGGTGCGCCCCTCGAGGGGCCTCGAGGTCCTCGAAGAGACCGGCTGGATCGTCCACTTCCCCGAGGTCGCCGCCCTGCGGGGCACGCCCCAGGAGCCCGACTGGCATCCCGAGGGGGATGTCCTCACCCATACGGGCCACTGCCTGGACGCCCTGGTCCGGCTGCCCGCCTGGGTGACCTCCCCCGACGAGCGCCGGCGCCTCCTCGCCTTCGCCGTGCTCGCCCACGACTTCGGCAAGCCCCCGACCACCGAGCACGCGGAGCGCCGCGGCGCGATGCGCTGGGTGAGCCCGGGGCACGAGGCCGCCGGCGGCCCCCTGGCCGAGTCCTTCCTGCGGCGGATCGGCGCCCCCCTCCACCTGGACGCGCCGATCCGGGCGCTGGTCGTGAACCACCTGGCCCACCACCACGGCCGCGAGGGGGACTACACCGACGCCCAGGTCCGACGGCTCGCCCGGCGGCTGGCCCCGGCGACGATCGACGACCTGGCGCTTGTCATGGCCTCCGACTCCCTGGGCCGGCCCCCGCTTCCCGCCACCGAAATCCTCGCGCTCGTCGAGCGCCTGCGCGGGCGGGCCGCGGCGCTCGAGGTCGAGGCCTCGGCACCCCGGCCGATCCTCCAGGGCCGCCACCTGGTGGCCCTCGGCCGGCGCCCCGGGCCCGGATTCAAGCCCGTCCTCGAGGCCGCGTTCGAGGCCCAGCTCGACGGCGCCTTCGCCGACGAGGCCGGGGCGCTCGCCTGGCTGAAGGGCAGCGGCCTATGATCAGGGCGTTCCAGTGGGACCTCGGCCGGCAGGTGGAGCGGCTGGACTGGCTGCTTGAGCAGCTCCCCCGCTATGCCGACTGGGGCTACCGCGAGCTCTACCTCCACCTCGAGGACGCGTTGGAATTCCCCTCCCTTCCGGGCGTCGCCCGCAGGGACGCCTACAGCCAGAGTCAGCTCGGCCGCCTGGTGGGCGAGGCCGCCCGGGTCGGCATCGGCGTCGTGCCGATCGTGAACCTCCTCGGCCACACCCAGTACCTGATCAAGGTGCCGGGGCTGCGCGACCTGAACGAGCTGCGGGCCCCCGACGGCTCGCCCCTCGCGCAGGGCCAGCTCTGCCCGCTCCACCCGCGGACGCTCGAGGTGGCCGACGCGCTGATCGGCGACGTCTCGGCCTTCTGCACCGCGGGCAAGGTCCATGTCGGGCTCGACGAGTCCTTCAGCCTGGGCCGCCATCCCCTCTGCGCCGCCGAGGTCGCCCGGGACGGGCTCGAGGCGCATTTCGGGCGCTACGTGCAGCGCCTCCACGGGGTCGCGGGCGGCCGCGGCCTGCGGCTCGGCCTCTGGGCCGACATGCTCGCCCTCCTGCCGGGCGCCATCGCCCACCTCCCCCCCGGGATTATCGCCTACGACTGGTACTACTATCCCTTCGGGCTGCGGCCCAGGATCGAGCTGCGCAACTTCGCCGAGTACGACATCGAGCCCGCGCTCAGGGCCCGCGGGATAGAGTACTGGGGCTGCCCGATGAACGGCTCGTTCCGCCACGAGCCGCTGCCCGTCTTCGGCGAGAGGATCGCCAACATCCGGGACTGGTGGCGCCGGTGCACCGCGGTGGACGCGGGCGGCATGCTGGTCACCTCGTGGGAGCCCAACCGGCTCGCAATGGCGATGACGACCGTGGTCGACGCGGCCGCCGCGAGCCTCTGGCTGGACCCCGAGGTCGACGACACCCCCGGGATGCTCGCCCGCGGCTTCGACCGTGTCTTCGGCGGGACGGGTTCCCGCGAGCTCGCCCGGGCCGCGCTGGCCTGCGACGAGCGGGCCTTCGTGGGGTATTCGCGGTGGGAAATCAACGTGCGCTGGGACGCCTGCGCGACCCGCAGGGGCGTCTCGCGCTTCGAGGCCGAGCGCGCCTTCTTCGGGCGGCTCCTGCGCCGAAGGCCCGCCCTGCCGCGGCCCTTCCGCGCCAGCGTCGCGTTCCGCCTCTACCTCGCCGAGCGCGACGTCTATGTGCGGGCGACCGCGGCCGGGATCCTCGCGCTGCGCCGCCGCCTCGCGCGCGTGGGCCCCGCCGATCCCGGCGTGGCGCGCGGCATCGCCATGCTCCTCGGCCACGCCGACGACTTTGCGCCGGCCGTGAAGGCGGGCCGCCGGGCGGCCCGCGACCTCTGGCAGCTCACCCGCGCGGCCCGCCCGGCGGGGCCGAACGAGGCGATCGTCAGGAAGGACGAGGGAAGGCTCCGCGCCCTGAGACGCTGGATCCTGCGCTGCGCCGCCGACCCCCGCCGCCTCGCCACGGCGTCGCCCGTATGCGGGTCCTGGCAGCTTCGCTTCGACGTCCTGCTGGCGGAGCCCGCGCTCCAGAGGGTGGTCGTCGAGTCCCGCCGCCCGGGCGGCGCATGGGGGGTGCTCCATGCGCGCACGATGATCGAGTTCAGGGCCGAGGCAGCCCAGCCCAGGACCGCGCTCAGAAGGGAATTCAGCGTGCCGGTGCCGGGGCCCGGCGCGGAGCTCAGGATCGCGGTGCGGGGGATCGGGCGCGTGGGGATCGCGGGCGTAGAACTCACCGACGGGGTGACGGTGCTGGGCGCCCGGGGGTGGAAGGCGGCGACACGGCGGACCCTCGGCAGGCGGGCGCCGCGCTCGGGCTTCCCCGACCTGGACTGGGCGCGCAACGAGGCCGCCGTGGCGCTTCGCTTCGGGAGCGCGCCTTAGGCACGCACAAAATAAAGTGGCCCGGCTTTCGCCGGGCCACTTTGCAATTAATCCTGGGGGTTCGTACGCCTTAGAAGGAGTACTTGCCCTCGACGTAGAACATCCGGCCGACGGCGCCGTCATAGGTGCCGACGTCGGCATTCGTGTCCGGGAACACGTCCTCGGCAAGCGGCGGCAGCTTGTTGGCGACGTTGTTCACGCCGATCGTGACGCTGAGGCCGTCCAACGCCTTGCCCGCGTGCAGGTGGCTCAGGTCATAGGACAGGCCGAGGTCGAACGAGGTGAACGAGCCGACGGAGCCAGTGTAGGTGGCACCCTGGCCGCCCGCGCCCCAGTCGTTCATGCTGTCGACCCAGGTCATGCCGACGAAGGCGTCAGCACCGAAGTTCTTCCAGTCGAGGGTGGTGTATGTCCTCCACCTCGGAATCGAGCCCTCGTTGACCGAGGCCGTGCCGGTGTAGTTGTAGTACGCCTCGGTCGGGATCTGCTGCAGCTGGTAGGAGTTGTACCATGTCCATGTGGAGGTCAGGTCGAACATGCCGACCCCGGCGAACTTCTTGGTGTAGTCCACCTTGATGTCCGTGCTGTTGACCTTCTGTCCGGCGAGGTTGACCAGGTTCTGGATGACGTAGATCGACTGCGGCGACTTGCCGCTGATCCCGCCCGCGGCGGTCGGCTCGGGTCCGTTCGGCGTGTTGTAGTGCACCTCGCTGATGAAGGGCGAGGAGGCTCCGTTCGTCTCGACGTCCTGGATGATCGTCTCGGCGGGGATGGTCCCGACAATGGCCTTCTCGTCGATCTCCGAGTAGTCGACCGTGACGGTCAGGCCTTCCAGGGCCTTGGGCGTGAACACGAAGCCCGCCGACCACGACTTGGCCGTGGTGGGCTTGAGGTCCGGGTTTGCGCCGCCGGTCTGGTTGAACTGGGCGGTCCTGCTCGATCCGTCGACCGCCGTGTAGGTGATCGAGGCGGTTGAACCCGAGCTCTGGGGGCCGTAGAGGCTGTAGAGCGTCGGGGCGATGAACGACTTGCCGGCCGAGGCGCGGAACTTGAACTGGTCGTCGATGGGCTCGTAACTGATGCTCACCTCCGGGTCGGTCGTCGATCCCACGTTGCCGCTGTAGTCGTCGTAGCGGAAGGCCGCATCGACATCGAGCTCATGCACGCCCGGGATGTTCTGCTTGGCGCCGACAACCGGGACGTTGACCTCGGCGAACTCAGAAGTGAAGTCGCGGACGGCCGAGAAGTCCTCGAAGGTCGTGGCGTTGGCCCAGCCCTGGGTCGTGCCCGAGGAGTTCGGGAGGCTGTTGATGTCGGGCGTGGCCCCGAGGGACTCGCGGACGTAGCTGACACCGGCTGCGAACCCGAGCTTGCCGCCGGGCAGGTCGAACAGGCTGCCGTCGACCTTGAAGTCGAACTGCTCTAGGGTGCTCAGCATGTTGACGAACGCGGTGCCGAGAACGCCGTTGAAGGCGCTGGCCGGCGGGTTCGGGTCAAACGGATTGAGCTGGCCGTCGGCCCAGGCGGCATTGAGTGCAACCGTGTCCCAAAGGCCCGGATTCTGGTAGGCGAGCTCGTAGCGGTTGACGTTCACGGCGCCCTCCCAGTGGAGGTCCTCGGTGATGTCACCCTTCAGGCCGCCGACGATGCGGAAGAAGTTGGCGGTCTGCTCGTAGATGCGGGGGTGGGAGGTGTAACGGTCGCGGACGAAGACGTCCGAGCCGGAGCCGTCGGCATTGCCGGGGCCGGACTCGGGGTAGATCGAAGCGGCGCCGCCCTGGTCGATGAAGTTCTGCGAGAACGGGTTCCCGGGGATCGTGCTCGGCACGTAGTTGACACCTGCCGGGGGCGGGTATCCAGGGAAGCCGTAGTCGTTCACCGAGATGAACGGATCGAGGAGGTACGGCACGAGCGGCTGTGCGTTCAGCTGCGAGGACGTGAACGTGTTCGAGAAAAGCGTGGTCCCGAAGACCTGCAGCGAATCACCGAAGATCTTGTGGTCGGCGTTGATCATCGCGCTGTAACGCTTGAGGGCGCCGATCAGCGTCTCGCCGTTGGCGAGGTTGAACGTCTCAAAATCCTGGGTCGGAGTGACCGGGGTGTAGACGCCCTGGGCAACCAGCTGCTGGATCGTGTACTGGCCGCCTCCCGGGGGGGGAGTCGTATGGTTCGTCAGCTGGTAGAAGTTATCCGTCCCCAGGGCGTTGTCATAGATCTCGATCGTTCCGCCCGGGGCCGTGTAGGTGCCGTAGATCGGGTTCGTGTACGGGCGGGAGGAGAGGAACAGGTCGTTGTGCTGGGCGTAGTCGAACGCGACCGTGATGGAGGTCTTGTCGTTGCTGACGCCGCCGACCAGGTATCCCGAGCGCTCCTCGTAATGGCCGGTCGAGGTCGCGAAGCCGTAATGGGCCCCCGTCTCCCAGCCGTTATAGTTGGTCTTCAGGATGATGTTGATCACGCCGCCGACCGCGTCCGAGCCGTAGATGGCGGAGGCGCCGTCCTGAAGCACCTCGATGCGCTCAATCGCGGCCACCGGGATGATGTTGAGGTCGACGAACTGGGAGCCGCCGGTGCTCTCGGCCGGGTCGTTGGCAATGCGGCGGCCGTTGAGGAGGACCAGCGTGGGGAGGCCCTTGATGTTAACCGACGCGCCGCCGAAGTTGGAGTTGGTGGCGACTTGGGCATTCTCTTCGCCCACGCCGCTGATGTTCGGGGCCACCTTGCGCAGGAGGTCCAGGGTGTCCGCGGCGACGCCCGATTCCTTCATCGTCGTGATGTCGATCGTGGCGACCGGGATCGCGAGGGCATCTGCGGCCATCGGGATGTTGGAACCGGTGACCACGAATTTCTCGAGGACCTGCGGCGTGTTGGTGTCCGGAGACGGCGCAACCGTGTCGGCTGTCGTCGTCGTTGTGGTGGTTGTGGTGGTGGCTGCTGCCTGGGCTTTACCCGTGGTGGTCAGCAGGCCATACGCCGCAAAAAGCGACAGCATGGCCATTAACTTCCGAATACGGAGGTCTTTCATAGCTCGTTGTAGTTTGTGTTGTTGTGTTAAGCCTACGCGACCCGCGCCGCATTGTGCTTGGCCGACAGGAAGTGTCGGAATGATCAAATTGCAACCCCATTTTCACGGGGTCTTAACGCAACTTGGCTTCATCAGACAGCCCCTACCGCCCTCCTTATCCAGAGACAAAGAACACATGCTTGCGGTGGCAGATCGTATTGTGACTTGAGCACCTGTACCATGTTTCGTACCATAACCGTCCTGTTCATTGATTTCGCGCGTTTAAATTTCGGGGGTGTTCTGGATTCTACCCTTGGTTGGCGTGCGTCGCTGCCTGTCGAGAGCCGAAGGACTCTCGTAAATCCACCTTCGAAACAATAAGCGGCAAACACGAAGAAATGCCCCTGGCAGCCTAATAAGGCAGCCACGTAGTACCGGCGACACCTGCTAGCCGAGCACTGCGACGACAGCAGGAATAGCGCAACGGAGCCACCCGCGGTCCGCGCGCCGTATCTTCATCCGGGGGTTGGCCCGGGCTTAAGCGCGCGTCGCGCATAACCCGGGCGAGACCAATGCGACGCTATACAGGTAGACGCGGCGTGCAAAGGCCTGGGGCACCCGGGTTCAAATCCCGGCACCTCCACCATTTTCCGGTTGAAGGCTTGCTATACTTGTATAGCAGCCTCAATCTCAAGCCATGCTCGCGATTCGTTTGGACAAGAAAATAGAGGAACGCCTCACCAAGCTGGCCCTGAAGACGGGGCGCACAAAAACCTTCTACGCCCGCGAGGCCATCCTTGAGCACCTTGAGGAACTCGAGGACACCCATCTCGCTCTGGAGCGGCTGGCGGCACCCGCACGGATATATTCTGCGGCCGAAGTAAAACGTGCCTTGGGCCTATAGTTTTGACGCGCGCGCCTTGCGGGAGCTCCAAAAGCTCGATCGGCAGGTCCAGAAGGAGATCATCGCCTATCTGGACGAGCGAATCGCGACCCATGAGGACCCGCGCCGCTTCGGCAAGCCATTGCGAGCGGCTTTAACCGGGTTGTGGAGATATCGAGTCAGGGACTACCGCGTCCTCTGCCAGATCCAAGACGGTATCCTGCTGGTCCTCGTGGTTTCGGTTGGACACCGAAAGAATGTCTACGAATGATTTCTGACAGTTTTCTGTCAACTTAGAGGAGGAATCGCTCTTTTTTCGGCGCTTCCAAATTATTTCCACTGGGAAGGATTAAGGGGTGCCGGATTCAAATCCCGGCACCTCCACCATTCTTTCGAAAGGCGAATCATGTCTGAACGTTTGCAACGGGAATGAGCGATCACGGGACCTCGTAGACCTCCGCCAGGGCGACGCCGGTGGTGCCCTCGACCCCCGAAAGCTGCATCGTGTAGGCGCCGGCCGAGAGGTTGACGATGAGGGCGCTGTCCGCGCTGCCGGAGGCGAGCGCGAAGGCCCCGACGCCGGTTCCGGCGCTTGTGATCTGGGACGGGTCCCTACCGGTGCCCCAGACCGTGTTGGAGGCGATCACGGCGCCGGAACTGTTGAAGACGCTCAGGCTTGGCTGGGCCAGGGCGCCTCCGACCCCGAAGCCCGTCAGGGCTGGACCGTCGCCGCGCGCCAGGAGCTCCTCGGTTCCGGTGCCCGTGATGACGAAACCGGGGATGATGATGTTGGCACCCGTGCCGACCAGGGCCCGGGTGGAGATGTTCGCCAGCCGGGTGCCGCTGTAGGACACCTCGTACACCTCGGCCAGGGCGACGCCGGTCGTGTTGTTGACGCCCGAGACCTGGACCGTGTAGGCGCCCGCAGGCAGGCTTGCGATGAGGGCGCAGTCGGCGCTTCCCGCGGCCAGCGCAAAGGCTCCCACCGAGGAGGCCGCGCTCGCGATCTGGGCCGGGTCCGTGTTGGTGCCCCAGCCTGTATTCGTGGCGAACACGGCACCCGAGCTGTTGAAGACGCTCAAGCTTGGCTGGGCCAGGGCGCCGCTGACCCCGAAGCCCGTCAATGCGGGACCGTCGGCGCGGATGAGGAGCGTCTCCGTGCCGCTGCCGCTTATGACGAAGCCGGGGATGAGGATGTTGGCGCCGGTCCCCACCTCCGCGCGCGTCGAGATATTGACGAGGCGCGCGGATCCCGTCGCGCCTCCTCCTCCGCCGCCTCCAGCGGGCGTCGGGGTCGGGGTCGGTGTGGGAGTCGGGGTTGGGCCGACTGCGGCCCCATCGACCACCGTCACGGTACCGTCGGCGGTATTGACGACGTAGATCGTGTTCGTTGCGGAATTTACCGCGATGGCAATGGGCACGATTCCCACATTTATGGTGGCAGTCGCATTGGTGGCCCCGTCGATTGCCGTCAGGGTGTCATCTCCTGCATTCGCGATGTAGATCGTGTTCGTCGCCGAATTTATTGCGATGGCGCTGGGACCGGCTCCCACGGGCACGGCGGCGGTCGCGTTGGTGGCCCCGTCGATCACCGTCACGGATCCGCCCCCGGTGATCACGTAGACATTATCCGTCACCGAATCCGCCGCAATGGTGGTGGGACCGGCTCCCACGGGCACGGTGGCGGTCGCATTGGTGGCCCCGTCGATCACCGTCACGGTGTTGCCGCCTTTATTGCTGACATAAATTGTGTTGGTGACGGAATTCACCGCGACGCCGTAGGGATTGGCTCCCACGGGCACGGTGGTGGTCGCGTTGGTGGTCCCGTCAATCACCGTCACTGTGTTGCCGGAGATATTGACGACGTAAATCTTGTTCGTCACGGAATTCACCGCGATGGCGTTGTTGTTTACGGCTTGAATGGGCGCTGGGTAGGTCGCAGTTCCCAAGGGCAAGTGCACGGTGGCGGTCGCATTCGTGGCCCCGTCGATCACGGTCACGGTTGCGTCCCCCACGTTGGCGACATAGATCTTATCTTTCACGGAATTCACCGCGATTTCATCGGGAAACGATCCTACTTTCAGGGTGACGGTCGCATTGGTGGACCCGTCGATCACCGCCACGGTGGCGTCGCCGGTATTGGCGACGTAAATCTTGTTCGTAACGGAATTTACCGCAATGGGCTGGGGAAGCGTTCCCATGGGCACGCTGGTGGTCCCATTCGTGGCTCCGTCTATCACCGTCACCGTCCCTTTGGTGACAGGGGCCTGGTTGGATTGCTGATTGACCACGTAGATCTTGTTCGTGAGCGAGT
>Ga0181537_10002986_pt1 | contig 14695 bp, 12 predicted proteins | sample PEATcosm2014_Bin_39_FD_119765 | JGI IMG/M metagenome (GOLD analysis project Ga0181537, IMG submission 119765) | Peatland microbial communities from MTU Mesocosm Facility, Houghton, MI, USA - PEATcosm2014_Bin23_10_metaG | ecosystem: Environmental > Terrestrial > Soil > Wetlands > Peat | place... | reverse complement strand
GTCGGGCTCGAAGATATTGCCGGCCGCCATGGTCGCCATGCCGGTCTCGTTGCGGATGCGATCTGAAAACGGGGTCTGGAACATCCGGCCGTAGACCGGGTGTGCCTTGATTGAAGTCTGGCCCGCCGACACGTCGCAAATATCGACGCCTGCCTCCTGCAGCATGCGGCTGATCTCAACCGCGTCGTGCGGCTCGATGCCGGCGCTGCCGACCCAATCGTTGGCGGAAATGCGTACCGAGATTGGTTTCTCCGCCGGCCATACCGCGCGCACCGCATGAAAGATTTCGAGCGGATAACGCATGCGGTTTTCGAGCGAGCCGCCGTATTCGTCGGTTCGGCGGTTGGTCAGCGGCGTGATGAAGGAGGACATGAGATAACCGTGCGCGCAATGGATTTCGAGCATGTCGAAATTGGCGCGCTGCGCCATCTTCGCGGCGTCAACAAATTGCTTACGCACGCTGTCCATGTCGGCGCGATCCATGGCGCGGGCGCGCGCATTGCGCTCCGACCAAGACGTCGCGGATGCCGACATGAGCGGCCAATTGCCGTCTTTGAGCGGCACGTCCATTTCCTCCCAGCCGAGCTGGGTCGAGCCCTTGGCGCCGGAATGGCCGAGCTGGCAGCAGATTTTCGCGTCGGTCTCGCCGTGGACAAAATCGACGATGCGCTTCCACGCCGCCTCGTGCTCCGGCGCGTACATGCCGGTGCAGCCGGGCGTGATGCGCCCATCCGGGCTCACGCAAGTCATTTCAATGCACACGAGACCGGCGCCGCCCTTGGCGCGCTCCCCGTAATGCACCAGATGCCAGTCGGTCGGGCAGCCCTCGACCGCCTTATATTGCGCCATTGGCGAGACGACGATGCGATTTTTAAGCCGCATGTCGCGGAGCTTGAACGGCGCGAACATCGGCCGCCGCACCGTATTGTCGCCGGCCCCGGCGAGCCGCTGAAACCACGCTTCCGCCCCTTCCAGCCAGTTTTTGTCGCGCAGCCGCAGGTTCTCGTGGCTGATGCGTTGCGAGCGGGTGAGCAGCGAGTAGTTAAATTGCACCGGATCGAGATGCAGGTAGCGTTCGACGTCCTCGAACCATTCCAGCGAGTTTCGCGCCGCCGATTGCAGGCGCAATACCTCGGTTCGGCGGGCGTCCTCGTATTTCGCGAAGGCGGCCGGCATGGTCGGCTGGCTATGTAAATAATTGGCCATCGACACCGCGCTCTCCATGGCGAGCTTGGTTCCCGAGCCGATAGAAAAATGCGCCGTGGCGGCGGCGTCGCCCATCAGCACGATATTGCCGTGCGACCACTGCTCGCACAGCACGCGGGGAAAGCTCAGCCACGCCGAGCCGCGGATGTGCGCCGCATTCGACATCAATCGATGGCCGCCGAGGTACTTGGCGAAGATGCGCTCGCAGGCGCGGCAATTTTCGTCCTGGCTCATCGCGCCGAAGCCGAATTTCTGCCAGGTTGCCTCGGAGCATTCGACGATAAAAGTCGCCGTGTCGGTGTCGAACTGATAGGCGTGCGCCCAGATCCAGCCGTGCTCGGTCTCTTCAAAGATGAAGGTGAAGGCATCGTCGAATTTCTGATTGGTGCCGAGCCAAACGAACTTATTCTTGCGGGTATCGATGGCCGGCTTGAAATAATGCGCGAATTCGGCGCGCGTCCTTGAATTCAGGCCGTCGGCTGCGATGACAAGGTCGTAGTCTTTCGCGAGTTCGCCCGTGCTCGCGATCTCGGTCTGGAACCGCAGGTCGACGCCGAGACAGCGCGCTCGCTCCTGCAGCAGCATGAGCAGCTTCTTGCGCGCGATGCCGGAAAAGCCGTGGCCGCTCGATACGATCCGCTGTCCCCGATAATGCACCGCAATGTCGTCCCAATAGGCGAAATGCGCGCGGATCGTCGCGGCACTGACCGGATCGTTGGCGGTGATGTTGTCGAATGTCTCGTCGGAGAACACCACGCCCCAGCCAAAAGTATCGTCGGGCCGGTTGCGCTCGAACACGGTGATGTCGTGACCAGCGTCACGCAGCTTCATGCTGATCGCAAAATAGAGTCCGGCAGGGCCGCCGCCGAGGCACGCAATCTTCATGCGATGCCGCCTTCTGTTGAAGCGCCAGGAAGCATGGCATTGTCCGCGATATAGTTCAAGCTTAAACATTTAAGTTTGAAGGTTTTCCCCCGCATTTTCCGCATAGCGGTTCTCCCGGGCCACCGCCTTTTATTGTTTGGGGTTTTCGGACTACACCTGCAGCGGAGGGAGATGTATGAGTGGCAATCCGACTGTTGCTTCGGTGATCGGACGTGACCTCGCCGGTTACGGCGCGCGGCGCTGCTTCGGCCTCCTCGGCACCGCCAATTTCAAAGTCTCCCATGCGCTGGTTGAGAAGGGCGTCGAACTGATTGCTGCGCGCCACGAATGCAATGCGGCGAGCATGGCCGATGCCTACGCCAAGGCGACCGGCGAATTGACCCTGGTGAGCGTTCATTCCGGTCCCGGCCTGACCAATGCGCTGACCGGCATCGCCGAGGCGGCGAAGAGCCGGACGCCGCTCCTGGTGCTGGCCGGCGATGTGCCAACCGGAGCGGTGAAGAATAATTTCTATATCGAGCAGGCCGAAATGGTGCGGGCGGTTGGCGCGGTTTCCGAGCGCTTGCACACGGCGAATTCGGCGCGCGAGGACGCGCAACGCGCCGTCGTGCGAGCGTTGCGGGATCGTCAGACCGTGGTGCTGAGCATGCCGCTCGACGTGCAAAACGCGACGCTCGCCACCAATCTCCCGCCGCTTGAATTGCCGCCGGCGCCCGGCCGCCTGCATCCCGATCCGCAAGCGGTGAGGGATCTCGCCGAGGCGATTGTTCGCGCCCAGCGTCCGCTCGTTCTCGGTGGCCGCGGCGCCGTCATTTCAGATGCCGAGCCGGCGTTGCTCGCGCTTGCCGAGCGCGTCGGTGCGCTGCTCGCGACGTCGGTCTGCGGTCACGGCCTGTTCGCGGGAAATCCATGGTCGCTCGGCATTAGTGGCGGCTTTTCCTCGCCGGTCGCCGACGAGCTGATTTCCGAAAGCGATTTCATTGTCGGCTTCGGCGCCAGTTTCACCCAATGGACCACCAAGCGCGGCAAGCTGATCGCGCCTGGCGCCGTGGTTGCACAGGTCGATATCGAAGCGCCGAAGCTTGGTTATCAAATGCCGATCCAGCACGCCGTCCATGGTGACGCGCGGGCGACGGCGGAGGCTTTGCTGGCGGAGCTCGATCGTTTGAAGTTTTCCAAATCCGGCCGCCGCAGCGACGCAATGCGCGAGCGTATTCGCGCCGGCGACAATCATCATTTTCCGTATCCGGACGAATCGAATGCGCAATTCATCGATCCGCGCACGCTGAGCAAGGCGGTCGACGGGCTGCTTCCGGACGACCGCGTGGTGGCCTCGGACTCCGGGCACTTCTGCGGCTGGGTGCCGCGCTATTTGCGCGTGCCGAATGCGCGCGGCTCGTGTCTCAGCCATTCCTTCCAGTCGGTCGGGCTTGGCTTGCCGTCGGCCATCGGGCTCGCCATCGCCAATCCCGGCAAGCTCGCGGTGCTCGGCGCCGGCGACGGCGGCTTCATGATGTCGATATCGGATTTCGAAACTGCCATTCGCCTTGGTCTGCGCCTGTGCATCCTCGTCTACAACGACAGCTCATACGCCGCCGAGGTGCACTATTTCGGCCGTCAGGGTTTCTCGACCGACATCGTGCGCTTTCCCGAGACCGATTTCGCGGCAATTGCGCGCGGTTACGGCGCGCGCGCGACAACGGTACGCACGCTCGCCGACCTTGAGCCGGTCAAAGCCTGGGTTGCCGAAGGCGCGCCCGGCGTTTTCGTGATCGACGGCAAGATCAATCCCGAACTTGAAGCCGACTGGCACGCTGAGCATTTCCCGAAAGACACGCACTAGAGATCGGTACCAACCGATCGCGCCGGCAGATAGTGCAGCACCCGCCGCTCGGCAAGGATGACGCCGAGATAGGCGATGGCTCCGACCAAAGTCAGCATCACGATCGAGACAAAGACCATCGGCGTATCGCCCTGGCCTTCGCCCAGGGTCAGCAGATAGCCGAGCCCCTCGTTGCCGCCGACGAGTTCGCCGACGACGACGCCGACCACGGCGAGTGTCGAGCCGATCCGCAGTCCGGCGAACAGGGAAGGCATCGAGGTGGGAAACTCGATCTTCCAGAAAATCTGCCCGCGTGTCGCCTTGAACGCGCGCGCCAGATTGATCAGGTCGGGATCGACGCCGCGAATTGCGGTCAGCACGTTGACCAGGACCGGGAAGAACACGATGAGGATGGCAACCAGGATTTTTGGATAGACCGTGAATCCCATCCACAAAATAAAGAGCGGCGCGAACGCGACCTTGGGCGCGATCTGCAGCGCGAGAATGTAGGGTGACAACGCGAATTCCGCGACGCGCGACATGCCGAGAAGGTAGCCGACGAAAGCGCCAAGCAGGCTGCCGAGAACAAATCCGGCGAGGACTTCGGCGACGGTCACGCCGGTGTGATAGAAAAGATTGTCAAATCGCCAGGCATGGACGAATTCGCGGGCGACCATCGACAACGGCGGCACGATAAAGCTCGGAACGCCAAGGAGACCGGGCCCCCATTGCCAGCCTGCCAGGAAAACAATGAGCAGGAGCACGCTCGCCAGCGTGCCTTTGCGGATCAGCGAGGCGCGGGCGTCGCCGGTCATGCGCTGGCCGCTTGGATATCGAGTGCGACGCGGCCGATGTCGAGGCGATCCATCAGTCGCGCCACGTAATCGTTTACCTTGGGATCACGCCGCCGCGCGATCGGATCGTCGCGCGCTGGCAGTTCGATCGCGATCTCGTCGATGATGGTCCCGGGCCGTCCGCTCATCACCAGCACACGGTCCGACATTGTCACCGCTTCCAGGAGATCGTGTGTGATCAGAAGCGCGGTCTTGCGCGCTTTGCTCAGCGTCTGCGCGAGATCGCGCTGCAACACCATCCGGGTCTGCGCGTCGACCGCCGAAAACGGCTCGTCGAGCAGCAGCACGTGCGGATCGACTGCGAGCGTGCGCGCCAGCGCCACGCGCTGACGCATGCCGCCCGACAGTTGATGCGGATAGTGGCCGGCGAACTCGCCAAGGCTGAAATTCGCCAGAAGCTTCTGCGCGCGTTGCCGGCGCTCAGGCGCCGGCAGGCTCTGGATTTCGACGCCGAGCATAACGTTCTCAGCTACCGTTCGCCACGGTAGCAATAAATCCTTTTGCAGCATAAACGCGACCTGCGCATTGGCGCCTGCGACGCGTTCACCGTCGACCAGGGCCGTGCCCTCGCTCGGCGCGCTTAGTCCGGAGCCGATATTCAGGAGCGTGCTTTTGCCGCAGCCGCTCGGCCCAATGAGCGCAACGACCTCGCCGTCGCCGACCGCAAAACTCACGCCGCGCAGCGCCGTGAGCGCGCCGCGATCGCCTTTTTGCGCGAAGCGCATCGTCACATTGCGATATTCGAGACGAACAACTGACATCAGCAATTCGACCGCCGAAGCTGGCTTTTTTGGGCCGATTGCGCGCATGTCGCCGCCCAGATAAGACAAGTATAGTGGCAAGACCGGGATCGCCGATAGGGCGGGAAGTGCCGCGGCAAACTCGCGCGGCGCCATCCTGCGCATATAAGGGGGCCAAGAATGTTCGATCGCGTGGGCGGACTATCGCGACGCCGTTTACTGCAAAGCGCGCCCGGCATGGCGCTCGGTCTCGGTATCCTGACTGCAGCACCGCAGGCGCGGGCAAACGAGCAGATCACTTATCTCTTCCCGGCGCCGCCGATCCTACCGGCTTTCGGGCCAATCCGGCTGGCCCAGGGCAAGGGCTATTTCTCGCAAGCTGGCCTCGATGTCAGCTTTGCGGTCGGCCGCGGCGGCGTCGACGTCGCCAAACAGGTCGGCGCCGGCAACGTACCGCTCGGTGGCATCGTGGCCGACGCGCCGATCATTGTTCGGCAGAACGGCGTTCCGGTGAAAATGGTCGCCGTGTTCGGCGGCAAGGGATTCATGCAACTTGTGGTGCGCACCGATTCAGGCATCAACAAGCCGGCCGATCTGAAAGGCAAAACGATTACGGTCATGTCGTATCAGGACACGACTTTCTATGCGCTGCTCGGACTGTTGGCGAGCGCGGGTCTGACCAAGGACGATGTTGATATCCAGGCTGCGGGTCCGGTCGGCGTCTGGCAGTTGGTCGCCACTGGCAAATCGGTCGGTATGGCGGGAGTGCCGGATTGGATTCCGCCGCTCGAGGCTGCCGGGGTGACGGTGAAGGTTCTGCCCACCGACGAATTTTTCCCGCACATGGCCCAAGCCATTGCCGCGTCGGATCAGACCATCAAGGACAAGCCCGATATGGTGCGCGGCTTCGTCAAGGCGGCGCTGCACGGCATGAAGGACATCATGACCGATTCCGCGGCGGCGGCAGCCGATTTCGTGAAATTCGTGCCGGAATGGACCGGCAAGGAAGGCCAGGTCAAAGAGGCGTTCGACTATTACGACAAGCTCGTTTATCCGGGACAAAAGGTGCTTGGCGCGATCGACCCACAACGGTTGTCCAATTTGCAGGATTTCTATCTTGCCAAGGGCATCATCCAAACCAAGTCGCCGGTCGGCGATCTCTACACCAATCAGTTTGTGACGTGATGCACTGCCTGCCGCGTCACTACTTCTTATAACTGTCGGTGCCCTGCCAGCCATCCTTCGAAATGTCGAAGATGACGCCGTCCGGGTCCTTGAACTTGCGCTCAAAGTTGCCGTGACGCTCGTCGCCGAGGTCGAAGAAGAATTTTCCGCCGTTGGCTTCGATGCGTTTCTGGGTTTCGGCGACGTCGTCGACCTGAAAGCCGAAATGGTGTGCGCCGACGAAACCCTTCGGGTTCTTCAGATCGGATGCCTTGCTGCCGGCTTCGGTCGAGAAATTGAGCAACGCCAGATTGATGACGCCGTCGCTCATATAGATTGCCGAGCCGATGTCCAGATCCTCGCGGTCGATGCGTTTGAGATCGAACACGGTTTCATAGAATTTGGCGGCCTTATCAAGGTCGTTCACGCAGACGGCGAAGTGGCGCAGGCGGGCCATGGACAATCTCCGATAGGGCTGACATTGCCCTGTTGGCGGACATGATAATAACCTCACGCCAATGAGCAAGCGGCAGGCCGAAATCGCCGGCGCCGGGTTCGCCGGCCTGACTGCGGCATGCGCGCTGGCGCTGCGCGGCTGGAATGTGCGTGTACACGAGCGCGCCGACCGGCTGCGCACCACCGGCGCCGGGATCTACATCTACGAGAACGGTCTACGCGTGCTCGAAGCTGTCGGCGCCTATGACGCCGCGGTGAAAGGCGCGCCGTTCGCGCATACTCGCGAAGTGCGCGACGGTAACGACCGCCTGATCTCGGTGCACCGCTGGAGCGGCAGCCGAGTGTTCAGCGTGGTGCGCCAGCACGTCATCAACGCGCTTGCCGCAGTGGCGGCACGCGCCGGTGTCGAGATCGCGACCAATTCAGAGGCGGTATCCGCCACGCCCGACGGCGAACTGACGCTGGCGGACGGCCGCAAAATCAAGGCCGACCTGATTGTCGGTGCTGACGGCAGCAATTCGCGCTTGCGCGACTCGCTCGGGCTTCTGGCCAAGCGCAAATATCTGGTGGACGGTTGTACGCGTCTGCTGATGGACAAGACCGCCGCCGAGCGCGCCATCACCGATGGCGCCAAGACGGTGGAATATTGGTCCGGCACGCGCCGCGTGCTCTACACCCCGTGCAGTGAAACCGACATCTATATCGCACTGACCATGCTCGACAGCGACGAAGTCGCCAAGGCGGTGCCGGTGCGAAAGGACGAATGGAAGCGTGCTTTCCCGCATCTCGAAGCGCTGATCGATCGCATCGGCGACCAGGGCCGTTACGATCGTTTCGACCTGATAAAGCTCAAGCACTGGTCGGCGGGGCGCGTCGCCATCGTCGGCGATGCTGCGCATGCTTTGCCGCCAAATATCGGCCAGGGCGGCGGCTGCGCGATGATGAATGCACTGTCGCTTGCAGTCTATCTCGCGCACGAAAGCGACGTCGCCTCCGCGCTCGGGACCTGGGAGGAAAAAGAGCGGCCGCTGACAGAGCATACGCAGCGCATCTCGTATTTCCTCGGCTTGCCGACCACCTGGCCGCCGGCATTGCGCGCGGCCGCGCTTGGCATCGCCGGTCGCTCCAGATGGCTGGTGCGGCAACGCACGCGCACCGCGTTGCATCGGCCGACCGGGACATGAGCCGGCGCGTCAAAATGGAATCGTAATTCCGTCCAGCGGCGCGTCGCAATTGACGAGATCGATGCGTTTCCAGGCGATCATGATGCGGCCGCCAGCCTGGACAAGGCCGTGAAACGCGGTGCCGCCGAAAATGCGCTGCTGCTCGCGCCGGTACTCGATCATGATGAATTTGGACCGTACCGTGCAGGAGTTTGCCTCGCCTTCTTCGATTGTGACATTGCCCACGATGCGGCTCGTGCGCGAACGCGGCTCCTGCGAATACATGCGCGGACTGGCTAGCCGGCGGACGCGGGTTTCAAGAAGACGCCGGTCGTCATAGATCAGCGACACGGTTTCGACCGGATCGGCCTGATCGGGCTCGCTCGGCACCCAGTACCATGCCTCGGACGTGAACAAAGCGAGCCAATCGTCGAACTGGCCGTCGTCGAGCAGCCGCGCTTCATGCAGCAGAAATTGCTCGCAGCGGCGCTGTTCGAGCGCCTGCCGGCGCTGGCGTTTTGGCTTTCTTGCCATCGCCGGTGTTACGACGCCACGCGCATTTCGGCGTGGCCGTTCTTCATGTAGGAAAGCCAAGCTTCCAGCATGTTGCGGATATAGATCTCGCTGGTCGAATTCTGGCCGCGCCGGCCGCCATGGGAATCCGACACGTCGCTTTGCAGGCCGCGCCCGATCTCGATCCACTCCGCGCCCTCACTCGAAAGCCCCATGCCAATGCGGTTGTAGATTTCGAGATCGTCGGTCAGCACCAGCGAGCCGGTGCCGTTCACCGTATTGGCGAAACTGATTGTATTGCGGAACATCTGCTCCGGCGCGCCTTTGAGGCGGAAATTATAGGTGTGAACGACGGTGCGGTTGACGGCGATCGGATGCACGACACGGAGCTGCTGGAATTGGCTCATGAACGACAGGTTCGGATAGACGTTGCTGTTCCAGCGCCGGACTTCGAGGACGCGCCGCGTTTCTTCTTTTCCCTTCTTCTTCTCCATCGCCGCGATGTATTCGCGGAATACCGGGTCTTTAAGCGCCGCCACCAATTTGGCGTCGTCATGATAATCGCCGAGATAGGAGTGGCCGTTCGGATAGGTCCAGATGCCAACCTGGGTTTCCCAGAAACTATACGGCGCGCCGTTCTGGCGCATCTGCCGGATTGCGATCTCACCCGAGCCGTCGGAATGGACCTGGTCGGATTGCTGTTGTGCGGCATCGATCGACGAACGGTGGGTGAACAGCGGGTGCGCCGCGTCGCACAAGTTTTCCAGATAGATTTTCCAGTTGCCGTCATAGGCATGCTTGAACACGCCGCCCGCCACCTCGATCTCGCCGTCCGGCGCACGGTCGATCATGTCGTCGAGCGAGGTCGTCATGTAGCCGAGGAATTCCTCGAGCCCCGGTCCGTCGGCGGCTTCGCTGGCGAACACAAAGCCGCGGTAGCTTTGCACGCGCGGCATCTGCGTCATCGCGGTTTTCGGATTTTTCGGATCGAAATCGCGCGGGTAGCCGGTTTGCAACGGCACCGCCTTGAGCCGGCCGTCAAGATGATAGGTCCAGCCGTGATAGCAGCATTGAAATTCTTCGGTATTACCCTTGTCGTTGGCGACGACGAGCGAGCCGCGGTGGGCGCACTGATTGTGGATGACACATATTTTGCCCTCGGCGTCGCGCACCAGAACGACTGGTTTGCGTCCGATAAAGCTACGAAAATAGTCACCGGGCTTTTTCACCTGGCTTTCGTGGCCGACATAGATCCAGGCAACGCCGAAGATCCGTTGCAGCTCAAGCTCAAAGATGGCCGGGTCGGAGTAAATTTGCCGATGGACGCGCGCCGGCTGCACGAAGGATGCAAGCGTTTCAGTGGATTGCATGTGCGACTCCCAAGGCCATCATCCGGACAGGACCCCCAGAGTAGCAGAATCTCATGCAGATTTGCGGCCAACACCAATGAGATTCAGTGCGGCGAGGCCCAGTCCATAGTCAGGGTTTGCCAGCGTTTCCACGACCTCGAAGTGATTTAGCATGGGTAATTCAGCGTGTGGCGCCGCCAGCGATGGTCCGACCGCCGCCGCGAATTCGCGGCTCTGCCGCTTGAATTCGTCACTCTCGAGTGCGCCGCAGGCAACAAATACTCGAGCTGACAGGCGGTCGAGATGCCTGATCGGACTCAGCGCATGTTCGGTCTGCGTATCGAGCTTGATGTAATCGTTTCGTGCGCTCAACCGGACCGGCAGCAAATCGTAGATGCCGCTGGCGCAAATCACGCTTCTGGCGACCTCGCGCGGTAGACCGAATTCTGAAGACCAGTCGGTTACCGCTACGCAAGCGGCCAGATGGCCACCCGACGAGTGTCCTGAAATATGGATTCGGCTCGAATCGCCATCAAATTCGCGTGCATTCCGATAAATCCAGGCGATGGCACTACGGACCTGCGCAACCATATCGGAAAGGGATACAGACGGCAGCTGCGCAAAATCCAACGCGATGAAATGAACGCCCGATCGAACGAAATTCTCGGCGGCGAATGAGCTGTCGCGCTTGCTCAGCAGGCGCCAGGCGCCGCCGTGAATGAAAACGTGGATCGGTGCACCGGGTACATCGGTCTCGTAGAGATCCAGAGTTTCAGCAGAGGATGTCCCGTATGAGAAGACACGAGGTTCTCCGAGCGCAGCCCGCACGTGTTCGCTCCGTTCAGTATAACGTTGAATGATCTCCGCTGCGTTCGGTGCCCATGCGCGCTGGTCGTACTGCCGATCGAGTTCGGCCTTGCCGTATTGCAAGAAAATCATCGCTAAGACATTAACCGTTAGGTGGGGCCGCAACCAATTTACAGGCAATAAAACGCTGCAACCAAACACTCCTGAGGACGACGGTCCCAGCGCCCTCCAATGACGTCGATTTCTTTCCCGGCATCAGTCTCAAATGGGGCTTCGGCCACATGATCACCATGCAACGGGGTCCCGACAATCGTTATTTCTAGCAAGCGCAAGCCTTTGCCGGCGCTCGTGTTATCGAACTGGCTTCTCCCCGGACTGCTGGTCCGGCCATGTAGGGTTGTTGCAATAACGAGCATTTTATAGTCTTGCTATTCTAGCGCGAGCACTGAGATGGGACTATAACAGTGACTATCAAGATCGGCGTTCTGTGGTGTTGCTACTTTAACCGCAGCATCTTCGGTTTCCGACGGCAACTTCAGCATGCTTACCGTCCTCCGAGCTTATTCGCCTCCAAGATGCGGGATGCGAGTCACGAGGTCCAATTTCTCGTCTGCGACGACATGCTTCAAACTTCTGATCTCGACGGATCGATGCGCAAGCTCCAGGATGATGTGCAGCTTCTCTACATCATGACCCATGGTGAGTTTCACAGTACGGGATACGAAGCCTGCTTACACGCTGCCAACTGGAAGCCGGCGGCCGCCGGCATTGGACAAAAGAATCTTGCAGTGGCTGTTTTTGATACCTGCGAGTTAATTGACTCTGGCAGTGCGACAAGCTGGCAAACCGTCTGGCAGGGCGCGACGCTTGGCCCTAACATTCGACTGTTGCTGGGATTTGACGGGGCCGTAGCAATCGACCGAGCCTCGGCTTTAAGAGGTAAGGCATTTGCCGAAAATCTCATAAACGGCAACACGTTTGCAGATGCTTGGATTTCCGCGGTCAAAAGCACCGTGAAATCGGTTTACAGCAAGGCGGTGGCCATCGGCATAGGTGACACGGTGTCGGATGCACAAAGTGTACTGAATACTGCGAGTTTATCCTCAATGCCGAGCGCGCGCGGCACGGGCACGCCGTCGTTTCAGGAGCGCTATTAAAAATGTCCGACTGGCTGCAACTCACGGATAAGGACTTGGAAGGTTGGCTCGCGTCGTTGAGAGTCTACAAGCTTCCGACTTTTCGGGTTCAAGTCCCCCAATTGTCACCCGAAAGTGTGGGGTGGTCCTCGGGAAGATCAGACTTGTTGCCAAAAGCCTACATGGAGCGACGACATCCGGAGTCCGGCATACGCGAAATGCGTTTCGCAGAAAATGGTCGTGGTTTTCCGCACGACCTTCAGTCACTCGTACTTCAAATCGCGCAATCGGAAGATGACCGCAAGATAACGCACGTGGAGCAAGATGATTCTGGAGCCTACGTTGAGTTCGGGACGGAACTGGCTGATTTGGGAGTAAACGTGATCGGTCCTGGCGGGCGCGTCGTATTGAAAGTGTCGCACGATCGAGAGGCGCGCGCGCTGGAAGCTGATATTGTGATTAGGCGGCGGTCGGAGAAGGTGGAATCTGAATGGCTCAATCCGGGAGATATTGCGCGAAGCATACTTCAGCGCTGCGGCGAATTCGCGGCACACCCCGTGGAGACGCTATTCGTGCAGTTTGGGTATCTAGAGCTATCGAAGTACGAAAGACAGGATTGGATGCGCTCCGCAGTTATGGTGTCCTTCCAGGCATTGGCTGACGGAGATCACGTAAAATGGACGGCCACGATAGCTGAGCCGGTCACAACGGCGAAAAGTTTGAGTGCTGTGGAAGGACTTGGCAGCTTTGCCGAATAGGGGGAAACAATGAGCGATTGGATAGCCTACTGGTGTGTGGTGGCCGGTGTGATAGCAGCTGTTCTACTCCCTTTTTTGGCGGAAATGATCCGCAAGGAATTTCCGCCGACGGCAGGACCGGGCATTCCGCCCTGGGTAAGAAGGTATGGTCTGCTCGCAATCTTCAGCCTCGTTACCGCATTGATCGCTCTTGCGATCTGGCGTACCCAGAACCCCACCGGCGAGCTTAACTGGTTTACCGCCGTGTTGATTGGATTTGGATGGGAATCTGCAGTCGAGAAATTTCTTCGTCCCAAGGCATGAAGGGCAAGCGCAGGTCCCGAAGGGTGGACGTCCGAAATACCGAACTGCTTTGCAAGCTTTTGCCTGGGTTGCGACCAAACCAAATTTATAGAGTTCACCGCGCGAAAAACGGTACGTCGTGACGGCCCTTTTGGATGCTAAATTCCACCAGATTTTCGGTACTGGCCCCTTATGCCGATTTTTGATCAAAAAAGGGACCAGCGGTCCTGAAAAGGGGTCACCGAAAGAAGGGCTTGGTCGTAGCTAGAGATGGGCTTGATCTCGGCATGAGGAAGCGGTGAGGCTGCTTCGGATCGAAACCTTTGAATCCTGTGAGGGCGGCAAAGGCCATGTATTCCCTGAGCCAACAATAAGATTTTACGGTACTGCCGTAGGCATTTGTCTTGCCTATGGACTTCCCATCTTAGCACTTCGGCGCGGCGCGTCCTGATTGTGCGCACGGCGACATTGCATCGACACCCATTGATTTTATAAAGACACGCAACTAACGTATTAGTTGAATTTTTGGGGGGCACGTCATGCCGATAGAAGGTGTCGGCCGCGGAGCTATTGCACTTGTCGCGCTTGGAGCGGCATTGGTCGGGTGCGTAGTTGTCCCACCGCGCGATGGATTGGCGCGTGTTCGCGTTGGTGATGTTGTCAAACGGATTAAATGCGACCTTGCAGAGACGATATTTAATAAGGCCTACGAGAAGACCCCCGATGGTAGGACACCGTTCGTCTTTTTGGCTAACTGGGCAGCGAAAATTCATCTGACAATTGCGGTTGATGACACCGTAAGTTTTAGTCCAGGCGCGACGGTCACGCATCCACTCGATAAGACAGTCGCTACCACTTTAATACCCGCTACCGTCGAAACCTTTAGCTTGGGCGTTGGCGCTGGTATTTCAACAGAAGCGGTCAGGCAAGAGGACGTTGAGTTTCTGGTGTCGTTTTCCGACATGATAAAGGAGTTCAACGATCCGTTGAGGCGTGAGCTGCTTTACAACAACTGTTCATTTGAAAATGGCTTGCTTCTCGAAAGTGATCTCGGTTTAGGACCCTTGGTCAACAGTGCGCTCGAGCCAGTGGAAAACGGCATTCTCAAACAGGGGCCCGGCAACGTCGGTCCGCCCGGAACGTCAGCCGTTGCGATACCTGCAAGTCAACTCAATGACATTTCCAATCAGCTTAACGCACTAAAGACCGCAGCAGCCGGGCTTCCAAAACCTTCATCGGAGCAAACCCTCACGGAGTTAGGCAATACCCTTAAAGATAAATCCCAATTTAATGCGCTCATCAATAAGCTTCAAATCCCGAATAGTACGTTATCCAAGCCGGAATCTCAGATACAGGCGGAAGGTCAATCAACTGACAACGTCCAAACTGTAAAGAAGGTAGTCGCTAACAGCGATCTGGCGACAACCGAGGAAACGCGGACGCAGTCCATTATCAACGACATTGTAAAGCCGCTCTATGCAATCGCGTCGACGTCTCTCGATCCGTCGTGTTTTGCACCCGTGACAAAAAGCCAGTTTGAAGCGATTACGTGGTCCGCCC
>Ga0181537_10002985_pt1 | contig 14699 bp, 14 predicted proteins | sample PEATcosm2014_Bin_39_FD_119765 | JGI IMG/M metagenome (GOLD analysis project Ga0181537, IMG submission 119765) | Peatland microbial communities from MTU Mesocosm Facility, Houghton, MI, USA - PEATcosm2014_Bin23_10_metaG | ecosystem: Environmental > Terrestrial > Soil > Wetlands > Peat | place... | reverse complement strand
CGCCGACGAGTTTACCGCTGAGAACGGGGCGCTCACGCCTACGATGAAGCTGCGGCGGCGGGTGATTGAAGAGCGTTACCGCCCGCAGATTGAAGAGCTTTACGCTCAGGCGGAAGCGGCGACGGTGCCATGAGGCCGAAGGGTCATCGGGAGCGGGACTAGGTTAGTTCCCGCAAGCGCTGAGGAGATGCCGGCAAACAGACGAGCTGCGCTCGCCGGACGGGCAGGAGTGCCCGTCTCCACGCAAACCGTTCCCAGACAATCCCTGCCGTCCCCACACAATCACTTCTTGAGATTTGAAATGCTCAACGGGAAGGAGGCAATCTGATACTTGGCCTGGTCGCTGTCGGCCGCGCCGAGAAAAAAGTACGGCTTGGCTTCTTCTCCGTAAGTGACTCGCGCACCGAAGTAATAAACAGTGCCTGCTTCCGCCGTGAAATGCGCGAGCCCGACCGCATTCCCCCGAAAGGACCGCATGCTCGCACACACGTGGTGCACCCCCGGCTCCGCGGACACGGCGAAATAGGAACTGTTCTTGTTTGCGCCCACCCATGCTCCGTCCAATCCGATCCCGGTTGTGACGGCGAAGGTGTCCGAGCCCTTTTCCTGAATGAAATAAATCAGCGCCTTCCCCGGTTCGGGCTGTGACAGCGCATGTTGGGATTCGTCCAGCTTCACCTTGAAGGTGACATCCTCGGGGCCGCAGGCTGCGGTGGCGGCGGCGGGAGATGTCTGGGCAAATGCGGATACGGTAAGAAGCATGGCTAGGACGATAATTCTCATGGCCTTCCCTCCGTTTAGGCTCTTCGCCACTTATGACTGACTATATGCTTGTTTGACGGGGGTCGCTCGGGCGCCGCTTTCTACGGGGGGTGAGGAGCTGGAGGCAAACAAGGCAAGCTGTGCTCGGCGGACGAGCAGGAGTGCCGGTGCCCACACAACCCATCCCCACTCAGCCTATCCCGCCTATACCCACACAATTGCGCGGCTTCGACTTGGCCCGCTATAGTAGCCGTTACTTTATGGCACTGACATTTACCAATATCAAATCTCCGGTTGGGGTTCGAAACGGAACGACGACGATGCCGAATGCACCGGCGGACCTGGCGATTGTTACTGACCTCTTCGATCGCATACCACTGGACAATGGCGGTTCCGAAGAGCTTTTTGGGGTCTGGTCAAAAAATCGCGACGAATTGATCAAAGAAGTGACCAACCAGATCATTGCATTCCAGAAGGCGAACGGAATGACGGTGGTCGACGGGGTCCTCGACCCGGGCGGCGGCACTCTGAAGTTGATGAACAAGCTGGCCTCCGACCGGCTGCTGACTCCGATGGACGAAGAGCCGGGCTGGGAAGATTGGGGATATACAGCTTTGCCGATGTTGTCGAACGACAAAGTGCCGGAGATAAGTTGGGAACTCACGTTCGGTTCCTCCGGCTCGCCGCGGGCCATGAGTACGCGCGGCTACAAGTGCGATCCGGCGATGGGCACTCCGCACATCGGTATCGGGTGGCCGACGGGAGTGACGAAACCGTCTGCTTATTTGATTTACTTCCACCACTCCATCAGCCAGGAAGGCGGGGATTACCGTTCGGGCGCGGAACTTTTCAAAAAAGGTATCGGCGATTACCTGATCGGCCGCATGAAAGCGATGGAACAGGTTGCATGGTCGGGCAAAAACGTCTGCGTGCTGGTACCGGAGCCGACCTTAGGCGGACAGAGTGCGTTCGAGAACAATGAAAAGCTGGTTGTTGAGGCACTGAAGGAAATCGATGCGGACATCTCGGGCGGCGAAATTCGCGATCTGCCGCCGCTTCTGTTGGCATCTTACAGCGACGGGCTGGGACGAATGGGTAACTTCCTGAAAAATTGCGCCAGCATCGGACGCACGGTGAGAGGTGCATATGATTTCGACGGATTGTATGTGAAGCGGTTCGCCGGCATCACTCTCACCAATTTGTCGAACAGTGGGGCGCAGGTATTCCGGTATGTCGGGAACTCATCGCCCGCATTCTTACCCAACGAGAACAAGCTGGCTTATCTGATGCGATGTATCCATCAATCGCCCAGGGTGATGCCCCTCTTTCAGAAGCGATGGGTGAACCACCCGCACTACGGGGAGTTCACGAGCAATCCCGCTTGGGCGGCGCAGTGGTGGATGCACTTCTATATTCCTTCCTGCATGCTGTTTCATGGGCTGGCGAATACGGACTCGATCTGACGGGGTCGTTTCGGTTCCCCGTTCTCGGTTCCCCGTTCTCGGTTCTCAGAAAATCTGAGTGCGATCGCTACCCAGGCAGATCCGGGCCCCTTGGGTTGCCATGCAAAATCAGAGTCAAAAGCGACGGACAAGAATGTCCGTCCCACACGAGCAAGGGCAATACCGCGTGCTCGCGCGCGGGGTTTTCATTACAATGGTTTCCATGTCGGACGCACTGGTTATTGCTGGACGGTCCTTTCGCTCGCGGCTGATTGTGGGCACGGGAAAATATAAGTCGTTTCAGGAAACCGCACGGGCACTCGAAGCCAGCGGCGCGGAGATGGTGACGGTCGCGGTGCGGCGCGTGAATCTGGACCGCAACAAGGAATCGTTGCTTGACTACATCGACGCCAAGAAATATTTTCTGCTGCCGAATACCGCCGGATGCTATACCGCCGATGAAGCCATCCGCGCGGCGCGGCTGGGACGGGAAGTTGGACTTTCGGATTGGGTGAAGCTGGAAGTGATCGGCGACCAGCCGACGCTGTATCCTGACGTGCAGGCTACGCTCGAAGCCACTCGAGTACTGGTGAAGGAAGGGTTTACCGTTCTGCCGTATACCTCTGATGATATTGTGTTTGCTAAGCGGCTAATTGAGGCTGGGGCAGCTACCGTGATGCCGCTGGGCGCGCCTATTGGCAGCGGAATGGGGATTCAGAACCAGGCGCACATTCGCATTCTGCGAGAGATGATTTCCGAAGTGCCGCTGATTGTGGATGCGGGCGTGGGCACGGCTTCTGATGCGGCGCTGGCGATGGAACTTGGGGCGGATGCGGTGCTGATGAACACGGGGATTGCTAACGCGCAGGATCCGGTGCTGATGGCTGAGGCGATGCATCATGGCGTGATTGCGGGGCGGCAGGCTTATCTGGCGGGGCGGATGGCGAGGAAGTTGTATGCCACGGCGAGCTCGCCGCTGGAGGGTGTGGTTCGGTAGCGGCGGGGTTGTGACGTGGGTGTTTTCTGAAAGTGTCGGCTAAAAAGCACTGGGCTGCGCCCGGTGGACGGGCAAGAGTGCCGTCCCCAACGAGTCAAAACCCCACAGTCAAAACCATACGGCAGAATCGTACGCGCAGAACGAAAGGGCGACCGTCTGGCCGCCCTATCTGATCCCAATCAAATCTCTTAGAGCATTTTCACGCTGTCTACGTGGATCGAGTCGCCTTTCACGGAGCCGGTTGCGGCAATGTGATGTCCCTCATGGCCTTTAAGCGCGTCGGGGTTGTCGACCGCGAGAACTTTCTGGTCTTTGTCGGTCACGATGACCGCATGCGCGCCTGCGCCGAGGCACTTCTTGGTGCAGGCTTCCGCACCGGCGTTGGCACCCTTGGCTCCGCACTTGTCGTCGCTGACCCACCCGTTGACGGTCATGCTCTTGCCCATGTCATCAAACGCCATGGCCGAGAGGGCGATCACGAAACAAAACGCAAGACAGATCACAATAATTTTCTTCATAAGCAGATATTCTCCTTTTGTCCACGCTGCGGCTTTCGGCCGCAGATTACGACGGGTGTTTTCTGGCGGTTGCCCCGCCGGCGACAAGATCGCTGCGGAGGGCAACCCCGGTCACAGGAACGCCTCAGGGATCACACATCCCCGCCCGAATGTGATACGAGGCGAGAGCACTATACCACAGGGAAATCTGGGGGTTGTCAGAGGGAAGCGCTGCGGCGATAGAAATTTTGGAATTATTCGCACATTGGCCCAGGCCGCTTGATTTTCCGATACTCGGCTTTAGTCAAGCCAAGTTCGTTCCGTACGTGCCGCTGCGCTGCGCGCGCTCGTCTGGAAGTAACTCGCTCACAGATCACCGCAGTCCAAAGGGTCTCCTGTTGCCCTACCTACCGGGTAGCTCCCCCAAACGACGCTGCCGCGTGGGGTTGCCAAATGACCTCGACGAAATAAAACCACGGCGGATCGTGGACAGTGAAATCTTCCAGTCCACACCCGGCAACCGCTGAGTTGCATCGCGAATCCAGACTTTGAGAATCGAGCGTGCTTCTTCCATAGTGAGTTGTCTTGGTCGCGGTGCCGATTGGGTGTCAGCCACGAGACAGGAGAGAATAAGCGGCGCGAATAGCTTCATGCCGCTACCCCGGGGTTCTTTCTGCTCGAAGGTTCCCACCAATTCTTCTGAACTCCAAACAGGATCGGTCAGGCGCCCGCCTCCACTGCCCGGCTAACAAGTGGCGTCTGATGGAATCGGCAGGAATTGGGTAATGGGTAACGGGCGGTGCTACGCTATTTTTTCGCGGTGCGGTTCGCCGGAGGCGCCGGCTTGGGCGGAGCGGGGGCGACGTAGACGTATTCGCCGGGCCTGGCATAGCCCAGTTGCTCGCGGGCCTCTTTCTCGATCGCCTTGTCGTCTTTTTTTAGGGCTTCGATTTCGCGGACGTAGCGTTCGTTTTCTTCCTGCTCTGCGAGGAGTTGGCGGTGCAAGATTTCATAATCGGCGCGCTTCTGCTTGTAGACGACCATGCCGTTGGCGCCGAACACGACGTGGGCAAACAGCGAGACGGCGACCGCTACGACCAAAATGGTGGCGATGCGGCGGCGCAGCGTGTAGATGCTCATGAACCACGGGCGAACGCGCTCGGCCCATGACGCGGCCAGCGCCTCGGCTTGCGGGGCGCGCTCCGCCATGGCGCGCAGACCGTCTTCGGGGCGCGGGAACCTGCTCGGAAACCTGGGCAAATTTCTCACTCGAAAATCCATTGTTTGGCAGCCGCGCCTAACTTCTCGAGATCCGGCTCGCTGCGAGCCTCGGAATAAACGCGCCCGACCGGCTCGGTTCCTAAGAGGTGATAACAAACCCAGTAGCCGTCATCGAGGCACCCACTTCCATACGTCGTGCGGACGACGCTGAGCACCTTGCGCCCGAAAATTCCGTTGGATCAGAACCTAACCTCTCAGTGAACTTCGCTTTCACCTCGGACGTCAAGCGGAAGTTCTCGCGGCGCGGGTAATAGGAACCAACTTGGTTACATAGTGCGCGCAATTGCTCGCTCAGCGACTTGTGGCGGCAGGCACCATTTCGCAGCACAAGAGTCCGGCGAGCAAGGCATCTTTTTCCGGCACGTGCTGGCGAATGGAGAGCACAGCTCCCTCTTCGCCGCCGATTGCGATCTTATCCCGCATGATGAGCTCGCCGAGTGCAGCATGTTTGGACCTCGTTTGCAACGTCGAAGTGATAGTCTTTTTGGGGAATACCTGTTAAGAACCTTTGACGCTCGAAAGCCGGGTCGGCTTAACGGTGTTTACCACAAAAGGCACAAAAGTGCTTTAGCTGCAAAGGGTCCCATTATGTCCGGGCGGACGTTGATGAGCACGCCTGACGATCTCGGCCGATGCGCGCGCCGATGACGCATGATTCTATATGACCGACAAACGAATCGTCTTCTCGACTGCGAGTTCCGAAGAGGAAGCGCGCAGGATTGCGCGGCATCTGGTGGAACACAAGCTGGCCGCCTGCGTGAATATTCTTCCGCACGTGGAATCCATCTATCGCTGGCAAGACAAAGTGGAATCTGCGCGGGAGTGGCTGCTGCTGATCAAGACGACCGCGGAGGGATTTGTCGCGGTGCGCGATGCCATTTTCGAATTGCATTCCTATGACGTTCCCGAGTGCGTCGCGATTGCCGTGGATGATGGGAGTTTGGAGTATCTGGAGTGGGTGGCGGATTCGGTGAGGGTGGGCGAGGAGTAAACATCCAGTTGTCATCCTGCAACGGAGTGCTCGAAACGCATTTCCCAGGCGGAATCGAAGGCCCCCACCACCCGGATAGGTCATCACGAGCTCGTCAAGGAATTCTCGCACTCAGAGTCCCGGTGGCACACTTCCAGCAACAAGATGCACGGGGAGAATTCCCTGACGCGCTTCTACCTGCTCGGTTGTTATAGGGGTCCTTCGACTACGCGAGCCGATTCGCTCAGGATGACGGCGCCGATTTTTCCCGATGCTTTGCGACTATTGCACGGGCTGGAGCTGGGTGGAGAGCTGGTTGACGGCGGTTACGTCGTAGAAGCCGGTTAGGTCGGCGTGGCCGGCGAGGGTTTCGCGTTCTTTGCCGTCAACCAGAATCTTCACTTTCAGAATGCCGGGGATATTGGCCGAGAGGGTGTGGATGAGTGAGGTGACGGTGAGATCTTCTACAAGGACACCGGAGCGGTGGCCGTCGGCAAAGGCGGAGTTGAGATCGATAACTGCGACGCCGGGATCGACCAGAAAAACGCTGCGGACGTCGGCGCCGGGAGACAGAGTGTGGGGAGAAGTTTTGTCGAGATAGATGGTGAGCAAGGCGCTGAGCAATTCTTCGGCGCGCTGCTGGCGTCCGCTGGGCAGAGAAATTTGCGCGGAGCGCGGGCGTAGAGAACCGTCTTCGTCGAAGGCGACGAACAGCGTGGCCCGCTCGGTCGGGCCGGTAAAGGTGGGGACCAGGGCGCGCGTGTCCGCGGCGGGTTGTGCGGGGATGGCGGCGACTCGTCCGCGCATGTGCCAGGCATAAATGCTCATGCCGAGCACGGCCACCAGCAGCACGACAACGCCGATGAAAAGATGGCGGGGAATCATTGCGGCGCTCCCAGGCGATCGCGGTCGGCGGCGATGGCAGTGGCTACGGCGCTGGTGACGAGTTGCTGGTAATCGGGCGCGGTGAGCTGCATGAGGTCGGAGCCTTGAGGAGCGACCTCGACCGCAAGGGCGGCAGTGGTTACGTTATTCAGCGGGCGCAGAGGCGCGGTGAGGGCGCGGACGGGAATCTGGCGTTTCTGGAATTCGTTGACAATGTCCGCGGCAGCGCTTTGGCTGAGCGACAGATGCGCCTGCTGCGACGTGGTCCAGGAATGGAAGGGTCCGCGATCGTCACCGCCGTAGGGCATGAGCGCGGTGTAGACGCGAACTCCGTGGCCGCCGGCGGTGGCGTGCAGGGCGATATAGACTGCGGCACGATTTGTGTTGGTGAGGTAAGCACGCTGATCGAGGCTGAGAGTGGCGTCGGAATCGCGCAGATCGAGAACGGTGATGCCGCGGCTCTCCAGTTCCTGGCGGAGGCTGCGGGCGAGCGCGATGGTAACGTCTTTTTCGAACAGCGTGGGGCTCAGAGTTTCGCCGCGGTCGTCGCCGCCGTGGCTGGCGTCGATCACGGCGAAATAACGGTGCGAGACTGGCGAGGGTCCTCCTGCCACCGCGCTGCTGGCGGGCGCTGGTGGAGTGGGAGGTGCGACCACGGTCTGCGCGGACGCCGGAGACGTTGGGGAGATAGTGGCGGTGCGTCCGTCGGCGCTGAAGCTGGCGATCAAAGGGACCGGAGAGCTGACTGTAATTGCCGCGCCGCCATTGGTTTCAGCGTACGTGGCGGAGGGGATGACTTTGCTCCCGAACGTCAGGGTTGGCAGAGCTGGCGCGACCAGGGGCTCGCGGTTGAAGGTCATGCGCAACGCGCCGGGCTCGGTGGAAACCGTGGGGTTTACCGGCGTGGTGAAGTGGAACACCAGCTTGGGAGGATTGTCGCCCGCGAGCGATGCGGTGAAATGAGTAGCGATGCTGCCGATGAAGAGACGGTCGGAATCTTCATGCACAGTGACCGGACCGCCGAGAAAACGGGGCAACAGGGAGGCGAGCGACGAGACTGGGACCAGACCGCGATCGTTTTCGAGCAGGAAGCGCGCGGGCAATTCGGCGTCGTGACCCTGAACGCGGACGCGGGTTTTGCCGACGAAGAACTCTCCCTCCACGCGGTTGTTATAGCGGAGCCGCCAGCGCTGGCCGTCGAATTTTGCGGTGACTTTGCCGAGGGGTTCGAGGACTTCGAGCAGGCCGACGTAGTCGCGGCGATCGCGCTGCACCACGGGCAAAGAATAGTTGGCGGCGGTGGAGTAGACGGAAAGATGTTTGTCGGGAGCGGCGGCGGGGAGAAGAATCGCGGCAAGCAGGATGGGCGCAGAGATGATGAGAGATATCGCAGGCCGCTGAAAAATTTGTTGCGGACGCAGAATGCGGCCACCGGGGTTGAAGCCCGTCCCGATTTTGGAAGCTTTACGCGGCGCTGAAGCGCCGCTGTTCCACCAAGTCGAGCGCAGGTTATTCCAGCGCATATATGGTTAGTCCGCTCAGCAGCTTGGGATAAAAGTCTGTGGATTTCTGCGGCATGACTTCGCCGGCGAAAGCTACGTCGCGCACCTGCTGGACGCGGCAGGGGTTCATGAGGAAAGCGATGTCGGCTTTGCCGCTGCGGACCTGGCTGAGGGCCTCGTCGGCGTCTCGCACGTAGGAGAGGTTGCGCTGCTCGCGAATGGATTGTTCGGAGAGTTTCAGGACTCCTTCCAGAAGGCATTTGTGGAGCTGCACAACGTCGAGTTGCTGCTGTTGCGGCGATAAGCGAGCAAACAAGGATGCAGCGGCGGCTGAACGGAGCCTGCCCAGAAGAAATGCGCGGTTGGCGGTGACAGCCAGCAGAGTGGCGCCAGATTTTCCTTTGTCGCGAAGAACGGCTGCGGCGCGCGGGCCATCAAGGGCGGGATCAATTTCTTCCATGGCGAAAAATTTGCGGCTGGAATTTTGAAAATCGTCGGCGGAGAACGACGGCAGTCCGCGCACGACCCGATGCGTGGGCAGGACAACCATCCCCGGACTGTTCAGGTTGACGAAGGTCATCATCAGGAACTCGTAGGGAGCGTCAGGTGCGGCTGGGGCTGCTGGTTCCGAACAATGACTTGCGGCGCGGCGTTCATCGCGGTAGGCCAGCGCGGTTTCGTAGCGGTGGTGGCCATCGGCAATGATCAGCTTTTTGTCCTGCATGAGTTTTTGGACGGATGCAATCAAGGCGGGATCGGATACCTGCCAGACGCGGTTGACTACCTGATATTCGTCCGTGAGCTCGATCGCTGGGGCGGATTCGGTTGCGGCAGCGAGCGCGGCATCGATCTCACCGGCGTCTTCGTAGAGCATAAATATCTGGCCGAAATGGGCGCGGGTGGCGCGGAGCAGGTCGAGGCGGTCGGCTTTGGGCTTGGCCAGAGTCTGCTCGTGGCGGAAGACCACGCCGGCGGAATAGTCCTCGACACGGCCGAGAGCGATGAATCCCCGGCGATCTCGCGCTGCGCTTTCTCCGGGGGCGGTGAAGCGCTGGGAATAAACATAGATCGAGGGGGCGGAGTCCTCGCGCAGGACGCCCTGGGTGCGCCAGGCGCGGAAATGGGCCGCTGCCCGGGTATATACCGTGTTTGCAGGATTGTCAGCGGGCTCGCGGCGGCCCAGAATAATCCGAACCAGGTTGTAGGGGCTGGCGGCGTAATAACGGTCTTGCATGGGGGGACTGATTTTGTCGTAGGGCTGGGTGACGGTCTGATCCACCGAAACCTGCTGAGGATCGTAACGGAGCGCGCGAAAAGGAATGATTTGAGCCATAGCAAACCCCTGATTGTAGCAAGGTTGGGTGGTGGGCTGAGTGGTCTGGTAGGTCTCTCGGCGGCGGAAGCAAAAATCGTCAACCTCCGGGGGGACGAAGTAACAGAAGAAGGGGTTCGGTCTCAGGGTTTCGTTGGTCTGACTTTGTGTCTTTCGAGGGCAGACCGGAACTGGGGCGACCGAACTGGGATTAGCATCTTGGGAATTGTCTCCAAATTTTGACAAAAAGCCTGCTGCGCCTGGGGAAAGCTGTGATAATATCCGCCGCAATGAGGTATTTATGGCCCGCCTGAATGATTGGCGTTGGTCATCTCGCCCTGGGATGCTGGTTCGAGCAGTTGCCTGCCTTCGCGGTCAAAGCTTCGACGCGTCCGGTCTTTCCCGTTCAACCTGCCATTCAATCCGGGGAGCCTGCGTCAACTCTCGATCGTCGATTTTTTCTGCTGTGTCTCGGTTTGCGCTGGCGGTTTTGTTGACCGCGGTCGGCGCCTTGGTTTCTCTAGCTCCCGCAGCTCGGGCTCAGACTGATGTCAACGATGTGCACGTGGCGCCGCGGGAAGTGGAGAAGGCGAAGGACGCCCCCACTGAGGTTGCCAAGAAAGAAGTGGTCACCGACGGATTGAGTGCGCATGTTCGTCCCCTTAAGGTGGACGTGGATTTGGTGCTCGTTCCAGTCACCATCACGGATCCGCTGAACCGGCTCGTGACCGGTCTCGACAAGGAAAATTTCCAGCTTTTCGAGGGTAATTCTCCGCAGGACATCAAGACATTTTCGAGCGAAGACGCTCCGGTTTCGCTGGGGGTGATTTTCGACTCCAGCGGAAGCATGAGCAGCAAGATGGAACAGGCGAAAGACGCCGTGGTGGAATTTTTCAAGACTGCCAACCCCCAGGACGAGTTTTTCATGATCACCTTCTCGGATGAACCCGAGGAGGTCAGCGACTTCACCTCGTCCGTGAACGAGATTCAGGACAAACTGGTCTACGCCGTGCCCCGCAAACGAACCGCTCTGCTGGATGCCATCTACATGGGCATCAGCAAAATGCGGCAGGCAAAGTATCCGAAGAAAGCGCTGCTCATCATCTCTGACGGCGGCGATAATCACAGCCGTTACACGGAAAACGAGATCAAGGCGCTGGTGAAAGAAGCCGACGTAATGATTTACGCGATCGGCATTTATGATCGCTACTTCGCTTCGCAGGAAGAACGGTTGGGCCCGGCATTGTTAAGCGAAATCACGGAATTGACCGGCGGGCGAGCCTTTACGATCGATAATCCTAATGATCTGGCCGACGTGGCTACCAAAATCGGCATCGAACTGCGCAATCAATATGTGCTGGGATACCATCCCGCCAAAATAGTGCGTGACGGCAAATGGCGTAAGATTAAAGTGAAGCTGCTACCGCCGAAAGGACTGCCTCCTCTACGTGTGTATGCCAGGATGGGATACTACGCTCCGGTTGAGTAAGCGCGTTGCCGGAGTCTTTCTTCTTCTCACAATTGCAATCTACGCTGCAACCCAGACGGAAGCGCCTGTACAGTCGGCATCGCCGCAAACCGAGAGCAAGCCCCAAAGCCAGATCGAAAATAAGCCCGCCAGCAGCCCCGCCGAACCGCAAGCTGGGTCTATGCCGGCGACTGCGCCGGACAATTCGCAGACAGCCAATCCCCAAGACTCTGCTCACGACAACAACGCGCTGATCATTCGCAAGGACGTGGACGAGGTCCTGCTTCACGCCACGGTGATCGACAGCCGGCAACGCATTGTCACCGATCTCGATAAGAGCGCATTTTCCGTAAGCGAAGATGGAAAGCCGCAGACCATCATCTCGTTTCGGCACGAAGACGTTCCGGTGGCGATGGCTGTCGTGATCGATAATTCCGGCTCGATGCGCGAAAAACGGAACAAAGTGAACCAGGCGGCACTGAATCTGGTGCGCGCGAGCAATCCCAGGGACCAGGTCTGCATCGTGAATTTCAACGATGAGTATTATCTCGACCAGGATTTCACCAATGACCTGCTGAGGCTGAAAGAAGCGCTGGAAAAAATTGATGCCCGCGGCGGAACGGCGCTCTATGAAGCGGTGGTGGCTTCCGCCGACCATTTGAGAAGAAATGCGCAACTGGAGAAGAAAGTGCTGTTTGTGGTGACCGATGGAGAGGACAACGCGAGCCTCGAAACTCTGGAGCAGGCCGTGAAACAGTTGCAGGGCGAGAACGGGCCGGCGGTCTACGCCATCGGAATTCTGGGCGAGGAAGAACATCCGAAACGCGCCAGACGCGCTCTGGAACAAATGGCGGAGCGCACCGGAGGCATCGCCTTCTTTCCTAGGACGCTTGATGAAGTCGATGAGATCAGCCGCACCGTGGCCCGTGATATCCGCAGCCAGTACACCATCGGTTACAAGCCGACCAATCCAAGGGGCACGGGGGGCTTTCGCGCGGTGCGCGTCGAGGCGAAGGCCAAAGGCCACGGAAAGATGACCGTCCGCACCAAGAGCGGCTATTACGCCGGTGCGCAGGGAGTGGAAACCTTGCGCCGGCAAAACTGAGCGCGGAAAGCTCTTAGGAGCGCGGGGTTCCATTGACGATTCCCGACTCCGCCCCGTAACCTGTAGCGTGCGCACAAAAACTTCAGAGACGTCCCGGCTGCGCGTGGCCGACGATATTACCCAACTGGTCGGCGAAACTCCCATGCTGCAACTTAAACGCCTGGTGCCTGCCGGATCAGCAGACGTGTTTGCCAAGCTGGAATATCTGAATCCTGGCGGTAGCGTGAAGGATCGCGCGGCGATTGGGATCATCCGGCGCGCCGAGCAGGAAGGAAAACTCAAACCCGGCGGAACCATCGTGGAAGCGACGGCTGGGAACACGGGGATAGGCTTGGCGCTGATCGGCGTGAACCGCGGGTACAAGGTGAAGCTGTTTGTGCCGGAACTGTTTTCGGAAGAGAAAGTGAAGATCATGCGGGCGCTCGGTGCCGAGGTGACGCGCACACCGGACGCGGAAGGGATGGCCGGCGCCATCGGCCGCGGCAAAGAATTAGTTGCTGGCGATCCGGAAGCTTTCATGGCGGGGCAATTCGAGAACCTTGCCAATCCTGATTACCATTACGCGACCACCGCGGTAGAAATGTTCGAGCAGATGGATGGAAAAGTGGACGCCGTGGTTTTTGGTTGCGGCACTTGCGGAACATTTAGCGGCATCGCGCGCTATATGAAGGAGCATGTGGCGGGAGTGCGGACGGTCGCCGTGGAGACGCAGGGTTCGATCCTGGCCGGGGGCGAACCAGGGCCGCACAAAGTGGAAGGCATTGGCGTGAGCTTCATCCCGAAGACTTTTGATCGTTCGGTGTGCGACGAGGTGCTGATGGTGAACGATGAAGACGCATTTGGCACGGTCAAGAAGCTGGCCGCGATCGAGGGAGTGCTGGCTGGTTCGAGCGGAGGCGCTGCTGTGTTCGCGTCGCTTCAGGTCGCGAAGCGGTTGGGAGCGGGAAAGCGCGTGGCCACTCTCATTCCGGATTCGGCCGAGCGGTATCTGTCGAAGAAAATCTTTGAGGGCGGGATCTGACTGCCCAGTTCGCCTAAGACAAATACTTCAAGATTGAGAATGCGAAGAGGAAAACGATTTTAGTGTTGAACGAATGCCAGCCGATATGAAAACCAAGAAGCAAGCCGGTTTTGCTACACGCGCCATCCACTCGGGACAGGAACCTGATCCGTTGACCGGCGCGGTGTCGGTTCCCATCTATCCGACTTCTACGTATGTGCAGCAGGGAATCGGAGAGAACAAGGGCTACGAGTATTCGCGGGTTTCTAATCCTACCCGCGATCGCCTCGAACAGAATCTGGCCGCGCTCGAAGGCGGAGTTGCAGCCAAGGTTTTCGCCAGCGGCATGGCAGCGATCAACGCGATCACGAGCACGCTGAAGTCGGGCGACCACGTGGTGTGCGGTCACGATCTCTACGGAGGCGTACCCCGGCTGTTCAACCAGGTACTGACGAATTTCGGGCTGGAGTTTTCTTACGTCGATACTTCGGATGAGAAGAACGTAGAACGTGCAATCCGCAAGAATACGCGAATGGTATATGCGGAGACGCCGACGAATCCTCTGATGCAGATTAGCGATCTGGGTGCGATCAGCCACATCTGCCGGTCGCGAAAGGTGCAGTTTGTGGTCGATAACACGTTTCTGTCGCCGTATTTGCAGCACCCGATTGTTCTGGGCGCGGACATGGTCGTCCACTCGACGACGAAATTTCTCAACGGTCACAGCGACGGGATCGGCGGAGTCGTCGTGTGCACGACGCAAGACCAGGCCGACAAGTTGGCCTTTCTGCAGAAAGCCGCTGGAGCGATTCTGTCTCCGTTTGAGTGCTGGCTCGTGCTGCGCGGAGTGAAAACTTTGGCCGCGCGCATGGAGGTTCACGACCGCAACGGCCGCATCGTGGCCGACTTTCTGTCCAAGCACAAGAAGGTGAAGCAGGTGCTTTATCCCGGACTGCCCGATCATCCGCAGCATGCGTTGGCCAAGCGCCAGATGAGCGGGTTCGGGTCTATGATCACGTTTGAAACTGGCTCTCTGAAAAACGCGAATAGGATGCTGAAAGCGGTTCGCCTCTGCTCGCTCGCCGAATCGCTGGGCGGAGTGGAGACGTTAATTTCCCATCCCGCCACTATGACGCACGCAGCACTGGGCGAGAAGGGACGCAAAGCCATCGGTCTCACCGATGGCCTGGTCCGCATTTCGGTAGGCATTGAAGATATTCAGGACATTCTCGACGATCTCGATCAAGCCCTGGCCGCGATCTGAGATCTCGAATGTGAAAATAGCCGCCCCGGCTGTTCGTCGGGCGTTAGCTCGACGTTTTTTGGTTGTGTGGAGCGGGCACTCTAGCCCGCTCGGGCTGTGGCGCTACCGGCAAGCGGGCAACAGCGCCCGCTCCAGTCAACCAACTCGTTTACAATCGCTGCATCATGTTTTTTCGTTCGGATAACCGCTCGCCTGACCAGCTTCGTCCCGTCAT
>Ga0181537_10002984_pt1 | contig 14699 bp, 11 predicted proteins | sample PEATcosm2014_Bin_39_FD_119765 | JGI IMG/M metagenome (GOLD analysis project Ga0181537, IMG submission 119765) | Peatland microbial communities from MTU Mesocosm Facility, Houghton, MI, USA - PEATcosm2014_Bin23_10_metaG | ecosystem: Environmental > Terrestrial > Soil > Wetlands > Peat | place... | reverse complement strand
ATTCTGATTCCCAGATAGATCAGGTAGCCAGATCCGATAACCTTCACTGCTGTAAAACCAAACCTGGACGCCATTAACAGCGCGGAGAAGCCTGCAACCGAAAGCAAGATGTGGCACATCACACCGCTGCAACTGCCCAGCGCGGCCACCAGACCAGCCAACCGTCCCTGACTAAGACTGCGATTCAGCACATAAACGGTATCTGGACCGGGTACGAGACTGATGCCTATTACTGGTAGCAAAAATGCGAAAACATGCACTGCGTCAATCACTGAATAGTCCCTCAACAAAGTCGTACTCTGGTCTACCTGGACATCGTTTGGACACTGCCCCGTTGCTGTCGACAACGGGGCTTTGGCTCGGTCCGTTTTTTGGAGTCGCCTAGAACACATACTTCGCGGCGAACTGTAGCTGCCGCGGAGCATACGTGTTGGGAATGCTGCCGAATGCATTCAGGTTGGCGGGGTCGAATTTTGTGCTGTTGCCGTTGGGGTTGTAGAAGTTGGGATGGTTGGCGAGGTTGAAGCCCTCCACCCGGAACTGAAGGATCGATTCGCGATAGAACGGAATTGGGAAATCGCGCACTATGGCCGCATCGAGATCCGTATAGTGCGGACCGCGCACCGTGTTTCTCCCTGATGTACCGAAGGTCCCCTGCGGATTCAGCGCAAATGCCGACGTGTTAAACCAATGAGCCGTAGTTTTGGGGGCACCGAAATTCGGATTGCTCACCCAGTCCGGGCGATCGTTTGACGTCGTCGAACTAGCTTCGTAGGTACGGCTCTGGTTGTTTTCCGCTACACCGCCAACCAGTGTGCTGCCATTTGTAATGGTGAACGGCGTTCCGGTCTGCGTTGAGAAGATACCAGACAGGCGCCACCCGCCCACGATGGATGCAGCCAACCCCTGGCTAACATACCTTTTGTTTCTACCTAATGGGAGATCGTACACCGGACTTATGACAAACCGTTGCTTGATATCGAAATCCGAGGCGCCTTTCTCCGCGGGAAGGTCGCGTGAATCCTGCGGAGTTGCACTGGAGGAATCGCCGGTACTGATGATGCCGGCCCCATCGTCGATCGCCTTTGCGTAGGTGTACGCGGCGGTGTAGCTCAGACCGTTGCCATAGTCCTGCCGCAGCTTGACAAGCATCGCATTGTAGGAGGCCTTCAAGGACGATTCGGCCCAGCTTATCTTGCCCCATGCCGGCAGGGGCCTGGTTGCATTGGCCTGTGCATACGTGTTGGTGGCACTGGGGAACGGCTGGTTCAAGTCAAGCACGTTGAGCAACTTTGTTCCCGTGGAGCCGAGATAGCTTACGTCAAGGCTCAGCCGGCGGGCAAGCGCCTGCTGTACGCCAAGACTGTATTGCTCGGTATACGGTGTTCCGAAGTCGGGACCGAATCCGAATCCCGTAGTTTGCTTGGGAACCGAGGAATTGCTGGTTGACGCCGCCAGGTCCTTTGGGTCGTATGGGTCGGGTGTCGCGTGGTTCGGGCTGGCCAGCGTAAGCGGCGTTGCTTTGCTGCTGGTGTAGGAATAGCCGGCGATAGCAAATGGTGTTTGATGCTCCCAGCCGCCCAGCCCGGTTGTTAGCGTGGGCGTCGAATAGTAGTAGATTCCATATCCGCCCCGCAGCACTGTTTTGTCATTGCGAAATACGCGCCATGCAAATCCGAGACGGGGAGCGAAGTCGTCCTTTGCTTCGTTGTAAGGGTATTTCGGATTCCCGTTCAGTCCGTTGGTTACAAGAAAGCCACCGGCAATATCGGTAGCGCTAGCGGCCAATGTTGGACTGAAGACCGAACCGAAACCGTCGGTCTCATGCTCAGGCGTTGAAAGCTCGTAACGCAGGCCATAGTTAAGCGTAAGATATGGAGTTATTTTCCAGTCGTCCTGCGCATAGAAGAGATTGTTGTTGATTTTGGGGTGCGTGGTGGCTGCGGCGCTCAGAGGCGTATAGGTCGATGAATCCACGGTGCCCGTCAACAGATCGCCAATATCGTACCCCGTAGTGGGACCGCTGCCGGGAACAAAGCTCAGAGTTGACGACCCATGGATGTCGTGCACATAAACTGCGACGTTAGCAATCAGCGTATAGCCCGCCTTGATTGTATGGTTACCATGCAGCCATGTAACGCTGTCGCCGACCTGTTTGCCGGTATCGTAGCGATTATTGGGCACCATGCCGAAGGCGGTGCTGCCCCAGCTCGACGTGGAGACCGCGAGGGATAATCCGGCGCCTCCCGTACCTGGCACCAGGCCGTCGCTATCGAGTGCACCGTAAAGCGGACGCTGCTGGTCGTCGACGCTGCGCTTCTGATGATAGCGGTTGTAACCGATCCTGAACTCGTTGAACAGCTGCGGGCCGAAGGTATGCGTCTCGCCAATTGCCGCGAGCTGCGAGACTGTCGTCTGGTCGCAACCGAAACCCGGCAGAACAGAGCTTCCGCACTGGCCGGAGTATGCAAGGTAGGTCGGATCATTGAATAGGTTGTAGTTCAGGAAGAGCTGGTCCTTTTCTCCAATCTTGTGGTCAAGGCGCAGGCTCCCCTCATTGCCACCTTCGCGCGACACATCCTGATCGATATAGTTATTCGCGGGAAGAGATCCGGACGGCGTTGCAAACAACGGCTGCGGAAAGGCCCAATTCAGAAACTGCTGACCCAGGGGACTAAGATAGCTCGCTGGGATCACGTTGGGCGTGGGAAAGTCTGTTTTCGTGCCCGGGATGTAGACGTGCACTGGTGCAGCCAATGTTAGCAATTGCCTGAAATCGCCATTGTGCATGTTGTATGCATCAATAGCCCCTGTGGGCACCGTGGTCCTGACAGCCCCCACGCCTTGACGCAGACGGATTCCCTCAAAACCGAAGAAGAAGAACGTGTGGTCTCTCCGGATCGGCCCACCGAATATGCCGCCGAACTGGTTCTGCTTGAGTGGTGTAGCTTTGCCGGTGTTGTTGAAGTAGGCTTTCGCATCAGTCACCTGATTGCGGAGAAACTCGAAGGTATCCCCGTGAAACTCATTACCGCCCGACTTGGTAACGATTTCAATCTGTCCACCGTTGCGTAAGCCATACTCCGCCGAATAAGTTCCGGTGAGAATCTTGAATTCCTGGATCGTCTCGACCGATGGGATGAAGGCTGGATAGTTCGCGATCTGATCGACGTCCATGATGCCGTTCACGAAGAAGTTGTTCGCGACCTCCGGTTGGCCTGCGACATTGAAGCCGCCACGAAAACCGTTCGTGGACGTCTGCGCCGGTGGAAGCACTGCCGGAGAAAGCTGCGAAAGATTGTAGAACTTGCGGCCATTCAAAGGCAGGTCGTTCACCTCACGGTTGTCGATGACGTTACTAACCTCAGAGCTCTGGCTCTCAAGCAATTCCGGCGCGGCATTGACATTGACCGTTTGAGATGCACCGATCTTCAGAACAAAGTCAATCCGCCCAGCCTGTGCCACATCCAGCACAACATCGATGCGTTGTTCCTGCTGGAAACCATTGGCCGTCGCGGTAATCTTGTAGTTTCCGGGTGGAAGCTCCACAAGGTTATATTCACCACCATTGTTGGTCACCACTTCGTGAGAGGTATCTGTGAGCGTGTTCACTGCAGTGATTGTGGCGCCGGATACGCGGGCGCCGGATGGATCTGCCACCAGGCCTGTAATCGATGCGTTTCGCGCCTGCGCGTAGGATGTCACCGGTAGATAGGAGAGCAACAGCAAAACAATCAGACGTCTCATGATGAAGCCTTTCTTATGTCATGGAGGACACTTGTACTTGCGTCTGCATCCTGAGAACAAGACACAGGCAAGTTCGCGCCGAGGGGATACTCTCGCGCCGAAGGAATTTGTTTCTTAGGATGTGGAGTTATTTAGAAGCGACAACAACTCGCGCTTACGCGACAGCCCGTGTGAGTTGGGGCGCAAACAAGCACGGGGGCGTCCACGGGGTAAGACTCCGTTGCGACCGAGCTATTATAGTTATCTTGATGCCTGACATTAAGCAGCTTGCGAATCATTTGCAGGTTTGCTCTTTCGGGAGGAAGTCCGGAATTGCAACCTATCTCATCTGTTGGGCGAGATAGCTATAGAGAGTTTACGTAGTTCCCATGTTATGTCCAATGCATTGTTTGCATCGGCGCCATTCATTCTACGAATGGCGCTTATCTATGCAGCGCCGAACTGCAATCGCGAAGAGCTAAGAGTGTCGCTGTCTAGAGCGCTACTGTTTACTGCTGTTCTGTCGTCTGGCCGTATGTCCTTCAATGAATCTTGTACAAGATGATGGCGGAGTAAAGAGAAGAACGCCTTGATCGCAGGGGAGAAACATTTGTCCCTGTGCCATGCAACCAGAGTCGTCATGGTCAGATCGCTTTCCGGCCAATTCAGGCGCGCGAGTCGCCCCGATGCGACCTCCAACTCAGCAACAATCGCAGGCAGGCACGCAATACCCATGCCCAATGCCGCGCACTGCTTGATGGTCTCGACGCTTGTGAATTCAATAACGCTTCCAGGAGAAACTTGCTCACGATCCAGTACGCTTTCAAGTTTTAAACGGTATGCACAGCCGATTTCCGTGAGCAGGAAGGCCTGGCCTGCAAGGTCCTTTGCAACAAGATCCGCGCACCCCAGCAGCGGATGGTCCGGATGGACAAGCAACACCAAGGGCTCTTTGCAAAGGGCTTCTACAAACAGGCGGGGATGTTCAAAAACCTCTCCGATCGCCAGGCCGAAATCCAGTTCTCCTCTTTCGAGTTGCGGAATTAGTTCGTTCATCCCGTTGGCGCGAAACACGAGATCGACTTCTGGACATTCGGAGCGGAAGGACTTCAGCACCGGGGGCAAGCGATAGGTAAGAACCGACTCAGGCGATCCGATGCATAACGTTCCCGACGGGGTAACTTCACCTGCCGTGGCAATCGACGCCTCCTCCAGTAATTGCAGAATTCTCTCCGCGTATGGAAGAAGAGTTCTGCCATATGTTGTCAGATTCACGTTCTTGCCTAACCGCTCGAACAGGGGTACCCCCAGCTCTTTCTCAATTTCGCGAATCTGTACGGTCACATTCGACTGCACGCAATGCGCTTTTTCCGCCGTTCGCGTGAAGTTCAGCTCATGAGCCAAAATCCTGAAAATCTGCAGTTGCCTGAACTCCATCGGAGCGACCCTTTCCCTGGTGGTTCCAGCAATCCGCTCATGCGCTAACGCGCAGCAGTTTCTGTCTCGGCCAGTAACCGCTCCACAAGCGAAGAGGTCTCCGCCTTCAAATCCGTGTAGGCAGCACCCGTCGCAGGTCCGGAGAAACCGGCGTGAACCTCCTTCACAAGCCCGTCGCGGCCAACGAAGAATGCCGTCGGCCAGCAGTTAAGATTCTTCCCTTGCGGGATCTTCTCGTTCAACTGGCTCGGCGTGCCCGCCAGAAGCACTGCGTACGGAATCTTGTACCGCGCAATAAAGGCCTTGAGCCGCTCGGGATTCTTCAGTTGGTCCTCTTCTTCAAACGAGATATTCACGACCTCCAACCCACGCGCACGATACCGGTTGTAGAGTTCGACAAGAAATGGCGCCTCATCGTGGCAATTCGGGCACCAGCTTCCGCCAATTGCGACAATGACAACCTTCCCCTTGAACTTCGGATCGGCGTTGGTGACCGTTGCACCCGTGAGATCGGGAGCGGAAAACTCCAATGGCTTGGAAGGGTCGACGACGCCGGTCTGGTCAGTTGATTTTGTGGGAGGCGCCAGGTTCTGTTGGCGGGCAACTGCGGGGCGGCGGGCCGTCCATTGTTGGTCATCGCGCAGCAAGTTCGATACTTGCAGAGTTCCGTCGCCATTCAGTTTGATTGTGTAGAGAGCCGGGCCGGAGGCATTGAAGTGGCTTACACGATACGTGCCGCTTTGTTGATCGAACGAACCATACAAGCCTCCCGTATCGCCGTCAATGCGCAGAATAACTGCCTTGATCTCTCCGCCGTTGGCCGCAGGCGTAACTCTTAGTGTCCATGCGGATTCTCCCTTCGGCGATTTCACTGCGACCTCCCAATCGCCGCCCAACTCACTTGCAGGATGGTCGGCAACATGGCTCGCTCCGGGACTGTCGTTGATTGCCGGATGAAGTTCCAGTGCTGAAGGTGCTCCCCTTCCCCCGCCGTACGTGCCCGTGAATCCGGTTGACGTAAAATCACCTTCCAGTTTCCGTGCGAAATAATCGAAGTTTAGAACCAGGTGATTGCCAGTTAACTGGCCGCTGCTGGATGAGTTCTTCTCTTCTCCATTAACCCAGCTTCCACCGATCTTCCCGTCCACCGGTTTGGAGAGCTCCAACTGCACAGGAACCTGCTGCCCGTGCGCAGTTGCAAAGCCACTCCACCGGCCGCCTTCGATTTGCTGAGCATTCACGCTGCACGCAAGTGCCGTAACGGTGAGAACAAACACCAGCTCATTCCAATGTTTCATCTTCATCACATTCTCCCCATAGCTTTTCTCGTGGGCTCTGCGAGCCTTCAAATTGAGTCGACAATCTCCTGAAACTACTCCGGAATCGATGTGACCGCAGGATGGTCCTTGTCAGGGGGCGGAGGCAATGGCGCCAGCGGACCGCCAAAACCGCGCTCGCCATTCTTGCCGATGACACCGGGTCCAGGTCCTATATGCGGCGCATCCACGTTATCCTCACTGCACGAGTATTCCTTCAGCTCCTGGTCCGGCTTGCCAAGCAGCCAGGTCCGCTGATAATGGACAGGCTCGGTGTAATACTTTGGGTCATAGATAACCTCTTCGAGATGCAGGTGTCCCAGGTCTGGCCGCGTCCAGTGTTCAACCAGATGCAACTGATCGCTATGTGGGTTCGCATTTTCGTCCGCCCACGTCCTCTTGTCTTTGAAGCCAATCGAATCGATAACAAATGTATCGCCATCCCATGATCCAATTTCCTCGCCAAAAAAGGATGGGTCTGGATCATCAGAATGTTTGCGGCCATCAAATGGAATCAAGCGGTACGTTGTGTACCAGTACAAAAACGCTGAATGATCTTTGCCCTGGACAATTTCAAATGCCAATCCACTTGCATTGTGTCGTGGCACCCCACCCACAATGCATAGCGCTTCAGGATCGACCGTGTGCTCGACGTTATATTTCAGGGCTGCTTCGCCCGCGGGCGTAAACGGAAGCTTGTAGTCGGCATAGTCTTTACCGATGTTGCCTCCGGGCTTGTCCTTCGCAGCATGGCTTGGAATCCAGTATCCCGTCAGATCGGGAAGACCGCTCGCTGTTCGCGGCGTTGGACCTTGGGGCGGGATGGGATCAGCACGTCGTGGTCTGGCATCGCTTTTCGCGCCTTCAGGTACGGACTTGGGAGAGGAGGTCTGTGCAGCAAGGGCAGCAGTAAGCGTCACAGAAACGATCGCCGGCAAGACGTAGGCGCACATTCTCAATTCGATTCTCAAAACAAAGTTCCTTTCAAGGAAATATCAATATGCAGGGAAGAACGACCTAAAGCGCAAGGTACAAACCGCGCAGGGATTCGCGCGTTGCACCGGTTGGAAGCATGCGTTGGTAGGCTTCTTAATGTGCGTGCGGGTGGATTTGTCGAAGTGCGGAAAACACGATCCAGCGTTCGCGCAACACTCAGCCCTGGAGGCGAGTGCAACAACAGCAGAAACGATCAAGGATGTGGATCATCAGCACAGGCAAAGAATTCCATAAAGCTTTTGAACTGTCAAGCAAGAATCCCGAAAATACTTTTTACTTGACCGCGTGATGCATATCACTTACAGTTCGATCTATGGATTCCGTTGCCCGCATGAAGTGTTGTTGTCATCTCACTCTTAGCTTCTAAGTGGACGGCAATCCGCATGCGGGAACTTTGACGCTGATATCTCACGGCACACCAATGCCACCTCATTGAGATTCACGTTTACGCGATGAACGAGGCCTGCTCCACTTCCGGAGCGGGCCTTTTTAATTCCCAAATATCTCCTGTTTCCGAACAGAAAGGATAATTTATGAAATCCAGAATTGCGCTGGCGCTCGTATTGTGTGCCTCAATCGTCGCGGTCCCCGCTGCTTACGCTCACCATTCCTTCGCCGCCGAGTTCGACGGCAGCAAGCCAACCCGGCTTGTAGGAAAAATCACGCGTGTTGAGTGGACCAATCCTCATTCCTACTTCTATGTCGATGTCGTCGATTCCAAAGGAAAAGTCACCAACTGGGGATGCGAGGGCGCAGGTCCAGGCGCTCTAAGTCGCCGTGGATGGAGTAAGGGTGACTTGAAGATCGGCGACACGATCGTCGTGGACGGATATCGCGCCAAGGATGGTTCGAACCTGGTGGATGCTCGTCGCGTAACGCTGCCCGATGGGCGCACCGTATACGGTGGCAGCCCCGGCGACGGCGGTCCCGGCGACAACGGAACCGACCAGGGCGCTCTTCCCGGCACTGCGACCAGGTAGGTTCACCACGAGCGGCGTCGAGTCAATTCGCCGCCGCTCAATCATGATTGGAAAGTTCGTCCATGTCCCTGCTGCAACATCTCTGTCAGCTTCTCAACGACTCCGGATTCGGTACTGCAATCCGCGAGTCGGACTATGCCTATAGCATCATCGAATCGATTCATGTAATCACGATCACTCTCGTGGTTGGAACCATTGCGATCCTCGATATGCGCATGCTCGGATTTATCCTGCGGCCCATCGCTATCACTCGAATCGCCCGCGCCGTGTTTCCTCTAACTTGGTCCGGCTTTGTCATCATGTTCATCAGCGGCTTTCTCCTCTTCTGGGCAGAGGCGGCGAAGATGTATGTCAACCCCGCGTTTAAGGTGAAGATCGTCCTGCTTGCCCTGGTAGGACTAAATCCTCTTATCTTTCACACCACCGTGTATCGCCGCGCCCACGAGTGGGAGACATTACATCTCCCTCCCTGGCGGGCCCGCGCCGCAGCCATCGCGTCTCTCACTTTGTGGGGCAGTATTGTGGTTGCCGGCCGCGCCATTGCCTATTTTTGATGCGGTCCTACGTTCTGGAAAGGCAGATTCTTCGCGTGTTCTTACATTCATGGTTTATTGCTCTCGGCCAATCCTCTCTCGGCCAACTCATGCAGACCTCGAAGTGGGGCTTCGCGCTTGTTGAAATGGCGCACCTCGTGGCGCTGGCGATACTGGGAGGAGCTTTGCTGATTGTGGATCTCAGGCTTCTGGGATTAGTGCTCAAGGGCGAATCCGCGCGCACTATTGGCCGGGACCTGAGCCGCATTGTGATCGGCGGCCTCATCGTCATGATCCTTACCGGAATCGCTCTCCTCTCCGAAGAGGCCGGCAAGTGCTACTTCAGTCCCGCCTTTCGCTGGAAGATGGCCTTGCTGGCCTCCGCCGTGCTGTTTTACTTCACGCTGCATCGCCGCGCGCTGTTGCACACTGACATCGGGACACCCAACTTCTGGTCGCGCGCCGCGGCAGTCCTCTCCCTCACCCTATGGCTCGGCGTCGGAGTAGCCGGCCGGGCGATAGGGCTAATTTGACTGAGAGAGGACCATCACCTTCGGTCCGACCGGTGTCCATTTACAACTGCTTCACTCAACCAGAAATGGGAGAAATCATGAAAGCTCAAATCAAATTGACAAGATTGAACAACCTGGCTGGCGGATTGATGGCATGCGCTCTCTTAAGTCTCGGTCTGTGCGCCAAAGCGCAACCGTCGCCCTTGCCCGCCGGAGTCGAAAAAGTATGCTCCATCCAATTTGACAAAGACACGAAGTACCCGGCACGTATCGAGGACAGCGCTCTCTCTTGCTTGCAACAGGCCGCGAAGAGTCTAAAGGACAATACGGCGAAGAAGCTGGTGCTTATCGGAACCGCGGATATCGTGAAGGACATTCGCGCGGTGGAGAACGGTCACATGCGAGAAACCGAAGACGCAACAGGTGCTGACGTTCGGTTTGAAGATCTAGCCGCGTATCGTGCGGTGAATACCAAGGGCTATCTCGTGCATTGGCTCCATCTCGACCCAACCCGCATTCTGCCCACTACGAACGAATGGATCGACGGCCAATATGTGACTTTTTACCTCGTTCCTGGCGATGCTGACTTCAACCATAACTATCTGGGGACCACGAAAACCAACGAGAATCCTTGCACGATAACGCCCTGCTATACGCCTGACGAAGAGAGTCTGAAGGTCCAGCCGCGTTCGCGGATTCCGAAAGCAGCTGGAAAGGTACAAGGTAACTAAGCCTTTGAATTCGGCATCTTCGCCTGGGCGCAATCCGCCAGAGACTATTGAGACATCGAGGCCCGGATTCAGTCGATCGATCAGATTGAATTGGTGGCCCGCCCCCGGTGCGCTCATCGCATGAGTGCTTCCGCTCGTCGCCGTTGTTGTTGCTCCCGCGCATAGCTGGGTGAGCGAACAACGCAGTTTCCTGTATCCGACGCCAGGTCCGCCCCCTCCCTCACTCAATCCAGCCATCCATTCAGCCTGATTCCATTTGCACGCTGCTTGTTGCGGGCACCCAACTGGAACGTCTTCGCTGCGCTGAACTTTCAGTTCAAGCTGCGTCGACTCTACACATAAGGAGACTGTCTGATGAAGCTCAACACCCCGCAATATCCCCGCGCCTCCAAAAAAATGCACTTCTCATCTTCACCTTCGGTCTCGCCCTTGCCGCTGTATCCTCCACGCTTGCGCCGGCACAGCAGCCGCAGGCTACACCCGGTTCAACTGTATCCGGTCCATCACAAAAAGAGTTCATCGAGGAGTCCCACGTGGGCCGAACTGGCAAACAGTCCCCGCAGCGTTAATGAGCAAGCCTATCGGCCCTAAGCACTCTTCCGTTGAATGCACCGCCGATGCGATTGCAGTTTGGTCGGTAACATCGACGGCAATAGTGACGACTCCGAGACCCTTTGAATGGAAACCTACTTCAGTACTTTTCAGTTCAGCTAAGTCGCGCGCCACAACTGCTCCTCGCACACGTCTGTCGGCCATTTCCATCGCAAGAACTTTGCCCAAACCCATATTCCCGCATTTGAGCAATGCGATGCTGCCACGGGGAACTTCAAAATCGATAACCTATGAAATTCGTCTCGAAGTGAATAACTTGAAAACCAAAAGGCAAGGGACTACCTCGCCTGTCCTCGGATATCGATGGTAGACCCCCTGGTGCAAACCCAGGGGTTCGATCTAAGAGATGCGAAGCACCGGAATCTTTGTCTGGGCGGGTGAGGAATGTCACCGCGGTTCATCGTAGCGTGAAGCCGCGCGAGAACCGCTTCGAAAGTTGAGGATTTGCCAGTGTACACTAGCGTCACTAAGAGGCAGTTCATCGCTCAATTCATCCCCTTGGAGGCGACGCGGGCTTATGGCATCCGATGTGGAATCGTCGCTTGCGCCCAGCAAGGCTTCGCAACTCGATGACCCGTTACTCGACCGGGAGTGGTTTGCCGTCGCGTGGTCGCGGGAGATCGAGCCGGGGAAGCTGCTGGCGCGCCGCCTTATGGCCAAGGATTTGGTTCTTTGGCGGTCTCAGGAGGGACTGCACTGCTGGCGCGATCTATGCGTTCATCGCGGCGCGCGGCTCTCGCTCGGAGCCATCCGGCCTGCCACAATCCCGACCTCGGCCGCATCTTTTTCAGAGTCTCGCACAGGCCGCAGCGATTGCCTTGTTTGTCCATATCATGCCTGGGAATACGCACCCTCCGGCGCATGCGTGCGCATTCCGTCGCATCCGGAGATGACGCCGCCTGCGAGGGCCCGGGTGGAAACCTACCAGGTGCGCGAGCGCTACGGTGTCGTGTGGGTCGCCATGGGTCAACCACGCGGTCCGCTGCCTGAGTTTCCCCTCCCCGAGTCATCTGGATTCCGGACCGTCCTCGCCGGCCCTTACCGGTTTTGCGCCATGGGACCGCGTGTGATCGAGAACCTGCTCGACGTAGCACATCTGGGTTTCGTCCATGCAGGCTTACTCGGCGACCCCGAACGCGGCCAGGTGGAGGACTACGCTGTAACCGCAGGCTCTTGCGGAGTGGATTCGCGAGGACCTGAAGCCCGCGAGATTCGCATCTGGCAACCCGACCCCGACGGGACAGGGGTGGCCGCGCTCGTGAATTATCACTACTGGGTGAATGGTCCTCTGACGGCGGGCTTTGTCAAGACAGAGGGCGGTCGGCGCTTTGGGATTCTGGCACAGGTGGCGCCTGTTGATGTTGAGACCTGCGAGTCGCGCCTGATCATGAGTCTGAATTACGGGGACGAGGTTGGCGATGCAGAGCTGCTGCGATTCCAGGATCATGTGACTGAACAGGACCGCGTCGTGGTCGAATCGCAGCGGCCGGAGCTTCTGCCGCTGGATCTTCAGGCCGAGCTCCACCTGCGCTCCGACCGCATGGCAATTGCTTACCGCAGGTGGCTGCGAGAAACCGGATTTACCTACGGTACCGCATGAGCCAGGCCCTCGCTCCCATGGATGCGCCCGCTCACCATCGTCCTGCGTGGTTCACTTCCGGCGACATTGACGGCTTTTTTGGCCTGTTCTTTTCCGGGTTTCCCGATCTGTTGCTGATTGTGGGTCTGGCACCCGTGTGTGGCTTCCCAGTGGAGTTTGTCACTCACCAGGTGCTGCCCGGGGTCGCCATCTCCGTTCTTGCGGGCAACTTGTTCTATGCGTGGCAGGCGCGCAGGCTCGCCGGCCGGACGGGGCGCGACGACGTGACAGCGATTCCCTTTGGCGTCAATACACCGACCATCTTCGCCTATGTGTTTTTGATCATGGGACCGGTTTATGCCCGTACCCATTCGGGACAGCTGGCCTGGGAGGCCGGTGTTTTTGCCAGCCTCATCAGCGGCGTGGTCCAGACTGCCGGAGCCTTTTGCACGGACTGGCTGAGGCGTCATACGCCTCGAGCGGCTCTCTTGTGTCCGCTCGCCGGTCTCGCCCTCGCTTATCTGTGCCTGGGGTTCATCTTCGGGGTCTTCGATCAGGCCGCGATTGCCCTCCTTCCGATGCTGGTTTTGTTCAGCCTTTACGGTTCACGGTTGAAGCTGCCGTGGCGGGTTCCCCCGGGCCTGTTGGCCATCGGACTCGGCGCATTGCTGGTGGCTGTCCTCAGCCGCCTCCATTTGTATAACGCTCCGTTGCCGCCAACCGCAGCGCTGGGTCTCTACCTGCCGCATGCGGCCAATTTGTGGGTGCTGTTTGGCCACCGCGAGTGGTGGAGCTATCTGGCAATCATTCTGCCGCTCGCTTCGTTGGACACGCTCGCATCGTTGCAGATTCTGGAAAGCGTGAAGATCGCCGGCGACGACTATCCGACCACGCCGTCGCTGTTGATGAACGGCCTGGGAACTCTGGCCGCCTCAGCGCTGGGAAGCCCCTTTCCCACTACGCTCTACGTGGGGCACGCGGCCCACAAGGCCAATGGCGCTCGCTCCGGCTACTCGGCACTCAATGGGCTGGTCACCCTGGTGCTGTGCACCACGGGCATGTTGCCGTTGGTTTTACCCATCGTTCCCCTGCAAGTAGCCGGCCCGGTGATTGTCTGGTTTGGGCTGGTCACCGTCGGCCAGGCCTTCGCGGAGGTGCCGAAGGCGCAGACCATTGCCGTGGCCCTGGGTCTGTTGCCCATGCTTGCCCAGTGGGTCACCGGGATTGCTGACATTGTGGCGCGCAAGGCTGGCAGCTCGCTGGCCGAGATTTCGCCGCGCATGGGCTCTGAACTCGCTATGGGAGGATTGCTGGCGCTGGGACAGGGAGGACTGCTCACATCCATGCTGTGGGCAGCGACGCTGGCACTGGTCATCGAGCGAAAGTTCGCGGAGGCTGCGGGGTGGATGGCCGCTGCGGCTGTACTAGCGGCTTTCGGAGTAATTCATGCGTACAGCCTGACCTCGACTGGAGTTGCCGGCCGCATTGGGTGGGGTGCCGCTCCGGAGTTTGCGCTGTCCTATGCAGGAGGAACCCTCTTCCTCATCTTATGCGGCTGGTATGCCAATAGGCCACGGCTCGCTTGATCGCTTCTCGATCTATGCAACACTCGCGCCAGGCTCCGACTTCAGCTCTACAATCCGCCAGTTCTCCGCAACCGAACGAAATTGGCGAACACGACGTTCCCCTCCCTCTACCTGAACCATGACCTCATCCTCAGGCTCATGCCCGAGAGACGACCAGAGGGAAACTTCGAACACTTACCAAAAACCCATGAGGCTGCTAGAGCATCTGGTGCAAAACCAGGGGGTCGGTCTCGCGTAACCTCAGCCACAAGTACCTGATAAAGAAGAACTAACTGCGGCCACCAGAGCAATGTAGACGATTTTGTAGCGCAAATTCCCTCAGAATCCACAAGGTTCAACAACTTGCCATTTGTAAAGGCATAAATATACTTGACTAACCAATGTTATTCAGGTACTCTCGGTAATGTAGTCACAAGGGGTTGACATGGAAGACCTTAAATCGCTTACCGCAGCAATTCGATTCTTCGCTGATCCGATGCATTGCATTGATACCGTTGCCATGATGCGCTGGCCCGATGGCAAGCCAGTTTGCCCGATGTGCGGATGCGCTGAGTTCTATTGGCTGGCGAAGCAAATGCGCTGGAAGTGCCGTAACGGTAAGTGCAGCAAGCAATACTCCGTGAAGGTTGGGACTATCTTCGAGGAATCGCCCATTGCGCTCGATAAATGGCTGGTGGCTATCTGGCTCATT
>Ga0181537_10002983_pt1 | contig 14700 bp, 7 predicted proteins | sample PEATcosm2014_Bin_39_FD_119765 | JGI IMG/M metagenome (GOLD analysis project Ga0181537, IMG submission 119765) | Peatland microbial communities from MTU Mesocosm Facility, Houghton, MI, USA - PEATcosm2014_Bin23_10_metaG | ecosystem: Environmental > Terrestrial > Soil > Wetlands > Peat | place... | reverse complement strand
TTTACACCGAGATTTTCTGCGACCGAGCGTCGGCGGTGGCCACGGGCAGCCTGAATTCGATGATACGCTCGCTGATCAAGATCGAGACCGGAATCTCAGAAGTAAGCGCGGAGAGTTACCTTCAACAAGCTGAGGAGATTTTCCGGCAAGGGCCGGGTCCATCGGAAAGAACCTCCCATCCGGAAACCTACATCCGGGTTCGTGCCCTTTCACTTTGGATGAACAATCCCGCGACTGCCGAAGACCAAATTGTGGGCATGATCGAAGGCATCCGTTCCGTAGACGAATTGGACCTTCTGGGGCAGAAGCGGATGACGGAGGTCACCCGCATGCTCATTAACGACCTTTTACAACCGGAGTGGTTCCGAACGGATCCAGTCCTCGCCCACGCCCGACTTTTCTTTCCCGACTTCCACCCAGCAGGCTCGGTCGGCGATGCCCCGCCCTCCTTTGCACGGGATGACAAGACCAAGGACTATCTCGGCTACGTGATGCTCGACTTTGTCGCCATGGATCCTGATCTGGAGGATGAACCGCTCAAACAGGCTATCGCTATCTCAGAACGTTGGGGTTTAGGGGATTCCTTCGCGAAGCTCGCACAAAAGGAACTCAAGCTAAAGGGGCGGGACTGGACGAAGCTGGCAGGCAAGGCCGAGGAATAGACATGGAAGCCACGACCGACTTTCCCAAATTCATTGAACAGGTTGCTGCCGAGGGTGGCTATCCCACTGATGATGTTCTCAGGGTCATCCTGCCCTTATTCGAAAAGGTCCACGCGCTCCATGAAGCGGGGATGGTCGCCCCCTTGGAAGGGACTTCACATCTTTCCCTCGACGACGCGGGCTGCCTCGTGTTTCCGGATGACAAGGCTACAGCGCCCACACTGGTTTGGATACGGTCCTTGGGAGAAAAGCTTGCCACAGCCGTGCATGGAGATGGCGTCGAAGTTGTAGGTGAGCGCAGGCAGGTTAGCGACTTTTCGGAAGAACAGGTCCATACGCACCAAGAGGAACTGGCGGACGCCGAAGCCAAGATCAAGCTAGCGAAGTATCTCCCCGGGTATCAAAGCTGGGAGCACCAGGCAGGACAGCATGATCCTCTGACCGATATCTTCTCCCTTGGGCTTTTGTTGGCGAGCTTGGCGTGCGGTCTCGATCTCTCGCATGAGGATGACTTCGAGCGGTTCGTACAGCACCGCAGTTATCTTCAGGCCATTCACTCCCGCCTCAACCCTGTGGTCGCATCCGTTATCGTACAAATGACGGAATTGCAGCGAGCCAAGCGAGCTCAGGATCTTCCCTCCTTAATCACGCGACTCAAAAACTATCGCGAGCAGCCGACCGAGTACGATTTCGACCTCAATCGTCTTAAAGGGTTCCGCGAAGCCAACCTCACGGGCAAGCGCCGGCTGATCCAGAGTCATCTACGCGACCGTCTCTTTGAGATTTCGCGCCGGAACCGCCTGCTTTATTTCCGGCCAACACAGCATCACGTCAATCTAACCCTAGCCTCGGTTCCAGTAGTCCTTGATTACCGCAATATTCGACATGATCAGCTTTTCGTCTGGCACGACCAATTGGCGGAGTTGATCGGCAAGCAGAGCAGCATCCCGCTCAATCCATACGTGCGTTTTGAAGACGCGCCCTACGTGCCCGAACTTCTAGACAAGATCATTAGTGAAGCCAAACGCGACCGCACAGAGTTTGGTTTTGCGCAACTCAAGCTGGTGATCTGTTTCCTGCGCTGGAACAACCTCAAGGAGGCTCCGCAGGAGCGCATCGTCTCTCCGCTGCTTCTCGTGCCGGTCGAGCTTCACAAGAAGAAGGGCGTTCGCGACAGTTTTACGCTGCGGGCGACATCCCACCTCGCGGAAGTAAATCCTGTGCTCCGGCATCACCTCCGGCATCTGTATAATCTCGATTTACCTGAGGCCATCGACCTGACTGAAATGAAGCTGGAGGCATTTCACGCCCATCTTGTTGGTCAAATTCAAGCCAGCGAGCCGGCGGTGACCTTGAAAAGGAGTGATCGACCCCAAATCGAAATCATTCATCAAAAGGCTCGGCAACGTCTCGATCAGTATCGGCGGAGGCAGAAATTGTCGGCTCGTTCTCCCAGCGGTTACGCCAAGCTTCAGCACAGCTACAAAAGGGAGAATCTCAAGCCACTCGGCTTGCAGACGTTCCTCCAAAAAATTAAGCCTGCCTCCTCTCCCTTCGAGGGCGTGCTCGGTGATGCGGCCCCGCGCTCGCTACCACAGTTCATCGTTGCCAACGACTCCCGACCGGTCACAAATGGCAAGGTCCTGGAAAAAGAGCGTCTCACCTATAGCGTTAAGGGCCCGGAAGATGAAAACCCTTACACATGGATTTTCGATCTTTGCAATCTCACGCTGGGCAATTTCAACTACCGAAAGATGAGTCTCGTCACCGACTACAACCGGTTGATTGACCTCGACCTTCCTAACTCCGCTTTCGACCGGATCTTTTCGCTAGAACCTCGGCCCGTATCATCGACCCCCGATGAATTGGCACTCGGGGATCTCTTCACCGTCGTTTCATGCGATCCCACGCAGGCGGGAGCCATTGGCCAGGCGCGAAGGGGCGAAAGTTTCATCATCCAGGGGCCGCCGGGCACAGGAAAATCCCAGACCATTACCAATCTCATTGCTGATTATATTGCTCGGGGGAAGCGCGTTCTCTTCGTTTGCGAAAAGCGAGCCGCCATTGACGTCGTTTACCATCGACTCCGGCAGCAGGGGCTCGATGAATGGTGCTGCCTAATTCACGACTCTCAAACCGACAAGAAGGCCTTCATCCAGGATTTGTCACGCACCTACGAAAAATTGCTAAAAGAGGTTGTCCAGCTCGACGAGGCCGAGCGTGAGCGCGGCGCGACGATCAAGGAAATTGACCGTCATCTCGGGACCCTCCATCGCTTCGAGACTGCACTTGCCCAGGTGCCGGAGAGCGTGGGCCTTTCGATTCGGGCGCTACTGCGCCGCTTGGTAGAGCTTCGTGGGAATCTGCCGGAACTGAGCGATCTTCAGGAGGAATCGCTCGGCGGCTATCGCGAATGGAGGGATTTCGGTCATATTTTGGCAAAGCTTTCGAGTGAATTGGCAGCCTTGGGCGAGGATCCCAGATGGAATACCCATTCCATTCGGCTGATAAATCCGAAGGTCTTCGCGTTGGAGCGTCCGCTGGAAGCCGTGCGCAATTTGTTGGCGTCGACGGTTCCCCGACTGGCGAAAATCGAAACCGCTGCGGCAGCGCAGCCCGGTCTCTCCGCGTTCATCGACACTCCACTAGATTTTGCTCAGTTCATCCAGATTTGCCGAGAAATTGAACCTTTGGCGTCGCAGCATCTTCTCGATCTCCTCGATCCGCGCAGCAAGGCATCCGCTGAATGGACGCAGGCCCGGAAGGACATAACCGGCAAAAAGGCAGCCTGGGATAAAGCGATGCAGGCTGCCGAGGCTTGGCGAGTAAAACTCCCCTCTCAAGACTGCAGCCTTGCATTGGTAGAGGCCGAGAGCCTCGAGCGACGAACCGTTCGTTGGCTCAGCCCCAATCACTGGAAACTTCGCAAGGTGATGCTTGCACACTATGACTTCTCGCACCACCCGGTTCGTAGAACGTGGACCCAGGCATTGCGCGAGCTTGAGAATGAATACGGGGCGCAGGAAGCCTACGAGCAGCGGTGCAATGAAGCCGAGCAACGATTCGGCCAGGAACCGCAGAATTTCAATACGTATCTCGAGAAGGTCCGCGAGTTAGCTCAGTCGGCGTCGCCGGAAGTAAGAAAGTTTTTAACTCACCTCCGCAAGGCAGCAGACGGTGACAATCAACTGCTCGAACTGCTACCCATGGCCGATGAATTTGAAGCACTAACCGGTGATCTTGCCAAGTTGATGGTTGGATACGAAAACTTATCCTGGTCTCAGCTTCGCGAAGTCACTCAGAGTCTGGAGGCAGAACTACCGCTGCTAAAGGAAATGGCTTCATTGCTCGTCGAACTCACCGAAGTACCAGAATCGCTGGCCTCGGCGTCCCGCAATCTCCCGCTCACCGTGGAGCAATTGGAGGCTGGAGTGGCCAGGAAGAGCCTTAATGGAATCTATCGGGAGGACCGTCAGTTGAGCAGGTTCGACAGCCGCCTTTTGCGAGAAAAAATCACTAGCCTGGGGGGCCTCTACAACAAACTTCTTTCCGATAATGGCCGCTTGATTGCAGCCCGCCAGCAGCAACGCTTCATAGAACACGTTACGCTGTCAGGACTGCCAGTGTCCCAGCTTACGCCGGACCAGCGCGCTTTCAAAAAGAACTATTCCACCGGCCGACGCGAACTGGAGCACGAATTCGGGAAGACGATGCGCTTTCGTTCCATTCGTGAGTTGGCAACCGAAAACCCTGGGAAGGTTCTGGCTGACCTAAAGCCGGTCTGGCTCATGAGCCCTCTGAGTGTTTCCGACACATTGCCTCTGGAGGCCGGCAACTTCGATGTGGTGATATTTGATGAGGCCAGCCAGATACCCGTTGAGGACGCGGTACCGGCACTTTACCGCGCACATCAGGTGATTGTGGTCGGAGATGAAATGCAGCTTCCACCGACCAAATTCTTCGCCGCCAGCGGTACAGAGGATGAATCTCTGGTTCTGGACGAAGAAGAGGACAAAATCGAACTATCGATGGAAGCGGATAGCTTCCTGACCCAGTCTGCGATCAATCTCCCTTCCACCATGCTCGGCTGGCACTATCGCAGCCGGTCGGAAGCTCTTATCGGCTTCTCGAACGCGGCCTTTTATCGCGGCGGGCTCTTGACCATCCCGGACAGAACGCTACCTGACCCCGAAGAGAAGGAAATTATCGTCCAAGAAGGAGAGTCAGGCCACGCCTTTGTTGATCGCCTTCTTAAGCGCAGCCTCAGTTTTCACTATCACCCGCTAGGAGTGTACGAGGATCGCCGTAATCGCTCGGAAGCGGAGTACATCGCACAACTCGTCCGGGGAATTCTGCTGCGGAAGACGGGCAAAAGCATCGGTATCGTCGCATTCTCCGAGGCTCAGCAAACTGAAATCGAGAACGCCTTGAGACGTCTCACGCAGACCGACCCACAATTCGCGGAAATTTATGAGCCCGAATTGGAACGCGAAGAGGATGGTCAATTCTGCGGACTCTTCATCAAAAATCTCGAAAACGTACAGGGTGATGAGCGCGATATCATCCTGCTAAGTGTTTGCTACGGGTACAACCGTGATCGCCGCATGATCATGAATTTTGGGCCGATCAATCAGCGAGGTGGCGAAAAACGGCTCAATGTCATCTTTTCACGAGCAAAGGAGCACATGGCAATCATCAGCTCCATCCTGTACTCAGACGTGAAGAACGAATACAACGATGGAGCTAACAACCTCCGACTGTTCTTACAATATGCGGAAGCCTTCTCACGAGGTGATCAGGAACATGCCCGCCGCATCCTCACCAACCTAAACCCGGAGGCTAAAAAAGCGCTGACCAAGCCGTCCTCGCCCGATATTGTCATCGAGCAGTTGGCGGAAGGCTTGCGCCAACGCGGGTGGCAGGTAGACGCCGGAGTGGGGCAATCTCGCTTCCGCTGCGACCTTGCGGCGCGAGATCCCAATTCGCCAGCCTACGCGCTTGCAGTTTTCGTTGATGGGGAAGAGCGCGTTCGCAGTGCCGGCTTAACCTAACGTTCAATATTTCAGCCTCGCGTCTTGGGCAGCTTTGGCTGGAGTTTTTCTCACATTCTGACCAAGGACTGGTTTCATGACCCCCAAGGGGTCCTTGATCGGCTCGAGCGTCAGATGAAGACCGATGAACCCGAAGAATTGCCGATTACACCTGAAGCGGTACCGCCTAAGATCGATCTCAAGGCCTCTCCCATTGCCGAAGATTCGCTCAACGGAGAGTTATCCGAGGATGTCCCGCTCGGCCCTGCGCGTGAAAATCTTGGAGAGGGTAAGCAAGCAACCCAAGCAGTGGATCTTACCGAGGCTCCAACTGTGCCCGAGATAGAGCCCATTTTCGACCCCACCACCACCGAGGATAGCAGGTCATATCGATTTGAACTGAAAGACGACGCTTCGAGTAAGTTCTGGGAAATTATACGAGAGGGCAATTCATTCACGACGCGCCACGGTCGCATTGGTTCTGCCGGACAATCGCAATCGAAGAATTGGCCCAACCAAGCCGCCTGTCGACGAGAGTCAATCAAACTAATCCGAGAGAAAATGCGAAAAGGCTACCGCTTACTGAGCAACGCCTGAGATGAATGTCGCTTTGGGAAGTTTGGGACTACGGTTGCCCCTTTCACCTTGAGATACCAGCGGTGAAACCGGACCTTCTGCCGCAAAGGTCCGATTTTCTGCTTTTAACAAAAAAGCATGATTGGTTGTCCTGCTTTATCACCGAAAGAATTGAAATTCGCGCTGGCCAACTTGAAAGGCAGATATGCTCTGCGTGATCGAGCTTTGGTTACCCTCGGTGTTCGCACTGGCCTGCGGATCAGTGAATTGCTCGCCCTTAGAGTCAGCCAAGTCTGGGACGGAAAGCGTGCTGTGGCGCGATTCTACGTCGCACGCCGGGCCACGAAGGGGAAGCATGCGGGTGCCTCGATCATCATGCATCCTGATGCCGCGAAGGCTCTAACCCGCTGGATCAAAGCGGCAGGACTTGCGGGAAATCCTGGATCCTATTTGTTCCCCAGCCAGAAACACGGCGGTCGGCGATTGGGCCGCAAGTCGGCCTGGGAAATTCTTCACCCTGCGTTCCAGCGGGCCGGCGTCATGGGCATGGCGGGGACTCACTGCCTCAGGAAAACTTTCGCCAATAATGTCCACAAGGCCTTGGGCGGTGACCTATTCCGCACCAGCAAAGCGATGCGTCATTCATCACCACTGACGACGCTGAGGTATTTGTCGTTTAAGCAGGAGGAGATTGATCGGGCGATTCTTTCCACCTAACGGGGCGATGGTCCTCGTAAGCTTCACGTCATAAGACATTTTTAGCGTTCTATTTACCTTAATCCTCCTCTAGCATTCCGGGAATATGCCTCCCACACCGGAACATGCCGCACGGGAACAGATCGATGCTGCTTTGTTTTTGGCTGGTTGGATCGTCCAGGATTACAAAACCGTCGATCTCGGTGCCGGTCGCGGCATTGCCCTTCGCGAAGTCCCACTGAAATCGGGCCGGTGCGATTACCTTCTTCTCGTGGATCGCACAGCCGTCGGTGTGGTCGAGGCCAAGAAGGTCGGCGTGACACTCTCCACAGTGGCGGATCAGTCGGCCCATTACGGTGAGAATCTTCCCGACTTCCTTCAGACTGCTGATCGGATTTCGTTTTATTATGAATCGACCGGCATCGAGACCTTCTTCCGCGACGAGCGCGATCCTGAGCCTCGCTCGCGCCGCGTCTTTAGCTTCCATCGACCCGAGACTCTGGCGGAGTGGCTGACCGAACCGACCACCCTTCGCTTCCGCGTGGCCCAGATGCCATTCGCCCATCCGCTCTCTACCGCCGGGATGCGCGATTGCCAAGTTGAGGCCATCACCAACCTTGAGAAATCGTTCGTGGAGGCAAAGCCCCGCGCCCTCATCCAGATGGCCACCGGCGCGGGCAAGACTTACACCGCCTGCGCCTTCACTTATCGACTCATCAAGTACGGGGGTGCCCGCCGCGTCCTCTTTCTGGTGGACCGCGCCAATCTCGGACGCCAGGCCACCGCCGAGTTCCAGCAATTCGTGACGCCGGACACCGGTCGCAAATTCACCGAGCTCTATAACGTCCAGCATCTCACCTCGAATCAGCTCGACGGCGTCTCCCGCGTCACGATATGCACCATCCAGCGGCTCTACTCCATGCTGCGCGGCGAGGAGCTCCCCGAAGATGCCGACGAAATCTCCACCTACGAAATCGATGCCGCCGATGGCCGTGCAAAGGAAGTCGCCTACAACCCCAACATCCCCATCGAGACCTTCGACTTCATCGTCACCGATGAATGCCACCGTTCCATCTACGGCTTATGGCGGCAGGTACTCGAATACTTCGACGCCTTCATCATCGGTCTGACTGCTACGCCCTCCAAGCAGACCATCGGGTTCTTCAACCAGAACCTCGTCATGGAATACAACCACGAGCGCGCCGTGGCCGATGGCGTTAACGTCGGCTACGAGGTCTACCGGATCAAGACCGACGTGACCGAGCGCGGCGGCATGGTCGAGAAGGGATTCTACGTCGACAAGCGGAGCAAGGAAACCCGCGCTACTCGGTGGGCGCGACTCGATGAAGATTTTGTCTATGAGGCCCGCGAACTCGACCGCTCCGTCGTGGTGAAGTCCCAAATCCGCACCGTCATCCAGGCCTACAAAGACGCCCTCTTCACCGAACTCTTCCCTGGTCGCACGCTCGTGCCCAAGACCCTCATCTTCGCGAAGGACGACTCGCACGCCGAGGATATCGTCCACATTGTCCGTGAGGTCTTCGGCAAGGGCAACGACTTCGCCAAGAAAATCACTTATAAGTCCTATAACGCGGAGACGATGCGTTACGAAAAGTCGGAGGCCCTCATCCAGGAGTTCCGCACCTCGCCACAGCTCCGCATCGCCGTCACGGTCGACATGATCGCCACCGGCACCGACATCAAGCCGGTGGAAGTGGTGATGTTCCTGCGCGACGTGAAGTCGGAACTCTATTACGAGCAGATGAAAGGTCGTGGCACCCGCGTCCTCACGCCCACTGACTTGCAGGCCGTCAGCGGGGCCGATGCCCATGCGAAGACCCACTTTCTCATCGTCGATGCCGTCGGCGTCTGCGAAAGCGACAAGACCGATTCCCGCCCACTGGAGCGCAAGCGGACGGTTGCCTTCAAGGATCTCCTGCTTGGCGTGGCCATGGGCAAACGCGATGAGGACACTCTCACGTCCCTGGCCGGACGCTTGGCCCGACTCGACCGCGAGATTACCGGCGAGCAGCGGAAGCAGGTCGAAGAAATGGGCGGCAAACCGCTTGCCCAGCTTTCTTCCTCCCTCCTTCGCGCCATCGATCCCGATGTCATCGCCGAAAAGGCGACCGGTAAGCCCGGCGCGTCACCCGATGAAGTTGCACCGGCGCTGATGGAGAAAGCCCGGCAGGAACTTATCATTGAAGCTTGCAAGCCGTTCGATAAACCTCCGTTTCGGGATTTCCTGGCCCAGGCCAAACAGGAAGCCGAGCAGATCATTGATGTCACCACCATCGACAAGGTCACCGTCCAAGGCTTCGATGCCGCCGCAAAGGAAAAGGCTGCCAGCCTGGTGAAAACCTTCCGTGATTATGTGGAGCAGCACCGCGCGGAGATCGCCGCCTTGCAAATCCTCTACAGCCGCCCGTACCGTCAACGCCTGACTGAACCAATGCTCAAGGAACTGGAGAGAAAACTCCGCGATGCGAACGCCACCTGGAACGAGGAGACCCTCTGGCAGGCTTTCGCCGCCACCGCGCCCGGCAAGGTCAAGGGCCGCTCCGTCGTCAACCGCTTCGCTGACCTCGTGCCCCTCGTCCGTTTCGCCCTCGAACAGCAGTCGGTGCTGGAACCCTTCGCCGAATCGGTCACCGCCCGCTTTGAGAGCTGGCTGGCCGAAAAGGAGAAGACCGGCACCGCCTTTACCGCCGACCAACGCGCCTGGCTCGAACTCATCCGCGACCACATCGCCACCAGCCTCAGTATCGAACCGGGCGACTTCGATTACGCCCCCTTCAACCAGCGCGGCGGTCTCGGCAAAGCCCATCAACTTTTTGGTCAAGAGTTGCCCAAGCTGCTCGATGAGTTAAATGAGGTTCTAGCTGCATGAGTACAGGACTTTTATCGCCCGAAAAAGAGAACGGTCGTTGGCCAAAGGTGCTCATCGGGGATGCCCTTGACCTGATAAATGGCCGTGCTTTCAAACCTATCGAATGGTCGAAATCCGGACGTCCCATCATTCGGATTCAGAATCTCAACAACCCGAATGCGGTGTTCAATTATTATCCTGGAGAATTGCCCGAGAAATTTTTGGTCAAAGAAGGTGACCTGCTTTTTGCTTGGTCAGGCACGCCCGGAACATCGTTCGGAGCGCATATCTGGAAAGGCGGTGAAGCGTGGCTTAACCAGCACATCTTCAAGGTTGAATTTGATAAGAAACAATTTAACAAGCGCTTCCTCCAGCTAGCTATTAATCAAAACCTGGCTGAGTACATTCGCGCAGCACATGGGGCAGCAGGTCTCGCGCACATTACGAAGGGCAGGTTCGAGTCATCCGAACTGCCGGTGCCTCCGTTGACAGAGCAACGAGAAATCGTAGGGGAGGTCGAAAAGCAATTTACGCGACTGGAGGCGGGGGTGGCGGCCTTGCAACGCGTTCAGGCCAACCTCAAACGCTACCGCGCCAGCGTACTCAAAGCCGCCTGCGAAGGCAATCTGGTTTCCACCGAAGTTGTCCACTGGAAATCGGCGTCGCTAGGCGACGTTCTTACTCGAATTGAAGCGGGTAAGAGCTTCAGGTGCGAGGAACGCCCGCCGGAAGCTAATGAGATTGGGGTTGTAAAAGTAAGTGCGGTCACTTGGGGCACATACAACGAACTTGAAAGTAAAACCTGCCTCGATTCGGAGCGCGTCGAGAATCGCTATCTCGTTAGCCCGGGAGATTTTCTTTTTAGTCGTGCGAATACTATCGAACTCGTTGGCGCGTGTGTTATCGCGCAAAAAGTAACCCTAAGGGTGATGCTCAGTGATAAAATTTTACGGTTTCACTTTTCAGAACAGGTTCTTCCATCCTGGGTTCTTTACTGGCTACGTTCCGATTTCGGTCGCAGTGAAATCGAGCGCCTTGCAACCGGCAACCAGGATTCCATGCGGAATATTGGTCAAACGCGCATCCGCGAGATTGCAATCAAACTCCCCCCAATCGTCGAGCAAAAAAGAATCGTAGCTGAGGTGGAGCGAAGGCTTAGCGTGGTCGACCAGCTTGAAGCCGTCGTCACCGCCAACTTCCAGCGAGCCGCCCGACTCCGGCAGTCAATCCTACACACTTCATTTAACGGAGCCTAATATGTTGACTGAAATTACAATAAAACGATTCAAGAACATCAAAGAAATAAACCTGCCCCTGGAAAGAATAAACATACTTATTGGCTCTAACAATTCAGGTAAAAGCAGCATTCTCCAATCGCTTCAGTTTGCAGTTTCTATAGCGCAAACGCTTAAATCTGTTGGAACGGAATGGCGGACGGATGCAAGTGGAGGTTCGTTTCCTGCCGCTCAACTGGTTTACACACCGCTTCGAGATATAGCCTCCCTTGTGCCTGAGAGAAACTTCCGAGAAAGAGTTCCCGGCGTCGAAGTGACAATGGTTGGAGAACATCAGATTCGGGAAGCAGTGGTGGATGGGGAGCCCAATAATCAACCCGCCCCCAAAAGCGTGATAACGATGAAAAAAGGAAGAGGAGATTTCATCAACTGCTCCTTAAAAGGAGAAGAAATCGGCAAGCTCCTCGAGCCCATGAATCCACCTTTTTCAGTCTATGTTCCAGGTCTTGCTGGAATACCGGCGTTTGAAGAACATAAGTCTGAGGTTTTAGTAAGAAGAGCTGCCGCTAGGGGAGATGCCAATAGCGTATTTCGCAATATTCTGTGGCTATTGCGGCAAGATGCGCCGCAATGGCAGTTATTTACCACCGACTTTCAACGAATATTTCCTGATCGTATAATTGACGTAGAATTCAGATCCAATCAGGACGAACACATCAATGCAACCATTCGATTCCCAACGAACGAGCCACTCCCAATTGACGCTGCTGGAACCGGTATATTGCAGGCGATCCAGATTTTGGCGTATATCAACCTCTACAAACCACGACTACTTATTCTGGATGAGCCAGATGCGCATCTGCATCCCAATAATCAAAGAAGGCTAGCTACGGTGTTGGCCGAAATCGCAGCGCAGCGTAATTTTCAAATACTGCTCTCAACTCATTCTAGACATCTTCTGGATGCCCTTCGGGATGATGCCAAGATTCATTGGATTCGCAATGGAACCCGAGTGCCTGATGACCAGTATTCCGATGTTCATGTTTTGATGGACGTTGGAGCTTTAGACCGGGGTGATCTATTAAGGGCGGGCCGGACAAAATGCGTTGTCCTCACTGAGGATGCAGATGTTTCATGCATAAAAGCTTTGATTGAAGCCGCAGGGTTCGTTTTAGTCGAAACCGAGATATGGTCTTATGAAGGATGCTCCAAACTGGACACGGCGTTGACTCTGGCCGCCTTCATTCGCGAACATGCGCCAGCAACAAAGGTCGTATTTCATCGAGATCGCGACTACATGACAGATCAGGAATGTACAGATTATATCGAGTCATTGAAGAAAGGCGCGCCACAAGCATTCATATTCCTTACAGCCGGTACCGACAGCGAGTCTCACTTCCTGATCCCGGAACATTTTGCCTCTTTAGACCCGGCCTTGGAATTGGCAATGGTGACAGAACTTATTGATCGGGCCACAACAGATTCCGCCGATGGTTCTCGAACGGCATTCATTAATTCGCGCGCACCGATTGAAACCACCAAATTACGCAAGGAAAACAAGCAGCTAAATTTAGGAGAATATGTTTTGGAGTGCGGAAGAAATTACGATGCAGATCCGCTACGATATAGACACGGGAAAAAAGTAATACGTCGACTCAGACATCTACTTCAAAGCGATAGAAAGCCTAATCCCGATCCATTTAAAAGTTCGCAATTTGTGAAAGACCCGACACTTAGTACAATTGCGACTGCCATTTGGCCGCGCCCAGCATCAACCACTTCTACAGCCCAACCATGACGGCCCCCCTAACCTCGTCCAAAAGTTCTGGAACTGCTGGAACATCCTGCGTGATGAAGGCCTATCCTATAGTTGCCGCCATTGCATTTTTGCGAAAAGCATTTGCTGGAGACCTTGGATGAGTGAGTTGATTCCTGACCCGGCATCACCCGGCGGCGAATTCTTGATCTACCAGACGGAAGACGGTCGCACGCGTCTGCAAGTCCAGTTCCAAGGCGAGACGGTATGGCTGACGCAGGCGCAAATGGCGGAGCTGTTTCAAACGACCCAGCAGAACATCAGCCTGCACATTCAGAACGTCTATGCAGAAGGTGAATTGACGCCGGAGGCAACTCACAAGGAATTCTTGTCGGTTCGCCGGGAGGGTAAACGCGACGTGCAGCGCCAGCTCGATGCTTACAATCTCGATGTGATTATTTCCGTGGGCTATCGGGTCAAGTCGCGCGTCGCGACCCAGTTCCGCATCTGGGCCACGCAGCGGCTGCGGGAATACATCGTGAAAGGGTTCGCGATGGATGACGAGCGGCTGAAGCAGCGCGGCAGTGCGACTTATTTTGAGGAGTTGCTGGCGCGCATCCGGGATATCCGGTCATCGGAAAAGGTTTTCTGGCGCAAGGTGCTGGAAATCTACGCGACGAGCATCGACTACGATCCGAGCGCTGAGGCGTCGCAACAGTTCTTCGCCACGGTGCAGAACAAGATGCACTGGGCGGCGCATGGTCAGACGGCGGCGGAAGTGATTCACGCGCGCGCAGATGCCGGGAAGTTGCAGATGGGAATGACGAACTGGGTGGGCACCAAGCCGAGCAAGGCGGAAGCGGTCATCGCCAAGAATTACCTATTGCCCGAGGAACTCGACGTGCTGAACCGCATCGTGACCGCATATTTGGAAATGGCGGAGCTTCAGGCGATGAATCGCCGTCCCATGTCGATGCGGGACTGGATTGCGAAACTGGATGACTTTCTGCGGCTGAGCGGGCGGGATTTGCTCACTCATGCCGGGAGAATTTCCCACGAGCAGGCGGCCCGGAAGGCGGAGTTGGAGTTCGAGAAGTTTCACCAGGCGCAGCTCGCCGAGCCATCGCAGGTGGAAAAGGATTTTGAGGCGGCGGTGAAGAAAATGAAGAAATTACCCGCGCCCAATCGAAAGAAAAAGAAGTCATGAGCAATTCGTCACAGAAAATAGAGACCTGATCCGATGACCGCCCCCGCCCAACTCGTCCAAAAACTCTGGAACTATTGTAACATCCTGCGGGATGACGGCCTTTCGTACGGCGATTACGTCGAGCAGTTGACCTATCTCCTCTTCCTCAAGATGGCAGATGAGCAGAGCAAGCCGCCGTTCAACAAGCCGTCACCGATTCCGAAAGGCTTCGGCTGGCCCGCTCTTCTCAAACTGGACGGCGACGACCTTGAAATTCATTACCGGCATACGCTGGAGGAACTGGGCAAGCGCACCGGCTTGCTGGGCGTGATATTCCGCAAGGCGCGGAACGAAATCCAAGACCCGGCCAAGTTGCGCCGCCTGATCGCCGACCTGATTGACAAGGAGGAGTGGAGCAGCTTAGGCGCGGACGTGAAGGGCGACGCCTATGAGGGCCTCCTGCAAAAGAACGCCGAGGACGTGAAGGGCGGGGCCGGGCAATATTTCACCCCGCGCCCACTCATTGCCGCCCTGGTTGACGTAATGGCTCCGAAGCCCGGAGACACCATCTGCGATCCCGCCTGCGGCACGGGCGGGTTCCTGCTCGCGGCCCACGATTATCTCGTCCACCACCACCAGCTCGACAAGGCCCAGAAGAAGCGATTGAAAAATGGCTCCCTCTTCGGCTTC
>Ga0181537_10002982_pt1 | contig 14705 bp, 14 predicted proteins | sample PEATcosm2014_Bin_39_FD_119765 | JGI IMG/M metagenome (GOLD analysis project Ga0181537, IMG submission 119765) | Peatland microbial communities from MTU Mesocosm Facility, Houghton, MI, USA - PEATcosm2014_Bin23_10_metaG | ecosystem: Environmental > Terrestrial > Soil > Wetlands > Peat | place... | reverse complement strand
CGGCGTTGCCTTTCGCGGGCGGCGCGGGGGGCGCCGTCGCGGTGGTCACGGATGAGGCGCCGGGCGCCGCAGGCGCGACCAGCGTGGCGCCCGGTCCCGCCAGCACCCGGGTCACGTTGAGGCTGGTATCGGGCTCGATGATGACGCGCGCATACGGCTTGCTGATCTTGACTTGATCGATGCCGAGCCGATCGGGGTCGCGCTGATAGTTCAGGCCCACCAGATCCAGGCGTTCCCAATTGACGAAGTCGTCATGCAACGCATTGTCGACCGTATGCAGATCCGACACCCCGATACTGCCCGTGAGCCGGATGCTGGGCTTGGTCGGGCCGTAGTGCAGCTTGGCGTCGCCGCCCAATCGTCCGCCGAGCAGCGTCATCGAGGTGCGTTGCGCCAGATACGGCTGAACGGCGTTGAGATCGATGCCGGCAATTTTTACGGCCAGATCGGCGGTGGCGGGCTGCGGCGTCACATCCCCGTTCACACTCACCGAACCCGTCTCGTTGACACGCGTATCGAGGCTGATGTGCACGGGCTTGCCGAGATCCAGGCTCGCACCCTCGACCTGCAAGGATAAAGGCGCCAGCATGAGCTTTGCCACCGGCTGGGTGCTGCGGTCCTCCGCGGAAATGCTCGCATCTTTGAGCGCGAATTCGCGTAATTCGAACTTCCACGGCGGCCCTGCTGCGGGGGGCTCCGGGGCCGGCGGCGACGCACCGGCCGCGGGCACCGAGGTATTCGCCGGCGCCGCGGCCGCTCCGGACGCCGCGGGCGCCGCCGGCGCAGTGGTAACTGCCGGGGTCACCGTCGCCGGCGGCGAGATCTGCGCCAGCTTGAGTAAATTGACTGATCCGTCCGGCTCCATCCACGTCAGCAGTTTCACGCCGCTGATCGACAGGGAATCGACGCGGGCCTGCCGCTGCAACAGGTCCACGGAGGTGCCGCTCAAATCGAGCGCAGGCACCGTGATCCAATCGGTCTCTGATGCCTTCGGCCGAATCGTCAAATCCCTGACCGCCACCGTCGAGACGTCGGCTTTCAGATCCACCGCGTCCTTGAGCGAAAATCGATAGTTCGCGCGCAAATCGAGGGTGCCGGAATTGATCGCGAAGTTCAGGCGATCTTCGAGATATTCCCAGATCGTGTGCGCCTGCAGCCGGTCGATTTGGAACTCGCCGTCCGATTCGATCGGCTGCACCGACACATGGCCGTGCCACTCGATCCGCTCGCCGAGCTTGGAGGAGCCGCTGAACGTAAATCGGCCGCCGTCGACTCCGGTGGTGAAGTCCTGCAGTTCGAAATCGATCGGCTCGAGCCGCGCCGCGAAGGCCGACGGACGGCTGTGATCCTCGTACGAGAGGAGTCCCCGCACCACCTTGAACGAGCCGATTCGAAGCGCGGGCAGCGGCGCGTTCTTCTCTTCCGGCTTTGGCGCCTTCGCCGCGGGTGCTGGGGTCTTGGGAACCAACTGCAGAAGATTCACGGCGCCATCCTGTGCGACGACCGCGTTCACGAACGGTGCGGTGATGTCGATATTCCGGAACGTATACGCGCGGTGAAAGATCGAGGAGAGCTGGAAATCGACGAACAAGCGCTCGAAGCCGATCAATTCGTTTCCGCCCGGGGCGGCCAACGCGAAATCCTTCACTTCGAGCTGAAAGAGAAACGGATTGAAGCGGATCTCGCCGACGGCCGGCGTCACACCGAGAGTCGCGGGGATCTGCTTCATCAATTCCGATCGCAGCAGTTTCGGCACCAGCACGAAGCCCGCCACGGCGTATAGCGCCACGATCAGCAGCGTCGCGGCCGCCGCAATCCGGAAGCCCTTCGTTCTCAAGAATTGCACGCGCAACATCCCGTCAATGAGCCGCTGGGCGGCTTTGAGTCTAGTTTAGCAAATTAAATGCTACCGCTTATTTCGCTGAATCAGCCGCTTGCGTTTGCGCACCTGCCGCGGCGTCAGGGGATTGCGCTTGCCGGCATAGGGATTCTCATCGCCGCGGAACGCCACGCGTACAGGCGTACCCATCAGATCGAAGGCCTTGCGGTACACATTGACCAAGTAGCGGCGGTACGCATCCGGCACATGATCGGTCTGATTGCCGTGGATGACGATCACCGGAGGATTGCGCCCGCCCTGATGGGCGTAGCGCAACTTGATGCGCCGGCCACTGACCAGGGGCGGCTGGTGGCTCTCGATGGCGGCCTCGAGCACGCGCGTCAGTTCCGGGGTGCTCATATCGCGGGTCGCGGCGGCATAAACTTCGCGCACCGACGCGAACAGCTCCCCGACGCCGCTGCCGTGCCGCGCAGAAATGAAATGCAGCGGCGCGAAATCGGCGAACTGCAGGCGTTGCATGATCTGACCCCGAATCAGATCGCGCTGCTCGGTCGGTATGTTGTCCCACTTGTTGACGGCGAGGACCAAGGCGCGGCCCTGCTCGATGACGGTGCCCAAGAGGCTCGCATCCTGTTCGGCGACATTGTCCTGCGCATCCATCACCACGACCACGACATTGGCCGTTTCAATCGCCTGCAGCGTCTTCACGACGCTGAATTTCTCGATCGTCTCTTCGATGCGCGAGCGGCGCCGGAGGCCGGCCGTGTCGATCAGTGTGTAGCGCTCGCCGTCGCGTTCGAACGGCACGAGGACGGCATCGCGGGTCGTGCCCGGCTGATCGAACGCCACCATGCGATTCTCGCCGAGCAAGCGGTTGATCAAAGTGCTCTTGCCGACATTCGGCCGCCCGATCACGGCGACTTTGATGCCGGTGATTTCCGGGCCGTCCGCGGGGTCCGGCGTCAGTCCGTCGAGTGCCGCCTCGAGCAGCGACACCACGCCTTGGTCGTGCGCCGCGGCGATCGGATGCGGCTCGCCCAGGCCCAGCTGATGAAAATCGGCGACCGCGACGTCGTGGTCGAAGCCCTCGGTCTTGTTGACGGCGAGGATGAGCGGTTTACCGCTGCGGCGGGCGAGCTGGGCCACGAATTGATCCTGCGGCGTGACGCCGGCGCGGCCGTCGACCAGCACGATCAAGCGGTCGGCCTCGCTGATGGCGCGCTCGGTTTGCGCGATCATCAAGCTCTCGATGACATCGGCGTTTTCGACCAGCCCGCCTGTGTCGACGACGATGCACGGCACCTCGGTGCGGCGGGCAAACCCATATTGCCGATCGCGCGTGAGCCCGGGCAGATCGGCGACCAGTGCATCGCGGGTGCCGGTCATCGCATTGAACAAGGTCGACTTGCCGACATTCGGCCGACCGATCAATGCGACTACCGGCAGCACGTTAAGGCGTTGGCGGCGTTGGCGGCGGGGTCGCGCTGGGTGGTTCTGCAGGTGCCGGAGCCGGGGCGGGAACCTCCGCGGGTGGCGCACCCGCGGGCGGCGCGACGACTGCGGGTGGCGCGACGACTGCTGGCGGCGCGGCGGCGGTGACCGGGGTCGCCCGATACGCGGCGAGCTTGCCGCCGTCGGTCAGCACGACGATGGTGTCGCCGACGGACACCGGCGCATTCGTGACGCGTTCCTTGGCGACGCGCACGCGGGCAATCAGTTCGCCGTTCGTCTTGTCGAGCCAGTGCACATAGCCCTGGAAATCGGCAACCGCTACCGCGGTGCTGGTCAGCACGGGCGCGCTCAGCCGGCGCAGCTTCAATTTCGCGGTGCGCCACAACTCCGAGCCGTCGCGCTGGCGCAGCGCAACGACGATACCGTCGGACTGCGTGACATACAGATTATCGGCATCGACCGCCAAACCGCGGTAGCTCGACATGTCGTGCGCCCACCAGATCTGCCCCGAATCGAGCGCGAGCATTGCCGTGCGCCCCTGGAAACCGGTGGCAAATACGTTATCGTCGACGACGCGCACCGCGGAGTCGATGTCCACCAGCCGGTCGAGCTCGGTGCGCCCATGGGGCGAGGCCAGCGCGGAGTCCCAAACCGTGTCGCCGGTATTGAGCGAGACCGCCATGACCTTGCCATTGTCGAACCCGCTGATCGCCAATTCTTTCGCGATGATCGGCGTCGCCGTGCCGCGCAGGCTCAATCGCGGCACCTGCTGTTCCACCGACCAGAGTTCCTTGCCGGTATGCGCGTCGAGCCCGTGCAGCCGCCCGTCGACCGCACGGATGACGACGACTCTCTCGCCGATCGCCGCCGCGGAGAGCAGTTCGGAATTGACGCGCGTCCGCCAGAGTTCGCGCCCGGTGGCTCCCTCCAGGGCCACGATGGACCCCTTGCCGGTGCCCACCACCACCATGCCGAAGCCGGCCGCGGGTCCCGCCGAAATCGGCAATTTCAGTTTCTTGACCCAGAGATGGCGGCCCGTCTCGAGATCGGTGGCGAGCACTTCGCCCTTGTGCGAAGCCGCGAACACCACGCCGTCGTCGAGTGCGGGGCCGAGACCCAAACGCAGAATGATTTGCTTCTTGCCGCCGCCGACGCCTTCGGTCCACAGTTTCTTCACCGGCAGCTTGGCGGGAAAATCGACCAACACCGCGGGCGGCTCGACGTCTTTGTCCTTGCTGCAGCCGGCCGCAATGAGCAATGCCGCGAGGCCGAACGGAAACAATGCGCGCATCACGGTTTGGCCTCGTTCAGCGTGCCGAGCGCGGCTGCGCTCGCGGGCGGCGGCGCGGCGACGGCGCCGAGATCTTGAATCTTCAATTCGAGCAGCGCGGCGTTGACGCCGCTCGCATCGGCGGCACCCAAGGCCGCCTTGTACTCGGTGACCGCGCCGGCGATGTCCTTCTTCGCGTAATACGCATCGCCGCGCACTTCGTGATAGGCGCCCGCGAACGCCCCGGGCGTGCCGTCGGCCAATGTCTTGAGCGCCGCGTCCGCCTTGCCCTGATCGGTGAGAATTCGCGCGAGGCGCAGGCGCGCAATCTGCCGCAGCTCCAAGTCCTTCGAATTGTTCATGACCTGCGTCAACGGCGCGATCGCGTTCTCCAGCCGGCCGTCCTCGACGTACAGCCGTGCGATCGTCAACTGCGCCTGGTCGGCGTACGGGGAATTCGCGAAGTCCTTGATCAGGCCATCGGCAATTTGCCGCGAGCGGGCGCGGTCGTTCGCCTGCAGCGCGTCCGTCATGGCGCTGAATTGCGCCGCGGCCTGCAAGGCGCGCTGGTTGCTGCCGCTCTGGTAGTAGCGATAGCCGAAGAACAGCGCCGCGCCGATCAGCGCCCCGCCGATCAGCCACGGGGCATACTCCGTCACCGCGTGCTTGACGGCTTCGAGCTGTTCATCGTCGGTCAAATATTCTTCCGCCATTGCTTCTCCGCTACCCGCCCTTAAGACCCAACAACACGCCCAAGCGTTCACTGATTCGCGCGATCTCGCACTCCTCCTGCGCCAGCTCCCGCCGCAGCGGCTTGACCGCGACCACGCCGCGGGAAACCTCGTCATCCCCCAAAATGAGCGCAAACTCCGCGCCGCTCTTGTCCGCACGCTTGAATTGCGTCTTCAGACTCCCGCCGCCCAGATTGATCTGCAGCGCCAGGTCCGGCCACGCGTCGCGCAAACCCTCCGCCAGCTTGAACCCGTGGATCTCGGCGTTGTCCCCCGCCAACACCAAAAACACATGCGGTCGCCGGGGCGTCTGCCCGAGCCCCTGTTTCCCCAGGAGCATGACGATGCGCTCCTGTCCCATGGCCCAGCCGATGCCGGGCGTCGCGGCGCCGCCCAATTGGGCCACCAGTCCGTCGTAGCGTCCGCCTGCGCACACGGTGCTCTGCGAGCCGAGAGCGTCCGTGGTCCACTCGAAAACCGTGCGGGTGTAGTAATCGAGTCCGCGCACCAAATGCGGCTCGACATGATACTCGATACCGGCGCTGCGCAAGTGCGCGCACAACGCATCGAAATGCTCGCGCGACTCCGCATCGAGCGAATCGAGCAGCAGCGGCGCGTCGGCGACGATTTGCTGCATATCCGGATTCTTGCTGTCGAGTATCCGCAGCGGATTGCCGGTGAGCCGCCGCTTGCTGTCCTCGTCGAGCGCCGCTTGGTGCGCACCGAAATAAGCGCTGAGCGCGTCGCGATACCGGGCCCGTGTAGCCGGCGTGCCGAGCGAATTGATCAACAGCTTGGTGCGGGTCAAACCCAGACGCCGCAGCAAACGTGCCGACAGCAGGATCATTTCGGCGTCGACATCCGGGCCCTCGAAACCGAAAGCCTCCGCGTCGATTTGATGAAATTGGCGATAGCGCCCCGCCTGGGGCCGCTCGCGCCTGAACATCGGTCCCATGCACCACACCCGCAGACGGCCCTCGCGCAGCAATCCGTTCGAGATGACCGCCCGCACGATGCCGGCGGTCGCCTCGGGCCGCAGCGTGATCTGATCCTCGCCCTGATCGACGAAGCTGAACATCTCCTTCTCGACGATGTCGGTGAAGTCGCCGATGGAGCGCTTGAATAATTGGGTCTGCTCGATCACGGGGACGCGAAATTCCTCGTACCCGTAGGCGGCAAAAACCTCGCGCGTGATCCGTTCCAGGTGCTGCCACTCGGCGATTTGCGCGGGCAATACATCATGCACGCCGCGCAGAGGCTCGATGATCTTGCTCACCGTACGTTGCGCGATTGCACGGCGGGCGTCGCCGCGCCGGGAATCAGAGCTCCGGGCGTCGTTGCGGGGTGCGAATCGCGCCGCAGAACCCCGTCCGCACCCGCCTCAAATCGGGCCACATCGCCGTTGACGAACTGCGGTCCGATGGCAACCGCACGATTATTGATTTCCAACTGCACGCCGCTCACCGAGCGCAAGTACACGCGCAGCGGCGCCGCTCCCGTGATGGTCTTCACGCTGTTGGCGCGGCCGTTTCCCGAGAAAGCGAGGTGGCCCGTCGCGTCATGCACGTCGACCCAGGAGTCGGCGGAAAAGCTCATGCGCAGGCGCGCGCGACCCGTTCCCGCCGCCGTATCGGGGACGGAGGCCGCGGCAGGCGGTGTCGCTGCAGGCGCCGTCGCGGAGTGTGGCGCGGGGCGCGGCGCCGACGTGACCGGCGGCGCTGCCGTGACGGGCGCCGCTCCGGGCTGCTCGGCCTGCGGCGCGTCAGCCGCCGGGTCGGCGCTGCTGTCGGTCGGCACCGTCCCCGGATGCGCGGTCAGGTTCGCCGCCAGATTCGATCCACTCACCTGACTGTCCAGAGCCGCGCCGCGCTGCTGCCAAGGTTTCCACCACAGGATGCCGAGGAACAGCAGGACCGCCGCGGCGCAACCCACGATCGGCGCCCACGGCAAGTTGCTCACGGCGTGCGGATTGGCGGTCAGGCGAACGTTGGACGGCGGCGGGGACTCCGGCTTCGGCCCTTGCACACGGGCCTCGTAGGCCGCCAGGAACTCCGGGGCAGGCAAACCCAGCAACGTGGCGTAGCGCTTCAGATGCCCCTTTGCGTACACCGACGGACCGATGCGCTCGTAATCCTCCGCCTCGAGGGCATCGATGACCCACGCATCGAGATGCAGCTGATCGGCGGCCTTTTGGGCGCTCAACTCTCGACGCTCGCGCTCGGCCTTCAGCCGGTGTCCGAGCGTGGGCATCGTTGCGCTCATCGATCGGTGCCGGATCGCAGCATCAGCGCCTGTTGCGAATCGGGGAATTCGCTCTGCACGCGGCGCGCATAGCCCGCGGCCGCCACCGCGTCGCCGAGCTTGCGCTCGGCGCGAAACCCGAGCCAGAGGACTTCCGGCGTCGGGGGGTTCACCGCCAAGTAGCGCGTCACGGTATCGAGTGCGAGCGCGGCGTCGCCGCGGTCGAAGGCGATGTTGCCGAGCTGCAGCATGGCCTCCGGATAATTGGGTCGAAAGGCGAGCGCCCGATTGAAGTATTTCTCGGCATCGACCAGATCGCCGGTGGTGCGCACGCACACACCGGCGTTGATGAGCGCGACCTCCGGGGTCTGATACAGCGGACTGCGCGCGACCTCGGCGAAGAGCTTCTCGCCCTCGACCGCTTTGCCGGTCCGGCACAGGAAACCCGCGTATGTGTTCTGAATGTTCGGGTCGCCCTTGCCCAAGCGAAACATGGCCGAATAAGCGCGATCGGCCTTCTGCATGTCGTTCAAGCGCTCGTAGACGAGTCCGGCGGTCATTTGCACGTCCGGGTTTGAGGGATCCTCGCTCAAGGCTTGCTCGATGAAATCGCGCGAGGCCGCCAATTTGCCGAGCTTCATATACTCGATGGCAAGCTGCATGTTGGTGGCCGCCGTCACCTTGGGCGACGCCTTGTGAAAACCGTTGTTGTGCGCACAGGCCGCCGCGCAAAGCCCGAGAATCACCGCGAGCACGGACCGAGAAGGAGCCCTCATCGAAGCTGAGCCGGTCGAATCCGAGCCGGCGTGTGTGCCGGCGGCCGCACCGCGGGGTGCGCCGAGGTTAGCGCCGAGGGTTGCGCCGAGGGTTGCGCCGAGGGTTGCGACTGAGCCGTCAGGCGGGTGCCGAGCCGCACCGAGGTGCGATCGATGACCCGGCCCGCCAGCTGGCCGCACGCCGCGTCGATGTCATCGCCGCGCGTCCTGCGAATCGTGGCGATGACGCCGTGCTCGTTCAATATATCGCGGAACCTCACGATGGCCGCCGCCGGCGAACGGCGATAGCGGGTACCGGGAAACACATTGAAGGGAATCAGATTGAGCTTTGCCGGCCGTCCCTTGAGCAGCCGCGCGAGTTGCCGTGCGTGCCCGGGCTCGTCGTTGATGCCGTCGAGCATCACGTATTCGAACGTGACGCTGCGGCCGTTCTGCGCGTCCAAGTAGTGCCAGCACGCCGTCAACAGTTCGTCGATCGGGTGCTTGCGATTGATGGGCACGAGCTCGTTGCGCAGCGCATCGTTCGGCGCGTGCAAGGAGACCGCGAGCGCCACATTGCACTCTTCGGCCAATTTGTAGATTTGCGGCACCAGTCCCGAGGTGCTCAAGGTCACCCGGCGCCGCGACAAGTCGTAGCCCAGGTCGTCGAGAAATATCCGCATCGCCGGTACGACATTCCGATAGTTGGCGAGCGGCTCCCCCATGCCCATGAACACGATGTTGGTGATGTTGCGGCCATGCTTGAGCCCCGGGGCTTCGGCGCCGCGCGCGCGCGGCTCGCTCAATTCCCCCCCGCTCAGTTCCCGGTGGGCGAGCCACACCTGCCCGACGATCTCCGCGACGCTCAGGTTGCGATTGAAGCCTTGCTGGGCGGTCGAACAAAACGAACAGTCCATGGCGCAGCCCACCTGGCTCGAGATGCACAACGTGCCGCGGTCGGGCTCCGGGATAAACACCGTCTCGATGCCCTGGGTCTGGTCCATTCGCAGCAGCCATTTGCGCGTGCCGTCGCCGGACACCTGTTGTTCGACGATTTCCGGAACCGAAATTCTCGCGACGTCCGCCAATTGGCTGCGAAAGTCCTGTGCCAGATCGGTCATGGAGGAGAATTCCGCCGCACCGCGCCGGTAGATCCACTTCATCAATTGACGGGCGCGAAACGGTTTGGCGCCGAGACGCGTCGCGACGAACTCCTCGAGTTCGGTGCGCGGCAGCCCCAGTAGATTCACGCGTTCGCCGGCCAAAGCCCCTCCTTCGTGTCTCGCGGACGACGCTAACGCGTACGCGGGCAGATCTCGGTCTCGCGAAAGAAGTAGGCGATCTCACGCGCCGCCGTATCGGGGGCATCCGAACCATGGACGATGTTCTCGTCGATGCTGGTCGCGAGATCGGCTCGAATCGTGCCTTTGTCCGCCTTCTTCGGATCCGTCGCGCCCATCACCGCACGATTCTTGGCAATGGCCCCCTCGCCCTCGAGGACTTGCACCATCACCGGACCCGACGTCATGAAGCGCACCAGGTCCTTGAAGAACGGCCGCTCGCGGTGCACCGCGTAAAAACCTTCGGCCTCGCCCAAGGACAAGCGCATCATGCGCGCGGCCACCACCCGCAAGCCCGCCTGCTCGAAGCGACGATAGACCTCGCCGATCAGATTACGCCCGACGCCGTCCGGCTTGACGATGGAAAGAGTACGCTCGATTGGCATGATGACCCTCGGGTAATAGCGGACCGCGAAGTGTACTGGAGAGGCATGCTCCAAGCAAACGGGCCGCTAACCGAAGTCTCTGTATTGCTTGGCAAAACCGCCAGTGTCCTGAGTCAGAACTCCGCTCAATGCTCACCCACCGCTCAGACGTTGAAACTCTCCCCGCAGCCACATTCCCCCTTGGCTTTCGGGTTCTGAAACTTGAATGCCTCATTGAGACCCTGCTTCACGAAATCGACCAGAGTCCCGTCGATCAGCGGCAGACTCGTCGGATCCACCACCACTTTCACGCCGCGTGCCTCGAAAACGGCGTCGTCGGGATGAATTTCGTCCGCGTAATTGACGACATACGCAAATCCCGAGCAACCGGTCTTTTTGATGCCGACGCGCAACCCAATACCGGCACCGCGCTGCGCCAAATGAGATCGAACCCGATCAGCCGCCGATTCCGTCAACAATATCGCCATATCGCGCCGCCCTCCTCGAACGTCCGAAGACCGAAGCGCTATACATAACATGCATGAGATCCGCACGCACGGAACCAGCGCCCGATATCCCACACGTAACGTACTCAGTCGATCCATGGTTGACATGGGGACCGGCAGGGGCCTTCACAAGGCGCTTGCGGTCCTGGCAAGGCGGTCAGCCTTGCGACAGCCTCAGCGGTGCAGGGCGGCCGTCATCGCGGCAACCCAGGCATCTTCGATGATGAGCAGCCGGCCGCGCTTCGCGGTCGGCACGTCAAACCGTTCGCTCAAATCCGCCACGCTGACCGGCAACGCCGGGCGTACCGAGAGTCCCGGCGCCTGCTCCGCGAGCCAGGCCGACGCCGCGATGGTGTGTGGACAGGCAAAGGCCAGGAATCGCGCCGTGCCGATCGTGCCGGCCGCCACCTCGACGTCGAATTGAACCCAGGTCCCCTGCGCCCGGCTGCCGGCGGCGCCGCGATACGTGCCCGGCCCTGAGAGACTGCCGGCGCCGGGCGCGGTCTCGAAATAACGCAGAGTCAGCTCGCTGTAGGTCACGCGCCGCACGCACCGCTCACCTTTCGCAAGCGCTCGAGCGCGCGCGCGACTACCGCCACCGCGGTGTCGATGTCGGCCGGCGTGGTGAAGCGGCCCAACCCGAATCGCAGGCTGCTTTCGGATAAACGGTCATCACGCCCCAGCGCACGCAGCACATACGAGGGCTCGGCGAGCGCCGACGTGCAGGCGGAGCCGGTCGACACGGCGAGTTGGGGCCGCACCGCGGCGAGCAGACTCTCCCCCTCCACGTCCTCGAACGAGACGTTGAGCACCTGCGGCACCGAGCGCTCGGCGTCGCCGTTGCGGAGGGCGCCGCCCTGCGCCGCCAGCCCGCGCCACAGGCGCTCGCGCAGCATCGACACGCGTTCGGCCTCCCGCTCCCGTGACTCATCCGCCAATTCGAACGCGAGACCCATGCCGACCACTTGATGCGTCGCCACAGTACCGGCACGCAGGCCGCGCTCTTGGGCGCCGCCGAAGTGCAGCGGCGCCAGTTGGGCCGGATCGCGTGCTCCCCGGCCCCGTCGCGACACCACCAAGGCGCCCACACCCTTGGGGCCGTAGGCTTTGTGCGCCGACAGCGACATCAGGTCCATTCCGAGACGCGCAAAATCAACGCCGCATTTTCCGACGCTCTGCGCCGCGTCCACGTGCAGCCGCGCGCGCTCATGCTGCGCGCAGAGCGCGCCGATCGCCGCGATGTCTTGAATCACACCGATCTCGTTGTTCACGTGCATGATGGACACGAGCACGGTGTCCGGCTGCAGCGCCGCGGCGACGTGGGCCGGATCGATCACACCGCCGCGATCCGGTGTGAGGTAGGTCACCCGCCAGCCGCGCCGTTCGAGTTCGGCGCAGGGATCGAGCACCGCCTTGTGTTCGGTGCGCGCCGTGATGACGTGCCGCCCGTCCCCGCGGTAATAATGCGCGATGCCGAAGATCGCCAGGTTGTTCGCCTCCGTGGCGCCCGAGGTCCAGATGATTTCGGCCGCGGCGGCGCCGACGCTGCGCGCCACCCGGGCACGCGCCGCTTCGACCAGCGCACCGGCGGCATCGCCGTAGTCGTGGGTCGTCGAAGCGGGATTGCCGAATTCACCGTCGGCCGTCAGGCACTTCGCCATGGCCTCGGCCACCCGCGGATCGACCGGCGTGGTCGCCGCATAGTCCAGGTAGACGGGCCTATTCACGCCGCTGCGCCGATTGGCCGCGCCGTCCCTGCACGGCGCTCAATATCCCGCGCAAGATATTGAGCTCGTTGCGGTCGAGTTGCGCCCGATTGAACAGCCGGCGCAAGCGCTCCATCAAGTGCCCGGTACGGTCTTCAAAATCGATCTCACCGAGAACCTGTTGCAGGTGTGAGTAGAAATGCTCCACCTCGCCCGATGCGGCCAATGGCAATTCCAACTGAGTGTGCGAGCGCGGCTGCTCGCGCGAGATGAATATCTCGTAGGCCAGCAATTGCACCGACATGGCGAGATTGAGCGAGCAATAGTCGGGATTGGCGGGGATGCGCACCAGCACATTGCAGTGGTTCAAATCCTCGGTGGCGAGCCCGTAGCGCTCGGAACCAAACAGCAGCGCGGCCCGGTTCTCGTCGGGCAATCCGACGATGCGCCCGGCGACATCCCGCGGCGTCGTAAATTCCCAATGGTACGAGCGCGGCCGCGACGTCGTGCCGGCGATGAATGCCGCATCGCTGATGGCCTCGGCCACCGTGGCGACGACGCGGGCGCGGGCCAGAATATCGTCGGCCCCGGCGCTCAGCGCAGTGGCTTCCGCGTGCGGGAACGCGCGCGGACGCACCAGCACCAGATCGTCGAGCGCCATGTTTTTCATGGCGCGCGCGACCGAGCCGATATTGCCGGGATGGCTCGGATCGATGAGGACGATGCGGATGAGCGCAGTCATTCATCTGTTATTCTAGCGCCTCATCATGCAACCCCTGCTCAATATCGGCATGCGGGCCGCGCGGCGCGCCGGCGATCTGATCGTGCGCAGCCTTTCACGGCTCGATTCACTGAAAGTCGACAGCAAGAGCCGCAATGACTTCGTCACCGACATCGACCGCAAGGCCGAAGCCGACATCATCGCCACCATCCGCAAGAGCCATCCGGACCACGCGTTTCTTGCCGAGGAAACCGGCCGCAGCGGCGAGAACGATTTCCTCTGGATCATCGATCCTCTCGACGGCACGACGAACTTTCTGCATGGCTTTCCGACTTTCGCCGTCTCAATTGCGCTCGAACACAAGGGCCGTCTGCAGCATGCCGTGGTGTACGATCCCATGCGCCAGGAATTCTTCACCGCATCACGCGGCGACGGCGCGCAGCTCGAAGGCAAGAAGATCCGGGTGAGCACGCAGCGCACGCTCGAGGGATCGTTGATCGGCACGGGATTTCCGTTTCGCTCCGGAGCGCATGTCGATGACTACCTCGCCATTCTGAAGGTGATCATGACCACCGCCGCCGGCGTGCGCAGGCCGGGCGCGGCGTCGCTCGACCTGGCCTACGTCGCCGCCGGGCGCATCGACGGATTTTGGGAATTCGGCCTATCGCCCTGGGACACGGCGGCCGGGACGCTGATCATTCAAGAGGCCGGCGGGCGGATCGGAACGCCCGCCGGCCTGGAATACGCCCTCGGCCCGAATGTCATCGCCGGCAACCCGAAGGTGTACGAGGAACTCATCGCGGTGATCGGTCCCCTGACGCCCGCGGCGCTGCGCAACTGATTCGCGGTCGCGCGGGTCGGCCGTCGGGCTCAGGGCCTCGCGGTCTGGCCCGCGGCGGCCGCCGGGGGTACGCCGGCGCGGCGCAGCCGGCTGTTTTTGTAGCCGTAAAAGAAATAGAACAGGATTCCGAACACGCTCCAGATGACGAGCCGCAGCCAGGTCGCGTTCGGCAGCGATGCCGCCATGACGGAACAGAACAGGACGCCCATCAGTGCGGTAAACCATACCCATTTGACCCGAAAGGGCCGCGGCAATTCCGGCCGCGTGTAGCGCAGCACCAGGACGCCGAGACAAACCACGATGAACGCGATCAGGGTGCCGATCGACACCAGCTCGCCCAGGATGCCGATGGGCAGCAGACCCGCGAGCGTCGCCGCACACAACCCGGTGATGACGGTGGCGATGTGCGGCGTTCTGAATTTTGGATGCACGGCGCCAAAGAATTTTGGCAGCAGGCCGTCGGTGGACATGGTGAGCCAGATGCGCGCCTGAGGAATGATCATGGTGATGATCACCGAAGTGAGCCCGAATAGCGCGCCCCAGATGACCCAGCTCGACAGCCATGCGAGCTGCGGGTGCGACTCGAGGGCCACCGCCACCGGCGCCGCATCATCGAGTTTCATGAACGGCACGAGCCCGGTCATCACCGAGGACATGAGGATATAGAGCACCGTGCAGATCGCGAGGCTCCCGAGCATGCCGATCGGCATGCCGCGCTGCGGATCCTTGGCTTCCTGGGCACACGTCGACACGCCGTCGAAGCCGATGTACGCGAAGAAGATGATGGCCGAAGCTTGCACGATCCCGCTCCAGCCATAGACACCGAGGTGCCGGTGTTCTTCGGGATGTAGGGCACCCAGTTGTGCGTATCGACGAAGCTCGCGCCGAATGCGATCACCGCCATGACGATCGAGACTTTGATCGCCACGATGATGGT
>Ga0181537_10002981_pt1 | contig 14708 bp, 13 predicted proteins | sample PEATcosm2014_Bin_39_FD_119765 | JGI IMG/M metagenome (GOLD analysis project Ga0181537, IMG submission 119765) | Peatland microbial communities from MTU Mesocosm Facility, Houghton, MI, USA - PEATcosm2014_Bin23_10_metaG | ecosystem: Environmental > Terrestrial > Soil > Wetlands > Peat | place... | reverse complement strand
CGTCGTCGCGCAGGCGGCGGCGGGCCGCATGCCGGCCGATCAAGAGACCATCCGCTACACGGGTTTTTATGGCGCCGACCGCAACGGCAAATCGTTCCTGTCGCGTGAAGTCTTGGGCGGCGGCTCCGGCGGCCGTTACTATGCCGACGGCAGCGACGCCATCCACATCGTGCCGGACTCGCGCAACCAGCCGGCCGAATTCACCGAGACGCGGTTTCCGTTGCTGGTCGAGCAGCTCGCTCTGCGCACCGATTCCGGCGGCGCCGGCAAGCGCCGTGGCGGGCTAGGCTACGACAAACATTACCGCGCGCTGGTCGATTGCCGCACTATCGTTACCGCCGACCGCGTGCGCCTCGGCTGCTACGGCCTCAACGGCGGCAAATCAGGTAAGCCATTCTGCGTCACCATCGACAGCGAAGGAACGCCGCGCGACCTTGGCGGCCTCGTCGATGGCGAGCCGGTCAAGGCCGGCGAAATCGTGCGCGTGGTCACCACCGGCGGCGGCGGCTGGGGCGATCCGCTCGAGCGCGAGCCTGAATGGGTCGTACGCGACGTGATCGACGGCAAGGTCTCGCCCGAGGCAGCGCGCGATGAGTATGGCGTCGTGCTGGCGGCGCAAGGGAGCGGCGAGCCGTTTGTGATCGACGCCAAGGCGACCGCGGCGTTGCGCGAAAAACTCAAGGCGGCCCAGCAAGGCGAGCGACCGATGATCGACCGCGGCTCAGGCTTTGAGAAAATGATCCGCGGCGAGGTCAGGCCCTGGGTGCGGTCGGGCTAAGAGACTTTTTTCTCACACGCACGAACTAGTCCGGCCGGCTCACGCCGCAATCGAAGGTGCGCACGCCTTCGAGGCGGTCGGGGAGCTGTAGCACGTCGGGATCGCTGAGGGTGATTTGGGCGTCGCGGTACCCCGCCTGCCAGTGCTCCTCCATGGTGCGGCGGGAAAACTCGAAGTCCTTGGAATAGCCCTCGTAGCTTTTGGAGCGGTAAATCAGGTGCGCGATATTACACACCTTGTCGTCGGCTACTTCCTCGAGGATTTTTGCTTCTTCGGCGTCGCGCAGTTGCGGCGGCAGCTTTGCCAGCAACGCCGACAGCGCGACGCGAACCTTCTGCGCGATTTTATAGTGATCCGTCGCGGCGCGAGTCCTGCTCGAATAGACGATTTCCTTATGCCGCACCTCGACGTCGATCAGATCTTTGGGTAGCGCACCGCGCGCCGGCCAGAGGTCAACCTGAAAGGCCAGCGTGTCGCGGCGCGGCCGGCTGTCGAGCACCCATTGCAGCGGGGTGTTGGAAACGAGCCCGCCATCCCAATAATATTGTCCATCGACTTCAGTTGCGGAAAAGCCCGGCGGCAGCGAGCCGCTGGCCATCACATGCTCGACACCGATGCGATGGGTGGTGGTATCGAAATAGGCGAAATTTCCCGATAGGATGTCGACCGCGCCGACGCTAAAGCGCATGCGGCCTTCGTTGAGGAGATCGAAATCGACCAATTCCGCCAGCGTCGTCCGGGCCGGAGTGTTGTCGTAGAAGCTCGCCCGGCTCACAGCGCCTGGAAACATAATCGTCGGCGGTGGGCGCGGCACGAAGAAGTTCGGCGCCCCGAACATGAGGACGTTCCAAGCGCGGGCCAAGTTGACGGTCTGGTGACTCAAATCGTCACGCAGGTCGATGGAGCGGAAATAGGGAATGCCGAGCGGCGACGCGCAGACGGTCTCCCAAAATTGACGCAGCCGCTCGACCCGCTTTTCCGGGGGATTGCCGGCAATGATCGCCGAATTAAAGGCGCCGATGGAGATGCCCGCGACCCAATCCGGATGCAAATTGGCCTCGGCCAGCGCCTGGTAGACGCCCCCCTGATAGGAGCCGAGCGCACCGCCGCCCTGTAGCACGAGCGCTATCTGTTCGAACGGCGTGCGGCGGCCGCCGTTGGATTTCGCCGCGCGATCGGTTTCGCTCGAATTATCGGTCATTATGAGGGGTAATCGCCGGCCCAATGGCCGCCAACGCGGCGGCGAAACCCGCTGCACGGCGACGGTTTATTTTCAGCTCTGGGACCGCTACTTTGCCGGATGTCGCGGTTCCCCGTCAAAGGGCGCGTTACTCACTGTCAGGCAACCGAGCGAGGACCAAGCGTAATGGCCATTGAAGTCGCCAAAGTCGAGTTAAAGAACGTACAGGATGCCTCCGGCATGGAGGCGGCGATCAAAAAGGGACAATTTTCCGCCGACGACGTGATCGCCGTGATCGGCAAGACCGAAGGCAACGGCGGCGTCAACGATTTCACCCGCATCCTCGCCGACCAGGCGTTCCGCGCCGTGCTCAAGAAGCTCGGCAAGCGCCCGGAAGCCGAGATCGCTAACATTCCGATGGTCTGGTCCGGAGGCTGCGACGGCGTCATCACCCCCCATGCCACCGTGTTCGCGCGCAATACCAAGACCGGCCCGGCGAATAAATCGCGGCTGGTTATCGGCACGGCCATGAGCGCCGAGATTTTCCCTGAGGACATCGGGCGGCCGGCCATGGTGGAAAAGGTCGCCGAGGCGGTGCGCGCGGCCATGCGCGACGCCGGCATCGACGACCCCAAGGACGTGCATTACGTGCAGACCAAGACGCCACTGCTCACGGTCGACTCGGTGATCGATGCGCATGGGCGCGGCAAGGAGGTTGCCTGCGAGGTACACGATTCCATGGGCGTATCGAACGGCACCACCGGGCTCGGCATCGCCGTGGGCCTGCACGAGATCAAAATGCCGAAGGCTGAGGAGATCTGCCACAACCTCGATCTCTATTCTTCGGTCGCCTCGTGCTCATCGGGCGTCGAGCTGACCCAGGCGCAGATCGTGCTTCTTGGCAACAAGGCTGGCGCCGGCGGCCGCTACCGCATCGGCCATTCGGTGATGAAGGACGCGCTCGACATCGACGGCATCTACGAGTCGATCCGCAGCGCCGGCCTCGAACTGCCCGACCGCCCGCGGGCCGAAGACCTCAACGGCAAAGTGGTCAATTGCTTCATGAAGTGCGAGGCCGACCGCACCGGCAAATTGCGCGGCCGCCGCCAGATCATGCTCGACGATTCCGACGTGCCGTGGCATCGCCACGCCAAGGCCGCCGTCGGCGGCATAGCCGCGCTGGCGATCGGCGACCCGGCGGTGTTCGTGTCGGTCGACGCCATGCATCAGGGCCCGCAAGGCGGCGGCCCGTGCATCGCTATCATCGACGCGGGAGAGTAATTCATGCCCCCGCCACCGTCCGCGCCGGACGTGAAGGAACGCGCCACATTCGACACGTCGCTGACGCGCAAATCGGCGCGCGAGCTGGCGCGGTTGATCCGCACGCGCGCGGTCAGTCCGGTCGAGGTGCTCGACGCTTATCTCGCCGTGATCGCGGCGCTCAATCCGAAACTCAACGCCATCGTCACGCTCGCCGCCGATCAGGCCCGCGAGGGCGCCAAGCGCGCCGAGGCTGCCGTCATTATGGGCGAGACGCTCGGCCTCCTCCACGGTCTGCCGATCGGGGTCAAGGATGTGACGCCGACCGCCGGCATCCGCACCACCTACGGCTCGCCGCTGTACAAGGATTATGTGCCGACCGAGGACGCCGAAGCGGTGCGGCGGTTGAAGGCCGCCGGCGCCATCGTGCTTGCCAAAACCAACACGCCGGAATTCGCCGCCGGCGCCAACACCACCAACGTGCTGTTCGGTTCGACCCGTAATCCCTGGAACCCGGCGCTCAGCCCGGCAGGATCGTCGGGCGGCTCGGCTTCCGCCGTTGCCGGAGGCTTACTGCCGATTGCGCACGGCACCGATTTCGGCTGCTCGATTCGCATACCGGCGGCGTTCTGCGGCATCGTCGGCATTCGCCCCACCCCCGGTTTGATACCGAGCCATCCGCTGCACCTGCCCTGGGATCCCGGGCAGGTGCCCGGCCCGCTGGCGCGCGATGCCGAAGACGCCGCGCTTTATCTCGACGCCAGCATCGGATTCTCCCGCATCTCGCCGATTTCGGTCGCGCCGCCATGGCAGAGCGCGCTCGCCGAGCTTGAGCGCAGCGAGGACATCAAGGAGCTGCGCATTGCTTACATCTCCGACATCGCCGGCATCGGCGTCGAGGCCGAGATCGACACCATCTGCGGCAAGGCAGCGGCAGCTTTGGGCAAGCTCGGCGCGCAGGTCGAACACATCGCGTTCGACGCCGGCGAAGGCCGTGCCGCCTACCAGACCTGGCGCGGCTTCTGGATGGTCGGCCAGCAATTCGAGCGCCTCGCGCAGATCAAGCAATTCGGCAAGAATCTGCGCGGCAATGTCGAGGCCGGGCTCAAGCTCAATGCGCTCGATTTCGCCAAGGCGGAGCTGACGCGGGAGAAGCTGTTTCAGCGCTTCCGGGAATTATTTGAGCGCTTCGACGTGCTGCTGACGCCGGCCGCGCCGGTCGGACCCTATCCGATCGAGATGAATTTCCCCGACCAGATCAACGGCAAGAAATTCGAGAATTACATCGACTGGATCGCAGTTGCCTATCTGATCACGCTGATGAGCCTGCCGGCCGCGACCGCGCCAGCCGGTCTGTCGCAAGGCGGATTGCCGGTCGGCATGCAAATTGTGGCGCCGCGCTTCGAAGAGCCGCTGATCTTGCGGGTGGCGCGCACAATCCACCGGCAAGGCGGCGTCGGCCGTCCGCCGATCGCGAATTGAGATGCCCCTCCCGCTTTGGGGAGGCTTAAAGGCATGCCGCTTGCATCGATTTTTTATGACGGTTCAAGATGGCGAATGACCCAAAACCCGCGCTCTGGATCAAGGATCCGCTGGCCATCTTCGCCGACGGTGCCGAGCGTGGCGTTGTCGTAGCGAACGGCCGCATCGCCGAGCTTGTCCCGGCCGGGCGTGGTCCCTCAACGCTAGATGTGCTGACCTTCGACGCCGGCGAGCACGTGGTGCTGCCCGGGCTGATTAACACCCACCATCACTTCTACCAGACGCTGACGCGAGCCGTTCCGGCCGCGCTCGACCGCGAATTGTTTCCCTGGTTGACGGCGCTTTATCCGATCTGGGCGCGGCTCACGCCCGAAGCGCTCGATCTTTCGATGACATTGGCGATGGCCGAGCTGATGCTGTCCGGCTGCACCACGACGACGGATCATCATTATGTCTTCCCGCGAGGAACCGAGGACGGCATCGATATCGAAGTCGCGGCAGCGCGGCGGCTGGGGCTGCGCGTCCTGTTGACGCGCGGCTCGATGAATCTGTCGCAGCGCGACGGCGGGCTGCCCCCGGACTCGGTGGTGCAGGACGAAGACACGATCCTCGCCGATTCTGAGCGCGTGGTGGCGCGCTATCACGATGCCGGGCCGGACGCGATGGTGCAGATTGCGCTCGCGCCCTGCTCGCCGTTTTCGGTGACGACCTCGCTGATGCGCGCAACCGCCGATCTGGCGAAACGGCTCGATGTGCGGCTGCACACCCATCTCGCCGAGACCGAGGACGAGAACCGCTTCTGTCAGGAACTCTATAAATGCCGGCCGCTCGACTATCTCGAGGATTGCGGCTGGCTCAACGCGCGGACTTGGCTGGCGCACGGCATTCATTTCAACGACGTAGAGATCAAGCGCCTCGCCCGCGCCGGCACGACGATCGCGCATTGCGCGTGCAGCAATCAGACGCTCGCCTCGGGTACCTGCCCGGTCTGCGCCATGGAAGCGGCCGGCATGAATATCGGGCTCGGCGTCGATGGTTCCGCCTCCAACGACGCTTCGAACCTGATGCAGGAGGTGCGCGCCGCTTTCCTGTTGCAACGGAGCCGCTACGGCGTCACCAAGGTGAGCCACAAGGACGCTTTGCGCTGGGCGACCAAGGGCTCCGCCGCTTGCGTCGGGCGCAGCGATATCGGCGAGATCAAAGCCGGCGCGCTGGCCGATTTCGCCTTGTTCAAGCTCGACGAATTGCGCTTTTCCGGCAGCGGCGATCCGCTGGCTGCGTTGGTGCTGTGCGGCGCGCATCGCGCCGACCGGGTGATGGTCGGCGGCCGCTGGATCGTGGAGAATGGGCAAATTCCGGGACTCGATCTCGTCGCGCTGATGCGGCGGCATTCGGCGGCGGCGCGCAAACTGCAGCCGCCCTATTGACGGCCGGCGCACCTAGCTCCGGCCGGCGTCGGCGAGTACCGTTGCCGCGCCGCTCGCGCTATCGGTCGCCCCGCCGACGAGCTGATAGACCTCGATACTCTCCTGCTTGCCTTTGACGTTGTGTGACCCGCGCTCGATAAACTGAAAGCCCGCGCGAGCCGCCCGGAAGATTTCGCTGCTGACCAGCACGATCGCTTCGGCGTTGGGATCGACGGTCTTGCCCAAACTCTCCAGCCGCTGCGTCGCATTTACCACGTCGCCGACGATCGTGTAGTTGATCCGGTTCGGAGCGCCGATGTCGCCGACAACGACCGGACCCATGTGAAGGCCGATGCGGATACGAACCGGCGCAAGCCCCTCGGCAAGGCGTCGTTTATTGTCCGCTGCAAGCGCGCTCTGGATGGCGACGGCGGCGCGGCAGGCGAAAATGGCCGGATTCTCGAGGCGGCCCGGCGCGCCCCAGAACGCCATCACCGCATCGCCGATAAATTTGTCGATCGTGCCGCTCTCCCGCTCGACGCAAGCGGCGATGAGCGACAGGTGCTGATTGATGAATGCGGCCACTTCCGGCGCGGTCATGGCCTCGCAGGTCGAAGTGAAGCTGACGATGTCGGTGAACATGACGGCAAGGACACGCTCCTCGGTGCCGGCACCGACCCGGCCTTCTTTAACCAAGCGCGAGACCAGCGTATGGGGAACGTAACGGCCGAATGCCCGCAGGCCCTCGAGCATGGCATTGAAAGAAGTCGCCAGGTTGTTGATCTCGCGGAAGTAGCTGCCAGGCAGCGGCGGCACCTGATCGAAATCGAGATTGCCGATCGCGGTCGCGCCCCGTGCGGCACGGCGGATCGGGCGCGAAATTGCCCCTGCCATGACCGTGGCGGCAATCAACGAAACGCCCAGCATCGCCAGAGCGAGCATTGCAGCCGAATAGAGCACCCTGACCGGAGCATCGACCGCCTGCTCGAGGAAGTAAGCACCGACGGTAATCGGCAATTCGCGGTAGTCGGCGATATCGCGGGCAAACACGAAGTAAGGTTTACCATCGACCGACGACCTGCGCGCGAAAACTCCGACCGGCGGCGTTAAACCGCCTTCGCGGATCGCGGGCAAGCTATCGAGATCGGCAATGACCCGATCGCCAAATGTTTGCAGTATGGGAAGCGATCCGGCCGCCGATCGGGTACGAGGGCCACTTCCGGCCAAGAGCGGATGAGCGAGCATCTGGTTGTGTGCGTACAGCATGAACGATATCGAAGTCGGCGGATCGCTCATATCCATCGCAAGCTTGGAGAGCGCCCGCGTTGAAATGCCAAGAGCGACGAACCCCAGATAGGAATCACCATTGCGAATTGGAACGCGATAATTCAGGTAGTTGTCCTCGCTTTGCTCGAGATAGACCGGAGGCCCCCAATACGGTTCCTTGCGAACGCGCATGTTGTCGCCAAGCGTCTCGAGTTGGCCATCCGTGGCTATGTTGAAACGGTCGACTCGAATCCGGCCGCCCGACGCGACGCGAGCGGCGCGTAAGGCACTGCCATTTGCATCGCCCAGGATCAGCCCGTCTATCTGCGGGGCAGCCGCAAAAGTGCCGTCGATAAAATCCACCAGTGCGGCATCAGACAGCTTGTAGCGGCCGCTTCTGATCGCGCCGGCAATGTAATCTCCCTGCTGGATCGCTTCGTCGAGATGATTGCGCAGCGCCATCTCTTCACCAGCCAGCAATCGCATGACAAGCCGGGAGGCAAATTCCTGCACAACACGACGATCCGCGATCCAATTGACCACCAGAACGGACCCGACCGAACACAGCACGAGAAGGCCGATGCTCAGCGTCAGTGTCGGCATCAGCGCGAAGCTACGATTGCGTCTGCTTGGATTGTCGGTTGTCATAGCCCGAGTTGCCGCGCGGTCCTCCGTGCATTCGCCGCCGAGTATACATGAACGCTGCCGTCGCGAGCGGGCCGGCTGCGACGGCGGCACTGGAATCCCGTTGCCCGGCTTCTCCTTCGCAGTGTCGAGGCAGCGCACATCGGCAACGATAGGCAGACGAAAAAAGTTGGCGTAACATTTGCTCGTTGATATTAGCCCGCTGCCTAGACGCCATCGAGGTGGCGCGGCGGAAGGAGGAGACGTTCATGCGCCGTTACGTAGCGCTCGCAGTTGCGATCCAAATTGTCTGTCCGGCAACGGTGGCACGCGCGCAGGATGAGGAAATCCCTTGCGATGCGTTCGTGAGAAACGCCGACGGCTCGTGGAAAGCTACGGGAGCAACCTATCTCAACGGTCCCAATTTCAGCGTTCGCGCCGGCGGCGTGTTCCGGCGGGGTGATACCTATAAGGGTTACGATTTGGCGGCGAAGCTCGACGAAGTATGCGGCAACGCGCCGCCACCTCCGCCGCCAGCCGGGGTCGCCCCGGCAGCGGCACCGCGGCCAGGCGCACCTCCGGCGCAGCCGCCGCGTGTCGCATTGGCGCAATTCGCCGATGCCAACGGCAATCTTGACCTCGCTCGCGTGAGCTGCGCCCACATTGCGAACGCGTCCCCCGGCGACGTCGAGTTGTTGCTCGCCTGGTATGCCGGCACGGACAGCGGACCGGCAAAACGGCGCATGATCAACATGCCACGGCTGCGCTACGCCGCGCGCAACACCGCCGGTTACTGCAAGGCCAACCGCGACGTGGCGCTGGTCAAGGTGATGCAGCTCTACCTCAAGTGAAGCCACCAAAAGGCGACGAACGAATGCAAACCTATAGTGTCGACATCGCCGGCAAGAAGGTCACGTTGCCGATCGTGCCGATCAACGACCGGCTCGCCATTTCGCTCTTGATGGTGATCGACATGGGAGTGGGGTTCGGCGAGCGTATCGGTAAAGCGCTTGCCGCCAAGCTCGGCCCGCTCAAGCCCGACATCGTCGTCGGCGCGGCGACGCTCGGCATCCCGGTGGTGATCGAAGTCTCGCGCGCGCTCGGCCTCGACCAGTATGTCATCGCGCAAAAGTCACCGAAGATTCATCTGGCCGACGCGCTGGTGCAAGACGTGCAATCGGTGACAACGGCGGCCAAGCAGCGCCTGATGCTCGATCGCCGTGCCGTGCCGCTGCTCGCCGGGCGCCGCGTCGTGGTCGTCGACGACGTGGTGGCGACCGGCTCGAGCCTTGCCGCGACATTAGCGCTCGCGCGTGCGGCCGGCGCCGATATCGTCGGCGCCGGCGTGATCCTCACCGAAGGCCACGACTGGAAAAAGACACTCGGCGCCGACGCGCACCTCGTCCGCGGCCTCGGCCACATCCCGCAATTTGCGCTCGCCGGCGGCGAGGCGACGGCGATGCCGGAGACGCTGTAGCGCGTTCGAAGGCGCTGATGTTTTACGCTTCGTTCAGCCAAAGCTTTAACGTTTTTTGTAAGCGTGATGCGGATACTGCGCGCTTGCCGCGTCGCTTGGGCGCGTTTCGTCAACGCTTGGATTCCCCGCAATGCCCGATTTCACGTCGCGCTTCGTGCGCAGCTGGCGATTGATCCAGGCGAGCCTGGAAGTGCTGCGTTCCGACAACGCGCTTTTGATCCTCCCGGCGCTATCGGGACTGGCGACGACCGCCCTTGCGGGCGGATTCGTGGCGCTGGCCGTGTCGGACGGCACCTTCGTGGCGATGCATCAAAGCCGTTCGCTGAACAGCTTCGGCCAGTTCTATGTTTGGCTCTTTTGCTGGTATGCCGTGCAATATTTCTTCGTCATCTTCTTCAACACCGCCCTGGTCGGCGCCGCAATCGGCCTGCTCGACGGTGAAAGGCCGACGGTCGGCACGGCACTCAAGCTGGCATTGAGCCGCATTTGGGCCATCCTTGGCTATGCCATCATCTCGGCGACCGTCGGCGTTCTGCTGCGCGCCGTCGCCCAACGCCTCGGCATATTTGGGCGGATCATCGAAGGCACAGTCGGGCTTGCGTGGACGGCGGCGACCTTCCTCGTTGTTCCGGTCCTTGCTGCCGAAGGCGTCGGACCGTTGCAGGCGATCGAGCGCAGCACCGGGTTGTTGCGCAAGACCTGGGGCGAGAACCTGATCGGCAATGCCGGCATCTCGCTGGTGATGTCGATGATGTCCGGCGGCATCGGGGTGCTCGGTTTCGGCGGCGGCGTGCTGCTGTTCCAGCACGGCTGGCAGGTGCTTGGCGCTGCGCTTCTTTCCGCCTCGGTTACGGCGGTGGTGCTGGTGGTCCTCGTCGGCGCCGCGCTATCGGAGATCTATGCGGCGGCCGTATATTACTACGCGGCGCTTGGCACGCCTCCGGTCGACTTCGACAGTGATTTGATCCGCGGCGCCTTCACGCGCAAGGACGCCTGAGCGGAGCCCTTGCGGCCGGCGGGCAAAGGCGACGTTGACCAACCGCCGCTCGGCACGGATGATATGACCCAGCCGGGATCAGCCTTACTGGAGTCAGTCATGACCGATCTGCGCGACTTCATCGCCGGGATGCCGAAATGCGAGCTGCACCTGCATCTGGAGGGCACGCTCGAGCCGGAAATGAAATTCGAGCTGGCGAAGCGGAACGGCATGACTTTGCCCTACAAAGACGTCGCCGAGATGCGGGCGGCTTACGACTTCAACGATCTGCCCTCGTTCCTGAAGATCTACTACGAGGGCATGAGGGTGCTCGTCCACGAGCCCGATTTCTACGATTTGACCTTCGCCTATCTCGCCAAGGCCCATGCGCAAAACGTGCGCTACGCCGAAATGTTCTTCGATCCGCAGCCGCACACCGGACGCGGCGTGGCGTTCGACGTCGTGATCCGCGGCATCCGCCGCGCACAGATGGACGCCGAGCGCATCCTCGGCATCAAGAGCCAGCTCATTATGTGCTTTCTGCGCGACTGGAGCGCCGAATTTGCCATGACGACCTTGGTTCAATCGCTGCCCTACCGCGAATGGATCGTTGGCGTCGGGCTCGATTCCGACGAAAAGAACAATCCGCCGGTAAAATTCAAGGACGTATTCGCGCGCGCCCGCCGCGAAGGCTATTTCCTCACCATGCATTGCGACGTCGACCAGCAGAGCTCGACCGAGCACATCCGGCAATGCCTGGAAGAGATCGGCGTCAACCGCATCGATCACGGCGTCAACGTGCTGGATTCGAACGCGCTGATTGACGAAGTGGCGCGCCGGCAGCTGGCGCTCACCATCTGCCCGGTCTCCAACGCTTTCGTCACCAACGGCAGCAAGGCCAAAGAGATCAAGCGCATGCTCGACCGCGGCATCCGCGCCACGGTGAATTCGGACGACCCCGCCTATTTTCGCGGCTACATCACCGAAAATTTCATCTGCACCCAGGAGGAAGCCGATCTTGGCTTAAAGGACGTGGTGCAGCTCTCGCGCAATGCTTTCGAGAGCACCTGGCTGCCGCGTGCCGCCAAGGAGCGTTACCTCGCCGAGCTTGATGCCTACGCGGCGCGCTGACGCTTCGGGGCATCCTCATCGGCCCGTGCAAGCACCGTCACCGTCAATGAACGTCGGCGCGCGAAGCCTAGTCGTCCGTAGAGTGAGGCGGCGCGCACATTGTCGCTGAAGATGTGGAGAAATGGTGTCTCGCCGCGGTCGAGAATGTTCCGCACCAATGTCCTGACAAGCAACGACGAATGGCCTTGCCCGCGGTGATCCGGATGCGTGCACACCGCGGAGATCTCCGTAAAGCCATCGAACTTCATCCGTTCCCCGGCCATCGCCACCAGGTGACCGCCGCTGCGGACGCCGACATAGGATCCGAGCGTGATCGTGCGCGCCGCGAACGGCCCCGGCTTGGTCAACTCCACAAGCTCCATCATCTCCGGGACGTCGGCCGGGGTAAGATTCACGAAATCGCCGATGATGGGCGGCGCGCTCCGCCCCTCATGCACCATTTGCTCGACCGTCTTAACAGCGACGGCAACCAAGTCTCCAGTTGCGGCGACCGGTTCTGGGCCGAACAGCCCGACGGCCTCGCCCGGTTTCATCAGCGCAGTTAGCGCTTGCAGGCATGCTTGCGAAGCTTCCGGGATCGCGGCCATCGGCGCGACGTCGGGCGGATAGCGCCGGGCCCGATCATTGCCGAGCGCAAAACCAGCGTGCGTCGTCGTGAGCGCCGACAACGGCGGGCGTTCGAGCAGCTTCGGATCAGCGCCCATGCGCTCCTGCCTGCACTTCAACCTCCCCAATCGGCTGCGCGCTTCCGAGTCCAAGTCCTAAACAAAGCGATAGCCGGGACAAGCCCGGCCACCGCGCATTTTCAGATGACGGGCAACCGACCAGGTTCTTGCTCGTCGCAAACCAGGTTAGTGGCTCGCGCTCGCCTCTGCGTTGCCTTCTTGAACTTTGGACCGCGTTTCTTCCGGAAGCGATCCGGCGGCATCCTTGAGCGGTAGTTGCGCGTGGTTCGGACCGTTTGCTTCCCGAAGCGCCTCTACCATGCCTTGCGGATAAACCAGACCGAGCGCTGCCGCAGCCGGCAGCTTGAGATCCAGGAACGACGCAACGTCACGCCCAAAGATCACGCAGTTTGCAAACAAGGCGTTCCACGGTCCCTTGTTGGCCTTGCGATCCCTTATGTAGGTCTGCAACCGTTTGTATTGATCGGCGTCAAGCCATACCCGAAAGCGGGCTAGGACGTACTGTTCCTCGAGATCGCCGTCGCTCGCGCCGATTTCGGACGGCACCGGCAGCACATGACCGATGGTCCAATAATAGATGCTGCAGTTCTCGCAGTCCCGCGCATCGCCGGCGGGAAAGATGCCGGCGATCTCGCTCCGTATGATTTCATGGCGCGCGTTCACTTCGCCGAACATCACATACAAATGGCCGTAACTGGCGGCGTTGCGCGCGCGAAACTCGGCGAAATAGCGCCACTGCGGCGCGCCGTGGCCGATATACGGCTCTTCGGCCGTCGACCACGCTCTGTGGCGGCCTCGCTCACGTCCGGATGCGGACTGTGCAGGCGAGGGGCGATGCGAAGCGGCGGCCGCATCGCCGGCGGGCGTCTGGGCCAAAGCCGGCTCCATATACGAGCCGAGAGTAAGGGCGACAGCGACCGTAAACCCAAGACTGCCAGCAACTAAGCCGAACCTCATGCAGGTCTCCCGACCAAAGAACCGATCGCCGCAAAGCAACTTACTTCCGGTTTCGACCAGGACGCGTCAACGGTATTCTTCGCAGCTACCGACAAGCGGATAGAGCTTCGGATATTTTTTTGCCAGCCGCGCCTCGGTGAACTTCAGGGCCTTGTTGCATTCTTTCAAGGTATCATAGTGAGGCGAGATTTTCCGCTCGCCGTTCGGACCATTGGCGGCAAATTGCCAAAAAGCGGCTGCTGGCGGGGCGGAAACGCCAATCGCGGCAAAAGCAAGCAATAGGGAAAGGACGACTTGGCGATTCATTTCGTCCCCTTTTCCGACCTCCCGCGATACATTACGACCGCTTTTTGCCTGATAAAAATGCAAAAATATGGCCAGTCCGAATGCTCGTGGGGCAACCTTAGTAAAAAGGCGCAGCGTGGCTTTTTTGCACTAGTCCAATTGGCGTTTTCGGCCGAAAATTGATGGAGCGATTTTCATTGAGGAGGGAATTTTCATGAAACGCACCTTGGCTATTGGCGGGTCGGCAGTCTTGGCCCTCATGCTCATGAGTACGTATCAAGTGGTGAAAGCGCCGACTGGCTTGGTTGTGGCGAAGTCCGGACAAGCCTTCGCGGCCGATTTGCCGCCGCCGCGGCCCATGCCGCCCCCGCCGCCTGTCGGCAAGGGCAAGGCACCGATCGGCAAAGGCAAGGCGCCGATCGTCACCAGAGGCTAAGGATCACGGCGGAGGCCACGGGGTTTCCGCCCAACCCGAGCCGCATAGTAGGTTCACCGACGGCTTAACGTCCGTTTTTGGCGCGACGTTTTAATTTCCGACGGCCGCCAACTGCTTCGCAGGTTGCTAATAAAAAATGGCCGGGCGTTAAGCCCGGCCATCGTATTTTCAGGTCGCAGATGACGGGCTATTTTCCCGGAATCTTGTCGTCGATGCCCTTGACGTAGAAGTTCATGCTCAGGATCTGGCCGGGATCGAGATGATCGCCGCCCTTGCACTCGACCGTCTTGCCGTCCTGATCGGTGATCGGACACTTGAAGGGATGCAGCGTGCCGGACTTGATGGCGGCTTGCGTCGCTTCGGCCATCTTCTTCACGTCGTCGGGCATGTTGGTGTAGGGCGCCATCACCACCATTCCCGAGTCGAGGCCACCCCAGGTATCTTCCGACTTCCACTTGCCGTCGAGCACATCCTGGGCGCGCTTGGTGTAATAGCCGCCCCAATAATCCGTGTCCGCGGTGAGCTCGGCTTTCGGCCCAAACTTGATCATGTCGGACGATTCGCCGAAGGAGTGCACGCCGCGCTGCTCAGCGACTTGCGTGGCCGCCGGGGAATCGGTGTGCTGGGTGAGGATGTCGGCGCCCTGATCGATCAGGGTCTTGGCGGCGTCGGCTTCCTTGCCCGGATCGAACCAGGAATTGACCCAGATGATCTTGAACTTCATGTCAGGTCGGACCGATTGCGCCCCCAGCATTGTGGCGTTG
>Ga0181537_10002980_pt1 | contig 14710 bp, 12 predicted proteins | sample PEATcosm2014_Bin_39_FD_119765 | JGI IMG/M metagenome (GOLD analysis project Ga0181537, IMG submission 119765) | Peatland microbial communities from MTU Mesocosm Facility, Houghton, MI, USA - PEATcosm2014_Bin23_10_metaG | ecosystem: Environmental > Terrestrial > Soil > Wetlands > Peat | place... | reverse complement strand
GTGCTCGACGTGGTGCAGGAGATCGAGGCCTAGCCGAGCAAGGCCGTCGCCCGAAAAAAGCACTTGGCCCCGGCTTTTGCCGGGGTGGTGTGAGTGGGATGCGCTTGCCCGCCGCCGCCGTGATCGGCCATGCTTCTCCCTGCAATTCGGGGAGACAGCCGCGCCATGAGCCTCAACGGCGTCGTCAATATCGAAGATCTGCACCAGGCTGCGAAGCGCCGGCTGCCAAAGATCGCCTTTGACTTTATCGAGGGCGGGGTCGAGGACGAGCGCGCGCTGGAACGCAATCGCGCCGCGTTCAATAAGCACCAGTTGCTGCCGCGCTATCTGGTCGATGTGTCAAAGCGCGACCAGTCGCAGACGATTTTTGGCCGGAAATTCAATAGCCCGTTTGGCATCTCGCCGACCGGTACGGCTGGCCTCTTCCGCCGCGGTGCCGATCTGATGCTGGCCGAGTCGGCGCGCGAGGCCAATATCCCCTACATCATGTCAGGCGGCAGCAACCACTCGATGGAGGCGGCGGCAAAGGTCGCGCCGCACCACACCTGGTATCAGCTCTACGCCGCGCGCGACTCGAAGATCTCCGAGGACCTCGTGCGCCGCGCCGCCGATTGTGGGCTCGAAGCGCTGGTCCTGACCGTCGATGTTCCGGTGCGGCCGCGCCGCGAGCGCAACATCCGCAATGGCTTTTCCAATATTCGCGGCACCTGGCTCAAGGCCGCGCTAAAGCTCAAACCGTCGATCCTCGCCGAGGCGGTCACCCATCCCGGCTGGGTCTTCGAATATGTCCGCCACGGCGGCACGCCCAGCATGGACAATTGGACCCGTTACGCACCGCCGGGCTCTGGGGTCGATGAGGTCATCGACATGTGGAACGCCAATACTCCGGCGCACGCGCAGACCTGGAAGGAGCTCGAGACTTATCGCCGGCTGTTTCCCCGCAACATCATCGTCAAGGGGTTGATGAACCCGGCCGACGCGATCCGCGCCGCCGATATCGGCTGCGAGGGCGTGCTCGTCTCAAACCATGGCGGCCGGCAACTCGACCAGGCGCCGGGCTCGCTCGACGTATTACCGGCGATGAAGCAGGCGGTCGGCGACCGGATGACGATCATGCTTGACAGCGGTGTGCGGCGTGGCGCCGACATCCTGATCGCGCTGTGCCTCGGCGCGCAGTTCGTCACGTTCGGGCGGCCGACGCTGTACGGCGCTGTCGCCGGCGGGATCGATGGCGTCAAGATGGCGATCGACATCTTCCGCAGCGAGATCGACCTCGTGATGGGCCAGATCGGTTGCCCCAGCCTCGACCAGCTCGGCCCCGATTTTCTGTGGCAAGACGAGCGCGGCCGGAATCGCTAACTAAAGAATTTATACCGGCCTGTCCTTTGCGGTTGCACCGCCGGGTGCATCGTCCATCGCGCAGATGTCCAAACGAAACCTTTGGTTTCTTGTCCCCCTCGGTATAATCTTCTGTCATTGTTTTGCAACGAGGGGGCAATGAAACAGATTCTAGTCTTAGGGGCAGTCTTGGCGCTGTGCGGTTGTGCGGTGCAGGGACGCGACGAAATGCTGGCGTCCAAATCGGCGCTCAAGGCGTGTCTGGCCCAGCACGCGCAGGACGCGAAAGCGTGCGACAGCGTCTTGGTGGCGTTTCAAGCCGATCTTGCGGTTTACCAGCCGACGGCGAGTACTGTTGCGATACCAGCGCAGGCCCAGACGCCGGCACCGCAAGCGGTGCAGCAACAGAATAATTTCGCGTCGTTTGGCGCACGATAAAGTGGGGCCGGCGTCGCGCGATCGGCGCGAAACGGGCCCGATTTTTACCGCCGCTCTTGCCGCCGCAGGAAGTCGATAAAGATCGCCGCGAGGAGACCTTCCTTCTTCTCCCAATCCTCGAACGCGACATCGACATCCATGCGGTCTTCGGCGAAGACCTCGTGATACTCGCTGTTCGGCATCAGCCGGTGCGCGACCTGGCCAGGGTTGCGCGGGTGGACGCGGTCATTGCCGGGGATGACGCAAGCGGGCATTGTCATCGAGCGCAATTCGGCCGGCGTGAGACCGATCACCGCATGGTCGGCGCCGGCATCGAAGCTTTCCCGCCAGCGCGTCATTCGGGCGATGAAATCGGCGGGGTCCATCGCCATCAATTTGTCGCGGGTGGCCGGGTGCGCCGTGATGACGTCGCGCCAGTGCTCCATCGCGCAGACCGCCGCCATGCCGCCGCTCATGGCCGCCTCGATATGCGAGGTGTAGTACTGGTTCGATAAATGCTTTGCCGCGTTTTGGCCGCCGGTGACGCGCCATAGCAGCAGGCCCCGAACATCCTCGGGGTGGCGCAGCGCCAGGATCATGGCCAACCGGCACCCTGACGAGCTGCCGCCGATATAGGCCGGCAGCGCATCGAGCTTGCCTAGCAATTCATGCAGATCGTCGGCCCAGACGTCGTTTTCGCTGTCGCCCTCGATCGCGACGCCTGATGCGCCGGTGTTGCGTCGGTCGTAGACGATGACGCGATAGCCGGCTTCAGCGATCTTCTCACCCAGCGGCTTGACCGAGACAAGGCCGCGCCGTCCGCCGGGCTGCAGCGCGATAAACGGACCCCGATCGCCGAGAATTTCGTATCGGATATCGACGCCGCGGATTTGGGTGACGGGCATGATTTGCTCCCCTATCGGCTTGCTTGCGACGATGTTAGCGGACTAGCCGGCGCCAAGGAGACGAAAGTGGCGGCCTACGCTCGAAGCTGCTTCTGCGTTGCCGCACTGATGCTGTTCTGGCCGAGCATCGCCACCGCCGCCGGGCGGCCGAGCTTCGACTGCGCGACCGCAAACCAGCCGATGGACCAGCTGATTTGCGGCGATGATGGCCTCGCGGCGCGTGATGCCGCGATGGCGGCGGCTTTCACCGCGACCCGTTCCCGTGCGGCTGGTCCGGGTGAACGCACGGCATTGCTCGCCGATCAGCGAGATTGGCTCGCCGGTCGGGTGAAGACGTGTCCCACCGCATCCATTGCTGACCTCAAAGGAGGGTATCGGGACGCCGCGATCGATTGCCTGGCGGGACTTTACGAGCAGCGCATCGCGGCGCTCGAATACGACCTCAACCAGACTGAGTGGCCGCACTTGCCGTTCCGCCCCGCTATCGTCGAAGGCGCGGGGCAGAAGCTGTGCGAGGATATGCGCCGCGAGCTCGACATCAGTTTTCTCGGGCCCGGGCTGTTTGTGAATCCGCTCGGCGAGCGCGAGATCGGCTTCGCTCCGGCGACCGACGCCGAAATCGACTTTGGCCTGCTGCGCGCCGAGTTCGACCCCTACAATCGCGGCCGACCCGTGCCCGTGCTGCAAGGGATTTTCGACAATGGCGGCCTCCACCTCGCGACCGTGCGCTACTGGCAGCTGCCGTCGGCCGCCGCTCTCGCCGCGCTATTCCGGCAGCCCTATTGGAGTGTAGACCTCGACGACATTGGCAAGCCCGTCATCGATACCCAGGCCTTCCCGAGGGATGAGACAAACAAGCCGCGACCGTACTTCGTGGATGACGAAATCCTCTCGGTCGACGAGACGCCGCGTTATTTTCGCTATGGCGGCCGGGTTTATCTGCTCGCGCCCTTGAAGCCGGCACCGAAAACAGCGCCGGATACCGCGATCTACGAACTTTCCGGGCCGTCCCGGATCAAGCCGCGCTGCCTGTTTCGTGCGCATTTTCCAATGGCGAACAGCGTCTACGACCTCGAACTGCGCGATATTGACCAGGGTGCTGGCGGCGATTTAGGACCCTTGCTCCCGGCCGGAAAGCTTTGCGTTCCGTTTGGCGACGGTCCGCGCACGTTGTGGGACCATCAAACCTTCCGCCCGTGGGTACTGGAGCACCGAAGCTGGTCGGTAGGCGGAATTGATCCGCCGGGTCTCGCGCGGTACCTGCGCAATCGCGGCTTGACTGGTCTCGAACAAAACCGCGCGTACCGCAAGTATGTGACCAACCGGGAAGGCGCAATTACCGCGGACGCTCGCTATTTTGTCGAGCAGTTCGCCCGCCCGGTCGAGGCGGCGCGGCAGCTTGCGGCCCTTGCCCTCGATTGGGGCACCATCGACGGCTCGCTGATCCTATCGGGCGATACCACGACGGCAGCGCTGTTGGCCGACGATTTCGAGATGCAACACGCGTTGCAGGCGGCGGTGTTTGCCGGTGACGACGCAAAGGTCACGGCGCTGCTGGGCGCCGAGCCGAAGGCAGAGGCGGCGCGTGTCAAAAGCCCCCTCGATGAGCCGTTGCTCAGCGACGCGCTCGAACATCCCGATCTGGTTCGCAGCCTTCTCGCCCAGGGGCTCGACCCCAATGAGACCGGTGCCTCCGGCCGCACGGCGCTGATGATCGCCGCCCGTCTCGACCTCATCGACGCCGCGCGCATCCTGTTGGCGGCCGGCGCCGAGGTCAACGCGGGCGCCGATGCCGCGGTCGAGAATATCTACCCAATGAGCGACGACGCGACATGCCAGATGATGGGTGAGGAACCGGTAGCTAGCGACACGCCCGGCCGAACCGCGCTTTCCTATGCTGCCGAACTGGCCTCGCCGGAGATGGTTCGGCTGCTGCTCGATCACGGGGCCGATCCGCAGCAGGGCGACAAGGGCGACGACAAGCCAATCGACTACGTGCCGGCCAAGGGCGGCGATCGGGCAGCCGCCATCCGCGAACTACTGAAATAGCGCCTGCGATCGGGAGGCAGGCGCTACTCGGCTGCGGCGCGCACCCTCGCCAAAGCAGGTCTCGGCTGGGCACCGGCGGTAAGTTCGTTGTCGATCTCCTCGATCGAGCGGCCTTTCGTCTCGATGCCAAAGAGAAAGGCGATCCCCGCGAGTGCCGACCAGAACGCCAGGAACAGCAGCGCCGGCACGATAAAGTCAAGCGAAGCCTTGGGGCTGACAAAGTTCGACTGGCCGCAGATCAGCGCGAGACCCAACGGGCCGATGACCTTGCCGAGATTGCCGAGCCCGTAGCCGAACCCCATGCCGCTGGTGCGCAGCCCGGCCGGCCAGATCTCGGCTGAATAGGGGCCGATGACCGCATAAGCGCCGTCGCCGAAAAAGCGCTGCGCCATCAGGAACAGCCAGAACACCGAGACGCTGCCGATAAAGACATTGTAGTAGAACCCGGCCAGCGCCATGAACAGCGCGCCGCACATGCCGACAATAAATCCGGCCGGCCGGCGGCCGATCGCATCATTGGCATAGGAGCAGGCGAGCCGCCCGGCAAACCCCGTGAGACCGACCCAGATCATCATTTTCGCGGCCTCGGCCGGGGTTATCTTGAGGATCAGCACCAACAGCGTCGTCGCCCACATCAGGATGCCGATGCCGCTGGTTTGACTGAGGCTCGTCAGGGTCGAGACGATCAGGCTGCGCGGATATTTGAAGATTTCGACCCACGGTGTATGCGGCACTTCTTCGATCGTCGTCGGCAGCGCCACCTCGTTCGGATCGATCATCAGCGCCCAGGCAACCGATTTGCGCGCCTCGTCGACACGCCCCTTGCGGATCAGCCAGCGTGGCGATTCCGGGACCCAGGCGCGGATCAGCAGTGTCAACAAGGCGGGCAGCAGCCCAACCGCGAACAGCCCGCGCCAGCCAAATACCGGTGCCAGAAAGGCGCCGAGGATCGCGCCGCAAATATTGCCGAGCGGCAGGCAGGACGTCACCAACCCGCCAACCCAGCCGCGCTTGTAGGTTGGCACGAATTCCTGCACCAGCGGCAGATCGACGGCGAAGAGCCCCGACACACCAAACCCGACCAGGAAACGGCAGACCGTGATATAAATCCATCCGCCGGTATCGGGCGTCAGCGCCATCAGCCCGGTCGGGATCGAGAAATTGAGCGCCGTCAGGATAAAGACCTTGCGGCGTCCGATCTTGTCCGCCATCCAGCCCCAAAAGAACGCGCCGGGAACCGCGCCCAAGCCAGCCGACAGCAGCACCATTGCCGACTGACCAAAGGTAAGCTGCCAAGGCCCGACGATAAACGCCAGCACATAGCCGATCAGGTAGAAGTCGAAGAAGTCGAGCATGTCGCCAAGAATGGCGGCGACGATGATCTTCCATTGATTGAGCGTCAGGCGCGTTTGGCGCTCGATCATGTCTAACATGCGAACCCTCCCGGTACGATTTTGGGCTGCGTTATCGCAGACCCGATTTAGCGGCGTGTCCGGCCCTGTTCGCGTGTTGCACTTTGCGGGGACGATAGCGCAAATCGATGAATTGGCCAATCGCCGCGCTGTGCCACCCCGGCGGCTGCAGCGACGACTGAACAACCCAGTTCTCGCCGCGCGCGGAAGCGGTATAAGCTCCCGCCGGAGGGGCTGGCACCGCGGTCAAGGCCGGTTTGGGGCAAGCTCGGCACGACAGGCGAGGGAGCACACGATGAAGCTTTTGTATTTTGACGATTTCAAACTCGGCGTGCTCAAAGGCGACGCCGTCGTCGATGTCAGTGCCGAGGTCAAGGACATCCCGCATATCTGTCCGGGCACGCTGATGAACGGGCTGATCGAGCATTGGGGCAGTTACAAGCCGCGGCTCGAAGCAGCGGTTGCCCGTGGTGCCGGCGTGCCGGTGTCGAGCGTCCGCATTCGCCCGCCAGTGCCGGGCCCGCGCACAATCGACTGCATGGCGGTCAACTACATGGAAGACGGCACCCGCAGCGCGCCGGCGCCGATCAACGCCTTTCACAAATCCCCCAGCGCGATCATCGGCCATGGCGACACGATGGTGCTGCCCGACGTGCCGGCCTCGATCTTCGAGGGCGAGGCCGAAATGGCCGCCGTCATCGGCAAGAAGTGCAGCAATGTCGGCGAAGCCGAGGCGATGAGCTACATCTTTGGCTATATGAACTTTATCGACGGGTCCGCGCGGGGTCTGCCGCCGCCGGGCAATGTGTTCTTCCAGATGAAGTCGCGCGACACGTTCGCGCCGATCGGCCCTTATCTCGTCACCGCCGACGAGATCACCGATCCGCTAAAGCTGCAGATCAAGCTGTGGAACAACGGCATCCTGATGCAGAACTTCAACACCGACGATATGGGCCACAAGATCGCCAAGTGCATCGCCTGGCTGTCGACGATCCATACGCTGCTGCCGGGCGACATCGTCGCCACCGGCACCAATCACCGCGGCCTCAACCCGTTTATGGACGGCGATACGGTCGAGCTCGAAACCGAAGGGCTCGGCCGGTTGAAGTTCGGGATCAAGGACGATCTGAAGCGCACCTGGGCGCGTAAGACCCGGCTGCAGATGCACGAAGAGGCCAAGGAAAAGACCGCGGGCAACTATCCGGACATCACCCCGCAGCTGACCGGTAAATACGCAAAGTAATCGCTGGGCTTCCCACCCCAACCTTCCCCCGCTTGCAGGGGGAGGGAGAGCGTTTGAAGCGCCGGTGGCCGCCAACGCCCTCCCCTGCAAGCGGGGGAGGGCTGGGGGTGCCCCTCCAAAAAAATGAAGTTTCCTCGGGCTTTCGGGAAGCCTTGGGCCGCGCGGCCATGCTAACGGCCGTTGCCTAAGCCAGCCTTTGTGATAAACCTAGACTGTTATCAAAAGCGGCAGCCATTTGCCGTGATCGAACAGGAGGAGCAGCACCTATGGACGATTCCGTCGAAAGATCGTGCATGCGCAAGGTCTACTTGCGCTTATTGCCATTCGCGGTCCTCACCTACTTTCTCGCCTATATCGATCGGATCAACGTCAGCTTCGCGGCGCTGACGATGCGCGGCGACCTCAAGATCACCGCCGCTGAATACGGCTTTGCGCTCGGCACGTTCTACTGGGGCTATTTCATTTTTGAGGTGCCGAGCAACATCGTGCTCGAAAAGGTCGGGGCGCGGTTGTGGATCGCCCGCATCATGATTACCTGGGGCATCCTCGCCGGGTTGACCGCCACCGTCACCGGCGCCACCAGTTTTGGCGTCGTGCGCTTCTTCCTGGGGGTCGCCGAAGCCGGCTTCTTTCCCGGCATCATCCTTTATTTCACCTACTGGTTCCCGACTTATCACCACGCGCGCATCTGCTCGGGGTTTCTCGTCGGCCTGCCGGTCGCGGTGGCTCTCGGCGCGCCGATCTCGACCGCGCTTCTCGGCCTTAACGGTCTGTTCGGGCTGAGCGGCTGGCAGATCATGTATATCGCGGAGGGTATCCCGACGGTGCTGATCGGTCTCGTCACCTTCCTGGTGCTGACCGACAAGCCGGCGCAGGCGAAATTTCTGACCGCGGAAGAAAAATCTTGGCTGATGGCAAAGCTCGCGGAGGAGCGCGCGGCGAAGGAAGCAGTGCGCAAATTCCGCTTTGTCGAGGGGTTCTACAATCCGAAGGTGCTGCTGCTGTCGCTCAATTATTTTGGCATTGTCGTCGCCAGCCTCGGCATCCTGTTCTTTGTCCCGCAGATGATCAAATCGATTGGCGTCACCGACAACATGACGGTCGGTTGGCTGACGATGATTCCCTATGCCTTTGGCGCGCTTGGCCTCATCGGCTGGGGTTACGTTTCCGATCGCATGGGCGAACGGCGCTGGAACCTGCTCGGCGCGTGCATCGTCTCGACGATCGGGCTGGTCATCGCCGGTCTGACGATCGGTTCGTGGTGGGCGATGGTCGGGTTGTCGATCGCGGCTTTTGGCTTCTATGGCTCAAAGGGGCCGTTCTGGTCGATGCCGCCGATGTTCATGACCGGCACCGCGGCGGCCGCCTCGATCGCCTGGATCAATTCGATCGGCAATCTCGGCGGATTTTTCGGGCCCTGGTATGTCGGCGCGATCAAGGATTGGACCGGCAGTTACGCCGGCGGCGTTTTCGGCCTCGCCTTTCTGTGCGTGATCTCGGCGATCGTTTGCGCGCTGTTCCTCGAAATCCCGAACCCGGCGGCGCGCGATCAGGAGCTGGACGAGCCGGTTCCTGCCGAACCGCTCCCCGCGCAGTAGCACGATTTCAGCCGCACTCGGGCAGTGATAGCAAGCTGCCCGGGTGCAAGGCATCGCTGACACCCTTGATATATTTGTTGCCGTATTTGCTGACCGCGACCACGACCCCGATCGCGCGGCGGTCGACGATCACATAAAAGCTCCAGCGGCCGCTCTCGATCGCGGCGATCGCCTCCGCCTCGCTGAGCCGCCAATGCGCGCCGTCTGAGTTGACTCCGCCAATGGCGCGTACGCGTCGGTCGTGGTTCAGGCGATCGGACCGGGTGATGCAATGGATCAGATAAGGCCCCGGCACCGCCGAACCATCCTTTCCCGACAGTAACCTGAGGATCAAGCTAACAGAAACGGCTAAAGCGCGGGAATGGCGGTGTCTCCGGGTAGTTTCTTAGCACGCTCGGGCTAGACGATGTGGTGATCGCTGGTTGCGGCCGCCGCTGCGGGCAATGATCGAAAAACCCCTACAATCCGTCAGATTGGCGAAGAATGCCGAGCCTTCGCAGGCGTGGCGGGCAGCGGTGGAGCACACCGATAAGCTGCATTTGCCGTTGCTAATGACGCTCAAACGATCGACCATGGCGTACCCCTACTCGGAATCGATCTCGCCGCCGCGCACGTCGAGGGTGAAAAAAATGTCGGGAAGATCGTTTGCGACAGTCGTGCTACGCGCGTTGGCGATCGTGTTCTTTGCGATCGGCCAACCGATTGTCGCGAGCGCCCAGCAGCCGAGCTTGCAAGTCATTGGATCCGGCTCGAGCAATGCGCTCGCCAACGCGGTGAGCGCCAACGGCACCGTCGCGACGGGTGAACTCTTTAGTGGCGGCCCGCAGATCGCCTTCAGCTCGACCGGCGGCACTATCACGTCTTCCAATCTCGCGAACAGCATTGCCACCTCAATCAATTCCGACGGTTCGGTGATCGCGGGGACCCTCGGTCTCGGTGCTCAGAACCAGGCGTTTCAATGGCCGGTTGGAGGAAGCCCGACCGGCATTGGCATGTTTAATGCCGCGATCTGCGGCAGCCCAACCGATTCGTACAGCAAGGGCTTCGCCGTTAGCCCCGACGGCTCGACCATCGTCGGGATAAGCGCCAGCGCCGCATTTTGCGATGGCGAGGCGTTCAGCTGGACTAGCGGCGGCGGCATGAAGGCGCTTGGCTGCCCGGTGAACCCCGCGACGCTGTGTTTTCAAAACGCGGCGAACGGCGTCAGCGCCAATGGCTCGGTGATTGTCGGGACGTCGCTGCAAAGCGGGTCGCTTGCCAGTGCCGCCTGGAGCTATTCGAACGGGAGCTACAACTGCTTCCTCGGCGCTTGCGCGCAAGGCGCCACATCGAACGCCGGCGCCAATGCCGTGACACCGGACGGCACGGTCATCGTCGGGCAGACCAATCCCGCCACCAATCAGCCGAATACGACAGGCCAGGGGTTTGTCTACAAAAATGGCAACGTCACCCTGGTCGGCCAGTTGCCCGGCGGCAATACTTCGCAACTTGTCGCGGTGAGCAGCAACGGGTCGGTCGCCGTTGGCAACGGTTACGACAATACCGAACATCAGGCTGCCGTGTTGTGGACGCCAAGCCTGGGTCTGCAGCGGATTGACACGCTCCTCGCCGCGGCCGGTGTTTCGGCTGTCAAAAACTGGGGTCTCTCTCAGGCCACGGGGATTTCGGCGGACGGGACGGTCATCGTCGGCATCGGCACTTTTGGCAATGCACCCAATGGCTGGATCGCGGTGCTGCCGTCCTCGTTTCTGGTCCCGCCGCAGACGCTGTCGGTCGCCGTGACGGGCAGCGGGACGGTGAACAGCGGTGACGGCGGCATCAATTGCGGTTCGACCTGCAGTATGGTCTATGCCACCGGCAGCGTCGTCAGCCTGACCGCGACGCCGGCGAGCGGTTTTGCCTTTACCGGCTGGGGCGGAGCGTGCAGCGGTGTCGGTACCTGCATCGTTACGGTCAATCAGGGCCAGAGCGTTTCGGCCAATTTCTCGCAGGGCTCGCCACCCGTCTCGCCGCTTGTCGCAGCCGTGCTGCCGGAGAGCCGTTCGGCAACGGTCAACAACGCCGTCACCGCGTTCGCGACGATCATCAACACCGGCGGCAGCACCGCGCCGCAATGCGCGATCGCGCCATCGGGCGGTCAGCCGCTCAATTTTGTCTATCAGACCACCAATCCGACAACGAACGCCCTGATCGGCACCGCGAACACGCCGATCGACATCCCGGCCGGCGCGGCGCAAAGTTTTGTCATCGCGCCGACCCCGACAGCGGCGTTTTCACCCGTCCAGGTGCCGTTCAGTTTCGCGTGCAACAACGTCGTGCCGGCGCCGAGCGTGACCGGCCTCAATACATTGCTGCTGTCGTCGTCGGCCACCCCGGTCCCCGATATTGTCGCCTTGGCCGCGACGGTGTCGAATGACGGAATCGTGCATATCACCGGAAACACGGGCCAGAGCTCGTTTGCCGTCGCGACCGTCAACCTCGGCATCAGCAGTACGATCACCGCGAGCGCCAATACCGGGTCAGCGAGCCTGCCGCTGTCTCTGTCGATCTGCCAAACCAACCCGGCGACGGGTCAGTGCATTTCCGCGACCGGCAACAGCGTCAACACGACCATCGGCGCCAACGCGACGCCGACCTTCGCCATCTTCGCGGCTGCCTCGGGCGCCATCCCGTTCAATCCGGCCACCAACCGCATCTTTGTGCAGTTCTCCGATAGCGGTGGCGCCATCCGGGGCGCCACCAGCGTGGCCGTCCAAACGCAATAAGAGGAGGCGGGATTTACTCCGCCGCCCGCAGCAGGTCGGGGTGGCGTGCGTCGGCGAGCATTTCCTCGTAGATCTCGAGCCAATCGCGGTCAACCGAGGCAATGACTTCGCCTGAGCGCACGGCGGTGGCGGTTTCCGGGTCGTCGACAAGGGGCGGGACCGTGCCGCTCTCCTGCAGCGCCCAAGCCGCCTCGTAAAGCCGACGGCGGGTCATCACGATCATGCGATCGCTCGGCACCAGATGCTCGAGCGCGCGATCGGTGATCGCGTCCATGCTCTCGGTCATCGCCGAATCCTGCGGGAAGAGGCCGCTAATGCCCGAATAGCTGACCGTGCGCTGCATCTCGCGATCGATCAGGTAATCGTTCTCCGCGCTCGCGACGGTGCGCCAGCGGCCGAACCAGTCGGTCGTGTTGGGCTGCATCGGGCTTTCGCGGAAAAGATGCGGTAGTTGCTCGCCCTTTTTGTTGACGAGCAGCGGCGGGGTCGCGCCCTTCCACATCGCGGTAAAGACCATGGTGTGGGTATCGTCCATCGGGACCCACGCTTGCGCGAGGATGTTGCCGTCGATCGGGCCGTTCGGAAACAGCGTCCAGAACGGCATCACCATGTGGGCGTAGCGATAGTAGTAATTGCCCGGGGTCGCCGCGCGGTAGGCGGCGTACATCGTGCCCCAGTCGGCGGTGCGCACCTGGTATTGCGCCGACCGGTCGAGCAGCTGGAAGCGCTCCATGTGGTTGGGATCGACATCGTCCGCTTCGACCTTGCCGACATGCAGAAAGGTGAAATGCGCGGTGTCGATGTCGCCTTCCAGCGCCTGTAGCCAGTTGCATTCGCGCATCCGGCAGAAGAGCGCGGTGTCCTCTTGCGGGGTCAGCAACGCCTCGATCGACGGCAGCGGCGGCGCTTCGGCGCGCTCGCCCATATAGACATAGACGAGGCCGTTGCGTTCGGCCGCCTTGTAGGTGCGCGCCTTGACCTGATGCTTGAGGTCCTGGTCGGCCGGCACGTTCGGCATGTCGAGGCAATTGCCCTCGGTGTCGAATTTCCAGCCGTGATAGGCGCAGCGCAACCCGCCTTCCTCGTTGCGGCCAAAAAACAGCGAGGCGCAGCGATGCGGGCAGCGATGGTCGAAGATGCCGATCTTTCCGGCGCTGTCGCGAAACGCGATCAGCTTTTCGCCGAGCAGCATCAGCCGCAGCGGGTCGCGATCGGCGACAAGCTCCGACGACAGGCAGGCGGGGATCCAATATTGCCGCATCAGCGCGCCCATCGGCGTACCGGGTCCGATGCGGGAGAGAAACTCGTTTTCGGCTTGGGTGGTCATGTCATCGCACCTCTGATCAGGGCGGAAACCGCTATTTGTTGCGCAAATTCCAGGCCATCTACTCGCGCCGGAACGTCACGACCAGCACGTCGCGGTGGCCGGGCCGGGCCGGGTCGAGCGGCGTCACCGGTGTCACCCCGTGGTAGACGCGGTTGTCGTCGGTGACCGCCGCGTCGAGCGGGTCGGTCAGCGTGAAGCTGCCGAGCGGGTGGCGGCGCTGGTCGGCGATCGTTGTCTCGCCGCTCTGGACATTGACCCGGTCGATCAGCAGCACCAGCACCCAGTCAACCCCATCGCGGTGCATGCCTTCGGGGGTCGGCTGACCCGCGACACCGGCACTGGCCTCGATGCGGAACTGGTGGGTCTCGACATGCCAGCTCGCCGGTCGCGTTGCCGCCGGGGTCAGCCCATCGAACAGCCGGAAGCAGGTGTCGAGGATGGCGCGCAGCGCCGGGTGCACGCCGATCGCCGGGGTTACCGGCTCGAACCAGCGCTCGATATCGCCATTGAGCGGGTTGTAATCGCGGCTCTGATAATGTGGCTGGTGCGGTTTGCGCACGACGCCCTCGGCTGTCGCGCGGAACACCGCAAAGCGGCGGCGGCGATAGCGCCCACCATCGGCCATGTAGGTGTCGACGCCGAGATCGTCCCAGCTTTTGGCGAAAACGTCGAAATCGCGCAGCCCGGCCTGCTCGAACACGGTGCGCAGATCCACCGCGCGGACATAGGCAAACCCATTGCGGGTGACAAAGCGGGCGATATCGGCAAGCGATTCTGTCATCGGATTTATGCGGATCCTCTCCTGGCGGCGCCAACTTGAGTGACTGCCGGTAAACGGGCACCATAACCTCTCCACCGGATAAACGACAGGAATGCCTACCATGCCCGATGACCCTGACAGCGACTTCGCCGCCGCGGTCCGCCGCGCCGGCGTTTCGATCCCGACCGCGCGTTGGGAGGCGATGCGCGAGGCCTATCACAGCATGCAGGCGGCCTTGCAGGTGCTCGACGACCCGCTCGCTTACGAGGACGAGCCGGCCGCGTTGCCGCGCTACGACGCGGGAGCGAAGTGATGCAGGCGGCTCCGCTGCCGACCCTCGCGGAGGCCGGGCGGAAGATCGCCGCCGGCGACCTCTCGCCGGTCGCGCTGACCGAAGAGGCTTTGGCGCGCGCCACCGCGCTGCAGCCAAAGTTGGACGCCTTTATCGAGATCACCGCCGAGCGCGCCCGCGCCGCGGCGGCGCGGGCCGAGCGCGAGATCGCCGGTGGACGGCGGCGCGGCCCGCTGCACGGCATCCCCTATGGGCTCAAGGACATCTACGACGCGGCCGGCTTGCGCACGACCGCGCATTCGCGGCTGCTGCTCGACAATGTTGCGACAACGGACGCGGTCACCACGGCGCGGCTCGAAGCCGCCGGTATGATCCTCGTCGGTAAGCTCGCGACGCATGAGTTCGCGACCGGCGGTCCGGCGTTCGACCTGCCGTTTCCGCCGGCGCGTAATCCGTGGAATACCGCGCATTTCACCGGCGGATCAAGCTCGGGATCGGGCGCCGCGGTGGCCGCCGGCATCGTGTCGCTGGCGATGGGCTCCGACACCGGCGGGTCGATCCGCCTGCCGGCCGCCTATTGCGGCACGGTCGGGCTGAAGCCGAC
>Ga0181537_10002979_pt1 | contig 14711 bp, 13 predicted proteins | sample PEATcosm2014_Bin_39_FD_119765 | JGI IMG/M metagenome (GOLD analysis project Ga0181537, IMG submission 119765) | Peatland microbial communities from MTU Mesocosm Facility, Houghton, MI, USA - PEATcosm2014_Bin23_10_metaG | ecosystem: Environmental > Terrestrial > Soil > Wetlands > Peat | place... | reverse complement strand
TCCAGCGCCTGCGCGCCGATACGCCCGGGTGCCACGAGCGCGTGCATCTGAACAATGCCGGCTCGGCACTGATGCCGCTTCCTGTGGTGCGGGCGATCCAGGATCACATCGCGCTCGAGAGCCGCATCGGCGGCTATGAAGCACAGGCAGCGCGCCACGATGCGATACAAGCGGCCTATCCGGCCGTCGCGGACCTGATCGGTGCGAAACCCGCAAATATCGCCTTTACCGAAAACGCCACCGCGTCCTACATACAGGCGCTGTCCTCGACGCGGCTGGAACGCGGTGATGTGATCCTGACGACGCGCAACGATTACGCCTCCAACCAGATCCAGTTCCTGTCGCTGCAGGCGCGCATCGGGGTGCAGATCGTGCGCGCCCCGGACAGCAGCGACGGCGGCGTCGACGTGCAGGCAATGGCGGAACTGGTCGACCGTCTGCGGCCCAAGCTCGTGTGCGTGACCCACGTGCCGACCAACTCCGGCCTGGTGCAGGACGTACAGTCGGTCGGCTCGATCTGCCACGACGCCGGCGTGCTCTACCTGGTGGACGCCTGTCAATCGGTCGGCCAGCTGCCGGTCGACGTCGCCGCGTGGCGCTGCGATTTCCTGTCGGCGACCGCGCGCAAGTTCCTGCGCGGCCCGCGCGGTTCGGGTTTCCTGTACGTGTCGGAGCGCGCACTGGGCATGGGGTTGGAGCCGCTCTATATCGATATGCACGGCGCGGATTGGATTGCCCCGGACCGTTACCGCGCGCGGCCGGACGCCCGGCGATTTGAGAACTGGGAGTTCGCCTGGGCGCTGGTGCTGGCGACCGGTGAGGCGGCGCGCTACGCCAGAGCGGTGGGGATCGAGCTGATCCAGCGCCGCATAGCGATGCTGGCGGGACGCCTTCGCACCGGTCTCAGCGCCATCGGCCAGGTGCGACTGCTCGATCGTGGGGCGGTGTTGTGCGGGATCGTAACCGCCGCGATTGCCGGGCATGATCCGGCCGAGCTCGTGAACGCACTGCGCAGCCGCGGCATCAATACTTCCGCGCAGCGGCGCGAGTACGCCGTCATCGACTACGACGACAAGCAGGTGACGGCGGCGCTGCGCATCTCGCCGCACTACTACAATACTGAAGAGGAGATCGATCTGGCGCTGTCGACTCTGCACGACCTGCTGCGCACCGGCTGATGGGTCTGGGGCGCGCCGTGCGCTACAGCGGCGGGTCGGCCGGCAGCGCGGTCGGGACATCGGCCGCGACCGCCTCACCTGCGCGGTGGCCACGCAGCATGATGTACAGCCCGCTGGCCACGATCAGCACCGCGCCGAGGATCGTCGCCACCGGAGCGCGCGCCGACCAGATGAGCCAGTCGAAAGTCGCGCCCCAGATCAGGGCCGTATAATCGAACGGCGCGACCACCGACGCCGGCGCCAGCATGAACGCGCGGGTCACGAACGACTGCCCCAGCGCCCCTGAGACGCCGAGCCCGAGGATCAGGCCCCAATCGCCGTGCGCCACCGGTCGCCAGCCCGGCGCCGCCAGCAGGCCGCAGCCGATGGCCATCGATGCGATGAACCAGAACACCATGCTCTCCGACGTCTCGACCCCTGCCATGAGGCGCGTCATCACGAAGTTGACGGCGTAGCAGGCGGCGGACCCGAGCGCGGCCAGCGCCGCCGCCAGCGGCAGGCCGGCCGGAGATGGACGCAGCACGCACACCGCCCCGATGAGCCCGACGGTCACCGCGATCCAGCCGCCAGCGCTCACACGCTCCTTCAATGCCAGCACGGCCAGTGCCGTCACCAGCAGCGGCGCGACCATGTAGAGCGTGTACACGTTCGACAGCGACGCCGCGCTCACCGCGTAGGTGAATCCGATCATCATCAGCACCGCCAGGCCGCCGCGTACCAGGTGCAGATCCCAGCGTTGGATGCTGAGCCTGTCAAGCCGCCCGCGCACGATCAGCGGCGCCAACAGGAACGGCAGCGAGGCGACCGCGCGCAGCGTGCTGACCTGAAGTGCCGAGTAGTGCGGCGTCAGCAGCTTGAGCATGACATCCAGTAGCGCGAAGGCCGCCACGGCCGACAGCATGAATGTGATCGCACGCGTGTGAGTTCCGGCCATGCCGCAGCATAACCTGCACCGGCGCACCGCGGCAGCTCGCTATACTCGCGCCATGCCACGATTACCGCGGGCAACGATGGCGGCTGCACTGCTGAGCTGCTGCGCGCTGCTGGTCGCCTGCAGTGCCGCGCCACCGCGGGCTCCCGACCACGACGCGCGCCGTTCAGCGGATTCGGCAGGCGTTATCTACGTGGTCAGGCGCCAATGGCACGTCGATATCGGTTTTGCCGCCGACGAGCTGCAGCCGCCGCTGGCGGCGCTCGCTGCGAGCTTTCCCGGCGCCCACTATCTGCTGTTCGGCTTCGGCGACCGCCACTACCTGCTGGACCAGGACCGTGGCGTCGGCGGCATGCTCGCCGCGCTGTGGCCGGGCGCCGGTGTGATGCTGGTCACCGGCCTGGATGCCAGCGCGCAGGACGCGTTCGGCGAACCGCATGTCATCGAGATCCGCGTGAGCGCGCAGCAGGCTGCGGCTGCCCAGCGCTTCGTGTGGCAGAGCCTTGCGGCGCAGCGCGGCGCCATCACGCCGCTGCGTGCCGGACCTTACGACGGCAGCCTCTACTACGCCTCAACGCAACGTTACTCAGCCCTGCACACCTGCAACAGCTGGGCAGCCCAGGCGCTGCGGGCCGCGCAGTTGCCCGTCCACAGCGCCGGCGTCGTGTTTGCCGGCCAGCTGTGGAGCCAGGCGCGGCGGCTCTAGTTACACGGCGGGTGGCTGCCGTCCGAGCAGACCACCGTGGTACCCGATTCCGGTGGCACGATCACCGTGGTGCTCTTCTGCGGGGCCGGCGGACTGCTGCTGCTGATGCATCCGGACAATGCGGCGAGCATCGCCAGCGAAACCAGTATCGTTTTCATGTTGAATCCTCTTGCGTGCCTGAACTGATCAACTATGCCTTCAGCATGCAGTGATCAGCGGCGCCGTTGGATGGGTTCACGCCCGATACCCGACGTCGGCTCCTTCCTACATTTGCGTAGCGCGCACGCGCTCAGTGCAATTTGAACGCCGGCATTACGATGCTGTAGGCGCTATAGCGCATCTCGCTCCACGCCAGCTCGTGCAGCGGGTCGCCAGGAAACAGCGGCCTGGTGACCGGCGTGAACTGGATGCGGATCCGGATCGCGCGGCGGCCCTGGGTCAGCTGCCTGGGAAGCAGGAATTCGTCATCGCGAAAGCGACGATTCGAGCTCTCGACGATATGCTCGGTGGCCCCCAACTCACCGCTGCCGGGCAGGTACTTATAGAAGCCGTGCTCGCGGCCGTTGGAATACACCGTGCGGTTGGATCCCGCCAGGTACCAGACGCCGGCCGGCTGCCAGGCCGGTTTCGGGCCGCCGGCCTCGCCAACGCTCGCGTCGCGCCCGCTGGCGTCGCGCACATAGACCTCGGCGCGTTGGTTCGGGTACGCGTAGTCGAGCTTGCGGCGTAGCATCACGCCGACGTTCGCCGGATCGATCTGCAGTGTGAATTCCGAGCTGCCCTTGGTGGTCCTGCCGCGATCGGTGCTCGCCGGATAGATCTCGACGCCGTGCAGCGTGTCGGGTCCCCACTCATAGCGCGACGTCAGCGTGTAGGGAAGCGACGCGTCGGCCGACACGTAGTGGTGCTGCGCTTCGCTCTCCGGGTCGCCGACCGCCAGCTCGTCGGTCTTAAGCAGCGAGGCCGACGGCAGGCCATACCAGTACGTGACCGTCTCGTAGTGCTCGGTGGATTCGTCCACGCCGCCGTGCTCGAGGCGGATCAGCGCGTTGCGGCCGAACGGCATCAGGTCGGCAAGCAGGAACCGGTACGCCGACTCGACCTGGTCCTCGGCGCTGACTGCCGCGCGCGGGCTGCGCGCGCCGATCGGATGACCTGCCAGCGGCAGCGTGGTGTTGGCGCCGCCCCAATAGTCCCCGCCTCCGCACCACTCCTCGGTGCCGGTGCCCTGTGCCTGCGGGGTCTGGCTGTCGTCGAAGAAAAACCGCGGATCACCCTCCAGCGTGTTCAACCCCGCCGCATGCGAGAACACGATCGAGGTGCCGACCAGCTGCCCCGACCAGTCGCCGCCGCCTTCGACGGCGCGCGTGTCGAGCAGTACCAAATCCTTGCCGGCTTGCGGCTGCGGATGATCCATGTAGCTGGCGTGAAAATAGCCCACCGTATTGGGAGGATCCCTGAACGGCGCGTAGCGCAGCTTCCATTGCACATCGGTGATGGCACTGTCGCTGGCTCCCACCAGCTCAATGCGCACGGAGCGAAAGAACGGCATCGGGAAATAGCTGCTCAGGTAGACGCGCTGGCTGTCGTAGCGGATCACCATCGGCAGCGAGCGCACCAGGTATTCGCGGTTATCGCGGTTGTAGAGCAGGCCCGCGCCGTAGAACTGCGACACCGGCGCGTCGATCGACGCGATCGGTCGGTCATCCCAGCTCACCTTGAGCCGGGCGGCGGAGAAAGCCAGCGCCTGCGCGCGCGGCACCGAGAATTCCAGCGCCCGGATGACCAGCGCGGCGCCCGTGTGCGACCAGACGGGCACCGGCGTTGCCGCGGGCAGGACCAGCTGGCCGCTCGCCTGCACTACCCCGCCGCTGCCGGCCGCCGGCGCGATGTCGCTGCCGGCGCCTCGCAGCACATGCTGCGCGGCTGCGTCGGGCGCGGTCTTGCCGTCCCACGTGCTGATCGGCCGTGACAGCGGTGCCCCGTCGACGAACTGGTGATAAATATAGTATCCGGTGCCATAGAAGGTGCGCGTATACGCCATGCGGAACGAGTGCTGAAACCCGACTGGCACCCAGCTCAGGTCCGCGCCGTGGGTTTCGGACCACGTCAGCGCGAACGGATCCGGGAATGGGGCCTGCGGCAGGAACACCGAATCGGCTGTCGGGTGCAGTGGATCGCTGGTGCTGCTCTCCTGCACGATATGATCGACACCATCGACCTCATAGTGCCATGGACTTCCGTGCCAGTGATTGTAGCGCGCGAAGTAGAGTATCCCCGGACCCTGCACATCCAGCGTGACATTGAAGTCATCAGCCTGCTGATACAGGAAGTGCGAGGCATCGGGATTGCCCCCGGCGCGATCATAGGTGCTGCGCATGTAAGAGCGCTCGCCGAGTCGCTGGTAGGCCCAGCGATCCCACATGACATAAGCGTCGGTTCCTGCTGGAATCATCGGCGGCTCGGCGGCGACGCACGCCGCGGCGCACGCTGCAGCGGCGATGACGGCGAGCACGCATGCTGCTGGCGTCTTAAGGTTGCGCTTGGCCGGGGCGTGCACCCGCACTAAGATAGCACCCCGACCCGCCAAACCCAGGACCGAATTGGTATGAAAGCGTTTATTGCCGCTGCGGCGCTCACCGCTCTGATGGCCGGACCCGTCCATGCCGACTGTCCGTACCCGGCGCCGCCGGAGAAGATCCCGGATGGCAATACCGCTTCCCTCAGCGAAATGATGACGGTCAAGAAGCAGATCTCCGACTACGACGCGACGGTCAATGTCTATCTCGACTGCATCAAGAAGGAACATGACGATGCGGTCGCGAAGGGCGGCGATAAGATGACCGACAAGCAGAAGGAAGACCTGGAGCGCATGGAGTCCTCCAGGCACAACGCCGCCGTGGCCAAGCTGCAGGACATCGCCGACCGCTTCAACGAGCAGGTTCGGGCGTACAAGGCGAAAAACGCCAAGTAAGGACTGAGCGCCCAGTCCGGCGGCTGCGGCCTCGCTAATCCGGCGGATTGTTGGCGCGCAGGAAATCGACCGACGCCTGCAGCATCTGCAGCCGCGTCTCGCTGCGTGACAGCCAGTGGTCCTCGTGTTTCAGCGTCACCAGGTTGACCGGCTTCTTCGCGCGCCGCAGCGCGTCGTACATGAGGTCGCTCTGTTCGTACGGCACTACGGTGTCATCCTTGCCGTGGATCAGCAGCACCGGAACGCTGATCGCGTCGAAGTGCTTGATCGGCGATATCGCGTCCAGCGACGTATCATCCGGCCCGGTCACGCCCATGAAGCGGTCCCAGTAGCGCTGCGCGATATTGGCCCGGCTCATGTGGTCTTCGTCCACCCACTGCAGCATGCGCTTCAGGTCCGACAGGCCGGCGACCGAGATCGCGCATCGATACACGCCCGGGTCGAGCGTCACGCCAGCAAGCGCCGCGTAGCCGCCGTAACTTGCCCCGACAATGCACACGCGCGCCGGATCGACCATCCCCTGGGCGACCAGGTAGCGCACGCCGTCGGACAGGTCGGTCTGCATCTTGCGGCCCCACTGGCCGAAGCCCGCCTCCATGAACGATTGCCCGAGCCTGGAACCTCGGTAATTCGGTCGCAGCACCGCGTACCCCTGATCCGCCAGCGCCTGTGACCACCAGTCAAAATCCGCCGTGTCTCGCGCGGCCGGTCCGCCGTGCGGCAGCACCACCAGCGCCAGGTTGGTGGCGGGCCGACCGCGCGGCAGCGTCAGGTAGGCTGGAATCTGCAGACCGTCGCCCGCCGCATAGGTAATGCGGCGCACCTCGAGCGGCAGCTTGACGCCCGCGTACACCGCGCCAATCTCATCCGCCGCGTGCCTGGTCATGTCGACCAGTTCGTAGACATAGCCATCGACCGGCCCGTCGACCCGCACCGCGATCTTCATGAAGTCGGCCGCGGCGGACACGAAGCGCAGCCGCTCCTGCGGAAACGCCCGCACGATCGCATCCCAGCGCCGCTGCAGCACCGGGTCGAAGAACACGTAATGCGCCGCGTCGTCCACATAGACGCCGCCGATCATCCGATAACTGCGTCCGTCCTCGATCGGTGAGTCCAGCGCCTTATGCTCCGCCATCGGTGCGCCGAGGGTGCCGTCCTTGAGCGACAGCAGCCGCCACGTCGACTCGCCATTTTCGATACGCTGCATCAGCAGCGTATCCGCATCCGGGCCGAAGCCCAGCAGCTCCGGCACATCGATGGCCTCATGGCCGCCAGCCACCTCCTGCATTTTGCCGTCGCGCCGTATCGATACCGCCCAGCGCTGCGCCCGCTCGTCGTACTCCTCCTGCGCCACCACTTCCCCGGCCTCGTCCACCAGCCAACCGCGCGAGGACTGCGACCCCAGGCGCACCAGCTTCTCGCGGCCGCTGTCCAGGTCAACGCTGAACAGCAACGGCTCGGTACGGTCCGAGACATACATCCCGGGTACGAACAGCACCGTGTGACCAGCGACGTGTCGCACCATCGGCTGCCCCGACAGCACGTTCAGCATGTTGATGTCCTTCAGTTGCATTCCGGAGGGCACCAACCTGATCTTGTGTGCGTCGACGTCAAACACCTGCAGCAGGTACCACTCGTGCTGCATGCCGATGAATCCGAACGGCAACGCGGTCGCCGAGGTCACGATCATCAGGTTGTGATCGTCGGCCCACGCGATCCGACGCAGCTTGTCCTCGCCGATGCGCACGGCGCCGAGCATCTCGTGTTTCGCCAGCGACACGACGTCGAGCAGTCGCGTGTTGCCTTCTGTGCGCACGAATGCGATGCGCGTCCCATCCGGCGAGAGCGCGACGTCTTCCAGATGCGGCAGCCGCCCGTATACCTCCAGCGGCACCGCCGGCAGGGAGTTCACCGGCTCACTCAGCGTCGCCGGTTCACTCAGGCTCGCGGGCTCACCCAGCGCGACGCTCGCCAGACTTGACAGAAGCAGCAGCGGCATCGTGCCGGCCAGTGCGAACGCATGACGCATGAGCGGTGGAACTTTGTTTCCAGGGAAATTTAGCGTGACAATTATGACAACCCTGGGCCGTAAGGCCTGGCAGATCCTTTACGATGCAAGCGTGAACCCTCGTCCAACGCCGCGCCCAACGCCGCAAGGCATCCTGGTCGCCGTGGCATTCCTGGCGCTGTACTGCGCCTTCTCCGTGTGGTTCAGCCTCACCCACCGCAGCTGGCTGATGTTCCTGATCGGCGTACTGGCAGCGATTGCCTGCGTCGCCACCGGAAGCATGCTGCGCTGGTCCCGATTCCTGGTATTCGCCCTGAGCATCGGTCTGGCTGCCACCTGGCTCTACTCGATCTATGCGGCTGCCCGCGTCGGCTACTTCGGCCCGCTGTCCTGGCTGAGCATCATCGTATCGCTGATTCCGGGCACCGTGTTGCTGATCGTTGCGGCTTTCTGCAGCCGCATGGCGCAACGGCACCTGGGTACCGTGCGGCGTTAGCCGCGCGTCGTCGCTCCAGCATCCCGCTGGCGGCTAACTGCCTGCCAGCACCATCGCCTTGGTGTTGGGGACCGCCGCACCGCCCTTGCGCTCGATCGTCACGGCGAACTGGTTCGCCGCCTGGATCGGCAACTTGGCACGGAAGTCGGCGCGTACATTACCCTTGGCGTCGACCTGGAACACACCGGCATCGACCGGCGAGGGGTACTTGGGATCGATGATCCACAGCTGGTAGTCCTTGTCGCTTGGCAACGGACTCAGGTTACGCACGATGAATACGCCGTCCTGGCGCTCATTGTCCCAGACGCTGACCGCGATGGTCTTGGGTGCGGCCGCCAGCAGCGAATCCAGCAGCGCGATGCGGAAATTCGCCACGCGGTTGCTTTCGCGCAGCTTGGCCACGGTCAGCCGCAGATCGGAGCTCTCGGTTCGCGCCAGCTCGGCGCTGATCGTCAGTTCATTGATGCGGCTTGCCTGTGCGGCGAGCTGAGTGCGCAACCCGGCGCTCTGCCACACCGCGCCCGCCGCCACCAGCGCCAGCGCCGCCGCCACCGCCCACGGAATCCACGGACCCGGCGTTACGGCTGCCGCAGGCACCGGCAGGTTATGCGCCGCGGCTGCGCCTGTGGGCCGCCGCTGGTCGATCTCGAGCAGCACCCGCTCCCTGATGGCCGCGGAGGGTTGCAGCGCCGGCGCCATGCCGGCCAGTGCCTCGGTCACCGAACTCAGCTCGTGCACCAGCGCGCGCAGTTCCGGATCGACGCGCAGCGCAGCCTCGAACGCCTGCCTCTCGGGCCCGTCCAGTGCCCCGAGCGCATAGGCCGCAGCCTGTTCCTGCATGGCCTCGTCGATCACAGCGCACCTCCGAGCTGCTCACGCAGACGTAGCATGCCGCGTCGGATCCGTGCCTTGATGGTACCGAGCGGCTGCTGCAGCCGCTCGGCGATATCGCTCTGGCTCAGCCCGGTGAAGAACGCCAGCTCGATCGCCATGCGCTGGTCCGGCGGCAGCGCCTGCATCGCCTCGCGCAGCAGTTCGGCCCGCTCCCGGCCGTGCAGGATCTCGTTGGCCGAAGGATAGGAGGTGGCGCCGGAATCCGCGGCCAGCACCGCGGCTTCCTCGATCAGTCGCAGCCGCCGGGTGCGCGCGCGCAGGCGGTCCAGGGCCTTGTTGCGTGTGACGGCGACGGCCCAGCTGGAGAGCGTACCGAGTTGCGGGTCGTAGTCGCCGGACTTATTCCAGATGACCAGCATGACTTCCTGCAGCACGTCCTCGGCTTCCTTGCGCTCGCCGAGTACCCGCGCAGCGACCGAGAACAGCAGCGGCGAATAGCGGTCGTAGAAGGCCACGAACGCCGCGCGCTCGCCGCCGCGAATGCGTTCGATCAGTGCCGCGTCCTGGTCTGGTTCCGCCACGTTTCTGCCGAACGCTCGTGGGTAAGCAATACCTTTCATTCATAACAGACCGCCACCGCCGTAACAAGCCGCATTCATTACAGTAATAACGACCCTCGAGACCCCGCGGATGCCTGGGCAGGCGATCAGCGGCCCGCGCGGGGCAGCCGGCTGGGGGCCGGCGGGGGGCCGGCGCGCTGCATCCGGCACGCCCCCGCAGACGATATATGACACGATAGTGCTCACGACGGGGCAGAATCAGCCGCAACTCCATGCCAACGCTTGCCATCATCGGTACCGGGATTTCCGGTCTCGGCTGTGCTCATTTTTTGCAGCACCGCTACCAGCTCACGCTCTATGAGAAGAGCGACTATGTCGGCGGGCATTCCAATACCGTCCGGGTCGACGACGGCGAGCGCCAGGTATCGATCGACACCGGTTTCATGACCTATAACGAGGTCACCTACCCGAACCTGACCCGCCTGTTTCGCGAGCTCGGGGTCGCCTCGCGCGCCAGCTCGATGTCGTTCAGCGTGCAGCACCTGCCCGCCAGGCTCGAATTCAGCGGCTCCAGCCTCAATCACCTGTTTGGCCAGCGGCGTAACCTGTTCCGACCGCAGTTCTGGAAGATGCTGCTGCAGATCAACCGCTTCAACCAGGAGGCCGTGGCGGCGATCGAATCGCCGCCCCGGCAGGGCCAGAGCCTGGGCGAATACGTCCGCCAGCGTAATTACGGCGAGCAGTTCCTGAACTACTACCTGCTGCCGATGAGCTGCGCAGTGTGGTCCTCGCCGCCCGACCGCATGCTGCAGTTTCCGGCGATGACGCTGCTGCGGTTCTTCCACAACCACGGTTTCCTCGGGCTGCACACCCAGCATCCGTGGCGCACGGTGCTGGGCGGCGCCGCGGCGTACGTCGACAAGCTGATCGGCCCGTTTCGCGACCGCGTTTATCTCAAGCGCGGCGCCGTCGCCGTGCGGCGCCAGGGGAAAGGCAACAGCGACGGCAACGGCGTGCAGGTGACCGACGAGGCCGGCCACAGCGCCCACTACGACCGGGTGATCCTGGCCTGCCACGCCGACCAGGCGCTGCGCCTGCTGAGCGACGCCGACCAGCACGAGCGCGACGTCCTCGGGCAATTTGCCTACCAGCCCAATACCGCACTGCTGCACACCGATGCGAAGGTGATGCCGCGCACCGCGCGCTGCTGGTCGTCGTGGAACTACCGCGTCAGCTTCGATACCCAGGGCCGGGCGACGCCCTCGACCGTCTACTGGATCAACCGGCTGCAGGGAATCGACACGCCGCGCAACTATTTTGTGTCGATCAACGGCGAGCAGCAGCTGCAGCCTGACAGCATCGTGCAGCGCATACATTACGAACATCCGTTGTTCAGCGACGGCGCCATTCGCGCGCAGCCGCAATTGCCGCAGCTCAACCAGCGCCACAACGGCGTGTACCTGTGCGGCAGCTATTTCCGCTACGGCTTCCACGAGGACGCACTCGGCTCGGCACTGCAGCTCAGCCGGCTGCTGGCGCAGGGCACATGGGCCTGAATTCCTGCCTGTATGAATGCGTGATCGTTCACCGGCGGTTGCGGCCCCGGCAGTACGCGTTCGAGCACAAGATGATGATGCTGTATGCCGATCTGGACGAGCTCGATGCGATCGATCGCAGCACCCGGCTGCTGAGCCGCGAGCGCGGCAACCTCTACAGCTTTCGCGACGCCGATTATTTCCCCACCGGGACCGGCGCTGGGCTCAAGTGCCGGGTGAGCGCCTGGCTGCGCGAGCGCGGCATCGAGCTCGGCGAGGCCGGCCGCGTGCGGCTGCTGACCCTGCCGCGCATCCTGGGATATATCTTCAATCCGATCTCGATCTATTTCTGCTCCGACGCCCGGGACCTGCCGCTGTGCGCGATCGCCGAGGTCGGCAACACGTTTCGCGAGACCAAGCTGTTCGTGCTGCCGCTGCACGCGGCGCCGCCGCCAGCCACACAACCGGTTGCCACGCCGCCGGTAGCGGCCAGGCCGCGCTATCGCCTGCGCGTGCCCAAGCATTACTACGTGTCGCCGTTCTCCAGTCTCGATGTCTGCTTCGACTTCGACCTGCTGCTGCCCGGCGCCGACCTGCAGGTGCATATCGAGGACTGGGACCAGAACGGCAAGCTGCTCGACAGCCACCTGCGTGGTGCGCGCGTGCCGCTGTGCGACTACCAGCTGCTGCGATTCGCGCTCAAGTTTCCGGCCCTGACCCTCAAGGTGATCGGCCTGATCCACTGGCACGCGCTCTGGCTCGCGATCCGGCGGCTGCGCTGGCATCGCAAGGCCGATCGCCCCGACCTGCAGCGCGAAGTGCTCAATCCAACCGCTTCGCTGCGCAACCATGGCCACTGAACTGCAGGCGCGGGGCGCCGCCCCGGCCCGGAGCACTACGACGTTAATGAATATCGATAATCTCATCGCCCGGGGCCTGCTGCCCGACTGGCTGATCCGCCAGGGCATTCGCCGCCTGCTGCGCGCGCGGCTGCGCGAGCAGGGCCTTGGCAGCGCGCAGCAGCGCACCGAAGCGCAGCTGGCGTTGATCGAGGAACTCAAGGCAAGCCCGATCGCGATCGACACCGAGGCCGCCAATGAGCAGCATTACCAGGTGCCGACGGCGTTCTTTCAGCTGTGCCTTGGCCAGCGGTTGAAATACAGCAGCGGATTGTGGTCCGAAGGCGTCGCCACCCTCGACGCGGCCGAGGAGGCGATGCTGCAGCTGACCTGTGAGCGCGCCCGCATCGAGGACGGCCAGCAGATCCTGGAACTGGGCTGCGGCTGGGGATCGCTGTCGCTGTGGATGGCCGAGCACTACCCGCAGGCGCGCATCACCGGGGTGTCGAATTCCGCGACCCAGCGCCTGCATATCGAGGCCGAGTGCAAGCGCCGCGGGCTGAGCAACCTGCAGATCATCACCTGCGACATGAACCGCTTCGAGACCCCGGCACGCTTCGATCGGGTAGTGTCGGTCGAGATGTTCGAGCACATGAAAAACTACCAGCAGCTGATGGCGAACATCGCCCGCTGGCTCAGGAACGAAGGCCTGCTGTTCGTGCATATCTTCAGCCACCGCCAGTTCGCCTACCACTTCGTGGCGCGCGACGAGTCGGACTGGATGGCGCGCTACTTCTTCACCGGCGGCATCATGCCGAGCGAGGACCTGCTGCTGAACTTCCAGCGCGACCTGAAGCTCGCGGCACGCTGGCGCGTCGGCGGCGAGCATTACCAGCGCACCGCCGAAGCCTGGCTCGCCAACCTGGATCGCAACGCCGGACAGGCGCGGCCATTGCTGGCGGCCACCTATGGAGCGGACCAGGCGCAGCGCTGGCTGTCGTACTGGCGCGTGTTCTTCATGGCGTGCGCCGAGCTGTGGGGCTATCGCGGCGGCACCGAATGGCAGGTATCGCACTACCTGTTTCGCAAGACCAGCCTGCCAGTGTGATCCAGGTACTATCGTTGGCCGGCGCGCGCAGCTAGACTGCGGCGATTGCTGGCGGGACGACAGCAGACCGGATGACAGATGACATGCCGCCGAAGCTTGCGGTGAGACTCGTGGGCGCAGTGCCGCGCGCACTGGTGCTGCTGCTGCTAGGCGCGCTCGCCAGCGCGCAGGCCCGCTCAATCCCCGACAGCCACGACCCCTATCACCGCGCAGCTTCCGCCTATGCCGCGGTGCTCGATGGCGAGTTGCTGTGGGGGAGCAATATCGACGTGCGCCGCGCCCCGGCATCGCTGACCAAACTGCTGACCGCGCTGGTGGTGCTGGATGCCGACTGGCAGCCCGATGCGCTGCTCGCCGTCAGCCACGATGCCGCCCATGCCACGCGGCCGCGGGTCGGCCTGCGTACCGGCGAGAGCATACGGGCGGACGCGGCACTCACGGCGATGCTGATGCATTCCGCCAACGACGCCTGCCTGGTGCTGGCCGAACACGTCGCCGGTTCCCTCGATGCCTTTGCCGAGCGCATGAACGCGCGTGCCGCCGAGCTCGGCATGCAGGACTCACACTTCGTGCACCCCTGCGGCTTCGACGCCGACGGCCAGTACTCGACCGTCACCGACCTGCTGCGCCTGGCAAGGGCCGCGCACGCCGACCCGCGCATCGCCCAGATCGTCGCGCAGGAAGAGGCCACGATCAGCACGCCGTCGGGGCGGCGGCTGGCGTTCCACAATACCAACCAGCTGCTCGGGCACCTGGACGGCGTGGTCGGACTCAAGACCGGCTACACCTCTCACGCCGGCCACTGCCTGATTGCGGTGGCCGAACAATCCGGCCATCGCGTCTGGCTGGTGCTGCTCGATTCGCCGCGCCGCTGGTGGACCGCGCACCGCATCATCACCGACGCGTTCGCCACGGCCGTGCGCAGCGAGCACAGCCACGAGGTCAGCCTCGCCGGTACCTGACTACGGCGGGATGCTCGCCGTCAGTCGAATATCACGCGATGAGGCGCCCACCTCGATCGCCCGCGCCGCGTCCGCCAGCTGCCAGCGATGCATCGCCTCGGACCAGTACTGCAGCCGGCGCAGCGGAATCTGCAGCACCACGCGCCTGGATTCCCCGGCATCGAGCGCGACGCGATCGAACGCCACCAGTGAACGCGCGGCAAACTGCGCCCCTTCATCCTCGCCATCGTGCCCATCGTGCGACGCGCGATCGGGTGGGCCCAGGTAGACCTGCGGCACTTCATCGCCGCGTACCGGGCCGAGGTTGCTGAGCGTGAACGCGACCGTAAGGCCGCCGTGCGCGGCCGGCGTGACCTGCAATGACCGGTATTCGAACCGCGTATACGACAGGCCATAGCCGAATGGGTACAGCGGATCAATGCCTGCCTGGTCGAACCAGCGATAGCCGACGAACACCCCTTCTGAATAGATGGTCTTGCCATCGACCCCGGCGGAGGAGCGCTCCGGATGCTCGCGGTCATGCGCCAATGTGTCCTGCAAGCGTTGCGGCCAGGTGAAGGGCAGGCGGCCCGCGGGCGAC
>Ga0181537_10002978_pt1 | contig 14711 bp, 10 predicted proteins | sample PEATcosm2014_Bin_39_FD_119765 | JGI IMG/M metagenome (GOLD analysis project Ga0181537, IMG submission 119765) | Peatland microbial communities from MTU Mesocosm Facility, Houghton, MI, USA - PEATcosm2014_Bin23_10_metaG | ecosystem: Environmental > Terrestrial > Soil > Wetlands > Peat | place... | reverse complement strand
CAAGATTCTGCAGCCAGAGATTGTCGACGCTGCCATCGCGCACCGGATAAATAATCCCCTTGCCGTCGCGCGTGAACAAAATCGGCCCATCGCCAAACATCACGCCGTACTCGGCGCGCGGCCGCTCGAAATCCACGAACCGGATCGGCTGGCTGAAATCCGGAGGCAGCAACCCCAGCCTCTCCTTGGTATCCGAGTTGGAGTGTTGGGTGATGATCGCCACCAGCTTCCCATCCGGCGAAACCGCGATGCGCCCAAACGACGCATAATCGGGGAACTGCTGCGATGCGCCTCCCTCCAGCGCTACCTTGTCGAACTTTGCGTCCGCATCCTGGTAGAACACTGTCTTGGAGTCAGCCGAGCAAGTCGGCATAAAGTCGAACTTTCCCCTCGAGAGTTCCTTCGCGTTTCCGCCATCCGCATCCGCCCGATAAATATGGGCCTCGATCTTGGTCGACGCCAACGCCATGAAGACGAGGTGCCCGTCCGGGCAGGAATGCGCGAACCCAGGAAAACGGATCTGCGAAAATAACGGCGTCTTTGCGCCCGACTCCGGATTGAGCAGCATGACGCCGGTGTTGGCGACAGACATCAACAGCTGACCATCGCGGGTCCAGCCTACTTCATAACTCGGCGAACCATCCATCGCGAGCTGCCGGGCCTGCGCACTGTTGGCGCCCGCAGGCATCACGTAGGCAGCGTTGTGCGTCAGCCTCTCCACCGCCGCTACCGTGTGGCCGTCAGCGGCCAGGCTGAGATCGACATAAGAGTTGGTGTCGCGCGTCACCGCGGAAACTTTGCCCGACGGATACGCAACATGGAAAATCTGAATCTGGTTGGAGAAAAGAGGCACTCCTAAAGCCAGCAACCCGCTGCCATCGGGAAGCCAAACCGGCTTCGAAAAGAACAGGTCCTTGGAAATCAAAAAGTCGCTGCGTTTTCCGCTTTCCGCATCGAATGCGGCCATTCCGCCCAGCGCATCCCCCGGCTGCGCAAGCGCCATCATGATCGTCTTGCCATCCGGAGACCACGCCACATCGAGTTGCGCTTCATTCAATGGCCCAGTAGCGATGGTCTTTTCCTCACTGCCTTCCGCCGACCGGATGATCACACGGTACTCCCCGAGTTTCGGATTGTTGGCCAGCAGGTACGCGAACCTCTTGCCATCCGGCGAGAGCGAAATGTTGGAATCAATATCGGTGACCAGCTTCTGCGGCGTTCCGCCCAGCACCGGAGCCCGGTACAGATATTTCAACGACTGGCTTCCAGGTTCTAAACGGGTGAAATAAAGGTAATTCCCGTCCGGCGAAAAACGCAGCCCCTGATATCCGAAGGGTCCGGGCGCTACGACTTGAGTGGTGCTGTTCGTGGGAATATTCTGGAGCAACAAGCTCTGTTGCCCGGCGTCATCCAGGACGTGCAACAGATACTTGCCGTCGGGAGAAATGGCGACCAGCGTGGCTTTGCCAGTCTGCGTGGCCTTGCTGACGGAAAAATTCTGGAAAGGAACGGTCCCGTTGCGCGAGAGCAGTGCGTAGATTCCATACGCAGCCGCCGCGACTACGAGAAGCGCGACCGCGCCCACCACGCCCAGCGAAAACTTGTGCTGCTTCGCCGCCGCCACCACCACCGAACTGCTGGAAGCCTGCGCTCCCCGGGTCTGAGTTGAAATGCCGGTTCCTGAAGTCGCGGGTGCGTCATCCGCCACGGCAACTTGCCGGCTCGAATCCGTGTCGCGCTTCAGCCGCAACAATTCCGAGCGCATTTCCTTGGCGCTCTGGTAACGCAACTCCCGGTCTTTCTCCAGCGCGCGGTTAATGATGTCTTCCAGCTTCGCCGGCAGATCCGGATTCAAACGGCTTGCGGGCGCTGGGGCGCGCTCCAGAATCGCATTGAAGATCAAGGCCGAGGTTTCGCCGCGGAACGGCAACTGCCCCGTCGCCATCTCGTAGAGAACCGCGCCGAACGAAAATAAATCGCTGCGGGCGTCCAGTTCCTTGCCCTTCGCCTGCTCCGGCGACATATACGCCACCGTGCCCAACGTGGAACCTGGGCTGGTCAGGTGCTGCTCATCGGCCGCCGTCAACGTATTCGCGGACGCCACTTGGCTCGACGAACCGGCGGCGGTGACTTTCGCCAGCCCAAAGTCAAGAATCTTGGCATGGCCGCGTTCCGTCACAAAAATATTGGCCGGCTTGATGTCGCGATGCACAATGCCCTTGGAGTGTGCCGCATCGAGCGCGTCGGCGATTTCGATGGCCAGCAGCAGAATCTGCCCAGTTTCCATCGGGCGGCCGCCGATGCGATGTTTCAGCGTCACGCCGTCCAGAAATTCCATGGCGATGAAGGCGTCGCCATGCTGGTCATCAATTTCATAAATGGTGCAGATGTTAGGGTGATTCAGGGCCGACGCCGACTTGGCCTCGCGCTCGAAGCGGCTGAGCGCCTGCGCGTCTTTGGCCACATCGTCGGGAAGAAACTTGAGTGCCACGAAGCGCCCGAGCTTAAGGTCTTCAGCCTTATACACCACGCCCATTCCGCCGCCGCCAAGCTTCTCGACAATCTTGTAATGGGAAATGGTTCGGCCAATCATGCGTGGCAAATCTTACGTGGGGAGAAACCGCCAAGTCAACGAATGACAGAACTGCTTATGTGGGGCGGACACTCCTGTCCGCCTCTTTCAATCAGCACAAACCCAGTCGAGAGAAGAGGACAGGAGGGTGCCCCATTTCTCGCGTTCCTTGCGAGAAGTGGGCACCACGAACGCCTCAGCAAAGGGATTTGTCGACCAACTCGATCAAGGGAAAACTCCAAAGAAGAGAAGCTCAAACGGTCACCCCATCTCGCGACTTTGCCGCCCAGCTCTTCACAAACTCCCCCAAGCGATCTAAAGCCAGCGGGAACCTGTTCCCAGCCGCAGCGAAGCCCAGCCGAAAATGCGTCGGGACATCGAAACAATCCCCCGGCGCAAGCAGAATTCCCTGTTCGGCCGCAGCCTGGCAGAATGGCCTGGCGTTCTCTCCGCTGACCAGCCAGGGAAACGCCGTCGTTCCACCTTGCGGGCGAATCCAGCCGAGAACCTCGCGATGTCCCGCCATAAACCGATCCAGATGCTCCAGGTTCAGAGTTGCGGCTTCCTGCGTCTTCCCGAGAACCACATTGCGTTGGCGCATCGCGATTTCGGCAAGCATCTCTCCTGCCGAGTTGTTCGAGATCGAAAACGTTGTTCGTGCATTCAAATAGAGCTCCTGGCGTTTTCGGTCGTGTTCAATCATCCAACCCGTACGCACGCCGGCCATGGCAAACGCTTTTGAGAAATCGTGGATCACCGTCGCGTGCGGCAGTCGCGACGCCGACCGCGTCGCTCGTCCGTGATAAATCGGGTGATACACCTCGTCGCTCACCAGTTGAATTCCACGCGCCGAGGTGAACTCGTGCAACCGCTCCATCTCCGCATCGCTCATGATCGCGCCCGTCGGATTATGCGGACTATTCACCAGGATCAGTTTCGTCCTCGCATCCGCAAGCTTCATGATCTCGTCCACGTCGATGCCGAAGTTGTTCTCCTTGCGTATCCCGTAAAACCGCGTCTCAATCCCCAGCGACTCAGGCAGCGCAGAAAAAGGAGGATATCCCGGCCGAGGCAGAATCACGTTGGCTCCCGGTTCGGCCGCCAGCCACATCAGCACGACCAGAGCCTCCGAGGCGCCGGTCATGATCAGCACACACTCCGCACTCACGCCATGCATTTCCGCGATCGCTTCCCGCAGCCCGTCGGCTCCTGCCGGACGGCCATAGACCAACTCGTGATTGAGGAACCGTTGCCGTTCTTCCTCGCCCGCGAGATTCAACACGGCATTCACCGTCCACCTCGGCCCCTCGCTCGACGCCAGGTTGAATTCAATATCGTGCTCGTAGTTGTCCAGCCAAATATCCAGCAGGAAAGGTTTCAATTGCATGTCGCACCTCGAAAAATCAGATTCAGTCGGACGAATTTCCGAATGGTTAGCTGCTTATGATTAGCCGCCGAATCAAGACGCACTCTGGACTGCGGGGCTGGTCTCGCTCTCTGGCGGAAAGCTGGTGGTTTGCGTGGCCACGGCCGTGCTCCGCTCGCCCTGTCGGATCAGCAGGATCGCTCCCAGAATTGCCGCCGACGCCAGCACCACCCGCAGAGTCAGTGGCTCCGACGCAAGCAGCCATCCCAGGAACACGGCCACAACCGGATTGGCATAAGTGTGCGTCGCCACCAGCGCCGGCGGACAGCGCTGCAACAGCCACGTGTAGGCGGTGAACGCGATGATCGAACCGAACGAAATTAGATAAGTCAGGCCCAGCAGCGACTTCATCGAAATGCCGGCCCAGTGCGTCGCATGGAATTCTCCGCTAACTCCGGCAGCGGCGAGCAGCATCGCCGCGCCGCACAGCGTGGGCATAGCGGTGCGTCCCAGCGAGTCGGTGGGCAACTTCAGCTTGGGCGAGATCACCACGCCGACCGACCACGATAATGATCCCAGCAGCACCGCCATGAGCCCGAGCAGGCTCGAGCCTTTCACGGTCAACTCCACCCCCGTGAGCAGGGCCACACCCAGCACGCCCAAACCCAGGCCCAGCGCGCTGAGCCGGCTGATCTTCTGCTGGCCCATCGACCAGGCCAGCACCAGAATGAACATAGGCTCGGTGGCGATGAGCAGCGCAGCCAAGCCCGAGCCAACATATTGTTCGGCCCAGTGCAGCGAACCATGACCCACAAGAAAGAAAAGCGCTCCCAGCGCGCAGCTAGAAATCCAATTGGCGCGCGTAGGCCGAAACCCGCGCGCCCAGGCCCACGCGAACAGAATCGTTCCCGCCGTAGCGTGCCGGATGCCGGCCGTTACCAGCGGCGGAATCGTTTCAACCGCATAGCGAATCGCAAGGTAGGTCGATCCCCAGACGAGATAAATCGCGGCAAAGGCCAGCGCCAGCTTGATGGAATCGGCGCGGTTGCCGCCAGTTGCGGATTGCTCTGGATTGCTCACAAGCACGGGCCTGCCTCCTATGTTAATCATCTTTTCGTGTGGCGAGTTCTTGGTTGGGAGCGGCCCACTGCGAATCAGGCCCGGGATTTTGTTCGCTCGAGAGTTGAACATGACCTACCCTTTTGTCTAACCATTAAACTATGTTTTAATGGTTAGGCCGATCATAGTGGCGATCACTCTAACTTGTCAAGTGTGTTTTAATGGTTAGATAAGGTGACAGATTGCCGACCGAAAGGAAATCTCTGACTGAGACCAAGGAAGGAACAAAAAACAACCGCCGGCGTCCGCCGCGCTTCGATCTGATTGCGGGCAACGTCTGCCTCGACTTCGTGAACACGCTCGACGATCGTCATAGCGACGATCGTCATAGCAACGATCGCCATGTCGACGATCGCCATGTCAACGATCGCCATGTCGACGATCGCCGCATCGCCGACAGTCACAGCGACGACGGTCGCACGCAGCCAAAAGAGTTGCTGCAGACGTATGCAGATCTGGCGCGGTTCGGCGAAGACACCGGACTACTCGATTCGAGTCAGGTCGACCGGCTCGTCGAGCGCGCTTCGATGGAGCCGCAGCGCGCGCAGGAAGTGCTCGAATGGGGCAGAGAACTGCGGGAGGCGATCCACGACATTTTCTGGGCGATCATGAACAAGCGGCCAGTGCCACCGGCGGCGCTGGCCAGACTGAATGTCAACGCGCAGGGTGCGGCGCGACACATGAGCCTGGTGGTGGTGGAGCGCGGTCCGATTGCTCGGGGATCGGGCAGGGGCGGCTTCGAATGGAAGTATGACGACCTGCGCGCCTTCGACAGCGTGCTATGGCCGATTGCGCGCGCGGCGGTGGATCTGCTGGCGTCCGCCCAGTTGCCTTATGTGCGGGCGTGCTTCTCGAAAAGCTGCCAGTGGTTTTTTCTGGATACCAGCAAGAACCATCATCGCCGCTGGTGCGACATGACGCGCTGCGGCAACCGGGCAAAGTTCCAGCGGTTCTATGCGCGGAAGAAGAAAGGAAGCTCCTGACCCCCCGGAAACCTGCCGGGAATCTTATTCCGACATCTAACACTCATGTGTTACGATAGTATTGTTACGCGGCACTATCGACCGCTATGATCGTAAGTTTCCGAGACAAGGAGACTGAACGGCTGTGGCTATCGGGATGGAGTCGACGCCTTCCAGCCGATTTGCAGAGACGAGCGTTCAAAAAACTCGCCATTTTGAATGCCGCAGTGACGCTGGACAACTTGAAGGTGCCACCCGGCAATCAGCTGGAAGCGTTGCGAGGAAGCCGCGCCGGGCAGCACAGCATTCGAGTGAACGATCAATATCGCGCATGCTTTGTTTGGCGGAACGGAAATGCTTTCGAAGTAGAGATTGTGGACTATCACTAGGCGCGTGAGCGATTATGACAAAATCGAGAAGAATTGTTGCTATTCACCCTGGAGAGATTCTCAAAACCGAATTCATGGAACCGATGGGCGTCAGCGCGTATGCGCTGGCGAAGGCGCTCAGCTTTCCGGGAATCTACGAAGTGGTCCGCGGAGACCGGGCCATCAGCGCCGACACTGCCATTCGTCTGGGAAAGTATTTTGGTCTGCCCGCACAGTTCTGGCTGAATCTTCAGAACGACTACGATCTGAGAATTGCGGAGGGCAGCGGAGTTGGCAAAGGGATCAAGCCCCGCGGTATTGACTATCGTCCCGAGTTCGCTGATGCGCGCTAGAGCGGCCTAGCAATTTTCGAAAAAGCTGGCGCGCCTTATTGTTTGGTCAGCTTGAACCGGGCGAAGGGCTTGGCTTCGCCTTTGACTACATTGTCGAGCCGGTTGTCCCAGGTGTTGGTCTTGGGGTCATAGATGAAGGTGTTGGTGAAGCTGGTCTCGCCGTGCTCGTCGGTGAAGACGAAAGCCAGTTCATTCTCTTTGGGCGCGGCCACTCCGATTGATTCCGAGGTCGCTCCGCCGTACACATCCAGCCATACGCAGGAGTATTGCCTGGTCTTCTCATTCCAGGCGACGAATACCGTGGCTTCGTACTGGGGTTCACCCTTGTCGTTCTTGTCGCGCGATACTTCGTGGAGGCGCAGGTAGTGGTGCTGCAGCACCCACTCGGCATCGAAGTCGTGCGTGACCGGCTGCTTGCCCACGGTTCCCTCGAGCCGCCATTTGCCGGCAAGATGGTCGAGCAGAGGGGAATTGATGGGCGCCTGTTGCGCCATCGCGGTCAGGGCCGCGCATGCCGTCGCCAGGATCGCAAGTTGCTTCATCGCCGCATTCTACATACTGCAGTCGATGCGTGGAATGGAGATTTTAGCCAGAACGGTCTGGAAGCAGGGGATAGAACTGAGTCAGGTCAAATCAGAGTCCCCACTTCTCGCGAAGAGAGCGAGAAATGGGGCACCCGTGTTTATCAGAATACGTGGATCAGGCCAAACGTCACGCGGAGTGGCGTTGTTTGAATTCCTCAATCTTGACCTTGGCTTTTTCTTTCGTGTCGTCCACGGACTGGCTGATCTTCTCCCGGCTCTCTGCGGCCTTTTCGGCAGCGGCTTGCTGGTGCGAGTCGTGGATCTGCTTCGCGGCGTCCTTGGCATCGCCCCAAGTTTCCTTCACCGCGCCTTTGGCTTGTTTGACCACCCCTTTGTTGGCCAGCTTTTTATTACCAACCGTCTCGCCGACGCTTTGCTCCACCTTGCCCAACGCCTGATCGATCTTGCCGGTCACTTGATCTTTATTCATAAGTTCCTCCTGATTATTTATCTAAATTTTGTATCGTTGCGGAATTTCTGGTTGAGGTTATCCGCGTCAAGCCCGCTTGCGTTTTTTTGCCTTTTCGACGACGACGCGTGGCTTCCTGCGGACCACGACCGCCGTGCTTTTCTTCTTTTCAGCCTGTGTTTTCTTTTTGCTCTTTGCCTTCTTCCTGGTGACAGTTCTGAATGGAGGCACCAGTTCCAGCTTCGGCTTCGATTGCTTTGAATTGCGATGGTGGCCATGCTGCAGCGGCTCGATACGCGCAGCTTCTTTTTCCACTTGCAGCTGCGTGTCTGCAGTTTTTTGGCGTTCTTCCTCAAGGTATTCGGGAATCGTTTGCGTGGTCATGGGAGCCAGTGTGGCAGAACTGGCTCGGTCAAATCTGTGTCATTTTGGCCACTCACGGAGTGCGGTGGGCGGGGACTTACGGTCCGGTGGCGACTTTTTACCCAAAATCAAAATCCCCGCCCTGTCTCTGCCAACGCAGAGTCAAGGGCGGGGCACCCGCTTGGTTTCTTCCACCGATCTGTTTTTTCTTTCTTATTTATCCCTTTACGATCTTCCTCGATTTTTCGTCCCAGACCGCGACATCGTTGTTGAAGTAGCTGAAGTTGGCGAGGTGGCAGCCGATGGCGGCGTTGTTGCCGAAAATTTCGTTTTCGGCGACCGGCTTCCGGGTGCGCACGGCGTTGTAGAAGTTGGTCTGGTGGTCGACCGTGTCGCTGTAGCCGGGCGGCACGGTGTAGAACTCGCCTGCTTCCTCGGTTTTCGACACCAGTTCCGCGTGCTCGGGATGATCCAGCGCCCACTGCTTCAGGTATTGCTCGCGCAGAGCCTTGGGCCATCCGCCGACCGAGTAACCTTCGGGCTCGGGACGCGTGTCCTGCGGCTTGTAGCTCAGGGTGGAGTCCTTGATGATCATCGTGCCTTTGGTGCCGTAGAAGCCGATGAACTCTCCACCGTCGTTGTTCAGGTTGCAGCGCAGAGTCACGCGGCAGTTGGGATAGTCGTAGAGCGTTTCGATCAGGTCCGGGAATTCGCGGCCGTCTTTGAAATGGAAAAGACCTCCGGAGGATTGTGCGCGGATGGCCGGCGCGTTGATGCCGGTAATGAACTGAATGCCGGACAGCAGGTGAACGAAAAGATCGCCGCCCAGGCCTTCGCCGTAGTCTTTGTAACAGCGCCAGCGGAAGAAGCGAATGGGATCGAATGGAATCTTGGGGGCATCGCCCAGAAAAGCGGTCCAGTCGATGGTGGATACGCTGGCGTCGGGTGGAACGGGATAGACCCAGGCGCCGCTGGGCGAATTGCGGTCCCAGTAGGCGTTGATGGAGAAGACTTCGCCGAGTTTGCCGGAATTGTAAATTTCCTTGGCTTTGGCGTAGAGGATGGAACTAACGCGCTGGCTGCCGATGCAGACCATGCGGCCGTTCTTGCGCGCGGCTTCGACCATGGCGAATCCGTCTTCCACGTTGTGCGACATGGGCTTCTCGCAGTAAACGTCTTTGCCCGCGGCGCAGGCGTCTTCGAAGATGCGGCGATGGTTGTGGTCCATGGTCGCGATCAGGACGGAGTCAACGTCTTTGCGGTCGAGGATGCTGCGATAGTCGCGCGTGGCCGGGACGCTGGGATCTTTGACGGCTTCCTGCGCGGCGATGTGGCGGCTGTCATAGAGATCGCAAACCGCGACGCATTTCACGCCGGGAACGCTGAGCGAAGCTTCGAGGTGCTCGCATCCCCGAATGCCGGTCCCGATGGAAGCGAAGCGAATGGTATCGCTGGGCGCGACCGGGCGGGTCGCGGCGGAGAGCAGGTGAGGCTGCAGGATGGTTTTGGCAACCGTGGTGGCGGCCAGGGCTCCAGTGCCGAGATGAATGAATTGACGGCGGGACAGGGGATTTTTGGACATTGAGGTTCTCCGTCTTTGAAATTTCGTTTTCCGAAACAGTGCGCCTCCGCGACAGCCCGCGGAGGGTTACGGGGAGGAATTATTGCACAGGTGAGGGCGAGTTAGTAAAACGATTTTCTAGAGGGTATAGAGAGGCGGCGGTTCCAGCCGATTACGGGGCCGGGTCGAACTCTTTCTTGTAGGCTTCCCAACGCTGGCGGACGCCTGCCATGATCGATTGATATTCCGGGTCAGAGCGCAGGCTGTCGTAGTTTTTGTCGCGTTCGAACCAGGGGTAGTTTACATCTCCGATCGCGACTGTGCGTTTGAGCCAATCGAGGGCGTGCTGGCGGTCACCGAGCAGGGCGTAGATTCCTCCCAGCCAGTAGGCTTGGTCCCCATCGATGACTTCTTCGAGGCGGTATTGGAATAATCTGCCATCAATCTTGTCACGCTGATGGCGCGACGCGTACAGGAACGCGGCCATGATCCGAGGCACGTCGTCGCCCGAATTGCCGGCGAGTGCCAGCGAGCGCTCGAGAGTGGACTGGGCCTCATCGAGCTTGCCGTTGTAATAAAGGATCATGCCGAAGTAGCCCAGGGCTTTGAATTGATCTGGATTGGCGGCAACCAGTTCGCGCATTTCTCTTTCAGCTTCTACCCCCTGGCCGCTATGGAGAAGCATGCGGGCGTGCATCCAGTGCGGCTGAATCGGCATGGGGTTCAATTCAACCAGCCGCCGGTAGGCCTGCTCGGACTTTTCATTCAGGCCGGCGTAATAGCTCGAATAGCCCAGGGCTTGCCAGGCGGCGCCGTTGTTCGGCGCGAGCGCTACCGCCTGTTTGAGACTGCGGATGGCTTCCTGCTCCCGGCCCTCCTCAGCGTAGATCGTTCCCAGGGCAATTAAACCCTCCGTGGACTGAGGGTTGACGCGCAAGGCATTCTGCGATGCCGCCTCGCCGCGCTTCAGATTGGCCGGAGCATCGTCGGCGAAGTTTGCGCACTGAAAGCCATACAACTCTCCCAGCAAGGCGTAGGCGTCAGAAAAATTTTTGTCCAGCGAAATGGCGTGTATAAGCAGGCGCTCGCCCTGTTGCAGGCTGTCCAGGCCCGAATGCGCCAGATATTCACTCAGATAGAAACGCGCCTGTAAGTAATCGTTGTAGGCATCCACGCTATTCGTTGCAGGCTGTTCCATCGCCTTCTGCTCGGAGGGCGAGATTTCGATCTTGAGCCCCTCCACGACCTTAGTCGCAATCTGATCTTCAAAGCTCAGTATGTCGGCGCTGCGCAGATCGTAGCGCTGCGACCATTTGGTGTTTCCTGTACGGCCGTCGATCAGCTGCACCGTCACGCGGATCACGTCAGAGGAACGCTGGTAGGTGCCTTCCAGCACGCTTTCGACGTTCAAGGCCTTGGCCGCCTCAACCGGTTCGGGCGTTTCCTTGGCGTACTTCAAAACCGATGTTGTGGGTCGGACGGCAAGATTCTGCAAAGCGGTCAAGCGGCTGATGATAGCGTCGGTGATTCCGATGCCCCAACTGTCCGTGGTGGTAGCAGTAATGTCGCGGAAGGGAAGAACGGCAATGGTTTCCGGAGTTTTTCCAGCAGGCTTTTCCGTTTGCGTCGAAGCGGCGGGGGGACGGTAGTAGTAGTGGACTGCAAGCGCAGCCACAACTACGAGCAGCACGGCGGCGGCGATCAGAATCGCTGCCTTGCGGTACCCTCCTGAGCGTGAGACCTTGGTTTCAGGGGGAACGGCCAGCATCTGCGACTCGGTATCCCGCTTGACTCGTTTCAGGTCGGCTTTCAGTTCGGTGGCGGATTGGTAGCGAATCGTGCGATCTTTTTCCAGCGACTTGGCGATGATGTCTTCGAGCCGGGCCGGGACATCCGGATTCAAACGGACCGCAGCGGTAGGCTGCCGGTGCAGAATGGAATCCAGAATCGCCCCCGAGCTGTCACCGCGAAAGGGCAGCGTGCCGGTCGCCATTTCATAGAGCACGACTCCGAAGGAGAACAGATCGGTGCGAGGATCCAAATCCTTGGCCAGGACCTGCTCGGGCGACATATAGGCGACTGTGCCCAGGGTGCTGCCGGGGCTGGTCAGATGCTCCTCGGCCACCACGGTTGCAGTGGCTTCGATGGAGGCGGCTTCGGGTTTGGGCGTCACCTTGGCCAGGCCGAAGTCAAGAATCTTGGCGTGCCCGCGTTTGGTGACGAATATGTTGGCGGGCTTGATGTCGCGATGCACGATGCCCTCGGCATGAGCGGCATCGAGCGCGTCGGCGACCTCGATGCCGATTTCCAACATCCGATCGAGTTCCATGGGACGGTTCCCGATCAAATGCTTCAAGGTTGCGCCGTCGAGAAACTCCATGGCGATGAAGGCTTCGCCGTGCTGGTCGTCAATTTCGTAGATCGTGCAGATATTCGGATGGTTGAGTGCGGAGGCTGCCTTGGCTTCGCGCTGAAAACGGGCGAGCGCTTGCGGGTCCTTGGCCACGTCCTCGGGCAGAAACTTTAATGCGACAAAGCGGCCAAGCGCAATGTCCTCCGCCTTGTAGACCACGCCCATGCCCCCGCCGCCGATCTTCTCGACGACACGGTAATGCGAGATAGTTTGCCCGATCACTGGCCGAGAATCTTACGTTGCGGAAATAGGCAAGTCAACGAACGGCAGCGTGGTGATACTGGGTCGGACTGACCCTTTACCGAGCGGTTCTTACGAAGACCGACATCGTGGGGCAAAACAGGCGGGAAAAAATTGAAAGGGCCGTGACATTGGTTATGCTCCAGCCGCTCGCTCCTGCGAGGTAGGGGCTGGAGGGTAGGGATCATTGCGCCTTCAACTGCTTCAGCTTTTCAATCCCATTCGTGTTGTGCGGGTTGATCTGCACGGATTTCTCGTAATACCGAATGGCCAGTTCCTTGTCCCCGTTATCCATGTAAGCCTCCGCCAGACTGTCGTAAGTGTTGTAAGACAGCGGATAGGCCTCCACGCTCAGCTTGAAAATCTCGATCGCGTCCTGAATTCGCTTCATCCTAAGCAGGCCATAACCGAGGCCGATGAATTCATTCTCGTCGAAATCATAGGCATCGCGCTGGGTCGCTTTCAGTTCGCGATATTGTTTCACCGCGGCCTCGACGCCTTTTTGCTGAATGGTCTGAAACAGCACACTCCCAATCGGCTTTCGGCCAGCCAAAGCTTCAATCTTCGCCAGCATCTCATCGAGCGAGGCGCGGGGATAGAATTTGCCGGCAGACACAACGCCCGCAATCTGCTTCGTATTGCCGATGTCGTCGAGTGGATTGGCGTCGAGTAGCACCAGATCGGCCAGCTTCCCTTGTTCAATGGTGCCGAGATCTTTCTCCCTGCCCAGAAATCGCGCCGGATTCAGCGTGGCCGCCTGCAAAGCTTGCAGCGGTGAGAGACCAGCCTGAACCAGGAGGCCCAGCTCGTCATGCAGGCTGAATCCCGGAAAGCAGAACGGATTCGCCGTATCCGTGCCCGCCATGATTCCCACGCCGGATTTTTGCATAGTGCCGACGACGGCAAGGTCTTTTTGAAACTCCTTCTTCATGTAGGCGAAATCTTCCGCGGTGTGCTTTCCGTCCACCGCTGCCGGGTCCCAGGACATTCGCATACGAACCGGCACGTATTTCAGCCTGTCATCCTTCAGGAAGGCAGGATCGTCCCCGAACGCGAACATGCGCAGCAAGGTAAGCGTGGGCACTTGCCAGGTGCCATTGCTCTTCAGCACAGCGGAGAGTTCAGCGGCCTTTTCCGCGCTATAGGTGTCGAGCATCATCTGCCGCGACTGCAGCACGTGCGTCCCCCAGAATTTGGGTTTTCCGGCCAGATCCTCCGCCAGGTCTGCCTGCTGCGCTTTCAGCAATTCGTCACTCTTGGTGGAACAAGCCGGCAGGATGCCGATTAAATGTTCAAACGATTTCTGCCCGGCGTTAGAGGCTTCCTGCGCGGAAACCGAGAGCGGGACGTGCCCGGCAAATGGAATCCCTTCTTTCTTGGACTCATCCGCGATGGCGAAATACAAATCGCGGGGAAGGTTCTGATAAACCTTCACAAAATCGGCGCCGGACTGCTTCGCCCGGTCCACCACCTGGCGAGCTTCCGCGGCAGTGGACACGGAGATCGAACCGGGCCAGTAAGGCTTGGGCCCATCCACAAGCGGGCTCGCGATCACCATGCGAGGGCCGAGCAACGCTCCCGTTTCGATTTCCTTGCGCCACTCGTAATCTTCCGGGCTACCCCACATCACGCGAATGCCAGTCACCCCGTTGGCAATAAACAGTGGCAGATAATCTCTCCCGCTGGGGTGGACGTGCATGTCCCATAGGCCGGGGATGAGGAATTTTCCGTTAGCATCGACAACCTGGGCGCCTCGCGGAGTGGGAACGACGGAACTCTTACCAATGTCGGTGATGCGGCCTGCCGAGATGACGACGCTCATGTCCGGTTGGGGCGGCGCACCCGTCGCGTCGATGATCGTTACGTGTGTGAAGACCAGCGGAGAGGAATTTGATCCGGATGTGGCTTGTGCAATCGAGAACAGGGGCAAAAGAAAGAGAATGAGAATGAGGATGAACAGGCGAAGATTCTTCATGCCAGGCTCGCGCGCCGATGTTACAGGAGGAACTGGACGCTGGGAAGAGAAAACAGGCGGGAAAAAATTGAAAGGGTCGTGACATTGGTTATGCTCTAGCCGCTCGCTCCTGCGAGGGAGCTAACAGCGTGGAGGCATGTACCGTCACGACCCCTTGATGCGATCACTGCTTTCGCAGTTCCGAACCCCAACTGCCCCTCGCAGAGCCGTCGGTTTTTTCAGGTCCGTTCGCCTTGCAGGTCGCCCCGCCCGGCGGATCACTCAGTCTACTTTGGACTGGCTCATTTTATTGTGCCTGCCCTTTCGACCGTCGACGCAAGCAACACTAACAGAGAATTAGAAAACGTCAACGCAAACTATTGGTGCAATAGCTCTGGGCAAACCTGTGCATAACGAATAATGCAAATGGTTGCAAAATCGATATTT
>Ga0181537_10002976_pt1 | contig 14712 bp, 15 predicted proteins | sample PEATcosm2014_Bin_39_FD_119765 | JGI IMG/M metagenome (GOLD analysis project Ga0181537, IMG submission 119765) | Peatland microbial communities from MTU Mesocosm Facility, Houghton, MI, USA - PEATcosm2014_Bin23_10_metaG | ecosystem: Environmental > Terrestrial > Soil > Wetlands > Peat | place... | reverse complement strand
GGTCGAGTGTGACGATCGTCACTGACTCGCCAATGGACCTATAGCCTTGGGGTATGGCTGAGTTGATCTACGGTGAGCGGCCGGCCCACGGCGCCGCGGATGGTCTGCTCATCCTGCACCACGGACGGGGAGCCGACGCGCACGATCTGCTCGGTTTGGCGGATGTGCTCGACCGCTCGCACCGGCTGCATGTGGTGACGCCGCAGGGACCGCTGACATTGCCGGGCTGGGGTGGGTACCACTGGTATCAGGTACCGGAGGTCGGTTACCCGGATCACGACACATTCCACGCCTCCTACAGGCTGCTCAGTGACTTCCACGGGGAGGTCCGGGAACGAACTGGGATCCCGGCTGAGCGCACCGTGCTCGGCGGCTTCTCGATGGGCAGCGTGATGAGCTACGCCACTGGACTGGGTACAGGACTACCCCGGCCCGCAGGGATCATGGCCTTCTCTGGTTTCATCCCGACCGTGGACGACTGGGCACCCGATCTGAAGGCGCGCGCGGGCCTGCCGGTCTTCATCGCTCACGGCCGCGGCGATCGGATGATCAGTATCGACTTTGCCCACAAGGCTCGCACGGAGCTTGACGCTGCCGGGCTTGACGTCGAGTACCTGGAGAGCGGTGTCTCGCACCAGATCGACCCCGCCTTACTGGGTGCCGCGATCGGCTGGCTGGCAGCGAGGGTCTGAGCGACGTGGTGACCCCGACCAGTGATGACACGGCCACGCTGCTGCGCGGCGTGCCGGTGTTCTCGGGCCTCAGCGAGGCTGACATAACGCGCGTCGCCGAGGTGGCGGTGCCCCGATACTTCGAGGCGGGCGCCGTGGTCTTCCGTGAGGGCGATGACAGCGACACCTGTTACATCGTTCGCACCGGGCTCGCGCGGGCGATCCGTGAACATGGCGACGGCCGCTCAATCACGCTCTCCAACTTCGTCCCGGGCGACATCTTCGGTGAGCTTGCGATGTTCGACAACGAACGTCGCTCGGCGACGGTCGATACGCTCGAGAACACCGAGGTCGTGGCAATCCTCGGTGGCGACATGCGGCGGTTGATGGGCGAGCACCCGGAGATCGCGGTGAAGCTGATCAGCGCTCTGGCGCAGCGCCTGCGAGCCACCAACGAGCGGCTGGCTCGCCAGTCGTTCCAGACGGTGCAGAGCAGGGTCGCGGCCGTGCTCGCCCAGCTGGTCCAGGCCGCTCGAGCCGATGGCGCCGGGGAGGGCGACGTGATGATCACCTCGACCCAGGCCGATCTGGCACAACTGGCCGGCTCCTCGCGCGAGTCTGCCAGCCGCTTCCTTGCCGTACTTGAAAGAGCAGGGATCATCACCCAGGGCCGCGGTAGGCTGACCGTCCATGACGCGCACGCCCTGGAGCGCTATGTCTACTAGAAGGTCCAGGCGCGCGGAGAATGCCGAGTTCTCGGCCGGCGGAGTGGTCGTTCGGGGCGACGAGGTGATCGTGATCGTGCCGACCGGCCGCGGAGCCGGCGGGGGTCGCGTGCTGGCGTTGCCCAAGGGCCATCCGGAGCCGGGAGAGAACGCCGAGCAGGCGGCCGCTCGCGAGGTGCGCGAAGAGGCTGGCGTCTGGGGCGATCTGGTTGAGTCGCTGGGTGAGGTCGCCTACACGTACGAGCGCAACGGGCACCGCATCGCCAAGCGCGTTGAGTTCTTCCTGATCGAGTACCGCGGCGGTGACCCCGCCGATCACGACCATGAGGTCGACGAGGCCCGCTGGATGCCGCTCTCGGAGGCGGGGTCTGCGCTCACCTATGCAGGTGAGCGCAGAGTGGTGGCGCGGGCGATTTCACGCCGCCCCTCGGGCATGTAGGCTCAGGCGTGTGCGTGTCCTGAACTTCTACTCCTCCGTGTTCGCGGATCAGCTGCGGCGCGGGCGCAAAACGGCGACGATCCGGCTCGGCGACAAGTCCCACAAGTACCGCAAGAACGACTGCGTCATGGTGACGATCGGCTACCAGCACTCGCCACGGGAGAAGATCTTCCTGGCTGTAATTGACCAGGTTGAGGTCAAGCGCGTGCAGGAGCTCTCACCGCGTGACATCGAGCACGACAACCCGGAGTTCCGGCGCGTTGACGAGATGGTCCACTTCCTGGAGCAGATCTACGGCCGCAAGGTCTCGATGGACGACTCCGTGACGGTCGTACGGTTCTCGCAGATCATTGAGAACCCGCCTGAGATCCGAGACCGCATGCATGGTCTCGGCGGCGCCAATAACTGAGGAGACGTCCGGCGGCGCCTGGCGGCGTCCTCGCTCGCTCGCGTGCTTTCCGCACGCCACGCTCACTGCCTCCGGGCCATGCATCCGCCGGACGCCCCTCAGGGCCTTATGAATCTTTTCTGGCACTCTTCACACGAGAGTGCCAAATGGAGGGCCTGAGAGGCTATAGTGCATGGCGTTGGCACTCTCCCCACGGGAGTGCCAGGAAAATCGCTAACCCTTTTCGGAGGTTGCATTAGATGGCTCTCAAGCTCAAGCCCCTCGGCGATCGTCTGATCCTCAGGGCAATTGAGGAGGAGGAGACGACCGCCAGCGGCCTCGTACTCCCCGATACGGCGAAGGAAAAGCCCCAGAAGGGCAAGGTGCTCGCTGTCGGTGACGGCAAGATCAACGAAGACACCGGCAAGCGCACCCCGCTGGACGTCAAGGAGGGCGATGAGGTCCTCTACAGCAAGTACGGCGGCACCGAGATCAAGGTCGACGGCGAAGAGCTGCTCGTCCTGCGCGAGTCCGACGTTCTGGCGAAGGTCCAGTAACAGGCCCCGCTACTAAGACCTTTTCAGGAGAAGAAATGGCTCACAAGGAACTGAAGTTCGAAGCGGAAGCGCGCACGGCTCTTGAAGCCGGAGTCGACGCTGTCGCCAATGCAGTGAAGGTCACGCTCGGCCCGAAGGGCCGCTACGTCGTGATCGACAAGAAGTTCGGTGCTCCGACCATCACCAATGACGGCGTCACCATCGCCCGTGAGGTTGAGGTCGAGGATCCGTTCCAGAACCAGGGCGCGCAGCTGGTGCGTGAGGTTGCCACGGCGACCAACGACGTTGCCGGTGACGGCACCACCACCGCGACCGTGCTCGCCCAGGCGATCGTTCGCCACGGCCTCAAGAACGTCGCCGCCGGCGCCAACCCGCTGGCGCTGAAGCGTGGCATCGAGAAGGCCGTCGACCAGGTTGTCCTGAACATCGCCAAGCAGTCCACGCCGGTTTCCGGCAAGGACCAGATTGCTCGCGTCGCGACGATCTCAGCCGGGGACGAGGAGATCGGCGACGTGATTGCCGACGCCATCGACAAGGTCGGCAAGGACGGCGTTGTCAACGTCGAAGAGGGTCAGACCTTCGGCATGGACCTCGAGTTCACCGAGGGCATGCAGTTCGACAAGGGCTACATCTCGCCCTACATGGTCACCGACCAGGACCGGATGGAAGCGGTCCTCGAGGACCCGTACATCCTGATTGCCAACCAGAAGATCGGCTCCGTTCGGGACATCCTCCCGATTCTCGAGCAGACGATCCAGAGCGGCAAGCCGCTGCTGATCATCGCTGAGGACGTGGAGGGCGAGGCCCTTGCGACGCTGATCGTCAACAAGCTGCGTGGCACGTTCACCGGCGTGGCCGTAAAGGCCCCGGGCTTCGGTGATCGCCGTAAGCGCATGCTCGAGGACATCGCGATCCTGAGCGGTGGCGAGGTCATCACTGAGGAGATGGGTCTCAAGCTTGAGAACACCCAGATCTCTCAGCTCGGCCGCGCTCGTCGTGTCGTAGTCGCCAAGGACAACACGACCATCGTCGATGGTTCCGGTGAGTCCGCCGCGATCAAGGGCCGCATCAACCAGATCAAGAACGAGGTCGAGAACACCGACTCCGACTTTGATCGGGAGAAGCTCCAGGAGCGCCTGGCGAAGCTCTCCGGCGGCGTTGCCGTCGTCAAGGTCGGCGCTGCCACTGAGACCGAGATGAAGGAAAAGAAGCACCGCGTCGAGGACGCGCTGCAGGCCACCCGCGCCGCCCTCGAGGAGGGCATCGTGCCGGGCGGCGGGGTCGCGCTGCTGGTAGCCCAAAAGGCGCTTGACCTCGACGCGATCGAGGATCCGGACGAGAAGACCGGCGCCAAGATCGTGTTCCGCGCGCTCGAGGAGCCGCTCCGTCAGATCAGCGAGAACGCTGGCCTTGAGGGTTCGGTTGTGGTCAACGAGGTGCGTAAGGCCAAGAAGGACCACGGCCTCAACGCTGCCAACGGTGAGATTGTCAACCTCATCACCGAGGGCATCATCGACCCGGCCATGGTGACGCGTTCAGCGCTGCAGAACGCCGCGTCGATCGCCAAGAACATCCTGACCACCGAGGCGATCATCGCCGAGGTTCCGGACAAGGAGTCCAATGGCGGCGGTGGCGGTGGCATGCCCGACATGTCGGGGATGATGTAAGCCGCATCCGGCTTGCCGCTTGACGCGGCCGGTTGGAAGTATGGAGGGGCCGGCGCGTCAGCGCCGGCCCCTCCATCGTTGTACGCGGGGCAGCTCGCCAGCAGGCGCCACTGCCATGAGAAGGCGGGGCCGAAACGGCCCGCAAGGTAACATGGCGCGCGTTCCCAGTAAGACTCATAGACAGGAAGAACAAGACATATGGCCTACGTGATCGCCGAGCCGTGCATCGGAACCAAGGACAACTCGTGTGTCGAGGTTTGCCCGGTTGACTGCATCCATCCGACGCCGGACGAGCCCGATTACGACACGGTTGAGCAGCTCTACATCGACGCCGAGGAGTGCATCGACTGCGACGCCTGCGTCGAGGCCTGCCCGGTCGATGCCTGCTTTGCCGAGGACCAGCTGCCCGACGAGTGGCAGCGGTTCACGGTGATCAACGCCGAGTACTTCCGCAAGTAGCACGATCCGTCGACCGTTCGCCGTTCACTCGTCGTCCACGATTAGTCGCGCGGGCACCGGCCCGTGGTTCGGCGCCGGGCCTCCTCCGCGGCGGCCGAGGACCTCGTAGACCTGGCCCTGGTAGGGCGCCACCGGGATGACGCCTCCGGAGAAGGCCGACACGCTGACCCCGACGCCGCGGCCGCCGGCCGATTCGAGCTCGTCACCGAGGACGAGAGGTCCGGCGGTGATTGCGAATACCCACACGTCCTCCGAGCCGGGGAGCTGCCAATGCGCGCCCGCGGGCAGCATCGCGGTCCCCGCGAACGACACGTCGCTCCATTCGTAGCCCCATTTCCCTATCGCTCTCGCAACCGCCGTACGCAGGCGCTCAGGAACCGCGTCGAGCGGCACGATCGATTGCAGGACAGGTGCGTGCGAGCTGGGCATCAGGATCTTGAGCATACGACCCCTGCCCACGCGAGGCGGCAGATGCGATCGCTCGTTAAGCGGCAGCGTTCTGGTTGACTTCGGATCGCTCTGCGTCAGCTTCGACCTCGGCTACGATCCGGTTCTCAAGTGCGCCGATGCCGTCAAACTCGGTCCGCACGACGTCACCGTCCTTCAGCCAGGCCGGAGGCTTGAAGAACGCGCCGACCCCCGCGCACGTGCCGGTGGCGATCGTGTCGCCAGGCTCCAACGTCGACCCGGTGGAGATCTCGGCGATCAGGTCCCAGATGCTGAAGATGAGTTCGCTGGTGTTCGACTCCTGGCGGACCTCACCGTTGACGGTGAGGCGGAAGGCGATGTTGTGCGGATCGGGTACCTCATCGGGCGTCACGAGCCACGGGCCGAGCGGACCGCTCGTATCCCACGACTTGCCGAGCGTCCACTGCTGCGTCTTGCGCTGCCAGTCACGGATGGTGAAGTCGTTCGTGACGGTATAGCCGCCGACCACACTCGGTGCCTGCTCCGGTGAGACGTGGCGACATTGCTTGCCGATCACGACCGCCAACTCCGCCTCGTAGTCAAGCTGATCTGACACCAGGGGAAGCTCGATGTCCCCGTTCGGCGCGTTGATCGAGTTCGCCATCTTGGCGAAGATCGTCGGGAACTCAGTCGGCTCGCGCTTGGCCTCGTTTGCGTGGGTGAGGTAGTTGAGCCCGATGCCGTAGAACTTCGCCGGACGGACGGGCGGGCCTAGGGTGACCTCTGCCAGTGCCCGCCGGCCGGTGCCGGTGTCGACAGCGGCCTGAGCCGCTTTGAGCCCTTCGTCGCCGAGCGCGAGGATGGCGCTGACGGTTGCGGGAAGATCGGGAGCCGCCGTCTGGAGATCGACGATCTCATCGCCGACGACGACGGCGGGGAGCTCGTTTCCGTTCAGCAGGTAGGTGGCAAGTCGCATTCAGTTCCTCACAGTCGCTTGGTCTTCAGATGTAGAGGCGGCCAAGAGCGGCACGCCGTAGGAGCGCCACTGCGCGGGCGGCATCGGGCCCCCACAGATTCAGCGCGTAGAGTTGAGGCACCTCGAAGCTCGTTCAGCGCCGCCGGGTTATGCCATCGGCAGCGACATGCCCAGCGGCTTGGACGGGGCCGGGGGCTCGATCGGCGCGAGCACCGGAAGCTCCAGCGGCGTCATCGCCACCAGCCGCTTGGCGATCTCCTTGATCGCACGTGAGGCGGCATCCAGCGGGTTCGCGAAAACGACCGGCAGGCCGCCGTCGGCCTGCTCACGCAGAGACATTGTCAGCGGGATCTGCCCGAGCAGGGGCACCTCAAGTTCGTCCGCGAGCGACTGGCCACCACCGGCGCCAAAGAGCGCGAAGTGCTCCCCGCTCGGGGCGGTGAAGCCCGCCATATTCTCGATCACGCCGGAGATCTCAAGCTTCAGCTTGGTCGCCATATCGGCGGAGCGGCGAGCAACCTTCTGGGCGACCGCCTGCGGCGTGGTGACAATCAGGAACTTTGCCTGCGGCAACAGCTGGGAGAGTGTCATTGAGACATCGCCCGTGCCGGGCGGAAGGTCGATCAGCAGGTAATCAAGCTCGCCCCAGTCCACGTCCTCCAAGAACTGCTGCAACGCCTTGTGGAGCATCGGGCCGCGCCACACGACTGCGGCATCCTGCTCGATGAAGAAGCCGATCGAGACGACCTTGATGCCGTCTCCGCCGTCGAGCGGCAGGATCTTGTGCTGGGCGTTGATCTTGGCGCGCTCACCGTTCAGCCCGAACATGCGCGGCTGTGAGTAGCCCCAGACGTCGGCGTCCATCACGCCGACCTTCTTGCCCATGCCGGCCAGGGCCGCGGCGAGGTTGGCGGTCACGCTGGATTTGCCGACGCCGCCCTTGCCGGAGCCGACGCAGATCACGTTCTTGACCTGCGCGAGCGCCCCTTCGGGCAGGCTGCCGCGGCCGAGCTTGCCGCGCAGAGCCTGCTTCTCGGTGTCGGAGAGCACGTCGAAGCTGAGGTTCACCCCATGCACGCCATCCAGTGCGCGGATGGCCGTGTTGACGCCATCCTGGAAGTGGTCGCGGATCGGGCAGCCGGGCGTCGTCAGTGAGACGGTGACGTCAACCACGCCGTTGGCGTGGACGTCGATCGAGCGGACCATCCCGAGCGTGACTATGTCCTTGTGGAGCTCAGGGTCGATGACGGCGCGCAGCGCCTCGTTTACTTGTTCTGTTGTCGGCATATGGCTCCATTCTGGCAGACTCCGGATCGCCGTCTCCCGGTCTCAACGCCGCGCTTCGTGCGCCCTGATACGTTCCCGCGTCATGGCGGTGGAGATCACTCCCGTTCGCAGTCACGCGGACCTCAAGGAGTTCATCGAGCTCCCCTACCGCCTGCATGCCGGTACCAGGTGGATCCCGCCGCTGAAGCTCGAGCGGTACGCGTTCATGAGCCGCACGCTCAACCCGTTCTTCAAGCACGGTGATGGCTCGTACTTCCTGGCCCGGCGTGGTGGCCGCGTCGTCGGCCGTATCACGGCCCAGTACGACCGTAACTTCGACGAGTTCCACGGAACCCGCTGGGGCTTCTTCGGCTTTCTTGAGTTCGAGGATGACCAGGAGATCGTCGACGCGCTGTTCGCGGCCGCCGAGGGTTGGTTGCGCAAGCAGAACCGCGACCGCATGATGGGCCCGTTCGACTTCATGATCAACGAGGAGTGCGGCGTCCTGATCGAGGGCTTTGAGCACGATCCGATGATCAAACAGCCCTGGCATCCGCCTTACTATCAGGCGCGTGTGGAGGCATCAGCCGGCTTCATCAAGGCGATGGACGTCTTCCACTGGCACCTCAACATGGCGGATCGCGAGACCAAGATGCTGCCGATCCTTGAGGAGCTGGCCGTGAGCTCCAAGGAGAAGCACGGGATCACCATCGAGAAGATGTCGTTCTGGCACCTGGGCCGGGATCTCAAGGAGTTCAAGAAGATCTACAACGCCGCCTGGTCAAAGAACTGGGGCTTCCAGCCATACGACGACCATGACATCGCCGATATGGCTATCACGTACCGCCTGGTCTTTGACGAGAAGTTCTTCATGCTCGCCAAGGCGCCGAGCGGTGAGGTGGTGGCGGCGGCGCTGACGATCCCGGACATCAACCAGGTCCTGAAGAAGATGAAGGGCAAAGTGCTGCCGTTCGGCTGGTACCACTATCTGCGCCGCAAGCGCACGATCGACAAAGCGCGCGTCGGCTTCCTCGGAGTGCTGCCCGAGTATCAGCACACCGGCGTTGCGGCAGCGCTCTACATAGAGAACTACGACATGTGCAAGTTCAGTCCGGTGAAGAGCGGCGAGCCCGGGTGGATCCTCGAGACCAACACCGGCATGAACCGCGGCATCGAGGCGATGGGCGGGGAGATCATCAAGCGCTGCCGGATCTACGAGCGACTGCTTGAGGAGGGTGCGGAGCCGTCGGCACCGCCGGAAAACGTCCGGCGCTACACGCCGAAGCGCGCTTAGGAAGCGTATCTCTTAAGACCGACAGGGCGCCATTTTCATGACGCCCCGGCGGTTGAGGGAGGAGAGGGTGCTACATCCGCCGGCGAGGATATGAGGCCGGCGAACCCTTCCAGCTTGTCCCGTTCTCCATCAGGCAGGCTGGGGAAGTTGTTGTGTCAGCAAATATTAGCTGATCAAACCCTGTGCGGCGGAGACGAATTCCTCAACCCGCGCGCTGACAACACCGGACTGCTTCTCAAGGTCCTTGCGACGCGCCTTCAACTCACGCTCGAACTTCGTGCGCCGGGTACGGACCTGCTTCTCAAAGCGGTTGCGGGCACGCGCGCCACGCTTCTCGTAACGGGTCAGCTCCTTCTCGAGGCCGGCGCTGGTGGTGTACTTCCGCGCCAGCTTGCGCAGCGCGGTCGTGAGGTCATCACGGACAATCAGGCTGGCGCCGATCGGGACGACAAAAGCCTTCTCTGCCAGTACCGAAACCTGCTCTGAGATGGTCTTGGCGGCCTCAGCGGTCTCGGTGACCGTGTCAGTGGTCTCCGTCTGGGGGGCTCTCTTGGTGCTCTTGCTCGTGGTAGCCATATGCCTGTACTCCCGTTCGGGTGACGTTGGGGCTTGGATCTTGATCTGCGTACCGGCTCCTACCAAAGTAGAACACCGAACACATGTTTGTAAACCGTTCCTGGGTGTGGGTTACACAGAAATCCCCGGGCGGGCCCAAAATCGTTACAAGTGGGCGCGGTTGCACCGTTACAAGTGGGCGCGGTTGCGCTCCAACCAGGCGGCCGGATCCTCGATCTCCGCGAGCGTGGGCAGCGCCTCGGGACTCGAGAACAGGTGGTTCAGTGCACCGGTTCCGGCCTGTGCCACCAGCTGGTCACAGAACGCTTTGCCCTGGGTGTACTGGCGCATCTTCATCTCCAGCCCAAGCAGCTTGCCGAGGTACTTGGCGACGCCGCTCTGCTGCTTGCGGCGTCTATCCATTGCGCCGCGCAGCTGCGGAAGCGACGGCAACAGCTCGGGCGCGACGGCGTCCATCACATGCTCTGCATGTCCCTCGATCACCGCCATCACGGCCTGCACCCGGTTCATCACGGCTCGCTCACGCGGGCTGCCGACCATGCCCAGCAGGTCAAGTCGCAGTGCTGCCCGCCCGACTCGTTGCGCCGTTCGGCCGATCCGCGCCAGATCCTCCCGTGTCGGCAACCCCGGCGCCGTTCTCTCGACGTTAATGCGTTGTTGGGCGCTCTCCATCAGCTCCCGGATCTGCGAGGCCAGGTAATCGCGCAGCCAGGGAACACCGCCGAACTGAACCGCGTGCGTTACCTCATGCAGCGTCACCCAGGTGACGAACTCAAGCTCATCGGCCTCGAACCGACCCACGGCATCGGCGAGGTTCGGCATCACGAACAGCAGGCGTGGCTCCTGCCCATCGGCAAGCTCGTCCAGCAGGATCAGCTCGTACTGGCCGAGCACACGCTGTGCCATGAAGCCGATCAGGACGCCGATCTCCGCGCTTGAGACGGCGCCGAGCCATATGCGGCCGGTGCCCTTGACAGGGCCGAGCTTGGACTCCGCGGTGGTGAGCAGCGGCTCCATCATCGCGCGTGTGCTCGCGAGGTTGGCCTTGGCCCACGCGCTGCGGTCGATCGCCTCGGGTGGCGGGATTGGTCCATGCGGGACCAATCCCGTGTAGGCGACGACGCGCCGCTCGGCATCCGCGGCCAGCGGTCGCAGGTCGATCCCGGCGAGCGCCGCGGTCGCCGGCGCGCCACGGCTCGCCATGCGTTCGGCCACCCAGTCCGCTATCACCCAATCGATCATCGGGGTTGGCATACGCACTCCAGCTCCTTGAGGCCGGCCGCGCTACGGGCGGCGACGATCGGTGAGTGAGGCACGAGGTCGAGCGGGGCTCCGAGCCGGTTAGGGTAGTGGGGGAAACTGATCAGGCCACCGGCCTCGCGGACTATCAGTTGGGCGGCGGCTACGTCGACGGCGCGGCAGGCGCGTAGTGAAACCAGCCCGTCGAACCGTGCCGCGGCGACCTGGCAGAGCGACGGCGCCATCGCCCCGAACGCCCGCATCCTGTAGGCGAGGTCGACCAGCTCATCAACCGAGCTGCGCACCCAGCGCGGGTCGGCCGCTTCGATGCCCACCACCTCGAGTCGCCCGTCGTGCGCTCTGATCTCTGCGGCGGAGCGATCGAGCTCGACATCGTTGAGGTAGGCGCCGCCGCCGAGCGTCGCGCGCCACTCCTCGTCAGGCCCGAAGTCGTACACGTAGCCGAAGACCACGTCCGCCATCGTCGGTCCGGTCGCGACCGCGAGCGCCAGTGCGTAGTGCGTGAGACCGCGCTTGGCGTTGAGCGAACCGTCCAGGGGGTCAATGATGATCCGCACCACGCCATCACCGGTGCCGCCGCCGAAATCAGCCTCGCCCCGCTCCTCCGACAGCGCCTGGAAGCGAAATCCCTCGTCGTAGAGCTGCTGGAGCTCGACGAACACGAGCGCCTCGGCCTCGGCGTCGATCTCAAGTGTTCGATCACCGCCCTCACCCCGGCTGCCGGTCTCGATCGCCCGTTGCGCCGTGGTCGCCCTCCGGGCGAACACCTCCCGCAGACCGGAGACGGCCCGCCGACAGACAGTGAGCCAGTCTGCGTTGGTGGCCGAAGAGGTGAGGTCCATTCTCGACTTATGCTGTCAGACATCGTGAGTGAGACCCTGACAGCCGGACTCGACCCCGCCTCACTGACGACCCACACCGGCGGCCCGCTGCTGATTCAAGGTCCTGCCGGCAGTGGCAAGACCCGGCTGTTGAGCAGCCGCTTGCGCTGGCTGGCGCAACGGGGGGCGATCCTCGACCGCCTGGTGCTGCTGACGCCATCCCTCAGCCGTGCCGACGCGGCGCGGGCGGTCCTTGAAGAGGAGATTCAGGACGGTTACAGCGAGCTGCTGGTGCTGACGCCATCGCAGTTCGCCGCCACGATCATGCGGCGCTCGGGAAGCCACGCTGACTTCGCGGATTCGGTGCTCGGCTCCGGTGATCGCCTGGCGATGCTGGCCGAGCGGATCGACGAGCTGCCGCTCCAGCACCACGACTTTGGCGGGAACGCGGCCGCACTGCTCGGCGGCGTGGTCCGCCGGATCGACCGGCTCAAGGCTGAGCTGATCGGGGCTGAGCAGTTCGCCGCCTGGGCAAAGACCCAGGAGAGTCCGAGGGAGCGGGAGTTCGCCGAGATCTTCCATGCCCACAATCGCATGCTGCGCGATCAGGGGACCTGCGACGCCGGTGACCTGATGCGGCTCGCGCTGCGCTTGATCGCCGACCAGCCAGGCGCTCGCCAGCCGTTCGAGCACGTCCTGATCGACGACGCCCAAGAGCTCGATCTGGCTCCCGCGACGCTCGCGCGGGCCGTTGCCGGCCGTGAGCTGACCGTCGCCGGGGACCCGTTGGCCGCCGTAAATCGCTTCCGCGGAGCCGGCGCCGCGAGGCTGGAGGCGTTTGAGAGCGCCGGTACGCGCAGCGTGACGCTGCTGCACTCATACCGTAACGCTCCGCGCGTCAGGCAAGCCGCATGGGCAGTCGCGATCGGTGCCGCCCCCACGGCTTCGCGGGGTGTGGGCGAGCGAGCGCGAGCTGGCGAGCCTCCTGGAGCGAATCTCGCTGACCTCGCCCAGGGGGGCGAGGTCGAGTTCTGGCACTGCGCCAACGAGCGCGCGCAGGCTCAGGCCGTGGCTGCTGAGATCGAGCGTCTGATCTCACGGCAGGACGTCACTCCCGGTCAGATCGCCGTGATCGTCCCCGACACCGGGCGCGAAGGACGGGCGGTCGCCGACGCGCTGGAGGAGCGCGCGGTTCCGCATCGTCTGGTCGGCGAGTCGGCGCTCTTTCAGCGCGCGGAGGTGCGCGACCTGCTGGCCTGGATGCGGCTACTGGCCGACCCCAGCGACGCTTCGGCTGTGGTCCGCGCGCTGGCGCGTCCTCCGATTGAGCTGCGTTCCGTTGACATCGCCCGCTGCACCCAGATCGCGCGCCGCCGCAAGCTCGACATGGTGGCCGCGCTGGCCGCCGCGATCGAGTCACCCCAGGTGCCACCCGAGGCGCGTGAGCGCATCCGCGTCTTCCTGAAGCTCTACCGGGCCTGCATGGCGCAGGTGGACACGATGCGCCCCGATCTCTACGTGCATCGGCTGATCGAACGTCTGGGCCTGCGCCAGCAGCAGCTCTTCGCGGCCCAGGTCGACGCGGTGGAGCGCCTGCGCTCGCTGGCCCGCTTCGGAGAACTCGCCTCGGCTCACGCTGCCCGCTTGCCCCAGTCGACCGCGCGCGAATTTGCCCGATCGATCGCGGCGGTGGCGGAGTACGGGCTCAGTGAGCGCGAGCAGCCGTTGCTGAGGAATCCCGACGGCGTCCAGGTTCTGGGCTTCGACATGGCCGGAGGGCTTGAAGTTGATCACGTCTTCGTGCTCGGCCTGCAGGCGTCGTTCGCCAGCTCCAAGGAGCTCGACTCGGAGCCGATCCCGGATGCGCTGCTCCGTGAGCCGCTGCCGGCTGACGATGACCAGACGCGGCGCTCACGCCTGCGCCAGCGGCTCTACGTGGCGGTCTCCCGCGCGCGCCGGCGCGCCGTTCTCACCTACGCCGGTAACGCTCCGCTTGAGCCTGTCGAGGCTGCGCGCGCGGCGCTCGACGAGGAGTGGATGCTCTTTGAGGAGGAGCTGTTCGGTCCCGCCGAGGCGCTGCAGGCGACCTACCGACTGCTCCGCGACGAGCTGCTCGATGGCACGATGCGGGCCGGCGGCCGCCTGGCTGAGCTGCGGCTCGACACCGATCTCGACGTCGCTCACGCGGTTGTGCGGTACGTCGAGTTGCTCAAGCTGGCGGCCCTGATCGCCCGTCCCGGCGAACAGAGCGTTCACGACGCGCTGCGCGACATCAACGTCCGGATCGAACAGGGGATCACGGCTGAGCAGCGTGAGATCTTCGCCACGTCCCCACTCGATGAGTACCTGCTTGGTGTCGACCGTGACGTCAGCCGCCGCAAGCAGGTGATAGCCGCTCGCGACGAGCCGTCGCTCGAACGCTTCCTGCCGATGCGCGGTGAGGGCGTGTTGCTCTCAGCCACGGACATCGACACATATCGCTCCTGCCCGCTCAAATACAAATTCGCCCGTGTCTTCCGGATCCCTCAGGAGCCGACGATCCACCAGCGCTTCGGGATCGTGGTCCACCAGGTGCTGGAGCGATATCACGCCACGGGCGAGGAGCCCGGCCCGCTGACCGATCTCTACCTGCTGCTCGACCAGTCGTGGCGGCGTTCGGGCTTCGGCGACTCCGAGGAGGAGCGTCAGCTGCGCCAGAAGGCGACGGCCGCGCTCACGCGTTACTACGAGCGCGCCCAGTCCGATGAGGGGCAGCCGGTCTGGTTCGAGCGCCAGTTCAGCTTCAAACTCGGTCCCCACCTGATCCGCGGTCGGGTTGACCGCGTGGACCGTCTGCCCTCGGGCGAGTACGAGCTGATCGACTACAAGACGGGGCGCCCGAAGCCGGCCGAGCAGCTGGCTGACGACGTGCAGCTCTCGCTCTACGCCATCGCCGCCCGCGAGGCGTGGGGCCTTGAGTCGACGCGTGGCGCCTACCACTACCTGTTGGACGATGAGAAGGTCGCCATCTCCGGCGACCCGGTTCGTGCGGAGTGGATCCGCAACGTCGCGGTTGAAGTGGCGGAGGGCATCAAGGCGCAGGAGTTTGAGCCGACACCCTCCCAGCGTGCCTGCTCCTGGTGTGACTACCGCCTCGTCTGCCCTGCCGCCGAGCGGTAGCGGTCCGCGGACATAACGAGGCGCACCGGGACCGCGACGCGCACCG
>Ga0181537_10002975_pt1 | contig 14714 bp, 12 predicted proteins | sample PEATcosm2014_Bin_39_FD_119765 | JGI IMG/M metagenome (GOLD analysis project Ga0181537, IMG submission 119765) | Peatland microbial communities from MTU Mesocosm Facility, Houghton, MI, USA - PEATcosm2014_Bin23_10_metaG | ecosystem: Environmental > Terrestrial > Soil > Wetlands > Peat | place... | reverse complement strand
CTTCTCGATTTTCTGCCGTAACCGGTAGATGTGCGTCTCCAGCGTATGCGTCGTGACGCCGGAATTGTAGCCCCAGACTTCCTGCAGAAGCGTTTCCCGCGACACCGGACGCTGGCCGGCGCGGTAGAGGTAGCGCAGGATCGACGTCTCCTTCTCCGTCAAGCGGACCTTGCTGCCTTTGGGGTTGAGCAAAAGCTTCGAGCTCGGCCGGAAGGTATAGGGACCGAGGGTGAAAACGGCGTCCTCGCTCGCCTCGTGCTGGCGCAATTGGGCGCGGATGCGCGCCAGCAGCACGGCAAAGCGAAACGGCTTGGTGACGTAATCGTTGGCTCCCGATTCCAACCCGAGGATCGTGTCGGAATCGGTGTCGTGGCCGGTGAGCATAATGATCGGTGCCTTAAATCCGTTCTTGCGCAGGATGCGCACGGCTTCGCGGCCGTCGATGTCGGGCAGGCCGACGTCCATAATGACGAGATCGATCTGGCCTGCTTTGGCCGCCTGCACGCTCTTGGCGCCGTTTTCGACGCCGACCGCTTCAAACTCTTCGTGCAGCGACAATTGTTCGGTCAGCGCGTCGCGCAGCTCGGCATCATCGTCGACGATAAGAATCTTACGTGTGTTGGGCATCAACCCCGGACCCCCGCGGCTCGTCGCCCGCCGGTCAATGACATGGCCACTTATTGCTTTCCTTGCGATTTCACCGCGGCGCGCTAGTCAGCCTTAAGGCGAAGTAGAACGATCAAGGATACAAGAGCAAGCGCGAGTTGGGAATTCTCGGCGTCGGACACTTTAGGTATGCGACCGACCAATAGCTTCGCCGCCATCCACGTCAGCGTGCGCCCGGGGCGGCACACGCAAGGCGTCCTGCGCGCCGGCTCCTGGTGCGCGCCGGTTGCGCTCGGCCGCGGCGGCGTGCGGGCGAATAAGCGTGAGGGCGACGGCGCCACGCCGCGGGGGCGCTTTTTTCCGCTGCGTCTGTGGTGGCGCGGCGACCGGCTCCCGCGCCCATCGACTTTGCTGCCGACCAGGCGCATCGGCCGAGCCGACGCATGGTGCGAGGATCCGAGCGACCGGCGCTACAATCGGCCCTTCCGGCGCTCGGCCAATGAACCAGGCGACCGGCTGTGGCGCGACGATGGACTCTACGATATTTTCATCGAGATCGATCACAACATCCGGCCGCGCGTTGCCGGGCGGGGTAGCGCCGTATTCGTCCATGTCGCACGCCCTGGATTTGCGCCGACCGCCGGCTGCATCGCACTTCGGCGGGGCGACCTGCTGCTGCTATTGCGCCGCATCACTCCGAAGACGCGAATCATAATTCATAACTAGGGTTCGGAGCTCTTCCGCCGAAGATTGCTGTGCCGACCCGGATGTGGGTTGCGCCGAAGGCGATGGCCGTCGGGAAATCGGCGCTCATGCCCATCGACAGCAATTGCAGGCCGTTGCGACGGGCAATCTGCGCGGTCAGCGCGAAATGCGGCGCCGGTGCCTCGTCGACCGGCGGGATGCACATCAAGCCGGATATCGTCAGGCCGTACCGGTCGCGGCAGGCCGCAAGAAACGTGTCGGCCTGCTCCGGCAAGACGCCGGCCTTTTGCGGCTCGGCGCCGGTGTTGACCTCGACCAATAGGCGCGGAGTGCGGCCTTGGCGGACGATCTCCTTGGCGAGCGCTTCGGCGAGGCTTGCACGGTCGAGCGAATGGATGGCATCGAATAGCGCCACCGCCTCGCGCGCCTTGTTCGATTGCAGGGGGCCGACGAGGTGCAGTTCGATGCCGCCATGACGCGCGATCAGCGGCGGCCATTTGGCCTTGGCCTCTTGCACACGGTTCTCGCCGAACACGCGCTGGCCGGCGGCGATGACCGGCTCGATCACTTCGGCGCCGAACCTCTTCGATATCGCAACGAGCGTTACTCCAGCCGGATCGCGGCCAGCGTCGCGGCAGGCACGCCCGATCTCGGCGCGCACCGCAGCAAGCCCATCCGCTCGGCTCATGGTTTCCGTTTCGTCAATGCACCGGGGAACGAATCAAATTTTAGCTTCGGCGCGAAGGCGGCTTTTACGCGTTTCTACTAGCTTACAGAACCGGGTCGGGGAAAGCGCCTATGTCGGAAGCCGTCGCAAAGTTCGCCAACGCATCGGTCAAGACCGCGCGGCGCGCCAAGCCCATCCTCAGCATTCGCGCCCGGCTCATCGTCGTTGCGCTTCTGGCCATCGCGCCGCTGATGGTCGAGCGCGTACGCGGCCTCGAACGCGCTCGCGCCGAGCGCGCCGAACTGGCCCGATCGCAGGTGATCGATCTGGCGCGTGGCGGCGCCGCCGCGCAACGCGAGATCGTTTCTTCCATGCGTGCGCTGGTTCAGGTCGTTGCGCGCGCCTATGGGAGAATGCCGACCGACCCGGCAGACTGCAATCGCGCGCTCGCCGATCTCACGAACAACGTGCCTTGGCTCCGCGGCGTCGACGTTGCGGGAATCAACGGCCGCATCAAATGCGCCACCGATCCACGCGCGATCGGTTTGGATATCTCTGACCGCAGCTATTTCCAGAGCGCAATACGCAATCACGAATTCATCCTGAGTGATTATCTGGTCAGCCGGGTTCATCAGCTGCCGGGCCTCATTGCCACTTACCCCGTGTTGAAAGAGGACGGTAGCCTGGATGGGGTCGTGCTCGCCTTGATCAATCTCCAATGGATTGGCGATCTGGCTACGACCGCGGCGCGGCGTGCCGACACCTCCGTGGATTTAATCGACGGCAGCGGCACGCTTTTGGCCGCTTCGGCCGACCAGGGACCGCTGATTGGCACGGACTTCGCGGGGCTTCCGCTGGTCCGCGACATGCTGACGCGCGAGGAAGGCACGATGACGACCGTCGGCTTCGATGGTGTCCGGCGCATCTTCGCGTATGTGCGTCTGCCCTGGACCCGCGCGCGGCTTGCCATTGGTCTCGACGAAGCGGTCGTGCACAGCAGCATCGACCGCGAGATCAGCATTGCCTATGTGCAGCTCGGCCTGTTCGGCATGCTCGTTCTGTTGGCCGCCTGGTTCGGCGGCGAACGGCTCATCCTGCGGCCGATCCGTTCGCTGGTGAGCATGGCAACGCGGCTCGGCCGGGGCGATCTGCAGGTGCGTACCGCCGACGAGCCCTGGCTCCCCGAGTTCGAGCCGCTTGCGGCAGCCTTCGACGACATGGCGCGAAAACTCGCCGCCCGCGAAGAAGAATTGCAAATCGCCAATCAGCACCTCGACGAGTTGGCGAGCCTCGACGGCCTCACCGGCCTCGCCAATCGGCGCGGCTTTGATTGCGAGCTCGATCGCCAATGGCAGCGGGCTGCCGAGCGCGGCCGGCCGCTGGCGCTGATGATGATCGATATCGACCACTTCAAGCTGTTCAACGACCGTTACGGCCACGTGCGCGGCGACGCCTGCCTGCGCGCCGTCGGCGAATCGTTGTCGCTGGTCACTCTCGAAAGCGCTGTTATTGTCGCTCGTTATGGCGGCGAAGAATTCGCGCTGCTGCTGCCAGGGCTCGACGTCGCGCGCACGACCGCGCTCGCCGAAGAAGCGCGGCGGGCGATTGAAGATTTGCTGATCGTCCATGAAGAAACGGCCGGTGGCTTTGTCACTATCAGTATCGGCGTCGAGTCGCAGGTGCCGGAACTGGGTCAATCGGCCGCCGATCTCGTCGAGGCCGCCGACCGGGCGCTCTACGCTGCCAAACGGCGCGGCCGCAATGCCGTAGTCGCGCATATGCCGCTTTTGCTCAGCGCCGCGAGTTGAACGCTGGCGCGTTTAGGACTCGCGCCGCCGCATTTTCCGCGCCGGCGGCTCACGCTTCGGCTTGGTTGATTTCTCAGGCGGCGCCCATGGGTCAGTCCGCGCCGCCGCAGCGGCAGCCGCGGGTCGGACCGCCCTCAAAAAGATAAAGAGCCGAAGCGAGGCCGGCCCTTTTGCCCCCAACAGGTGCCCAACCGTGATCCCTTCGTTGCCACAGGCGGCGGAGGTGCAGTCGTGCAGCTTGCGATGCTCATGCCCGGCCAGCGAATTCAGCTGCGTTTTTTGGGCATTTTCGGACGCCCGATGGCGGGCTCCCGAGCGTTGCAAATTTGCCGCACCCGCGCAAATCCATTGGGCGGGCTGGAATTGTTGCCTTTGCCGACGCGGGCGGTTTGCCGCCCGTCGGACAAAGCGCGCTCGCAGCGGCGAATCGCCGGTATCTTCCGATTGTTCTGTTGGTTATGCCGAGGCTATGATGGCGGCGAGTTCAGGGGAGGGGATTGCCGCATCGCCACGGCTTTTGTTATTCGCTCAGCCATGAGGCCGTTTTTATCGTGACGCGAAATCAACACTCGATGTATGTCCACGCCGGTGCGCGGCGTGCGATCAGCGATGGAAATCCGCGTAAGACCATGAAAATCGACAACCATCTGCCAATGCCAAGGTTACTTTCGTTCGTCGCTGCATTGGCTGCGGCCCTTGCGCTCACGGCATGTTCCGGTTCGCCGACGGCACCGTCGTCGCATGCGACGGCGCAGGATCTGCTTGGGCTGAACCACATCCAGGATGCCAGCGGCATCGGCAAACGCGACCTCTCGCCGGAGGAAAAAGCCGTCGTCAGCCATGCGGTATCGCTATCGGTGAGCAATCCGAGCTCGGCGCAATTCAAGTGGCCGCAGATTGCCAACACGGAAGACGGCAACATCAACTACTGCGGGATGGTGAAGGCAAACAGCCCGTTCGCCGCCTATAGCGGCTGGCAAGCTTACATCGTCGAGGGAAAGATCACCGACGGCAAGCTGTCCACAGCCGTCGTCGGGCTCATCGCCGGCGGCAAGGACATCGGAATCGTCCGCAAGATGTGCGAGAAATACGGTCTCGATCCAGGTCCGGCCGGCTGATGGCGAAAACTTCCACCTTGCTGCGCCGCAGATTTTTGCGCACATGTTTTTCATCGCGTGCGTTACGCTTTTTCTGTTGGGTTTTTGTTCGATATTCGACCGTAGCCGTTTGATTATTATTTGATCACGTTTCTTGCTGGGTGGGCTACGGCCCCGTAATTGCAGCAGATTTAATCCCGGACTCCGGCTTGTTGTCGATCCGCAAGCGCCCGCAGCAATTTTCCTCATGCGCGCGTCTTCATTCTTTGGTTTTGCAGCGTCGGCGCGGTCGTGAGCACTATGCAACGAAAGTTTATACCGCTATGATGCGGCTACCAAGAAATGGCGGGGGTACAACCCCCGAAAAAACGCGCACCATTCAGGGGAGGATTTTCATGAGACGGCGAGAGTTTCTCAAATATTCTGCCGCCACGGTCGTGGCCGCACCCTTCGTGCGGACTGCCCGAGCGGATGCCGGCGTCGTAAAGGTCGGCGTAATCGGCGCGAAAACCGGGCCACTGGCGCCGGGCGCGGCGGTCACCCATTTCCCGCCTTATCAGCTCTGGGCCCATGAGGTTAACGAGCGCGGCGGTCTGAAGCTGAAAAGCGGGCCGGCCAAGATTCAGCTGATCGAATATGACGATCGCACGCAGCCGCCCGAGACCATCAAGGCCGTCGAGCGTCTCGCCACGGTGGACAAGGCGGACTGGATCGGGGGTGTATATGCCACCGGTTTCAATCTCGCCACTGCGCCGACATTCGCCAAGTACGGTTATCCGCAGCTCACACAGGCCTGCGTCACCGATCAGGGCCCGGCTCTCGTCAAGAAATATCCCGGATTCTTCATGTTCCAGTCATCCACGACCGCTTACGCCAAGGGCGCGATCGGCGTGCTGAAGAAATTGAAGGATAGCGGCCAGATCGGCAACAAGGTCGCGGTCGTGAATGTCGGCGACGACTTCGGCATCGAGCTCGCCAATGCGGGCCGGCCGTTGTTCAAGGAAGCCGGCTTCGACGTGGTCTACGACAAGTCCTACCCGCTCGGCACGCAGGACTATACGCCGGTGATCAAAGCCGCCAAGAGCGCCAACCCGGATGCGTTCGTCGCCTGGTCGTATCCGCCGGACACGTTCGGTCTCGCGGACGCGTCCAAGATCGAAGGCCTCAACGTCAAGGCCTATTACAGCGCGGTGGGATGCGCTTTCCAGGGCTTCTCGCAGAAGAACGGCGCGGCTGCCGAGAACGTTCTCGGCGCCGGTGGCGTGATCGATGGCCCGGAGATCCGCGACTTCTACAAGCGGCACAAGGAAGTCACCAAGGTCGACGCCGACTACTGGGGCAGCCCGTTCTACTACTCGATGCTCCAGATGCTCACAGAATCGATCGAAGCGGTGGGCTCCATGGACCGTGATGCGATTGCGGCTCACTTCCGCAACCGCAAATTCAAAACTCTTATCGGCGAGGCAGAATTGCCCGGCCAGATCCTCGACAAGGTCTATACGGTCGGTCAGTGGCAAGGCGGATTCTTCACCGCTGTGAACGGCGAAGGCTTCTCCACCTACGGCCAGGTCAAGCTGAAGACCAATTGGGGATGAGAATCCTCGAAGCTCCGAAAGCGGGTCGAGCCGCTGCGCTGAGCTGAAGAACTTCATCGTCACAGTGATCCTCCCCGGCCTGATCGGGCCGGGGACGGCGCCGAGAGAAGTTTACTTTGGCCGGCCGGCATCGGCGTTGACCATCCGCACCGGGCGTCTCTCCAATCGATAGACCCGTTTGACATGGATATCGTTATCATCGGTCTGCTGCTCGGCGGCACCTATGCCTTGATGGCGGTGGGGCTGCAATTGCAGTATGGCGTCGCCCGCATCATGAATCTCGCCAACGGAGAGACGCTGATTGCCGGCGCTTTTTCCACCTTTTGGTTTTACGCGGCGACCCAGGCGAGCCCGCTTTACGCGCTGTTTCTCGTGGTGCCCGCGGCTTTCGTCCTCAACTGGGCGATTTACCGGGTATTGATCCTGCCCCTCGTCCGCCGCGCCAAAAGTCAGGGCAAGCTTGAAGTCGACAGCATTCTGGCGACCTTCGGCATCAGCTTTATCTCCGTCGGTGTTCTGCTGGCGATTTTCGGCGGCGAATATCTCGACTACTCTTATCTGGCGCAGCCGATTTTTATTTTCGGCGAACGCTATGGGCTCAACCGTGTGGTGGCCTTCCTCGCTTCCGCCCTGCTCTGCGCCGCCCTTTATCTTTGGCTACATAAAACGCGCACGGGGCTGGCGCTGCGGGCCGTTGCGGTCAATCCGTCGGCGTCGGGCCTGGTAGCGATCAACGTTGCGCGCACCTCGGCGCTCGCCTTCGCTTTGGGCGGAGCGGTGACCGCCGCGGGCGGCGGTCTGCTCAGCATGTTCCTGACTTTCGACGTCTCGCTCGGCGTGGTCTTCACGCTGAAGGCCCTGGTCATCGTCATCCTCGGCGGCGTCGGCGATATTCGCGGAACCATCGTCGCCGCATTCATTCTCGGCTTCGCCGAGACGGCAGTCGCCACTCTGGTCGATCCGGGTCTCACGCTCGCCGCCGCTTACGTACTGTTCATGATTGTTTTGCTGGTGCGGCCGGAAGGCTTGTTCGGAAGGCGGACGGCATGAGCATCGTTGACACACCGCAGGCCGTCCGCTCCGGCATCACGCCCCGCGAGTGGCGCAATCTGTCGATCAGCGCCGCGGGCTTCATCGTGGTCGGATTTGTTCCGCTGGTGTTTGGCGGCTATGCGCTGCAGCTGACGATTTCGATTGCGATGTATACGGCGCTGGCGACGTCGTGGCTGTTGTTTTCCGGTCCGACCAATTACATTGCGCTTTCCACGGCGGCATTCTTCGGCATCGGGATGTATACAGTCGCCGGCGGCATCGATCTCTTGCCCTATCCGGTGCTGATCGCCGCCGCCGGTGTCGCGGGCGCGGCGCTGGCGGCCGTCGTCGGCTTGGCGACGCTGCGAGTATCCGGCGTCTATTTCGTCATCTTCTCGCTCGGTCTCGCCGAACTGGTGCGCCAGATCATGACCTGGCTGCAGCATGTGCTCGGCACCATGAGCGGGCTTTACGTGACGGTCGACCGCAGCGAACCGATTTATTTCTGGCAATTGCTGCTGCTGACCGCCGTTGTTTATCTGGTCGGCTGGTGGATCGGCCGTTCGCGGCTCGGCTTTGCTTTGCGCATCATCGGCAACGACGAGTTGGTCGCCGTGCATTGCGGCATCAACACCGCGCGCGCCAAGGTGATCCTGTTCATCATCTCCAGCGCTTTCGCGTCGATCGCCGGCGCGCTGGTGGCGCCGCGCTGGGGTTACGTCGAGCCGGTCGTCGCCTTCAGCCCGTTCGTGTCGTTCCAGGTCGTGATCATGGCGCTCTTGGGCGGCACGCACCGTTTGTGGGGTCCAGTGCTCGGCGTTATTCCCTTCGTGCTGTTGTGGGAATTGATCTCAATTGAATTCCCCAACCAGACCACGTTGTTGCTCGGCGTCTGCTTTCTCCTGATCGTGTATGTCATTCCGAACGGCCTCGTCGGGCTGATTGAGGATGTATGGCACCGCCGCGCCAAGGCTGGCGGTGCGGCTCCCGGCGCTTTGCAGCGCATGCTCGATGCGTCGGCGGGATCGATGAAAAACATGCTGCAACGGGGCAAGAGCCGCAATGCCTGACGCCGCCATGGACGCCCTGTCGGCCGACGCGGTCACCAAGCGTTTCGGCGGCCTGGTCGCGGTCGAGAACATGTCATTCCATCTCGCCGAGAAAGAGGTCCTGGGCCTGATCGGGCCGAACGGCTCCGGCAAGACCACGATGATGAATCTGATCTCCGGCGCACTGAAGCCGAGTTCGGGTGAAATCAGACTCTACGGCGATGCCATCGCCGGCATCGGCGCAAGCCGCGTCGCCCATAAGGGCGTCGCCCGCACGTTCCAGCTGGTGCGCATGCTGCCGGCGATGACGGTGCTCGAGAACGTCGCCGCGGGCGGTGTGTTCGGGCACGCCCGCCGCTGGGGCAAGGAGCTCGAGGATTATGCGCACGGCCTGCTGCGGCGGGTCGGTCTGCCGAATGCCGGCGGCGCCATGGTGTCGGCGCTGACCTACATCGACCAGAAGCGCGTCGAACTGGCCCGCGCGCTCGCATCCGATCCGAAGATCCTGCTGCTCGACGAGTGGCTCGCCGGGCTCAATCCGACCGAGCTGAAGATCGGCATCACGCTGATCGAAAAATTGCGTACCGAAGGCTGCACCATCATCATCGTCGAGCACGTCATGCATGCGATCCGCAGCCTGTGCGACCGCTGCATCGTCATGAATTCCGGCGCCAAGATCGCCGAAGGCACGCCCGCGGAGGTGCTGGCCGATCACGAGGTCATCCGCGCCTATCTCGGAACCGCCGATGCTTGAGAGCCGCAACATCTCGGTGTTTTACGGCCGCCATCGCGCGCTCGAGAACGTGTCGGCGACGGTGTCGAAAGGCGAGATCGTGGTGATGCTCGGCGCCAACGGCGCGGGCAAAAGCACCTTCCTGCGCGCCATCGCCGGTCAGATGCGCAAGGTTGAAGGCGGCGCTGTGCTTATGGACGGCGCCGACATCACGCAGCGCCCGCCGCACGAGATCGTGGAAACCGGCGTCGCTTTGGTGCCCGAGGATCGCGGCATTTTCGCCGACCTCACGGTGCAGGAGAATCTCATTCTCGGCGCCCATCCACAGCGCGCGCGGGCGCTGGAAGCGGAAAATCTGGAACGCGTTCTCAGCCTGTTTCCCAAGCTGAAGCAGCGCCCCAAGCAAATTGTGCGCACCATGAGCGGCGGCGAGCGGCAAATGGTGGCGATCGGGCGGGCGATGATGTCGGCGCCCTCGATCCTGCTGCTCGACGAGCCGTCGCTTGGGTTGGCGCCGGTGCTCTGCTCCGAATTGTTCCGCACGCTCGCCCGCATTAAGGAAGCCGGCGTCGGGATTTTCATGGTCGAGCAGAACGCCAAGCAGAGTCTGGCCATCGCCGACCGCGGCTATCTGCTCGACAACGGCCATATCGTCGGCGCCGACAGCGCCAAGGCGCTGGCGATGGACCCGAAGGTCCAGGCGGCCTATCTCGGAGAATGACCCGACCCGTGTTTAGCGCGCGGGATACATGGTCCGCGCGTCGGCGGTGAAGGCTTTGCGCGACTGCGGGTCGACGTAGAACATGTGCCCGCCGCGATAGAGTTTCAGCTCGGCGCGCTCACCGTCCACGCTTGCCGGAATGTGGTTGAGCAGGTAACGCGAGTCCGAATAGGGCGTGACCATATCGCTGTAGCCGTGTGCGATCATCAGCCGGAATGAGGGCGTGAGCGCGAGCAAATCGCGCAAATCTCCAACTGCGCTCGGCGGCGAATGACCACCGCTTTCCTGCCAGTCCCATTTTCCCGAAATGTCGGAAGCCAGCAGGTTGTAGGTCATCTCGGTCTTGAAGCCGAGTTCGTCGCGCGCGTAGGCGACGAAAGCGCTGCCATAGGCGCGAATGAAGCCGTCGAGAAACGGATCGGGCCCGCGCGCCGTTGCCGCTTCCGGGTTGGGATCGTCGACCCCAAAAGTCGCGTCGTAATGGCTGACGATCTTGTGGTCGCTGCCCCGCAGGTTCTTGACGAAGTTGTCGCTGATGAAGCCGCGCTCGCGGGCGACGACGTCTTCCGGCACGCCGGTCATTTGCGCAACGCGCGCATAAAACGCATGCGCCGCGTCGCCGGCAAGCGGCGGCCCGGCGAGCGCCGTCAGATAACCGGTCAGCGCGAAATGCTCGGCCTGCGCCAGCGCCGCGGTGCTGAATGTTCCCTTGCGTTCGAGCTCGGCTGCCGCCAGCGACGGCAGCCGCAGCGCCGCGCCGAGCGCGAAACGGTCGCCGCCGAACTGCAATCCGCCTTCCAGCATCGGCGACACCATGAGGATGCCGCTTAACACGATGCCCTGGTTGTTCTGCAGCGCGCGCGCCACCTTGACGGCGCGGAAGCCGCCGTAGCTTTCGCCCAGAATGAATTTCGGTGAGCTCACGCGGCTGTTCTTGGCGACGTAAAGCGCGATCACCTTGGCGAGCGACTCGGCATCGGCATGCACGCTCCAGAACGGGCTGCCGCCGTCAGGCTTGGCCGGCCGGCTCCAGCCGGTGCCGATCGGATCGATCAGCACAAGATCGGTGAAACTAAGCCAGGTTTCCGGGTTGTCGACGAGGCGGACATTGGCGCCGTCATAGCCGTTGCCGAAGGCGGCAATGCGCGGACCGACCAAGCCGAGATTGAGGAATGCCGAGCCGGCGCCGGGGCCGCCGTTGAACACGAAAGTCACTGGCCGGCCGGGATTGTCCGGTTTGGCGACGAAGGCGGTGTAGAACACGGCGGCCGATCGTTCGCCGGACTGATCGAACAGCGAGAACGTGCCGGCGGTCGCCGTATAGGCAAGCTTGCCCGAAGGCGTGTCGATGCTGTGCTCGGTGACGGAATCGCCGGGCAGCAACGCCAGCACGCCGGGCCCGCCTCGCTCCTGCCGGCCTTGGTCGGGATGAGCCGGCCCGGGCGGGTGGTCCTGCGCGGCGGCCGCGGTGGCGACGACCGCCAGCGAAAGCGCAATGATGGTCCGGCGAAAAATCATAGGTCACGATCCCTCGTAAACTTGCGCCCCGCTTATCGGCCGCGTCTCATTTCTTATGTATGGGGCATGATCGTTCGGCGAAAGCGCTCAGACGATCGCTGTTCGCGCTTAAGGTAACTGATCTCGGTGATGTGAATGGCCGCGACGGCGAATGCCGGAGCCGGTAGACAACAACCATCGGATCGGGGAAGTTCTGGCCGCTCCCGGCGCCGCGCCGGAAAGCTTCGTGGAGTGCGGGCTTTGCCCTTTCCCCGTGCATCGAAAGCGTTGACGGGCTTGACCGTGCTCGATTTGTCGCGGGTGCGCGCCGGCCCGACCTGCGTGCGCCAACTCGCTGACTGGGGCGCCCGGGTGATCAAGATCGAGGCCCCTCCGGGTTCCGAGGAGCCGATGGGCGGGCGGCGCGAAGCCGGCGACTTTCAGAATCTGCACCGCAACAAGCGCAGCATGACGCTCAATCTTAAGACGCCGGCCGGGCTCGCCGCCTTCAAGCGGCTGGTCAAAAAAGCCGATGTGGTGGTGGAGAATTTCCGCCCCGACGTGAAGAAGCGGCTGGGCATCGATTACAAAACTCTGCGCAAGATCAATCCGCGCTTGGTCTACGCCAGCATTTCCGGCTTCGGCCAGGACGGGCCCTATGCCGGCCGGCCCGGCTTCGACCAGATCGCCCAGGGCATGGGCGGGCTGATGTCGATCACCGGTCCGCCCGGACACGGGCCGTTCCGCGTCGGCATCCCGGTCGCCGATCTCAGCGCCGGATTGTTCGCGGCGCTGGGCATTCTTGTGGCGCTGCTCGAGCGGGAAAAGTCGGGCGAGGGGCAATCAGTCACGACCTCGCTGCTGCAGGCGCAGATCTTCATGCTCGACTTTCAGGCCGCGCGCTATCTGGTCGACGGCGAGGTGGCGCGCCAGGTCGGCAACGATCATCCGACCAGCGTTCCGACCGGGGCGTTCAAGGCGAGCGACGGCCTCGTCAATATCTCCGCAACCGGCGGCAAGATGTGGGAGCGGTTCTGCCGCGCCATTGGCGCCGAGGCGTTGTTGCAAATGCCGCAATACCGGACCGAAGAGCTGCGCTCGAAAAATCGCAGCGCGCTCAACGGCGAGATCCAGGCCCGCCTGCAAAACCGCTCCAGCGCCGAATGGATCGACGCGCTCAACAAGGCCGGCGTGCCGTGCGGGCCGATCTATGCCATCGACGAGATGTTCGCCGACCCGCAGGTGCGCCATCTCGGCATCGCACAACAGGTCGCCGGCACCGGCAAGCGTCCGCTGCGTCTCGTCGGCCAGCCAATTTCGCTGTCGCGGACGCCCTCGCGGCTTGTGGCGCGGCCGCCGAAGCTCGGCGAGCATACCGATGCCGTGCTCAAGGAATTCGGATTTTCCGCCCGCGAGATTGCGGCGCTGCATAAGGCTAGGGCCGTGTAGTGCCGGTGCAGCGAACGAGAAGGAACGAAGCGCCATGACTGAAACCGACAAGCTACTGTCGCGCAAGGAAGCGGGCGTCGGCGTCGTGACCTTCAATAATCCCGAGCGTCTTAACGCGGTGTCGCTCGAAATGTGGGCGGCGGCGAAAAGCGCGCTGGACCAATTCGCTGCTGACGACGAGGTGCGCGTCGTCGTGCTTACCGGCGCCGGTGGCAAGGCATTCGTGTCAGGCGCCGACATCTCCAAGTTCGGGAGTGAGCGCGCCTCGCCCGAAGCCACGAGCGCCTACGAGGTGACGACGTCGGCGACCTTCGACGGCATCTACGAATTTCCCAAGCCGACCATCGCCATGATCCGCGGCTATTGCGTCGGCGGCGGGCTCGGGCTTGCGTCGTGTTGCGACCTGCGCATCTGCTCCGACGATTCGCGCTTCGCCATCCCGGCGGCGAAGCTCGGCCTGGGCTACGGCTATACCGGACTAAAGCGGCTTGTCGACATCGTCGGGCCGTCATTCGCCAAGGAGATTTTCTACACCGCGCGCCAGTTCGACGCGCAGGAGGCCCTTGCCATGGGCCTGGTCAACCGCGTGGTTCCAGCCGCCGAGCTCGAAAGCGCGGTAAAGGCCATCACCGATATGATCTGCGCCAACGCGCCGCTGACCATCAAGGCGGTCAAGTTCGCGGTCGGCGAAGCGCTCAAGGACGAGGGCAAGCGCAACGTCGCCGGCGTCAACGAGATGGTGGAAGCCTGCTTCAAAAGCCGTGATTATGTCGAAGGCCGCACCGCTTTCATGGAGAAGCGCAAGCCGGTCTTTACCGGGACGTGATCAGCACGGCCCCCTAGTTTCAGACCTTGTCCCGGCCTTTATTTTGGCCCTTGTTTCGCGCGCCGGTCCGGCATTTATAGCTCTATGACACTGCCGAGCGTGACCATCGGCCCTCGCGGCCGAATTTTTATTTTCGGTTTCCTGTCGGCCATCGCGCCGCTGTCGACCGATATTTATCTGCCGGCGCTGCCGATGCTGCGCGAGGCGCTTTCGGCCGACCAAGCGCAGACCCTGTTCACGCTGTCGGCATTCTTTATCGGCTTCGGCACGGGGCAATTGCTGTGGGGTCCGTTGTCCGACCGCTTCGGCCGCAAGCGCCCGCTGCTCGCCGGGCTTGTGCTCTACATCGTCGCGTCGGTGGGCTGCGCGCTGGCGACGACGATGTCGGCGATCGTGATTTGGCGCTTCGTCCAGGCCTTCGGCGGCTCGGTCGTGCCGATGGTGGTGCAGGCGATGGTTCGCGATCTCTACGATCGCAACCAGGGCGCGCGTGTCCTGTCGCTCAACATGCTGGTGATGGCGTCGGCGCCGGTCCTGGCGCCGCTGATCGGTGGTCAGGTTTTGCTTTGGCTCGACTGGCGCGCGATCTTTTGGGTGCTGGTCGGCTTTGGCGTAATCTCGTTGTTCGCTGCGCTGGCTCTGCCGGAAACACTGGCTCAGTCGCATCGCAACGAAGCCCACCCGCTCGCTATGCTGCTCGGCTATGTCGAGCTTTTGGGCAGCCGGCGCTATCTCGGCTACGTCGCCTGCTCCACGCTTTATTTCTGCTGCCTCTTCGCGTTCATCGCCGGATCGCCCTTCGTCTACATCGAGTATTTCGGCGTGCCGCCGCAATATTACGGTTTCCTGTTCGGGGTGAACATGATCGGCATGATCACGGCGAGCTTCGTCAACAGCCGGATCGTGGTGCGGCGCGGCGCCGACCGCCT
>Ga0181537_10002974_pt1 | contig 14718 bp, 21 predicted proteins | sample PEATcosm2014_Bin_39_FD_119765 | JGI IMG/M metagenome (GOLD analysis project Ga0181537, IMG submission 119765) | Peatland microbial communities from MTU Mesocosm Facility, Houghton, MI, USA - PEATcosm2014_Bin23_10_metaG | ecosystem: Environmental > Terrestrial > Soil > Wetlands > Peat | place... | reverse complement strand
GCAAACCGGGCGCGGAACTTTGGGTTGCCATGAACCCCCGCTACGCCGATGATGACTCTTATAAGCGCTGGATACTGAAGCCGCCGCCGAGCGCAGTGGTGGCGCAATTGAGCTGGCGCGATAACAAATACCTGACTCCCAAGATGCAGGAGAAAATCGACCTGCTGCGCGAGAACGACCCGGACATGTACGAGCACGTCTACGAAGGAGCCACCCTTTCGACGGTCCAGGATGCGGTCTACAAGCAGCAGATTTTCAGCGCGGAGAAAAAAGGCCAGTTCCGCCAGGTGCCCTACGACGCCCGCAAGCCGGTGGATGTGGCGTTCGATCTGGGCTGGGGCGATATGGTATCGATGTGGTTCTTCCAGGCCTTTCCGTTCGAGACCCGGATCATAGACTATTACGAAAATACCCACGAAGAGCTCGATCACTACCTGAAGGTCCTGCAGGCGCGAGAATACGTCTATGGCGAACTGATTTTCCCCTGGGACGGCGGGGTCAAGCATGTGTCCAAGGGGTTGTCTTCCAAAGACGTGGCGCAGTCGAAGGGCTTTCGCGTGCGCGCGCTGCGCCAAGGCTTAGTTGCGGAGCGGATCGACCTGGTGCGGACGGTTTTCCCGCAATTGTATTTTGATGCCGCCAAATGCGAAATCGGATTGCTGCACTTGCGCTCTTATCAGTGGGGCGCGCCGACATCCACCGGGACATTGAAGCGGGAACCTTTGCACGACAAGCACAGCCACGCCGCGGATGCCCTCGGGTATGCCGTGATTTCGATTAAAACTCCTCCGGCCAACAAACCAACCGCGGGGAATGTGCCCATGCAGCGCTCAGCCGGCGGATCGCTGGCAGGATTCCGCTAATGCTCCCCGTCCCCGATTCCTCCCGCCTGACTCACATCGGGTTCCAGCCGCCGGAGCAGGATGCATTAACCGGCGCTCTGTGGGTGCGGTTCACGGATGGCACGACAGGGTATTACGATAACGTGCCGCTCGACACATTCGCTCAAATGAAATTGTCCTCTTCCAAAGGACAGTTTTTAAGCGAGCAGGTAATACGAGCGGGATATCCATTTACCAAAGCTCCGCTGCCGGATCAGACGAACGCTTAAACGTCAGGACTGTATTTCCTGTGGCGCCCTGGAGTTGCGCCACGTCCGGTTCTGACTCATGACCGGACAGTCCGGTTATTTGTTCTAATCCTTCCGTGCTGCGGCGCCAGAGCAGCACAAGGCGCAGCATCCTTCTCATCTTCCCTTATCGATTCTCATGGCGTTTTCAAGCCTAACGGTCTCTCAGCCAGGTCCTCAGCCTGTTGCTCTTCCGAGTCCCAAAGCCACAGCCTTCACCAGTAATCCGGGAGCGGACTGGTTTGAAAACGTAGTTCACCCGGATCGCTTCGACGAAGACGAGTTGCGGGTCGCGGCGGAACTGAGGAAGCGCATCACGGAATGGGAATCGGCGGACGGAGAATTCCTGCGCAATGCCGCGTTCGAATTCGACTTCCTGTCGGGCTTGCAGTGGATCGACGAATACGGCGACCGCCGGGACGCAGGGAGAGAACTCGAGCGCAAGGGACGCTCGGCTTTCACCATCGACTTATTAACGCCATCCGTCGAACTGGTGGTCAACCAGGTGCGGATCAACAAACTGACCGCCAACTTTATCCCGATGGGTGGCCAGGCGTCGAAGGCCACAGCGGATGTCCGGCAGGGGATCTACCGCAATATCGAGCGGGTATCGAAAGCGGCGATCGCGCGCGAAACGGCGTACCAGATGGCCGTGTCGGTCGGCCGCGGCTACGAGCGCATTTTGATCGAGGACGAAGAGGGCGCGAGCTTCTTCCGCAAGATCACGATCCAGCGGGTGGATTCCCTCCAATCGATCGCGATGGATCCCACCTGCCTCGATTTCGCGTACTCGGACGCGGCCTGGGCCTACACCTTCGACGACCTCTGGAAAGACGAATTCGAGGTCACTTACGGCCTCGACCCGGACGGGGAAGAGCGCGAGCTCGATATGTTCGGGCTCAACCTGCTCGACGATCAGATCCGCAATTTCTGGTTTCCGAAAGAAAAGATCAAGGTCGGGGAATACTGGCGGCGCGTGTGGAAAATGCGCGAGCTGTGGCGCCTGGAAGACGGAACGGTGTGCTGGAAAGAAGACGCACCGGAAGGCGCGGAGCCGGCGCGCGACGGCGCGATTTCCGTCAAGATGAAGCGGGACTCGGCGCTCGAGTGGCGCCGGATGACCGGGACCCAGACGCTCGAGCGCCGGATCTGGCCGGGAAAGCTGATTCCTATCGTGGTGTTCGTGGGACGGGAAGTGTTCCGCGGCCGGCGGCCCAAGATCCATTCCGGGTTGGTCCGCGCGGCCATGGCGCCCTGCCGCATCCACAATTACATGGTGTCGCGGACGGTCGACGAAGTGGCGCTCTCGCCCCTGCCGCACATGTTCGCCCCCGAGGAGTCGTTCTCGATCGAACAGCAGCGGATCGTCAACGACATCAACAGCCATCCGTGGTCGATCGTCACCTATGTGCCCAAGCAGGACGACCAGGGACGGCAGCTTCCCCCGCCGATGTGGGCATCGCCCTCGCCCAATATCGCGGCGGTGGTGCAGGCGACGGCCGGCGCCAAAGACGACCTGCAGCGGGTGCTGAACACCTTTGCGCCCCAGCTCGGCGAGAACCAGGGCAAACAATCCGGCACCGCGATCAACCAGATCAAAGAATCGGGGGATATTTCGCACGCCGCCTTCCCGGATAACTACAACCGCGCGCTCACCCAGGAAGCCGAAATCGTCAACGAACTGATGAACGTGGTCTATACCGCGAAGCAAGCGGTCACGATCACCGATATCGACGAGCGCACGCGCCAAGTGCTGATCAACCAGGAGTACACCGACAAGCGCACCGGGAAAACCATGAACCACCTGTTCGGGCCGGACGCGAAATACGGCGTGCAGATCGCGCCGTTCTATCCGAACTCGAAGATCGAAGCCGCTACCCGGATACTGGATCTCGCGAAGTCCATGCCGGAGGAAATCGTCAAGGTCATGGATCTGCTGGTCCAGGATCTCAACATTCCCAATGCCCTCAAATACGCCGACCGCTGGCGGCCGCCCGGATTCTCGGACGAAGAAGACGGGCCAAGTATCCAGCAGGTCGCCCAGCAGCGCGATCAGGCCATGCAGCTCGCGAATCAGGCCCACGGCCTGATCCAGCAGTTGCTCCAGAAGGTCGAGCAACTGGGATCGAAGGAAGCCATCCAGCGGCTCCAGATCGCATCGAAGGAGCGGATCGCCGCGGCCAGCGATATGGCGGAGATCATTTCGTCCGAGGTCAAAGCGGGGCAAGCCGCGGGACTCGCCGCGCTCAACGGGCGCATTGAGGCGATCCTGACGGAACTCGAGAAAGGTTTGGACGTCCAGGCCGAAGCGCAAGCCATGAGCGCGCAGCCGCCGGATCAGTCCGGGCAAGCTCCGCAAGCTCCGCAAGCTCCCGCGCCCTCACCCCAGGGCCAGCCGCCTCCGTCCTTACCGGGACCGGGCGGCGCTCCGGGGGCTACCGGGCTTGGCGGACCCAGCGGGATGCCGGGACAATAATTCAATCCATCGATATCGCGTAGTATCGGTCGCCCGATGAGCGCGGCATTGGGTTGGCATCCGAACCGGCATTGGCGATACAGGAAGCGGCGTATTCCTCGTAAGTGGCCTCGCGGATTATGTAGACCGGAATTTCTGGAAGAGGCGTGCCGAATGCATCACTCATCTGGCCACCGCAGTTGCAGACATCGCCGGGCTTGTGCTTGTGGTCAAAAGAGTAAATAAGTTCCATGCCAAATTATTATCGCTGAATCCAATGGAAACCCCAAGCGCACTGTTAATCCGCTGTATCGAAGACTTCGGCGAGTCGGAAGCGACGATTGCCGTGGTGATCTACCGGCAGGAGAACGGCGATATCGCGTGGCGCGTGACCGAGGGTTCGAATGCGTCGGAAGTGATCGGGATACTCGATTGCACGCGCGCCGTGATGCTCGATCAGTTCGTGAACCAAACGAAGCCGCCCTATCCCGCATGAATACCGAACGCTCCCGCTGGGTCTGCTACGAATGCACCACAGAAGTGCATGCCCTGGTCCTGTGCGACGGTCCGATCTGCAAGCGCTGCACTCGTCTCGCTCAGTTGCAGCGCACCATTGGACCGGGTGAACGATTACCCGAACGGGTGAGCTCGGAAGCCGGGAAGGCTACTAAAATCTTAGGCCGGCACCAGGCTATGGGACATTTTAAATTACCACCACAATTACGAAGCAAGGCTGAGCAGCCTGATTCGTCTTGTGCCGAACTGGGGTTTCGGCACCCTGAGGTCACGAACTCATGACCGTACAGCACGGTTATTTCGCTAATCCCCTCGTGCCGCAACTCCAGCGCGGCACAAAAAAGAAACTGCCGAATCGTTAAAGGATCGAATTCCCATGAAAACTACAGTGCGTCCCAAGATGCCGATGAAGGCCAAGCCAGGACAATTGCGCTCGGCCCATATCGAGTACGACAACGAAGGCGACGGAGCCACCACCACCCACATGTTCGAGCCGGAGGCAGGCAAGAAATCCGACCCCTGGACACCGGGACCGGCGCCGCACAAGAAATCCTTCTCGTCGCGCATGGAAGCCCATCACCACATGGCCCAGATGGCCGGGGTGAACGCCGAAATCGCGGAAGCCAACGCCGCGCGCGCCCACGGCAAACCGGATTCGACCGACAGCCCGCAGGAACCCGGCGGATCGGAAGGCGACGACGACGAAGACGAGATGGAAGACCGCGGCGGACCCTCGCAGCCCGGCTCTCAGGCGCAGGTCACCAAGCAGGCGCCGCCGGCGCGGAAGGTATAGCCATGGCGAAGCTCTCTGCCGAACAGCGCGGCAAGATTCCGGCGGATAAATTCCTCGGGCCTGGGCGCACCTTTCCCGCAAACGATGACAGCCACGCGCGAGCGGCGATCTCCGGGGCTACCCGCAGCGAACACGCCGGGAACATCGGCGCATCCACGGCGGAATCGATCAAGGCCAAAGCGCGCAAGATCCTCAGATTTCACAAATAACCAACAGGAGAAAAATTCCATGCCATTAATCAATACCTCACAAATCGAAGGCGGCGTCCTCACCGACGAAACGCTCGCGCTCATCAAACAGACTCTGGTGAATCCGCAGTTCGCGGGCTTCGGCCTCGCGGTCTCCCAGCCATTGACCGCGCACGCAGGCGGCACCCAGGCCGGCTTGCAGTTAGGACCAGGCATCAGCTTGATTACGACCGTAGCCACGGGCGGCGACAGCGTGGTGCTGCCCAAAGCTATCGCGGGATCGATCCTCGTCATCGTCAACGCGGCGGCCGCGAATGCCTGCGATGTGTTTCCCTATTTGGGAGACTTCATCGACGCACTGGCAGTCAACGCATTCTTTGCACTGGCGGCAAATAAAGCATCCATCTGGATTGCCGTATCTGGATCGGCTTCCGTTGCCGGAACGTGGGCTTCATTAGTCACGGCGTGAGTATCGGTATTGTCTTTCTTGTGCCGAACTGGGGTTTCGGCACCCCGAGTTCTGAATCATGACCGGACAATCCGGTTATTTTCTCAATCCCCGGCGTGCTGCTAGGCGCTGGCTTCTGCCTCAACGGTTTTCCCGTCCTCGGCCAGGTATGTCGCCTTGTAGACGAGCGTGCTGCCCTTGTGGCGTTCCATGTCCCCCGCGCACTGGAGGTCGGTCAGAAATCCATCCAGGAAGACTTTAGCAACCGCTACAGGCCGATAGCTGTTCAAATCGCTATCGCAAACGTCAGCCAGCCGCGCGCACAAAACGGCTATCTGGTCAGCAGGGCAGAGTCCCTGGATCAATCTGGCGACACGGCGCCCAAGAGAATCCAGCCCTTCCTGGGACAGTTCTGTGGCATTTTCGCTCATGCCTCATTAAATCACCTAAGCGCGTCTAAGCCGCGGCCTGCATCGATCCGCTGGAACTGGAACAGACTCGCCGAGCACGCTGCCGATCTTGGCGTCGCGATCAGGCCCTTCGAGAATATGCTCATCTTGACTCAGATAGAGCGCGGCCAGCCACGGATGCACGTATAACTCGACCGTGCCGTTCCGTTTCGATACCCAGAGTCCTCCGCGCGGATCTCCCTCTACGAAGCCCCTGGCGGATCTTTCAACGATGCTGGTCTGGCGGTCGATCTCGGCGGATACGTCATCGGCAGTGGGAATCTTCCCTCCCCAACCCGAATCATCGAAACCCGCTGTCTTAACCGCCGTCTCGATGGCCCATTGCAGCCAGTCCGCGCTGGCATCCGCTAAAGTCAGGTGCTCCCCCAAGGGACAAATCAGGGGATAAATTACTTTTGGGGTGCGCCGCCGGTCTGTTTTGAACATAATGGAATTATCACACAGTGCGCACGACGGGGGAGGAATATTCCATGTACATTTTTATTACGGTGCCGCTAAACGATGCGCATCCCAATGGAGCGCTTTTAACCGTCCAGAGGGATGGCGAACCGCTGGACTACCGGGGCGCCGTCTTTCTCGTCCCCGCCGATTTCCTCGATCTAAGCCCGGCGGAATTATTTGAGCGGTATTTTGAACCTTCCCTCAGCAGCCTGATCGGGAACCTTCGGGAAGCGCTGGGAAAGCCTCCAATCGCCGAAGAGCCGCCACTGAACGGCTCCTACGATAGCCCGCAGGCAGCGCTGGAGGCGGCGAAAATAGCTCTGGGCGACAAGGGACTCCATCTTGGTCCCGCATGCGGATGGGATACACGGAGCACTCACTGAACATTGGGATTCTCTTTCTTGTGCCGAACTGGGGTTTCGGCACCCTGAGTTCTGACTCATGACCGGACAGTCCGGTTATCTCCCAAATCCCCAGCGTGCTGCGGCCCCAGAGCAGCACGAAACGGCGTAAACTTGAGTAATTAAGGGATAGAACAGAACAACCTAAAAGGCTACCGGCTAAAGCCGGTGGTGTCGGACCTGGAGATTTAGCATGACCAAGAGAGAGCATACCATCGCATCTCAATCCGGCAAGCCAAAGCCGAAGAAGTATATCCGCCGGAGAGCTGCTATGGAAGAGCGAAGAAAGCTGAGTGCGGCAGCCGGGGGAACAATCGATCCGCAGTTGAGGCAGCCCGCAGAAGTGAAGCTATGATTGCCTGCTGCGATCCCTATATACTGTATATTGTACTGGGAGCGCCAACGCCGTTTAACTTCGGGCCAGAAAAGGCAGAGAGCGTCTTGGGCGCATCCCGCAAACCAGTGAAGGCAACGGTAGACCCAAAGACGCACAAGCTGGAAGGAATCGAAATTACTTCCCCTCCTACGCTGTTTGGAGAAAGGGGATTTTTCGTTGCGAAAACCATCGACCAACTGATCGCTGAGCAGGGTGTCCATCCGATTACGGATCTGAAGTTGCTAGCCGGGGCTATTCCAGACCAAGACATTGACGCGTTTGTCGCCGAGATCTATCATGACCGCGAAGCCTGGGAGTAACGGCTATGGCCACCTTGATGCTCGACAAAGCTGAGTGCGGCAGCCGGGGGAACAATCGATCCGCAGTTGAGGCAGCCTGCAGAAGCGAAGCTATGATTGTTGTACTGGAGGGAACAAACCGAACCTATGGACCAGACAATCTCAACAAGCGCCGGCGTCCGCGAGGACCAGCGCAATTACATCAACATTCGATCCGAGCCACCTCAGGAACCGGCGCTGCTCCTGCGCGCAAACGAATTGCTCGGATACCTGAATCAACTCGAAGGCCTCCAGCGCGAGACCCGCGTGAAACTGCTCGGGCGTGTGCCATCATGTGCATCTGATGATGACTCCAGACGGCCCGACGAACGCTGTCTCGACGAGCTGCTCGCGACCGCATGCGCCATGGCCGCGATGCTGGTGGGCGAACAGAAAACGATCCTCGCGCGGATTTAATTCCGAAGGTGCCGAAACCCCAGTTCGGCACAAGAAAACAAATGCCCTTCGTTAGCAAAGCTCAGCAGCGTGCCGCATTTTCAGGAGCCTTGGGACCGGAAATGAAGTCCAAAGCGGAAACATGGGCCAGGGAAACACCGGACATCAAAGCGTTGCCCGAGCGCGTTGCGCCGAAGAAGCGAGGCCGCAAGCTGAACGTGAAGCGCCGCCGCGATGTGGTGATGCTGAAATAATATGCCCCCGAAACCGTCCTCCCGTCCCATCCGCGTAGCCGGCATCACGCCATCGGCCGCGCCGCCCTCGCCCTACGTTGGCCTTGCCAATCAGATCGGATCGCCCGAGATCAACCGGGTGCGCCAGACCGCCCAGATGGCGCAAGCCGCCGCGATCGCGCCCAAAGCTCCCAAAGCCCCGCGCGCCCCGATCCGCCGGATTCGCGTGAGGAAACCCAAGTTCGCCCAGGTCGCGCCCTTCAGCCTCCCGCCCGCGCCCCCGCAGTATTAAGATTGAGGCATGGCCAAGCTGTGGTGGATGGAAGAATTCGGATGCGGCTGCAGCAACGTGGTTAAAACGCGCCGCGATTGCGTGGGCTATTGCCCCCGCCATGGGGAGGACAGAATCCACTTGCATCGCGTAAAACCGGGAATCGCCCTGGGATTAGCGAAATGAGCCGGGATTACTCTGCCGATATAGCCCTCCAGCGCGATGTGGATGCCTTCGCCTTGTCGCTTACTTCGTTACTGGCCGAACTGCCTCGCAAATTCGTATCGCGCTTCAAATCCGATCAGGTCCAGGTATTCGGTGTGGAGCGCGAGAACCCCGAGGAGACGATCGAAGTCTGCGCCCAACTTCTGGCCGAGCAGATTGAGAAAGCGGCGAAGGGAAAAGCGATCCAGTTTAGCCGGGGCACTGGGGTCATGTGGGAAGACGGCATTGTGCGGGCCGGTTCGAGCAGTTGGGATCTAGTGCCCGTCATGGCAATGTGCGCGCCGGATGTCGTTCGCGGAAAGCTGATCCAGCGATTCGATGTCAGGCTCATCCTGCACGATGCTTGAGTTCAGTACTTTCCCCTATGAGTTATCGAGCTATTGCAATCCATCCGTGCTTCCCGGATCTTGCGTATTGCGGCGCTGCGGTCCGGGGAGGGCGGAACGTTCTCGATAATAACCCGCACTGCGGATTCAAGCGCGTCCCGCACCAGAGTCCCTCGGGCTGTTTGATCTGAGTCCCAGGGATGATAGGTAAACATGTCTGCGATGGCCTCGGCGGCCTGTTGATTGATTTCGGTGGCTCGTGTAATATCCATCCTTCTACGATAGCCGAAAGATCCTCACGCCGAAATCCTGACGTGCGGCAACTCCAGGCCCTCCGTCCAGGAGTTTTCAAATCGGTGTTGTCCCAGGCACGACTCCCCTAGCGTCTCCGAGTTGACTGCTGGCGCGCCGCACAAGAACCACCATCTTCGGTTTTATCCCGTATTAATTATTATCGATGCCCGTAGACCGCAAGTATCCAGGCATCTTGCATTGCTGCGTCTGCAAGAGACCCTGGAAGAAGAAACAAGGCCCGCTGCCGAAACGCTGTGCTTACCGGGATTGCGCATCGAGGCGCTGGCTCGACGGAATCGACCACCGCGCGCACGTTCAGGACTCGGATGTTCCGATGATCGGACGCCAGATGATGGACCGGGCGCACGAAGCGGTCCAGGCCCATATATAAGGATAGGGCTCATGGGCTTCGCCGTCCGAAATCCCAACGCGCTGAAACCCCAGTTCAGCGCAAAAAGACGAATCCTCATGGCAAACGGTCGTCAAATGCAACCGATGCTTCATGTTTAAGCACTATCACTCGTATCGTTAACTTAGCGGCAATGCCAGTAGCAGCGGACGATACCCGTCATTTCGAAACGGCGGTAGAGCTCTCTCCCGAGGATGCGAAGTCGAACCTCGACTATTTCAGGGAGCAGGGACTGCAGGCCGATTACGATGGCGACCCGCCCGCCGAACAACCCAAACCGGAAGCCCCAGCCGTCCAGTCTCCCCCGAAACCGGAAGAGAACAGGACCGCGGACGAGCCGGAGCCGGAACCCGAACCTGGCGATGCAGCGAGTATTGATGGAGAAAAGCAAAGGCTAGGCTGGAGAGCGAAAAAGACCCAGCAGATCCGCGAACTCGAAGCGAAACTCGCCGAGCAGAACGGAGCGAACGAAGAACTGCGGCGCCAGTTAGCCGGCCGGGAGAAACCCCAGCCAGCGGACGGCAGCACGTCTTTGTCGCCCGCTCCCGCGGCCGAGACGCCGAAGGCACAACCCAAAGCGGAACCGAAAGCCGCCGAGCCTCCCAAAGCCAAGGAATTCGATAAGCCCAAACCCGTCAGACCCAAGTTCGAGGACTTCGCCAGCGCCGACGATCCCATCGCAGCCCATGCCGATGCGGTCACCGACTATGCCGATCGAGTCTCGGACTGGAAAGACGAGAAGCGCGAATTCGAAGCCGGGCAGAAGGAAGCGGCCAAGCGGGAAACCGCCGACCGCGAGCGCCAGGCGAACACCCAGCGGGAAATCGAACAGGAGATCGGCCAGAAGCTTCAGGCGGCGCGCACCGCGCATCCCGACTTCGACCAGGTCACCTCGAACAAGTTCACCCCGGTGCTCAGCTACGTGCTGCGCGAAGCGATCCCGGACGGTTTTGAGATCGGTTACGAACTCGCGAAGCCCGAGAACGCCGCAGTTTTGGCTTCCCTGAGAAAGAGCACCCAGCACACCGAAGGCGAATCGCAGCGCTCGATCGAGCGGCGCATCGCCCAGGCGATCTACGACGTGGCTCAGTTCAACGGGGAAAGCAAAGCCAGGGCGGCATTGAGCGCGCGCAAACCGGCCGAAGAAGACGAACCAGCCCCGCAGACTCCATCCCCCAGCGCGTCTCAAAAGACCGCTCAACCCCGAAGAGAAGAAGCTTCGCCCGCTCCCGTGAGGAGCAGAGGCGCGGCCGCAGAAAAACTCGAAGATATTCCCGTCGAAGACTATGACAGGCGGAAAGCGTTCCGCAAGGCCCACGGTCTCCCGTAGAGTTTCGTCCGGTTCCTGCCTTCACTTCTAGCCGGCGCGCACTTCCGCGCCTTCCCTGGAGTGTATCTTGGCTTTTTTAACATCCGACAAAATTCTGGACAAGGCTCTGGACCGGTACGAAACCGAATCGGTGATCCTGCAACTGGCCGACGGCCGCTACGACAAAGAGTGGGGCGAAAAGGAAACCATCGGCGACGAGATCGCCATCCGGCTCCCGATTTACGCCCGGCCGCGGCGCGGTGAAGAGGCCGATCCCCAAGCCTTGGACGAGCGCGCGGTATTTCTCAAGATCCCCGCCGCTTATGGCTCCGATTCCTACATCACCGACCGCCAGCTTTCCATGGACCTGCTCGATTTCACCGAACAGGTGATGAATCCGCACATGGACGCGGTCGTTTCCCAGGTCTCCCAATCCGCCTGCAAGACCATGGCGGAGAATGTCTCGAACTTCGTGGGCACCCCGGGCGTCCTGCCGACGGCGCTGTCAACTTATACCGCCTCCGGCCGCCTGCTCACCCAGGGAGGCACCCCGACCGGGCTGACCTCGCGCTACATGCTGGTCGATGCCGCGATGGACGAAGCCGCCGCCGCCGCAGGCCGCACGCTGCTCAATCCGACGGCTGAAATCGCCGAGCAGTATAAAACCGGATCCATGACCGGCAAGCTCGGCTGGTTCTCGAATTTCACCTGGTACATGGAGCAGGCGCTCTACCAGCAGACCGTCGGGCAGCTTGGCACCTTGCAGGGCAAGGTCAACGGAGCCAACCAGACGGGTAACACCATCGTCACCAACGGATGGTCGGCGAACGTGGCGGGATTGCTCAATAAGGGCGACAAGCTGTGGTTCACCGGATCTTATATGGTCCACCCCGTACTGGGCGTGGCGTATAACGATCTCGCGCCCTTCTCGGTCGCCAACACCGTCAATTCGGACGCCGGAGGAAACGCCACCATCACCCTGACCGATTCGGTCGAATTCGGGACCCCGTACGCCAACATCTCGGCGCCGCTCGGCAATAACGCCCCGATTTACGTCTGGGGCCAGCTCGCCACCACGCTCGGCACCGGAGGCGCGGCCTGGGGCGGAATCGCCGGGATCACCTTTACCCTCGGGATCGCGATGCACAAATCCGCTCTCGTGTACGCTTCGCCCGACCTGATCCTGCCGCAGGACGTCGACCGGCTGTCCGGGCGCACGCGCTCGGACAAAATGAAGGTCGCGATGCGAGTCTGGCGGGCTTCCGACGTCAATAAAGGCCGCGTGATCACCCGTCTCGACATGCTGATGGGCTTCCTGGTCGGCCAGCCGCGCAAGGCCTGCCTGGTCTGCTCGGTCCAGGTGTAATGCCGGAAAGTGTAATGCCGGAAGGGATAAAGGAAAATTTCCAATGATTACATACATCACCACCACCGCCGCGCCGGTCCAGATCACCGACTCGATCGTCTTGGTCACCTCGGCCTCGGGGATCACCAACCCGGGAATCAACAAAACCCAGCGCACCAACATTTTCATCGACCGGGAATGCATGGAGGTCGAAGGGAATTACGTGAACGGGTCGCTCAGCGTCCCGGTCGTCCGCGGAGCCAACGGCACGTTGCGCGAATTCCACGCCATGGGCCAGCAGATCTGGGTCGGGGCGGAAATCGACTTCACCGCCTTCACCAACGAAGGCCTGGGCCTCGGGACCTATTTCGGCTCTCTCGGCAGAACCTTCGAGACCACCAACGTAGCGGCCCTCACCAACACCGTGGCGCTGCTCGAATCCCAGCTTTTGGGCGGCGAGATCGTCGCGACCCCCACCGCCGCGGCCAACTTCACGCTGCCGAGCGCGCTGGCGCTCCTGACCGCACTCACCGCCTTCGTCGTACCGTGGATCGGGATGACGTTCTATTTCAATATCCTGAACATCTCGGCGGGCGCCAACACCATCACGCTCGTAGCGGGCACCGGAGTGACGCTCGCTCCGGCGGCGCAAACCATCGTCCAGAACGCAAGCGCCCGGTTCAAGGTCGTGTTCACGAACGTCCTCCAGCCGGCCTATACCGTTTATCCGGCGTAATTTCCTCCTTCAGGCCCCGCGCTTTGATTGGGCGGGGCTGTTTTTCCCAGGGTGTCATGAAAAAACTATCGAGTCTGGCGCTGGCGGTTTTGATTGCCGCGATTCCGCTTTCGGCTGAACGCTGGAACCACACCATTACCGTTACAGCCGGTACGCCCATTCGTATTAGCGCCGGAACATTCCCGGTGAACCGCCTGGGCATCCAGGCCAGACACGGCAATACCGGTCTGATCTACATCATGCTGGGCGTAAGTCCGTCGATCACGTGTAATGCGGCGGCGGACGGGCAGCTCACAGCGGAGCTCGGCCCTGGGGATTCGTTGCATCCGGGCAACTATTTCAGCGATCCGCAGGGAGCGAATGGTATGTCGCCCTCCGATTTCGAAGATTTATCGTGGGCCTGTATCGATGGCACGGTAAGCGGAGACAAGGCCACGGTCACGGGCTGGCACCGCAATTAATCAAATTTTAAGGATTTATTATGTCTATTGCTTTGTATCCCCTCTACATCCCCGACCCCGCGAACGGCGACAAGCCCAGACGCGTCGAAAACGCGGACCAGCACCAGCGCATCAACCTCAGACATTACGAGGCGTTCCAGGCCGAACTCGCCGGAGACCCGACGCACGGGCGCGGGCTCTACGTGGCGACCGTAACCGCGGCCGAAGAGCGCGAGCGCTGCGCCGTGATCGCCGAATCGGTGGACAAAGGGAAAACCGGCGCGAGAATCGCGGCCGCCATCCGGGGGCAAATCCCGTTGAATCCGGCGGAAGCGGAACAGAAAGCCGCCGAAGAGCGCAAAGCCGCCGAGCTGAGAGCGGCCGCCGAAGCTTCCGAGGTTGAAGCGGCGCAAGAACGCAAAAAAGCCGAAGAAGCGGAAGCCAAAGCGCTCGAACAGCGCAAAGCTTCCGAAGTCACACCCGCGGACAAACGGCCTCAAACACCGTTTGGAAAACCATTAAACGCTCCAGCCGAACCAATTAAAACAGATAACCCCAAATAATCGGCATTCTCTTTCTTGTGCTGGACTGGGGTTCCAGCACCCCGAGTCTTGGATCATGACCGGACAGTCCGGTTATCGCAGTCCATCCAGCCGTGCGAGCGTGCGATCTCGCGAAGGGCCGTTTTCAAAGCTTCCGCCGTGCGCGGATCGTCCTCTATGGACCGGACGAAATCATCAAACGCCTGCTCGGTTGGGAACTCCCCGCAATCGTCTGGCGAGTCAAAGATGAGTCTGTACTCGATCTCAATCTTCATGCTAAATCTCCAGGTCCGACACCACCGGCTTTAGCCGGTAGCCTTTTAGGTTGTCCTGTTCTATACTGGAGCGGTTGAAGCTCTCCAGCAAAGTAAAGCTCATAACCGGCAAACAGGAGTCCGCCGTTCTGTCCGATACGCTTCGGGTGTCGAACCACTGTTGCGACTGGATCAGCGGCCAAGCCTGGAAGCATAAAATCTTCGGCACGTTTGCGCTCCACAAGCTGACCTACGCTCAGGCCCGCAGCAAGTTCGGACTGTCCGCCCAGATGGTCGTCCGGTGTATCGGCAAGGTGGCGGACGCCTATAAGCTGGACAAAAAATCCCGCCGTGAGTTCGCCCAATACGGAGCTATCGCTTAT
>Ga0181537_10002973_pt1 | contig 14718 bp, 17 predicted proteins | sample PEATcosm2014_Bin_39_FD_119765 | JGI IMG/M metagenome (GOLD analysis project Ga0181537, IMG submission 119765) | Peatland microbial communities from MTU Mesocosm Facility, Houghton, MI, USA - PEATcosm2014_Bin23_10_metaG | ecosystem: Environmental > Terrestrial > Soil > Wetlands > Peat | place... | reverse complement strand
GACAGAATTTGGCTCCTCAGGTAGGACTCGAACCTACAACCCTTCGGTTAACAGCCGAATGCTCTGCCATTGAGCTACTGAGGAGTGTCTGGCGCTGGATTGTCCTCTATAAAACTAGCAGACTGCCCATGTGCCGTCAAAATGACCCGGCTTCATTCCTGCGCCACCGGCATTAGGATAAAAGCAGCCCAAGAGGAGGCAAAATGTCCCGCATCTCCCGGCTTGATCGCAGCAAAGTCACCCCCGATATAGCCGCGCTCTACGACAAGGCCTTTGCCCAGCGTGGCAACGTGCCCAACATGTTCCGCGTCATGGCCCACCGGCCTGAAATCTTCGCAACCATGCAGGCGCATTTCGGCGCCGTGCTCAATACAGGCACTGTTTCCAGCAAGCTCAAAGAGCTCATCATCGTCCGCACCAGCCAGATCAACGACACGCCCTATTGCCTTTCCAGCCACACCATCCTCGCTCGAGGCCTCGGCTGGAACGACGATCAGCTCTCCCACCTCGCCGACTGGGAGCATCGCGACGACTTCACCCCTGCCGAAAAGGCCGCCCTTCGTCTCGCCGAAACCGTCACGCGCGACGCCCATGCGGTCTCTGATCAGCAGTTCGCTGAGCTGCGCAGCTTCTATTCCGAGGGCGAGATCGTCGAACTCCTCTGCGCCATTGGCCTCTTCAACTACTTCAACCGATTCAATAACGCTCTGCAGATGGAACCCACAAAGCCCGGCGAAGGTGGCTGCGTCGCGCCCTCAAAAGAAACTGCCGTCGCTCATTGAACTCACCGCATTGCCTCACCACTGTTTGCATCGAATCGCCCGGCTCTCGCAGCGACTGTCCCGTCGCAACATTCATTCTTCATAGGAGTCTTGCTTCTCGCATGAAATTGGAAATCCCTGCCGGCAACTTCCGCGCCTTTCTCTACGACTGCGATGGCACCATTGTCGATTCCATGCCACTCCATTACAACGCCTGGAAGAAGGCTCTCGCCGAGTACGGCTGTCCTTTCCCCGAGGAGGTTTTCTACGCGTGGGGTGGCAAGCCCGTCCGCAAGATCATTGCCGACCTTAACAAAATCCATGGCCTCCAAATGCCCGTCGAAGCTCTCGCCGCCCGCAAAGAGGCCTACTATCACGAACAGCTTCCGCAGCTTAAGGCCATTCCCTCCGTCCTCGAGCACCTTCTGGCTCAACACGGCCATATCCCCCTCGCAGTCGTCTCTGGCAGCCGCCGCAACTCCGTCATCGGCTCTCTCACTGCCCTCAGCATCCTCGACAAGTTCGATACTCTCGTCTGCGCTGAAGACTACGTGCACGGCAAACCCGCGCCCGATTGCTTCCTCCTCGCCGCCCAACGCCTCAATGTCGCTCCCGCCGACTGCCTTGTCTTTGAAGACACCGACCTCGGCATCGAGGCTGCCACCGCTGCAGGCATGGCCTCGGTCCGCGTCCCTCAAATCATTCCGCAGTCGGCCGTCAGCGGAACCGCCGCCTCCTCAACCGCGTAATATTTGCGAATCGCCCTATGGCCGCTGCTACGAAAGAATCCTCAATCGCTCGTCCCGACCCGGCCACTTGCCCAGCTTACGTCTCGCTGTTCGTAATCGCCGCCGCGCAGGCGCTCCTCCACATCCTCACCAATGGCCGCTACGGCTTTCATCGCGACGAACTGCAATTCCTCTCCGATGCCAGCCACCTTGATTGGGGCTTCGTCGCTTATCCGCCTCTCACCCCATTCCTCGAGCACATCGGCCTTTCCACTTTCGGACTTTCGCTCGTCGGCCTCCGCCTCTTTTCCGTCATTGCGCAAGCCATCGCTATCATCGTCACCGGACTCATGGCTTTCGAACTCAGTGGTGGCCGTTGGGCACAGGTCACTGCCGCGCTTGCGGTAGCCCTTTCAGGCCTTCCGCTCTTCAACGGCACTGAGTTTCAATACACCAGTTTCGACTTCCTGTGGTGGGTGCTGATTGCGTACTTTACCGTGCGTCTAATCAAGTCCGGCAATCCACGCTGGTGGCTCGCGATTGGGGCCGCCATCGGCTTCGGACTCGAAACCAAATACTCCATCCTCTTTTTGGTTGCAGGCATCCTCGGCGGAGTCGCTTTCACTGGTTCGCGCCGCTACTTCAAATCCCTCTGGTTCTGGGCGGGCATAGCCCTCGCCCTCCTCATCTTTCTTCCCAATTTCCTCTGGCTCATCCACCACGACTTCATCTCGTACACCTTCCTTCAGCACATCCACAGGCGTGATGTGGGCGAGGGTCGCGCAGATCACTTCCTGCGCGATCAATTCCTCATCTGCATCAATTCAGCCGCCGCGCCAATCGCGCTCGCCGGCCTCATCTTTTTTCTGCGCGACTCCCGCTTCCGCGTGTTGGCCTGGATGTACCTGATCCCCCTTGCGCTGTTTTTCCTCGGCAAAGGTCGTGGCTACTATATGGCAGGCGCATATCCGATGCTTCTGGCCATGGGCTCAGCCGGATGTGCGCGCCTGCTGGGCTTCCTGCCGGAGTTCGCGCGCCGTGTCATCCTCGCAGTCTTTTTCGCCAGTCTGGCCGTCACCGGAGCCTTCGTCATTGCCCACGTCATTCCGCTCGCCTCCAGCGGGTCTCTGCGCTACTACGCCCTCAGCCACAACGGCGACCTGCGCGAAGAGTTCGGTTGGGATGAATTGGTTCGCACTGTTGCTGGCATCCGCGATTCTCTGCCCGCCGACCAGCAGGCCCATCTCGGCATCACCACAGGCAACTACGGCGAGTATGGAGCGATTGAGATGCTCGGACCCGCCTATGGGCTCCCAGCGCCCATCGGAACCACCAACTCTGAATGGCTCCGCGGCTATCCAACGCCCGCGCCCACCACAATCATCGCGCTGGGTCTCAGGCGCGAGCAGGCAGACCAGCTCTTCACCAACTGCCGCCTCGCGGGCCACAACGGCAACAGCGAGGGAATCAAAAATGAAGAGAGCCAGTATCACCCCGACATATTTGTCTGCGGACCGCTACGAGAGCCTTGGCCGCAAATTTGGAAGGAACACAAGGACTTCGGCTGAGACTTGTCTCGGACGCTCAGTAAAGCAACACGGCCACCCGGTACATCGTGAAGCTTCCCTCCACGCTTTGCGCCGGGCAACTGCCCACCGCGGCCATCCGATACTCTCCCGAGGCGAGATGTTCCCGCAGCGACTTCGGCAGTTTGCCGAGCATTGAGTCTTGCCAGCGCTCCACAAACATCGCTTGCGGACCGCCGTTCGACATCGGCAAGCCTCTATCGACCACGCAAGCCTCTCGCGCTGCTTCCGGATTACCCAGGATCTTCACGCCGCTCACGCGGATTAGATCAGCGATCCGCTTCTCTACTTCCTCCTGCGTAAACGTTGTTACTCCGCGCGCGTAGTCGGCCACCGCGTAGATCCCTCCGCGTGCCCTCACCACTGCAATCCCCACCCGGTTTACATCCCCATTGAGCAAATTGGCGCGGTGTCCCGGCGAATTCATCCACCCGGTGTGCAGCGAGGGTGTCGTCGGTCCCACCGCCACGTTTTCCTCTATCAAATCGAATCGCGCTCCCGCTTGTCCCGCTCGATCCGACAAATCAGCCTCGCCCGCGTAGCGATGCGAAATAGGACCTTCCGCTGCCATCCTTTGGCAATGCAGCAGCGCGGCTGCAGCCAGCGACTCGTCCCACTCAAGTGGTCCAACACCCGCCTGCGCGCGCGCTTCGTTGGCCAAAGCCAACAATTGTTCCGCAGCGCCAGGCACCGACTGGCCCGCATCCCCGTACTGCGCAAACGCCGCGGCCCGACACCCCAACGCCACCATACAAAAAGCTACAATCTGTCTCGCGAATCCCATCTCATCTTCAACACTAATACTCAACCGCTGTCGCGCGGTATCCTTGCAGTGCCGATGGTAATGTCCCAAAAACCTTCCCTCATTCAGCACGCCCGGCGCCAGCCTCTGGCCGCGATCGGATTCCTCTTGCTCGTCATTTTTGTTTTCTCAGGACTCGCCGCTCCCTGGCTCACACCTTACGATCCCTCCGCCATCGACCTTCTACACCGTCTTGAGAGCCCTTCAGCCACCCACCCCGCCGGAACCGATGAGCTCGGGCGCGATATCTTCTCCCGTCTGCTCTTTGGCGCGCGTCTTTCGCTTGCCGTTTCGGTCACCGTCGTATTCGTTTCTCTCGCGCTGGGCCTGGCCATCGGCGGTCTCGCGGGCTACCTCGGCGGCTTCGTCGATACCGCCCTCACGACTTTTGCGATGAATACCTTCCTCGCGTTGCCCGGCATACTTCTCGCCATCGCCTTTGCCGCCTTTCTCGGACCCGGCTTCTCCAATCTCGTGCTCGCTCTCGCCATCGGCGGTTGGGCCGGCTATGCGCGACTCGTCCGTGCCCAGGTCCTCGCTGTCCGCGACCGCGAGTATGTCGATGCCGCCCGCGCCCTAGGCGCCAGCGGACTCCGCATCTTCTTCCACCACATCCTCCCCAACATCATTCAGCCCATTCTGGTTCAGGCCGCCATCGGCATGGCCGGAGTCATTCTCGCCGAGGCGACTCTCTCCTTCCTCGGCCTCGGCATCCCCGCTCCCTCGCCCAGCTGGGGCGCGATGCTCAACGATGCGCGCCTCCATCTTTTTGACTCTCCTCATCTGGTGCTCTTTCCAGCCGCAGCCGTCGCCTGCGCCGTTCTGGGCTTTAATTTCGTTGGGGATGCGCTCCGCGACCAGCTCGATCCTCGAACCCGGCTCGAAATCGGCCTATGATGGATTAAATGTTTTCGCTCCTCAAAGGCGATTGTGAGCACTGTGGCCAGTTCTATTACTACTCACTCCTGCACGCCGGTTTCGGCGACTATTCCTACGCCTATTGCGACTCCTGCGGAACCCTCGCCACCATCGGTTACTCCAGCAGCTTTATCCTCACCATGCCCCACATCTCTTCGCCGCATCAGGTGATCGATGTCGAGTGGGAGCCGTTTCTCCGCCCCTGCAGCTGCGGCGGACACTTCCGAAGAGGTGCGTCCCCGCGTTGCGTCCATTGCAACGCAGTGCTCTCAGCCGATTACGCCGCCACGCACATCGAGCACAACTTCGTCGCCGGCGGACGCGGCTGGCGTTGGCAGAGAAACTGGACCGACCTCTACTGCATCGACATCGCAGAGCCAAATCGCCAGGGTATGATGCGACAGGTCAGCGATCCGTTCATCGAAAGCAAATCGCGCGCCGATCACTCACACAAAAAGGGCTGGTTCAGCTTCTTAAAATCCTCAAAATGAAAATTGGCGTCGTCAGTGATACTCACGGCCTTCTGCGCCCCGAGGTCCTGCCCGCGCTCGCGGGCGTCGATCAAATCCTCCATCTCGGCGATGTAGGCAAGCCTGCCATTCTTAAATCTCTCGCTGCCATTGCGCCCGTTCATGCCATCCGCGGAAACATTGATCGCGACGGACCTTGCAGCCGGCTGCCTGAAACCGATGTGCTTCTATTAGAGACGCACTACCTTTATTTACTCCATGACCTCGGCACCCTCCACCTCGATCCCGCCGCCGCCAAATTCTCCGCCGTCTTCTACGGTCACTCCCATCGCCCCTCCATCGAGTACCGCAAGAAAGTGCTCTATTTCAACCCCGGCTCCTGCGGCCCCCGCCGTTTTGAATTGCCCATCACGCTCGGCATTGTCGAGGTGAACGAAAACGGCGTATACCCCAACGTCGTCCACCTGCTCTCGCTGACCCACCAAACCGCAATACTCGCTTCGTCCCGTAAGGAGCGACGCCATACCATCCCATATCGCGATAGCCGCGCCCGCTCTCTTCACACCTCGTTTATCCAACCCCTGCTTCAATCGCACATATCGCTGCCGTCACGCGCGGCGATGGGAGTCCACTACAGATTTCGAGGCGGCAAGTATGACCGCGAAATACTTCCTGAATCTGGCTCTGCTGGCAGGCGCTCTCAGCCTCTCCGTTTGTGAATCGGCCGCGCAATCGCCCACCGGAGCTCCTCAGCAAGCTCCTGTTGACTCCGGCACCTCAACCGACTTCTTCATCATGCCGGGTTCTGATTTCGATCGTCCTGGTCTCGTTCCCCGCGTCAATCTCAACATCGGCATCGGTCACACCTTCGCATTCCTCAAAAAAGATCCCATCGGCGATGAGCTGACCTTCGGCTATACCTACGAGAATGCGGGCACCCACGGCTTCTTCCACACCGATTTTGGTTCACACACCGAGGCGCTCGGCGTGATGAAGAACTTTGCGATTCCCAAAACCAAAGTCGTCACCGGCTATACATGGATTCAGGCCGGCCTCTCCAGTTTCACGGGTTACTCTCATGTCGAAAATCGCTTCTATGATGGCGAAGCACTGGGGGCCGCAATCCACTTCAACGACCACAACGGCATCTGGATCCAGGAGTCCTACAACAAAATCCCAACCATCCCCTGGTACACCACCACCGGCATTGGCTACACCTGGAGTTGGTAATGATCGGAAATTTCCCTTACTGCCTCACGCTCGCATGCGCGGATTCACCCAGCGGTACACCACATCCGTCAGCAGGTTCACCAGCACGTAGGTCAACCCAATCGATAGCAGGCATCCCTGCACCAGCGCGTAATCGCGATTTGAAATTGCATCGACCACCAGCCGCCCCAGCCCCGGCCAACTGAAAATCTTTTCGGTGACAATGGCCCCTGCCAGCAGTGCGCCAAACTGCAAACCCACCACCGTGATAATCGGCACCAGCGCATTCGGCAGCGCGTGGCGCCACACAACAGCGGTCTCACTCAATCCCTTCGCCCGCGCTGTGCGAATATAGTCCTGCCCCAGTTCCTCGAGCATCGCCGTCCGCACCATGCGCGTCAAAATCGCCGCTAATGATGCGCCCATGGTCACCGCCGGCAGCAGAAGATAGTGCCAGTCGATTCCGCCATGCGCGCCGCCGTTGTTTGCGCCAGAGACCGGCAGCCATCCCAGCAAAATCGAGAACACCAGGATCAACAACGGCCCCAGCGCGATCCCGGGCACCGAAAGCCCAAACAGACTTACTACAGAAAGCGCCCGGTCCATCCATCGTCCGCGCTGCACCGCTGCCACGATTCCTGCAGGCAACGCCAATGCCAATCCGACTCCGAGAGCCGTCAACGCCAGTGCAAGAGTGTAAGGATAGCGCGCCACGATCAGACTTTCAACGGTCTCATGTAACCGGATCGAGCTGCCCAGGTCGCCATGCAGCACCCCGGCCCAATAGTCAAGATATTGCGTATGCAGCGGCAGATCGAGCTTGAGATCATGGCGCATCTTGCCGATATCCGCCGCCGTCGCACCCTCCCCGAGCATCATCTGCACAGGATCGCCCGGCACCAGGTGAATCAACAAAAACACGAGCGACACCACCAACCAAACCACGGGCAGCGTCAATAAAAGGCGAATCAGCGTTTGCTTCATTGCTCGCTTTCACCATAAACCAACGCGGCCGTCGCGCGACGATTCGCTGCTGAAGACTAGTCCCGCGTCAATTCCAGAGCGGCATCTTTTCGCCCAGACGCAAAAGGGGCTGAGGACTCAGTCCTCAGCCCTTCGCTTTACTCAACTCGCTAGCGCGATGTGCCAGTGCTGAAAAGCCGGCTGTATTCCCTCAAATCCTTCGACGACGAACCGGCCCCGATCGTGCTTTCAACGCGCCGTGAGAACGGATCATTCGCCTCTTCCACCGCTTGTTGCACGGGATATGGAATCGGGTTCGAAGCCACGGGCACTGGTGCGGGCGCGGCCGCCACAGCCACTGGCTCTTGAACCGGAACTGGAACCGCAACCTGGCGTTCTATCGGCGCGAGACTTCCCTCTGCTGTCCGAACGGTCGATTCATTCGAAGCCACCAGGGGCTTCAGCGCATCAACGACCTTTTCGATCCGGTCTTTTCTGACGCGCAGTTGTTCAAACTTGGCGAGGATCTCACTCAGTTCCGCGCTCGCTTCATCGTATGCGACACGATAGACTTCCTGTCTCATGTTCGCTCCCGGCGTGTCGCGCACAAAAGGATGAAATCGCAAGTATTGGGATTTGCCCGCGACTTCCTTGCTATCCCCGTAACCGCACGCCTCCTCTATTGTTAACCGTTTGAGTGCTCTGGAAATCCAGTAAATAGTCACATTTCACTCATAACGAATGAGCGCAGAGTAACCTTCCGGTGGAAAACCGGGGACAAAACCAGCAGCTCGGTCCTCTACTTCGAAAGTCAATGCAGCTTCTTGCCGCCGCACAGAACGCCGCTCGGCTGGAGTCATTAGATTTCTTGGCAGGATGGTGAGATTTCTTGGCAGGATGGTGCCGGCGCAATGCCGGCGTTCTAAAAGTTGCGGCAGGTCTCAGTGAGAGTCGCCTGCCGGAGGAGGGTCGCAGAATAGGTATATCTAATTAGGCTAGTTTTTGGGAATCAACTCCCAGTTAAGTTAGTAAGAGAACGTCGGCGAATCTGCACTCTTGCGTTCCGCTTGGCCATCCGCAACCGCCAGCGGCTTCAGAGCCTCGACAACCTTCTCGATCCGATCTTTTCTTATGCGAAGTTGCTCAAATTCCCCAAGAATTTGAGTGAGCTCCGAAGTCGCCTCATCATAGGCGAAACGATAAGCTTCCTGTTTCATTATTCCTCCCCAGGCCGGTAGTCTAGCATGTTGTTTTTTAACGTTAACCGAAAACTATCTACAACTTTCCTGCTACAACTGCAACACTTCTTTCAATTCCGCATCCGCTTCGATTGGCTCGTGCGACCCCTAAAGAACTCGCGCCACGATCTACCGTGAGAGAGGGGAACCCCGATGTTCGCTCCTCTTAAATTTACGGCGGGATCGTGTTCCAATCCCGCCGCTCAAACTTGCATTCGCACTCGGCGAATTTTTATGCCCGCGTCAGCAGGCCATTCAATCCAAGCGATAGCACTCGCGAGTCGCGCGTTCCAAATCCATGCCGCAGCGCATTGTCGATCCGCCGCTGGAACGGGTCGGAGGACTCTTCTGCGAACTGTTGTTCGGCAACCGGCTCAGGGGGCGCAACTTCAATCGCCGGCAGGTGCACTTCCTCCACCGTCTGCGGCACAAGGAACGGGACAGGCTCAACCACCTGCACCGGCGGGGTTGCTTCCGCAGTCGCTCCTTCACCCAGCAACGGCCTCAATGCCGCCACTATCTGCTCGATCTGAGCCTTGCGCGCGCGCAGTTGCTCAAAGCGATCCTGGATCTCCCGCATTTCCGCGTTCGCTTCATCATATGCAAAACGAAAAGTATCTTGTGTCATGGTTACTCCAGGGGCATAGGCTAGCACCTAAGTTGTGCACATCAAGACGTAAAGTAACCACACTTCAAGTACAAAGGTAATAAATCCCAGAAGGATCCCACACTGCGGACGTTTTCGCACTAAACCAAGTCAACGGAGTCTGTTTTGGGAACCACCAGAAGCGCGCTACAGGCAAGTTGAATACATGAACGCCGGAAGAGCGAGTCTCCCCCAGCGCCCTGTGGAAAAGCAAGTTCGAAATCAATTAAACCGCGTGTTGCAGCCCTTCCCGATCCCGTCCGTTGCTTCCAAACTTCAGGGCATTGCGCACACGCCGCTGGAATGGGTCGGTGCTGGATTCGTCTTCGCCGGCCGCGGGAACCTGCACTTTGTCAAAAGTGTAGGCAACTGGCTCCGGCGCTGGAGCCGACGGGTGTTCATTGGATATCGCAACCGGAACCGGGGCAGTCGGCGCTACCTGCGCAGCAGGAGCTGAGGTTGGCGCCACCGGAGCTGGTACGCCGATCATCGGCGCAATGGCCGCAATCACTCCCTGCAGACGCTCCTTGCGCTGCCGAAGCTGTTCAAACCTGCTTGAAATCTCGAGGAGCTCGGACTTCGCTTCCTGGTACGCCACCCCAAAAACATCCTGCCTCATGCGGCCTTCTCCAATGAATCCCTGCCGCAAAGCGTACCATGAGGTAACCTTAATCAAATCCGAAGTAATCCAAATGCAAGCTAACGAAAGTAACGCGAGTGCCCGATCCGTTAGCCCCCGTCCCCAGGAGTTCCTTGCTCCGCGGCCTGGCCCTCAGCTCCCGCTTCAATCGGCTCGACTCGCACTTTGCTGATCCGCCGCCCTTCCATTTCCGCTACCGTCAGCCGCCTGTCCTCAAAATCCACGCTCTCCCCGGTCTTCGGAATATGCCCCAAACGCATCAAAATGAACCCGGCCAGCGTCTCCACACCCCCCTCGCGTGGCAGGCTCCATTGCATCTGTGTCTCCAGATCGCGCAGATTCGCCCCTCCGTCCAGCAACAGCGCCCCGCTTGCCGTCGTCACCACTGGCCTCGCCGGGTCGTCGAACTCGTCCTCCAACTCTCCGGTCAGCTGCTCGATCGCGTCTTCAGCCGTTACCAGTCCGACCGTCGAGCCATACTCATCCACCACAATTGCCATCTGCCGGCGCCGCTGCTGAAAATCCCGAATTAGGTCCAGCACGGTCTTCGTCTCCGGAACCACCAGCACATCGCGCATCACCTGGTTCAACCGCAGCTCCACAAACGGCTGGCCCGGCCGCTCCGCAACCCCTGTTTTTTGCCCCGATGGCCTGAAAAAAATCAGCCGCGCCAGGTCCTTTGAATACACCACGCCTACAATGTGTTCCGGCCCCCGTGTCTCGTCGTAGACAGGAACACGCGAGTGCATCTGTTCGATCACTTTCGCGCTCGCGTCATCCACCGCCATATCCGACGGCAGTGCAAAGATCTTCTGGCGCGGCGTCATGATCTCCCGCACCGGCACGTCGTCCAATTCCAGCGCCCGGTGCACCAGCATCTCCTGATACTTCGGCAGCACTCCCATCCTGCGTGCCGCCGTCGCAATGAGTTTCAATTCTTCGGGCGAATGCACCGTCGCACGGTCCGTCATCGGCACGTCAAAGCCCTTCAGCACCAGTGCCGCCGAGTTGCGCAGGAACCGCACCGCCGGCCTCGCCAGCGTCATAAACAGCAGCATCGGCGGAGCCACGGCTACCGCCAGCGCCTCGGCTCGCCGCAGCGCCAGTGACTTCGGCACCAGCTCCCCCACCAGCACCTGCATATAAGTGATGAAGGCAAAGCTCAAAGCCACCGCGCCAAGGTGCGCATAAAACAATGCGTGAACCGGAATCGTCGGCAGCAGGTCGAGCCACCCCAAAAAGACTCCCGCCGCCAGCGGCTCGCCGATCCAGCCCAGGGCCAGCGAACACAGCGTCACCCCGAGCTGCACGGCCGGCAAAAACTCGTCCATGCTTTGCTGCAGCCGGCGCACTGCCCGCGCCCCTGGAACCCCTGCCGCTGCCATCTGCTCAATGCGCGTGTCGCGAACGCTCACCAGTGCGAACTCCGCGGCCACAAAGAACGCGTTGATCAGAATCAGCATGGCCACAGCGACGAATTGCAACAGCGGCAGACCGTGCATCTCGCCTGTGAGCATAGCATTGCAAGCGTGTTCTCTCGCCGCGCTCCTTCCTTCTGGAACCAATGGTCCTCGGCCTGCGTATTCACCTTCAGCAAGGCAATCTCGAGCGCTCTGGCCTTTTTCCGTTGACTTGAGAACGCTGCTGCCGTCTGACCTATGAGCCCTCTTTATCGCCATAGGCCGGCTTCAACTCTTATTCGTTCAGGGCCTGCGGCTCGCTCAACTGTTCTGGGAGGCTCCAAGTGGCTGCGTCAAAAAAAAGCAAGAAATTCTGGATATGGCTGGGCTCCGCCGCCGTTGTTGTCGTGCTCCTCCTCGGTGTGATGGCTGCGCGCATGGTCAAGGGCACGCAGATTGACCCCAACCGCATCGCCAAGGTGCAGCGCGGAGACGTTGCCCGTTCTGTCATCGCCACCGGAAAGATCCAGCCCATCACCAAGGTTGAAGTCAAATCCAAAGCCTCCGGCATCGTCGAGAAGCTCTACGCCGACATCAACAATCGCGTCCACAAGGGCCAGAATCTCGCTCAGCTCGACCAGCAGGAGATCGTCGCCCAGGTCGAAGCGCAGCGCGCCCAGCTTGCTGCCGCCGAGGCTAACGTCGGCACCTTCCAGGCCAATATTGAGCAGGACAAGGTCAATGCCGCCGCTCCCGATCTGCCCATGTACAAAACCACTCTCGATCGCAATCTCGAAATGCAAAAAGAAGGTGTCGTCAGCCGCCAGGCGCTCGACGATGCCAATCGCGACTATCTCGCCGCTCTCAACAAGCGCGACGGAGCCAAAGCCCAGATAGGCGTCGATAACGCCAAGCTCAAACAAGCCCGGGCCCAGGTCATGCAAAGCCAGGCCAGCCTCAAGCAGCTTGAGGAGCAACTCAGTTACACCACGATCGTCGCGCCCATGGACGGCACCATTCTCTCCCGCGACGTTGAAATTGGCGACGCGGTCAGCTCCATCCTCGTTCTCGGCTCCACCGCCACTCTCGTCATGACCGAGGGCGACACTTCGCAGGTTTACGTTCAGGGAAAAGTCGACGAGGCCGATATCGCCCACGTCTATATGAGCCAGCCCGCACGCATCAAGGTTGAGAGCTTCCGCGATCGCGTCTTCAACGGCAAGGTCACCAAGATCGCCCCGCTCGGCGTCGAAAAGGACAACGTCACCACCTTCGAGGTCCGCGTCAGCATCGACAACCCCGGCGGCGAATTAAAAGCCAACATGACCGCCAACGCAGAGATCCTCATCGACGAACACAAGGGCGTGCTCACTGTGCCCGAAAACGCCGTGACCTACGACAACCAGAAGAACGCTTTTGTTGACGTTCCTGATCGCAACCAGAAGGACGGCTTCCGCAAGGTCCCCATCAAGGTTGGCTTGTCCAACGGTTCCGTCACTGAAGTTGCCAGCGGCCTCAAAGAAGGCGACCAGGTTGTGCTTCAGCAGTAGTCGCAGTCCATTAACAAACCCATGTTCGCCGCCGCACGCGATTGTCCGAAACTGGACACCCTCCGCTGCGATCAAACTCGGCTATGGTTCCAAAACGATGGCAATCACTGACGTTACGCCGCATCGCCATTGGCATGCCGAATGCAACCCCTTCATCGGCTATCGCCTAATACCGTCCACTGTTGACTGTTCACTCTTTACCGTCCAATCGAGGAACCCATGAAGCATCTTCTCCTGGCAGCTTCCGCCCTCATCGTGATCGCAGCGCTCCCCGCGCTCGCATCCGAGGCAACCTTCGAGCGCAACCTCTCCGTCAGCGGACGGGTCGAGCTCACCATCGCCACCGGCTCCGGCAACATCCACCTCACCCGCGGCGCAGACAACCAGGTCCACATCTTTGGCAGAGTCAAATCCAATTGGGACGAGCCCAACGACGCGCGCGTCCATGAGATCGCCGCCAATCCTCCCATCGAGCAGACTGGCAACATCATCCGCATCGGCGCCCACCACGAGAACTACCACAACATCAGCATCGATTACGAAGTCCAGGCTCCCGCCAATTCGTTCCTCGAGGCCGGCTCCGGCTCGGGCAACGTCACCGTCGACAGCGTCGGCGATAACGCCAAGCTCTCTACCGGTTCCGGCAACATCCATGCCACCGGGCTGCACGGCGGCTTCGCCTTGAACACGGGCTCAGGCAACATCGAGGCCGATCAGACCGGCGAGGGCGACGTCAGGGCCGATACCGGTTCGGGCAATATCGATCTCCACGACATTCATGGCGGATTGCACGCTCATACCGGTTCAGGCGAAATCAAGGTCGCCGGCACTCCATCCATGGATTGGAAGCTTGAAACCGGCTCCGGCAATATCGAATTCTGGCCCGGCGCCACCGGCTTCACTCTCGACGCCTCTACGGGCTCGGGCGGCGTGCACACCGATCAGGAAATGGCCGTGCAGGGTTCCTTCGATCACCACCACATCACCGGCAAGGTTCACGGCGGCGGTCCCACTGTCCGCATTGAGACCGGCTCCGGCAACGTCCATATTCATTGATTCGCGCCGACACGCGCGCCGAGTTTCTCTTCAAGTGTGTTCCTCAGGCGGGGTCTTCAATGCAAGTCTCCTGGGAAAACCCCGCCTGTCTTTTTTCGTCCTCAACTCCGCCTCCAACAATCGACCGCTGGAGCACTCACCCTCCCTCACCCTCCCTGAGTTTGGCAAACTCCATCCCTACCATCTAAAGTGATCGGTTGCTTCGAGCGCATCCCCACGCGCAACTGCGCCACAACAGATCGGTCGGATTACCACAATGAAGAATGCCATTCGCGGTTCGGCTTCGCTAATCCAGTTTGCAGGCTGCATCGCAGCGGCCTTCGCCTTCGCAACGCAGGTCCACCCGCAGACGATATCTCTCAAGCCTGCCGCCATGCCCGCCATCGGCACCGTCGACGAGCGATATCAGTCCTACAACATTGAAATGCTCGAAGTCACCGGCGGCCGCTTCTGGGCGCCTTACAAGACGCTAGCCGATGCTCCTCCAGACACCAGCCAGCCCACACCCGGCGGCATGCCTGCCTCGCTCTATCGCTATCGCGCACCGATCGATCTCGGCAATCCCCGCCTTCGCAAACTCGCCGCGGCGCTCGGACCCGTTTACCTGCGCGTCAGCGGAACCTGGGCCAACTTCACCTACTTTGACGACTCCGGCGATACCGCCCCCTCCGCAAATAGTTCCTCGCCCACAACTCTGAAACCGCCCCCCGGATTCAACGGAGTCCTCACTCGCGCGCAGTGGAAAGGCGTG
>Ga0181537_10002972_pt1 | contig 14720 bp, 12 predicted proteins | sample PEATcosm2014_Bin_39_FD_119765 | JGI IMG/M metagenome (GOLD analysis project Ga0181537, IMG submission 119765) | Peatland microbial communities from MTU Mesocosm Facility, Houghton, MI, USA - PEATcosm2014_Bin23_10_metaG | ecosystem: Environmental > Terrestrial > Soil > Wetlands > Peat | place... | reverse complement strand
TGAGAAGCCGAAGCTCGCCGACGCGCCATCCAAGCAGGCCATCATCGGCCGCTACGTGCTCACTCCGCGCGTATTTGAGCTGCTTGAAGAAACGACTCCCGGCGCAGGTGGCGAGATTCAACTCACCGACGGCATCAAGGCGCTGCTCAAAGAGGAGCCAGTCTTCGGATACACCTTCGAGGGCAAACGATTTGACGCTGGCGACAAATTTGGGATGCTACAGGCCACCGTCGAATTCGCGCTGAAGCGCCCGGACCTTGGCCCGGAGTTTCGCGAATATCTGAAGGGGCTGCAGCTTTAGATCCCTGCCCGACAAATCGCTCTTGCCGCACTTTCGCGCTACGGGCGCATTTGCTAGCGCGCTTTGGCCGAAAAGAAATCGACCAGGTTTCCGTCGGGGTCGCGAAAATAGATGGAGCGGGTCCCCCAAGGTTGGGTAGTCGGACCCTTGACCCACACTTTTACGAGTGGCTGCAGTCTCTTGTACTCCTGATCGGCGTCGGCGACCTCGAATTCGAGGATCGCGCTTCTGTTCCTGGCAGCATCGGCCGAACCGGGGATGTATTTTTCCTGTGCGCTTGCAGAGAAGATTGCCAAAGTGGATGCATCCGTTAGAAACTCGGCGTAGTCGTCTCCCGACCACTTTGCCTTGATCTTGAGTACGGATTCGTAGAAATCGACGAGGCGCTTCACATGATCCGAAACTAAGCAAGTATGGACCAAAGATGGGGAATGGCTGTGGTCTGGTTGCTGTGCGATTCCATGCTGGTCAAGCGACCAGCCGCAGACCAACAGCGCGAAAAAAGCGAACGTGCGCCGACTGAGGGACAACGTGACCATGGCCTCACGCCTTCCACTTGATATTGCAGCCAATTGAGGCACGCTGATCCTTGAGCGGCGGCTTGCCCTCGAGCGCGGCATCTAGGGCTGCCCGCAGCGCTGCGCCGGTGACAGGAACATTGTTTCCAGGGCGGCTGCCATCAAATTCCCCGCGATAGATGAGCTTGAAATCGCCGTCAAACAGGAAGAAATCCGGCGTGCAGGCGGCGTGGTACGACTTCGCCACGGCCTGCGATTCGTCGTAGAGGTAAGGGAAGCGAAAGCCCAGTGTCTGTGCCTGCAGCTTAAGTCCTGCAGGGTCGTCGTCGGGAAACTTCACCGCGTCATTGCTGCTGATGGCGACGATGCTTACCGGCTCGACGGCGTAGTCCGCGCCCAGTGCCGCCAGGCCTTTCTCGATGTGCTTTACATACGGGCAATGGGTGCAGATAAACATAATTAGCAGCGCTTTCTGTCCGCGAAAATCGTCGCGGTGCACCGTCTTGCCGGTCACCACATCGGTCAGCGCAAAATCCGGTGCCGTTGTCCCCAATGCCAATTCCATTGTCGATTCGGTGAGTGCCATGGTTTTCTCCTGTCGGTTTGGCGTGCTGCTTACGCTCGTCGATTCCGGCAGCAAGCCCGCGCGCTAGAACAGTCCCGCTTGCCGTCCCGGAAGCGCCAGGCCGAAATGCTCGTACGCGAGTCGCGTCGCCATGCGTCCTCGCGGGGTGCGATCGAGAAAGCCGATCTGAATCAGAAACGGCTCGTAAACTTCCTCGAGCGCGTCTTCTTCTTCCGCGAGAGTTGCAGCCAGCGTTCCCAGGCCCACGGGCCCGCCGTCATATTTTTGGATGATCGTCAGCAACAAACGACGATCAATTTCATCGAAGCCATGGGCGTCGACTTCGAGCATCGTCAGAGCGGCGTTCGCAGTGGGCCTGTCGATCGAGCCCGTTCCGCGCACCTGGGCATAGTCGCGCACGCGGCGCAGCAGGCGATTGGCGATGCGCGGCGTTCCGCGGGAGCGAAGAGCAATTTCCGCGGCACCGTCGGCATCGATGGGCACCTGCATCACTTCGGCGGAGCGCTGCACGATGACCCGCAGCTCTTCTTCGGTATAGAACTCGAGGCGTAGCAAAATTCCAAATCGCGAGCGCAACGGCGAGCTCAGCAACCCCGGCCGGGTAGTTGCGCCCACGAACGTGAACGGCTTGATTTCCATCACGTGGGTGCGCGCACCGGGACCCTGGCCGATGATGATGTCGAGTTTGTAGTCCTCGAGCGCCGTATAGAGTTTCTCTTCGAGCACCGGCTGCATGCGGTGAATTTCGTCGAGAAACAGCACCTGGCGTTCGCGAAGATTGGTCAAAATCGCTGTCAGATCGCCCTGAATCTGGAGGGCGGGGCCAGATGTCTGCTGGAAACCCACATCCAGTTCGTTGGCAATGATGGTGGCGAGGGTGGTTTTGCCCAGTCCCGGGGGGCCAAAGAGCAGCACGTGGTCCAGCGCTTCGCCTCGCGACTTGGCGGCTTCGAGAGCAATCGCCAGTTGCTCCTTGGCTTTTGACTGCCCGATAAACTCCCGAAGCCAGCGCGGACGTAACTTTAGTTCGAAGCCCTGCTCCTCGTCGGCGCGCGAGGCGCTGACCAGCCGTTCCGGAGCATCATCTCGTGCGTGCATCATGCTGACCAGAAGTGTAGTCGCTGGCGTCGGCTGCGGCAAAACAACCGCAGTGCAGCGTTTGAGCAGGGCGTTCGTGGAGGCGGACCGCGCTGTTACTTCGGATTTGGCAACCGATGAGTCTAATCCTGCTGAAACTAATGGCGGTTCCATCGCATTACGCGCGTAACGGTGAGGGCTCCCAGACCCAAAATAGCTATTGATTCAGCGGATTGAATTGCCGTATGATTGCGCCACCTCACAAGAGGAACCATTGGGTTTGTCCGGCTGCAAAAAGCTGCGAAATTACATCGCTGGCCGGCGGAGACCTTAATTTTTTCCACGGTGTTGCGCGGTCAAATTTGAGTGTTTTGATTCATCGAATTAGCTGATTGTTATAAGGAAAAGGCCGGATGCAGGTAACATCGATTTACCTGTCCAGACTTACAGCATTATTTGCTGGGCTTTGATTCAAATCAACCCAGCCGGGCGGAGACGCCAGGAGATCATTATGCGGGATCGTTCGTTGTTGGGTGCCTTGTTGGTTAGCGTGTTTCTGGTGCCCATCACAAGCTGCATCAATTCCCCTTCGCTGACTTCAATTACTGTCAGCCCCAGCACAATGAACTTCGGGGGAGCGGGTCTCACCGGCCAGTTGATGGCGATCGGGTCCTATACTCACCCCGGCCATGCGCCCACCACAAAAGACATTACCAATTCGGTCACCTGGACAAGCTCCGCCTCGCAATGCGTGACTGTAAGCAACACCGGTCTCATCACCACCGGCGGCAATGTCTGCTCCAACATTTTGGTCACGGCCAGCGCGCCTGGATTTCATGGCGATATCACTGGAAGCATGACGGTGAACGTCACACAGCCCGCAGGCGGCGGTGGAGGCGGCAGCAGCGATGTAGTTACTTCGCTCACGATCATTCCTACTGCGCAGACCGTGGCGACTGTCGGCGATACGGCCCAATTCCTTGCCATTGGAACCACCGCCGCTGGATCGACTGAAGACTTGACCAGCCTCGTGACGTGGCACTCGAGCAGTGCGCAAATCGCCACCATCGGCGCCAACACGGGGCTCGCCACAGCGGTGGGTGCAGGGAACGTCACGATTTCTGCCCTTTACACGAATGCGAGTTCGGGCACCACTGTCTCAGGAACAGCAACGTTTACCGTGACCGCTGGAGTATCCGAGCAGTTCACCGCGTTGACGATTATTCCGAGTTCGCAGTCAATCTCGGCGTCGGGGCAAACCAGCCAGCTCATTGCGCTTGCCACTTCGGGAACCACCGGCTACGAGCAGGATGTCACGGATTCGGCACAGATCACGTGGACTTCCAGCGCTCCCTCCATCGCGACCGTCAGCGCGACCGGGCTCATTACGGGCGTCAGCCAGGGCAATGCCACGATTACCGCCGAATTGACCAATTCGGGTGGTGGTTCTGTGGTGTCGGCGACATCAACGGTCGCAGTTTCGCTCACCAGCCCGCCCGAGCCAATCTTGTCGCTCACGATTATCCCGAGCTCGATCACTGTCCTTAACCTTCAGGCCACCGGGCAATTCCTGGCGATCGGAACCTACTCGGTCGCTCCCTATGTCCGCGATGTCACCAACTCGCCGGATACGACATGGATTTCTTCCGCCCCGAGCGTCTTCCCGGTAAGCACCAACACCGGTGGAAATCTCGGAGCCACAGCGGGCATCGTTACTGCCTATGGAAATGGAAGCGCGACCATCGTTGCCGAGACAGCGAGCACCGATGGCACGATTCAGACGGCAACGGCCACCTTCAATTGCCCAGAGGCTCAGGCCAACCCGGCCGGCGACCCGCCCGAGCCTGCCCAATGCTTGCCGGGCACGCAGGCGCCCGCGCTGCTTTCAACCCTCACCGTCTATAACGAGGGCTTGAATACAACCAACTGGGAGGTGACGGCTCCTTCGGCAACCGGCACGCCAAACGTGTTGCATTGCGGCCCGGGCTGGACGCTGAACGGCGGCACAGGCGGCTCGGTTTGCTCGGCTACCTATCCGATCAACACCACCGTCACCCTGACTGCCCCAGCCGGCGCAGGAGCCTTTGGCGGATGGTCTTATAACTGCGTGGCAACCGGACCCGTCACCGCGGGCGGGCCCAACAGTTGCACGATCCTGATCGACGGAACCCAGCCCAATATCACAATCGGCGCCATCTTCAACTAACCTGGCTCCGCAACCAAACCCAAGAAGGCCGCTCTTCGGAGCGGCTTTCTTGCGTATGCCGGCTACACAGCTTTTCGGCGGTTGCTCGATCTCTGCCGTTTAGACTGGAAAAGACTGCCCCCGCTCGTGATGACCCATCGGTTCGCCCGCCTCCGCCGCTTCCGTTTCAATCTGCCGCAGCGCATCGCAGCCGTCCTGCTGCTCATGTTCCTGGCGCAGGGGCTTTGGGTCACCAGCCGCCAGACACTCTCTGACCGCGACTACCAATACGCCCGCTGCGGGCGCGAGATGTGGGAGAAGCCGTCGCCCCTGGCCGGCTACTACACAACTTGCGGCAACGTGCATGACGGCGTACTAGCCTATCGTGCGGCGGGTCTTCCGCTCACGATCAATCTATTGCTGGAGCGGGGGCTCGATCTGCTTCGCAAGCCCGAAGACCGAGTCGTGCAGTTGCCGCAGGCCGGCACAGAGCTCAGCACCTGGGAACTGCGCCATCAGCTCACCCATATCCTGCTGCTGCTGCGTCTGCCGTTTCTGTTTGCGGGCTGCCTGCTCGGCGGAGGTCTTTGGTGGGTCACGCGCCGTCTCTACGGCAACTGGGGCGGTTATACCGCGCTCACCCTTTATTGCTTTTCGCCGCCGATTCTCAAGGCCTGCGTCACTCCCTCACCCGAGATATTGGCAGCGCTGGCAGTCTACGGCGCAGTGTACACGTGCATCGGCGTCGCACACGCCATGCAGGGGCCGCGGCGCAAGGGCCGGCCGCGCATCGTGCTGTTGACCGCTCTCTTGGCGCTTGCCGCCGGCGCTCACATTGTGGCCCTGCCAATCGCCGCGTTGCTGGGGCTTGCTCTGATGATCTGGGTCGCCGAGGGCCGTCGCAGCCAGGTGCTGCCGGTGCTGATGATCGCCTCTGCCGGCGCGCTGATTCTGCTTTTTGCTTGCTACGGATTCTCTCCCGACGCCTTCAGTTACGTCTTTCGGTCCGCTGCAGGATTTCTTGGCTTGTCGCTCGGTGCTGCCCACCGATTCTTCGCAGCGTTTGGCAATGCGGGCATCACGGTGGCGGCTGCGGCGTCGCTTCTGCTCTATCTCGGCCTCAGCCGCGCACGCTACTTTGGCAACACCGCTCCACTGCTGTGCGTGATCGTGCTCTTTGTCCTGGTCATGACCGGCGCACCCGGCTCACCCTGGCTTTGGGGAGTGCCGTTCCTTCTCACATTTATTGGCGGCGTTTTTGCCGATGCGTATGACAGTCCTCGCGGGCCCCTGGCTCTCGCCGCGGCCGGAGCGATAGCCCTGCTGCAGGCCGCGCTTTGCATCCTCAGTCTGCCCGGGTTGATCTGACGAGAATCTCGACCATCCCTGCGTGAAATTGCCGTACCGGCGGCCACGTTTTCATGCCAGATTTCGATGCAAAAGCGGCTTCAGCACCGAGCTATTCTAGCGGCCAGTCGGGCGCAGCGCATCAGAATGATAAATTCAAGCAATATAAAGACTTATTCACATCCTATCGCCTTGTAATTGTGCCCCTTCGCGCGTTAAAATAGAGCTTCAGCCCGCGGTTCTCGGCCCGCACCCTTTGAGACCCACCTTCGCGGGCTAAAAGACATCTATGGCAGACGATCAGAACCCCCAGCTCCCACTCGATGGCGGCACTCCGCCAAGCAATCCGAGCCACATTCCCATCAACATCGAAGACGAGATGCGCCGCTCGTATCTCGACTATTCCATGTCGGTCATTATCGGGCGCGCTCTGCCCGACGCACGCGATGGATTGAAGCCCGTGCACCGTCGCGTTCTCTACGCGATGAACGAGATGGGCCTGCAGTACAACAAGAAGTACACCAAGTGCGCCAAGGTCGTGGGCCAGGCCATGGGTGCCTATCATCCCCACGGCGACTCCGCCATCTATGACACGCTGGTGCGCATGGCGCAGCCCTTTTCATTGCGCTATCCCCTCATTGACGGACAAGGCAACTTCGGCTCAGTCGACGGCGATCCGCCCGCGGCCATGCGTTACACCGAGTGCCGCATGGACCGCATCGCCGGCGAGCTGCTGGCAGACATCGACATGGAGACCGTGGACTTCGTGCCGAACTATGACGAGTCCACCGTCGAGCCGGTCGTGCTGCCCACGCGTATTCCCAATCTCATCGTCAACGGGTCCAACGGAATTGCCGTCGGCATGGCCACCAATATTCCGCCGCACAATCTCACCGAGGTTGTGAACGCCACGATTGACCTCGTCAAGAATCCCAAAGCCGGCCTGATCGAAGTGCTCAAGCACGTTCAGGGGCCAGACTTCCCCACCGGTGGTTTCCTCTACGGCAAGGCGGGCATCGTCAACGCCTACAAGACGGGCCGCGGCCGCTTCATGATGCGCGCCAAAGTTGCCACCGAAAACATGACCAAGGAAAAGCAGGCGATCATCGTCACTGAGATTCCTTATCAGGTCAACAAGTCAAAGCTCATTGAGCGCATCGCCGAGCTGGTCACCGAAAAGATCGTCGACGACATCAGCGATGTGCGCGACGAGAGCGATCGCGACGGAATGCGTATCGTCATCGAGCTCAAGCGCGGGGCGCAGCCCGAGATCGTGCTCAACCAGCTCTACAAGCACACGCAGATGCAGGAGAGCTTTTCCATGATCTTCCTGGCCGTGCTCAACGGCCAGCCCAAGGAACTACCCCTCGACCAGGCCATCCGCGCCTTCATCGACCATCGCGTCGACGTGGTGCAGCGCCGAACGGTCTTCCTGCTGCGCAAAGCCCGCGAGCGCGAGCATGTGCTCGAAGGCTACAAGATCGCGCTCGACAATCTCGACACTGTCATCCGCATCATTCGCGCATCGGGTTCGCGCGCCGAGGCTCGCGAAAATCTCTACGCATGGGGCAAGGGAACTGACATCGTCATCAATCTCGATCGCGAGCGCCTGCCCAATGAAGAGCGCGGCCTGTCGCTGCGACAGGTCGACGCCATTCTCGAATTGCAGCTCTATCGCCTGACCCAGCTATCAGTCGACGAAATCCTCAAAGAGCTCGCCGAGATTCGCGTGAAGATCGCTGAGTATGAAGAGATTCTCGGCAGCGACAAGAAACTGCGCGCAGTCATCGTCAAGGAACTTGAAGACGTGCGCGACCGCTATGGCGATGCGCGCCGTACTCAGATCATCGACGAATCGGCCGAGCTGCAGCTCGAAGATCTCATCGCCGACGAGCAGGTAGCCGTCACGGTCAGCCACCAGGGCTACCTCAAGCGCACGCCGATTTCGATCTATCGCCAACAGCGCCGCGGCGGCACGGGCCGCATGGGCATGAAGACGCGCGAAGAAGACTTTGTATCGCAACTCATCATCGACTCCACGCACGCTTACCTGCTCTGCTTCACCAACACCGGGCGCGTTTACTGGCTCAAGGTCTACGAGATACCTGACGTTGGTGCGGCGGGCAAGGGCAAAAGCATGCAGAGCCTGCTCAATCTGCAACCCGGCGAAAACGTCCGTACCATCCTCGCCATTCGCGATCTCGAAGAAGAGGGCAAGTACATCTTCTTTGCCACCCGCAAGGGCACGGTCAAGAAGACGCCGCTCAAGGACTTCTCCAATGTCATGTCGCGCGGCATCATCGCCATCGCCATCGACGAAGACGACGATCTTGTCACCGCCGACTTGACCAATGGCAACGAGACCATCTTCCTCGCCACGCGCGAGGGCATGGCCATCCGCTTCCAGGAGGAGTACGACCCCGAGCGCAGCGGCATCGGGCTGCGCCCCATGGGCCGCAACGCCGCCGGCAACAAGGGTATTTCACTGAAGAAAGGCGACTACCTCATCGGCGCGGCCGTCACCGATTCAGATGAAACGCGGGACAAGGAGCGCGACAAATGCGCTGCCGAGCGCAAACTCACCGACAAGCTTGCAGCGCTCCGCAAGGACTATGCCGATGCCAAGGAGTCTCTGCAGAAGGCGCGCGAGAATCGCCGCAACGGCTCCGTCGACGACGAGAAACTCAAGGCAAAAGAAAAGGCCGCGGAGAAAGCCGTCGAAGATGCCGAGAAGGCGCTCAAGCAGCTCGACGAGAAACTTTGCGTCACTCAGTCGCTCATTCTCACGGTCACTGAGAATGGCTTTGGCAAGCGCACCGACGTTGACGAATATCGCCTGACAGCGCGCGGCGCGCAGGGCGTCAACAATCTCAAGGCGACCCCTAAGGTGGGCAAGACGGCGTCGATTCTGCTGGTCAACGAAACTTCGGAACTGATGGTCATCAGTCAGTTTGGCAAGATCATCCGCATCGATACCAAGACGATTCGCGCCGCGGGCCGCGCCACGCAGGGCGTTCGCCTGCTCAATCTCGAAGATGATGATAAGGTTGCCGCTGCGGTCATCATTCCGCCTGAAGAATTGAACGGCAAAGAAGACGAGCAGGGAACCTTGCTCCAATAGGTGCAAGCGCAGCAAGTCCGATTCATTCACGCGCCAAATGCAAAAGGCCCGAAGCTTGCGCTTCGGGCCTTTTGCGTGACGTCACCAGTCCGGGTGTTGTCGCGGTTAAATCGAATCAGGCGGCTTTGGCAGCGTGTGCCGTCTTGGCCTGGTCGACCAGCTTGGTAAACCCTGCGGCGTCGTGCACCGCGATGTCGGCCAGGATCTTGCGGTCGAGTTCAATGCCGGCCTTCTTCAATCCGCTGATGAACTGCGAATAGCTGGTGCCGTTGAGCTTGGCGGCGGCGGCGATGCGCACGATCCACAGTGAGCGAAACTGGCGCTTCTTTTGGCGGCGGCCGGTGTAGGCGAACTTTAGTCCGCGCTCGACAGCTTCTTGCGCTGCTTGATAGAGCTTGGACTTTGTAAGGAAGTAGCCGCTCGCTCGATCAAGGATCTTTTTGCGGCGGTCATTGCGTTTCGTACTGCGTTTTACGCGAGGCATCGGTCTTCTCCATTTGTTGTTGCGATCTACGCGGCTGGAGGCAGGAGGCGCAACCCTGAGGGTCCGCGGTAAGCCTCTTCACTCGCTCTTTCAATCCTGAGTCTCTCGGCTGATCGGAATCGATCCGTTCGGCCGGGGGCCCGTTTCGCGAGGGCCCATCTGCATTTTTTGCCGGAACCCTTATTCAAAGGGCTCCCGCATGCAGTGCTCAGGCGTATGGAATCATGCGCGCGACCTTCAGGTAGTCTCCATCCGAAACGAGCACCTTCTTACCGAGCTTGCGTTTCACTTTGGGTGACTTCGATGAAAGGATGTGCCGCGTCTTCGTCTGGTGCCGGGTAATTTTGCCGGTGCCAGTCTTTTTGAAGCGCTTGGCCGCGCCCTTATGGGTCTTCAACTTGGGCATTTTTCTTCTCTTCTTTTTGGAGGGGGGCAAAAGCCCCGTAACCGCAGGCACAGGGAATTCCCTGCATAGGAATGCGGACCATTTCAGTATAACTCAGAGGCGATTTTGCCGCCATTGCCTTGCCCCGCGCTATAACCGGGGCTACGTTGAGCCCATGGCCGTCTTGAGCGTAAGTCTGGCGTTGAGTCGATGGACCGATCTGGGCATTGTGCTGCTCGACCGGGGAGGGGATCCCGCCGCGCCCGTCGCATGCGAGATCGTAATGTGGAACGAACCGGGGCTGGTTGACCCCGATATCCTCGCCGGGCGGTTAAATCACCTCTGCGGGGTGCGTGGCATTCGCGTTTTGCTCATGGATGGGCCGCAGGCCTGGAAGTCCCGCACCAACGGCCTCTTGCACGCCCGGGTCAGTGAGCGCCAGGTGAATACTGCAACCAAAACCGGTCTCCCCGGGATGGTCAAGCCCGCGCCTCTCCGCAATTTCGCCGAGTTTTGCGTGGATGTCTATGACGCGCTCTGCCGGCGCGGTTGGCGGCGGCTCGACACCCGCATGGAACCAGGCGGCATCAAGGGCCGGATTCTGGTCGAAACCTACCCGCATGGGGCGTGGAAATCTCTTGGAATCAATCCCTTACCCGCCAAGCGGAAGGCGCTGGTGAGCGACTTGGCCGAGGCCTTCGGCGCGTTGCGCGCAGTTGTCCCCCTCACCGTCAGCCGTCCTCCCAATCACGATCAGTTGCAGGCCATCGTGGCTGGGCTGCCGGGGCTCGCTTTGGAAGAGGAGGATACAGCCGGCGCGCGGATTCTCGGCGCAGCCCCGCGCCGCGAAGATGGGCAGTGGCGCGAGGGCTTTATCGTGATGCCGCAGATTCCGAAGACAAGGGATAGGATTCGCTGGCTCAATTGACGCAGTCAGCCCGATAACGGTGATTCTTTCCTTTTGACCGCGGTTTGCGAGTTTCTTGCGAGGCCCTACACTGACTCTGTGGGGCCTTCTTTTTATATTGAGAACTTTGGCTGCCGGGCAGCTCGCGCCGATGGCGAGGCGGTGGCCTCTCGCCTGGGCAACTGCGTGCAAAATCCCACAGAAGCCGATGTGATCGTCGTGAACACCTGCAGCGTCACCGCGGAGGCCGATCGAGCGGCTCGGGCATTCATCCGCAGAGCGCATCGCCTCAACCCCAATGCGCGCATTGTGGCCACCGGTTGCTATGCCCAACGCGAGCCCGAGGAATTGGCCAATTTGCCGGGCGTGGCCGCGGTGGTGGGCAACAGCCACAAGGCGTTTGTGCCCGAGATCGCGCTGAGTTTGGCGACCGGCCGAAGCGCAGACCGGCTCTCAACGATAGTCAGCGTGAAAAGTCTGTTGGCCGGAGACTGCTCCGCATTCGTACTCGCCGACGACAACTTTGCGCATTCTTTCCTCGAGGAGGCACATGTTGTACCCGGCGCGCAGACCCGGCCGAATCTGAAAATCCAGGAAGGCTGCGGTAATCGCTGCTCGTTTTGCGTGATCCCCCAAACGCGCGGCTCGTCACGCAGCCTGCCCTCAGCCAGTGTCATGCGGCAGGTTGAGGGATTCGTCGCGGCCGGCGGTATTGAACTGGTCTTTTCTGGAATCAATCTCGGCCGATGGGGGCGCGATTTTACGTCTGCGGTTCGCGGAAAACCGAACACCCTTGCGGCGTTGATACGAAGCATCTTTGCTGAGACAGATCTCTCGCGTCTGCGGCTGAGCTCCGTCGAGCCGATGGATTGGGACGCGGAACTGATCGCCTTGATGGCCGAGTTTGGAGGCAGCCGGTTGGCTCGTCACGCGCACCTGCCCTTGCAATCGGGATCGGACGCCGTGCTGCGCCGCATGCACCGACGCTATCGGCCGTGGCACTACGCCGAGAAAGTTGCCGCGTTACTGCAGGCCGCTGGATCTGCTCTGACCCTCGGTGCCGATGTCATGGTGGGATTTCCCGGCGAGACCGACAGCGAGTTTGATGAGACGTTTGAATTCGTTCGCGCCCAACCCTTCGGCTATCTGCATCTGTTTTCGTTTTCGCCGCGGCCCGGCACGCGAGCCTGGGCTCTGCATCGCGAGAATCCAGTTCCGCACTCTGTGACCGACGAGCGCATGGCGGCTTTACGCGCGTTGGCCGCCAAAAAATCCGAACAGCACAGAATGCGCTTCATCGGCGACGAGCTCGATGCGGTCACGCTGCACCCTCCCGAATCACTTGCCGGTGCGGGTCGCACCTCTGCGCTGACCGAAAATTTTCTTCCCATCGAAATCGACGGCCAATTCCGCGCCAACCAATTGATCCGAGTAAAGGTCACCGGAATGACGCCCCAGGGCGCGCTCGCTGCAACCGAAGGCGAAAGCACTTGCGCGGCGGGAATCGGGGCAGAATTGGCGGCGGTCTGACGGGCCTCATCCGCAGCCGGTGTAACTCGACCAATGCTATACTCAGGGTGCGTTCGCGAGCATGTTTGTGCTTCCGGCAGGCCCCGGAACCCAGGCTTCGAACCCCAAGTGGAGGAGAACCATCGCACTCGATAAACGTTCGGCCAAGTCTTTTATCCGCATCAACGATCGCATTCGCGCCAGAGAAATTCGCGTCATTGACGAAAACGGCGAGCAAATGGGAATCCTGGCGCCCTTTGAGGCACTGAAGATCGCTCGCGAGCGCGGGCTCGATCTGGTAGAAGTTTCGCCCAATGCCATTCCGCCCGTCTGCCGCATTCAGGATTACGGCCGGTTCCTTTACGAAAAGGAAAAGAGCGAGCGCGCCGCCCGCAAAAAGCAAAAAGTGATCACCATTAAAGAAGTCAAATTCTCTGTGACGGTAGACGAGCACGATTACCAGACCAAGAAGAATCAAGCCGTACGCTTCCTTCGCGAAGGCGACAAGGTCAAGGCGAGTCTGCGCTTCCGCGGCCGCCAGATGGCTCACCGCGAACTCGGCTACAACATCATCAACCGGCTGATCCAGGACATCGGTGACGCGGGCATCGTGGAATTCATGCCGCGCATGGAAGGAACGATTCTGCACGCGATTCTTGCTCCTTCAAAGAAAGACGGCCCGAAGCCGAAGCCCCCGCAGCCGCCACAACAGGCTGCGCCGCCGCGTCCTCCCGCTCCTCCGGCGCAATAGTCTCGATCACAGTTTTGCAGAAGGGGCCGCTCTTGATGGGCGGCCTTTCTGTTTTCAGCGCTGTGATCCGGCGCGCAAACAGCCGGCCACAAGTTTGGTTTTCGCTATACTTAAGGCAGAACGTCTCGCGCCGCTCGTTCTCCCCGCCGCATGGAAATCTCTGACACAGAGAACGCAACAGCCACGCCTCTTGCTGCTTCGCGCGGCAGCGCGCGCCGTATCGCTGGATTCGTTTACTTCAGCTTCGCGACCTATCTCGCGATCGGATTGCCGCTCGCGATTCTGCCTGAATATGTGCATCTGCGCCTGGGCTATCACGCATCGCTTGCCGGGCTGGTCATCAGCATTCAATACATTGCCACGTTTTTGAGCCGCCCATGGGCAGGTCGCATCAGCGACCACGCGGGAGCCAAGGTCTCAGTCGTTTGGGGAATGGGCGCGTGCACGCTGAGTGGCCTTTTGCTGCTGGGCGCCGCAGCACTCCATCGCAACCCCGCGTGGCTCAGCCTGAGCATATTATTGGCGAGTCGCCTCGTGCTGGGCGTGGGCGAAAGTCTCGCTGCAACCGGCGCAACTCTCTGGGGCATTACGAGCGCGGGTCATGAACACACAGGCAGAGTCATCTCGTTCAACGGCGTTGCGACTTACGGCGCGTTGGCGCTGGGTGCGCCGCTTGGCGTGGTGATGGAGCAGCGGTGGGGCCTGGTTTCGATCGGCCTGCTCACCATGGCCCTCTGCGGCGCGAGCCTCTTCGCCGCTCTCGGCAGGCGCCCAGTGCCAGTCGTTCACGGCGAGCATCTCCCCTTCCGCGATGTACTGGGCCGCGTGACACCGCACGGCATGGGCCTCGCACTCGGCGGCGTGGGCTACAGCGTTCTGGCTACATTTGTCACCCTCTTCTACCTGAGCCGCCACTGGAGCGGCGCGGCTCTGTGCCTCACAGCATTTGGCGTTGCATTCATCGCTGTCCGGCTTTTATTCATCCATGCCATCAGCCGCTACGGCGGGTTTCCCGTGACCATCACCTGTCTAATCGTCGAGTCTCTTGGCGTGCTCTTGCTCTGGCGCGCAGTTACGCCTTGGATGGCGTTGGGCGGCGCGGCTCTAACAGGGTGCGGATTTTCGCTGGTCTTTCCTGCACTGGGCGTGGAGGCGGTCAAGCGCGTCCCCGAGCGCAGCCGCGGCACAGCTCTCAGCGTCTATACGGTCTTCGCGGACGTGTCGTTCTTTCTCGTTGGACCGATCGCGGGCGCGGTGATCGGAGCCTTTGGCTATGCCAGCGTATTCCTCTTCGCCCTCGTTTGCGTGCTCGCTGCGCTCGGGATCGTGCTCGTGCTGGTGGCGAAGCGAAATCGCGAGTCAGCCTATTAACGGTACGGGCGCGGTCGCAGCCCAGCGGGCCACACGCAACAACGGCCACCCCTTGAGGTGGCCGTTCTGCATTTCTGATCGCCGTTCATCGTTGCCTAGCGGTCGTTCTGCTCCTGCTCCGCCTTGCGCCAGCTGAGCAGATCGCCAAGAGTCGTGGTCGAGCTCGAGACAGGCTGTT
>Ga0181537_10002971_pt1 | contig 14722 bp, 9 predicted proteins | sample PEATcosm2014_Bin_39_FD_119765 | JGI IMG/M metagenome (GOLD analysis project Ga0181537, IMG submission 119765) | Peatland microbial communities from MTU Mesocosm Facility, Houghton, MI, USA - PEATcosm2014_Bin23_10_metaG | ecosystem: Environmental > Terrestrial > Soil > Wetlands > Peat | place... | reverse complement strand
TCGGTCGCCTGGGTAAGTTCAACCAAGATCGCCCCCGCCGCGACCCTCTCGCCGACACCAAACGCAATCCGCCCCACCACACCCGCGTACGGCGCCGTCAGGGTGTGCTCCATTTTCATCGCCTCGACCGTCACCAGCGGAGCGCCGCGCGCCACCTGCTCGCCCGCTGCGACATGCACGGCAACCACGGTGCCGGGCAGCGGCGTCAGCAACGACCCTTCGTGTTCCGCCGCGCTGACCTGCAATGCATCCTCGGTCTGCGCCAGACGCAACGCGACGTGCCGGCCGCCGCGGAACAGATGCAATTCCTGATCGGCCTCGACGACGTGAACGTGCACCAGTCGTCCGGCGACCTCGGCGTCCAGGCGCTGCCCGCTTCGCCGCACGACCCGCAGCGCATATTGCCCGGCGTTCAAGCATGCGGCATAGAGCGCGGGCCCAGATGCCTCCACGGCGACGGTGCGTGCGCCGAACGTCCAGGCCGTGGTCGGCGGCGCCCCGAGGCGCCAGCCGCGGGTGTCCTCCCAGAGCGCATCGTCCCCGGTTTGCCGGCTCGCCAACCAGACGGCGGCCAACACCGCATCGAGATCCTCGGGTAGCGGTTCCGCGAACGCCAGATGCGCGCGCCGCGCGTCGAGATAGTCGGTGCCGATTCCGCCGCGCTGAAACTCCGCATCCGCCAGAACGCTGGAGAGCAGCGCGCGGTTGGTGGTCACGCCGACGATCTCGAATTCATCGAGGGCCTTGCGCAGGACGTCGCAGGCCTCGGCGCGCGACTCGCCCCAGGCGATGACCTTGCCCAGCATGGGATCGTAAAACGTCGAAACCTCATCGCCGGCATCGACGCCCCGATCCACCCTGACGCTCATGCCGGGAGCAGTCCCGGGCCAATGCAGGTGGGCGATATGTCCGACGCTCGGCAAATATCCTTGTCCAGGATCCTCCGCATAGACCCGCGCCTCGATCGCGGCGCCGTGCCGCACGATCTCGTCCTGGCGCTTCGGCAGCGGCGCCCCTTGGGCGACGCTGAGCTGCCAGTGCACCAGATCGATACCCGTGATCGCTTCGGTGACCGGATGCTCCACCTGCAGGCGCGTATTCATTTCCATGAAATAAAAGTTCTGTGCATCGTCGACCAGGAACTCCACCGTGCCCGCGCCGACGTAGCCGACGGCGCGCGCCGCGGTGATCGCAGCCTCGGCCATGCGTGCGCGCACCTCCTCGCGCAAGTCCGGCGCCGGCGCCTCCTCGATGATCTTCTGGTGCCTGCGCTGCACGGAACAGTCGCGGTCGAACAGGCTCACCACCTGGCCGTGCGAGTCCGCGAACACCTGCACTTCCACGTGGCGCGCGCGCGCAAAATAGCGCTCGAGCAACAGCCGATCGTCGCCGAACGCGGTGCGCGCGAGGCGCTGGGCGGCGGCGGCGGCCGCCGGAACCTCGGCCGGGGAATCCACCACCTGCATCCCCTTCCCGCCGCCTCCGGCGCTCGCCTTGATGATGAGCGGGAAGCCGACGCGCATGGCCTCATCGAGCAGCCGCTGCGGCGTTTGCTCCTCGCCGTGGTAGCCCGGAGCCACCGGTACGCCCACCGCGGCCATGGCGGCCTTGGATGCGCTCTTCGAGCCCATGGCGCGGATCGCCGCGGCAGGCGGCCCGACGAAAATCAGGCCGGCGTCCGCACACGCCTGGGCAAAATCGGCATTCTCCGACAGAAATCCGTAACCCGGATGCACGGCGTCGGCGCCGACGCTCTGGCCTAAGGCGATGAGCTTCGCGATGTCGAGATAACTGTCGGCGGCGGGCGCCGCACCCAAATGATAGGCCTCATCGGCACAGCGCACGTGCCGCGCACCGCGGTCGGCGTCGGAGTACACCGCGATGGTCGTCATGCCCAAACGCTGCGCGGTGTGCGCGATGCGGCAGACGATCTCGCCCCGATTGGCGATGAGCAGCCGCCGGATCTCCGGTTCCTTCACGGCGGTGCGGCGCGTCACATGCGGAACACGCCGAAGCGGGTCGGCACGCTGTCCTGGTTCTTGGTCAATGCCAACGCCAGGCCGAGGACGCGGCGCGTGTCGAGCGGGTCGATGACGCCGTCGTCCCAGAGCCGCGCGGACGCATAGTACGGATGTCCCTGCCGCTCGAACTGCGCGCGGATGGGCGCCTTCAGTGCTTCCTCCTCGGCATCGGTGAACGTCTTGCCGCTGCGCTGCACGGCATCGCGCTTGATGGTCGCGAGCACGCTCGCCGCCTGTTCGCCGCCCATGACCGAAGTGCGCGCATTCGGCCATTGGAACAAGAAGCGTGGACCGTACGCGCGTCCGCACATGGCGTAATTCCCGGCGCCGAAGCTGCCGCCGATGACCACGGTGTATTTCGGCACCGCCGCGCAGGCCACCGCCATGACCAGCTTCGCGCCATCCTTGGCGATGCCGCCCGCCTCCGCCGCCTGGCCCACCATGAAGCCCGCGATGTTTTGCAGGAACACGAGCGGGATGCCTTCGCGGCAGCACAATTCGATGAAATGCGCACCCTTCAACGCGCTTTCTGAAAACAGAATGCCGTTGTTGGCGAGGATCCCCACGGCCCGACCGTGGATATCGGCAAAGCCGCACACCAGCGTCGTGCCGTAGAGCGCCTTGAACTCATCGAACCACGAACGATCGACCAGCCGCGCGATGAGTTCGCGTACATCGTAGGGCTTGCGCGCGCTGTGCGGCACGATGCCGTAGAGCTCCGCCGGATCGAACGCCGGATCCAGGGGTCCATCCTCCATCGGCCCGCGTCGAGCCGCCGCCATCGCGTCGGGCTTGCGCAAGCGCGCAACGGCGCGCCGGGCGAAGGCCAGCGCATGCGTGTCGTTCTCAGCGTAGTAATCGGTCACGCCGGAGCGGCGGCAATGGACATCCGCGCCGCCCAAGGATTCGGCGTCGATCTCCTCGCCGGTCGCGGCCCGCACCAGCGGCGGACCGCCGAGGAACACGCGGCCCTGATTGCGCACGATCACCGCGTGATCGGACATGGCCGGCACATAGGCGCCGCCGGCGGTGCAGGAGCCATGCACCACGGCAATCTGCGCGATGCCTTGCGCGGAAAGCCGCGCCTGATTGAAGAAGATGCGCCCGAAATGTTCACGGTCCGGGAATACTTCATCTTGACGCGGCAGAAACGCGCCGCCGCTCTCGACCAGGTAAATGCACGGCAGGGCGTTGTCCGCGGCGATCTCCTGGGCGCGCAGGTGTTTCTTCACGGTGAGCGGGTAGTAGGTTCCGCCCTTCACCGTGGGGTCGTTCGCCACGACCATGCACTCGCGGCCCGAGACCCGGCCGATGCCTGAAATGAGCCCCGCACCCGGGAGCTCTTCCCCATAGACATCCTGTGCCGCCAACGCCGACAGCTCTAGGAAGGGAGAACCCGCATCGAGCAGCCCCGCAATGCGCTCGCGCGCCAGCAGCTTGCCGGCCTTCACGTGCTTGTCGCGCGCCGCGGCGCTGCCGCCGCCTGCATTGCGCCGCAGCGTCGCGCGCAGATCGTCGACCAGCGGCAGCATGGCGGCGCGGTTCTCGGCAAATTCCTGCGAGCGCGGGTCGATCCTGGAGGCGATTTTGGCCATTGGCTTTGTTGCCCTACAGTGGCAAAATTGTCCGACAGTCCGATTATCCAACGATCTTGCGCGAATGACAATGTCGGCGTCGAATCACGGCGCTGAGGAGTGAGGCGACGATGGCCAATTCTGCCTACCGCGAATTCAACTTCGGTCTCGGGGAGGTCATCGACACCGTGCGCGATCAGGTGCGGCGATTCGCACAGGAGCGCATCGCGCCGCGCGCCAACGACATCGACCGCAGCAATGTGTTCCCGCGTGATCTGTGGCCGGAACTCGGCGAGCTCGGGCTCTTGGGGCTGACGGTGCCGCCGGAGCACGGCGGCGCCGGCTTGGGCTATCTGGCGCACACCGTGGCAATGGAGGAGATCTCGCGCGCCTCGGGCGCCGTCGCCTTGAGCTACGGAGCGCACTCGAACCTCTGCGTGAACCAGCTCGCGCTGAATGCCACGGAGGCGCAAAAGCGGCTTTATCTGCCGAAGCTCTTGAGCGGCGAACATGTCGGCGCCCTGGCGATGTCCGAACCGGGCGCGGGCTCGGACGTCGTGTCCATGCAGTTGAAAGCCGTCAAACGCGGCGACCGTTATGTGCTCGACGGCCGCAAGATGTGGATCACCAACGGCCCGGAAGCCGATGTCCTGGTGGTGTACGCGAAGACCAATCCCGAAGCCGCGGGCCGCGGGATCAGCGCCTTCATCATCGAGAAGAATTTCGCGGGCTTCAAGGCCGCGCAAAAACTCGACAAACTCGGCATGCGCGGTTCGAGCACCAGCGAACTCCTGTTCGACGGCTGCGAAGTGCCGGCGGAGAACCTGCTCGGCAGCGAGAATCAAGGCGTCAGCGTCCTGATGCGCGGCCTGGATTATGAACGGGTCGTATTGTCCGGCGGCCCGCTCGGCATCATGGCCGCATCGCTCGACGTCACCGTCCCGTACGTGCGCGAACGGCGTCAGTTCGGTCAGCCCATCGGCACCTTCGAGCTGGTCCAGGGCAAGCTCGCCGATATGTATGCCGCGCTCAATGCCTGCCGCAGTTACGCCTATACGGTGGCGGCGGCCTGCGATCGCGCCGACTCCACCCGCAAGGATGCGGCGGCGTGCATTTTGTTCTGTGCCGAGGCGGCCACCCGGGTGTCGCTGGATGCCATCCAGCTGCTCGGGGGAAACGGTTATATCAATGATTATCCCACCGGGCGCCTGCTGCGCGATGCCAAACTCTACGAGATCGGCGCCGGCACCTCGGAGATCCGCCGCATGCTGATCGGGCGCGAATTGTTCGGCGAGGGTTAGTGGACGATCTATTCGCACCCCTCGACGATCATCCGGCATATCGGCAGATTGCCAATGTGATCGAGGAGAGAATCGTCGCGCGTACCCTGCGCACCGGCGATCCGCTGCCCTCGGAGATGGATCTCGCCCGGCAATTCGGCGTCAACCGGTCGACCATTCGCGAGGCCATCCGCGAACTCGAAACTCACGGCCTGCTCGGCCGGGGCCGGGGTGAGAAGCGTCTGCGGGTCACGCGCCCCGAACCCAGGCACGTGAGTTCCGGCGTCAGCCGCGCCCTGGCCTTGTACGATGTGACGTTCCAGGAATTGTGGGAAGCGATGATGGCGCTCGAGCCCGCCGCCGCGCACTACGCGGCGCTCCGGCGCAGCGCCGCGCAGCTGCAAGCCCTGGTGCATGCCGGCGCACGGTTCAAGCGCGAAGCCGGCGACACCGGCGCGGCCGTCGGCGCCGTGGTCGAATTCTTCACCGCGGTCGCGGCGGCGAGCGGCAATCAGGTGCTCGCCATGTCGCAGGCGCCGCTCAATCTGCTGCTGGCGCCGGCGCTGACGCGGATGATCGACCGGGTGCCGCAGGCGCGGGTGCGCATCCAGGACGCGCAGGGTAAGATCACCGCGGCCATCAAGCTGCGCCGCGCCGACGACGCGCGTACCTGGATGGAGAAGCACATCCGCGATTTCAAGCGCGGCCACGATCTCGAATCGGTCGAGACCCCAGGCGGGAATAACAAAGGCGGCCCATGAAGACAGCACTCGACGACAAGGCACTCGACACGTTGTTTCGCGAAGCACGTTCCTACAATCGCTGGTCGCTCGAGCCGGTGCCGGAGAAAACTCTGCGCGCCCTCTATGATCTGCTCAAAATGGGGCCGACCTCGGCGAACTGCTCCCCGGCTCGCTTCGTATTCGTCGCCAGTGCGGCGGAGCGCGCAAAACTCGTGGGTTGTGTGTCGCCCGGAAACGTGGTCAAGGTCGAGCAGGCGCCGGTGACCGTCATCATCGGCATGGACGAGAAATTTTACGAAAAGATCCCCTTCTTGCTGCCGCAGAAACCGGAATTGGCCGGCCTGTTCAAAGATCCGGTCATCGGCGGCGTGCACATGATGCGCAACGCCAGCCTGCAGGCCGCTTACCTGATATTGGCGGCGCGCGCCTTGGGCCTCGACTGCGGCCCCATGTCCGGATTCGATCACGGCAAACTCGATGCGGCCTTCTTTGCGGGCACGACGGTGAAGTCGAATTTGATCTGCGCGCTCGGTACGGGGACCACCGAGATGCTGTACCCGCGCAATCCCCGTCTGCCCTTCGAGGAGGCGTGCAAGATCGTGTAATTGCCGCATCGCGATTACCCGAGGCTTTTTGAGCGGCTCCAAAAAGACCTCGGTGGTCACTCGACAGTGCCACCGAGGTAACAGTCCCGGCATGGGGATGACAAGCCGGGATTCGCCCCCCGGGGTGGGGGGCAGGGACTTCGCGGGCCCGCCCAGAGCCTCGCCTCAGTGGACGCTACGCTTTCGGGCTCGCGGCGGTCTGTACGATGGATCACACAGCGGAATTCCGGCTGCAGATCAGCCACGTGCGAAAACCGCAAGATCGAATAACCATGTGCCTGGTTCCACCCGCCAATCCGGCCGCACTGGCCGTACATCAGTCTGACAAGCTCCTCGGCCGCCAGAGGGCGTCCCCGTCTTCTCCCAGCCGCGGGGCCGACTTGCGCGAGCCCATGCGGTTTCCGTCCAGGACGATCGGTGCGGCGAGACCGGGCAGCTCCGCGCTGCCGTCCGACACGGAGCGGCGCATCTGGCGCGCGACGACTTGCGGATCGGCGAATACCTGATCGATCCGATTCACCGGGCCGGCCGGAATGCCGTTGGCTTCGAGCGCCGCGTAGAGCGCGGCACTGCCCCATTTTGCCGTCGCCTCGGCAATCATCGGTATGAGAATCTGCCGGTTCACCACGCGGTCCGGGTTCGTGGCGAATCGCGCATCGTTCGCGAGCGCGTCGCGATCCAATACGGCGCATAGCCGCGCGAACTGCCGATCATTGCCGGCGGCAATGATCACATCGCCGTCGGCGCAGGCGAAGCTCTGATAGGGCACGAGATTTGGGTGGCCATTGCCCATCCGGTGCGGCACCTCGCCGCTCACCATCCAGTTGAGCGCCTGATTGCCCAGCACGCCGACCTGCGTGTCGAGCAGGGCCATGTCGACGTCTGCGCCGCGCCCGGTGTGCTCGCGCTGCCGCAGGGCGGCCAAGATCCCCACCACCGAATAGACGCCGGTCAAGATGTCCGCGTAGGCCACCCCGCCCTTTTGCGGCGGTCCGTCCGGCTCACCGGTGATCGACATCATGCCCCCCATTCCCTGGACGATGAAATCGTATCCCGGCCGATGCGCGTACGGACCGGTTTGGCCGAAGCCCGTGATCGAGCAATAGATGAGCCGCGGATTGATCGCCCGCATGGCGGAGGAATCGAGCCCATGGCGCGCGAGGTCCCCCACCTTGAAGTTTTCGATCAGCACATCGGCCTCGGCGGCGAGCGCACGCACCCGCGCCTGTCCCTCCGCCGTCGCGATATCGATCGCGACCGAGCGCTTGCCGCGATTGCAGCTGTGAAAATAGGCGGCGCCCAAATCATCCCCGGCCGCCGAGCGGACGAAGGGCGGTCCCCAGCGGCGGGTGTCATCACCCTCCTCCGGCCGCTCCACTTTGATGACATCCGCGCCGAGATCGGCGAGCAGCTGTCCCGCCCAGGGTCCCGCGAGAATACGCGCGAGCTCGAGCACCCGCACGCCGGCGAGCGGCAGGGATTCGTCAGTGGCCGGCAAGTTGTTCATCTTTTCGGGTGGCGGCCTCGTCGAGTGTGGGTCTTGCGCGTCGCGCGGTTCAAAGAATCGCTTCGCGCACCGTGTCGGAACCTGCCGGGTCGTGCAGGTTCGTGCTGAACGACACCAGCACCATCACGGAATCGCCCGTATTGCGAAATGCATGCACCACACCGGGCGGAATGGTGAGCCGCCAGATCTCGCCCGGCGGCACCTCGAGATCGCGAATGTTCCCCGCCTCCTTGAGGCGGATCAGGCAAGGTCCGACCACACTCGTGGTCTCCACCGCCGTTCGATGCACATGGTTGCCGCGCACCTCTTTCGGCTGTGTGAGCACGACGTGTACGTTCTTCTGACCCGTGAGCTCGGCATCCGTCAACGGCTCGAACAACGCGCCGCGCGCATCGCGATGCGTTTTCACGGATTGCACGACGGCGTGCTCGGCGGTGCGTGTGGTCAGCATGCGGTCATCATAACTCGGTGCAGCGTTGCTCGCCGGCTCGCGGCGACCGGCGACTCACATGCCGCCGTCTGGGTCTCGGAACGCGAATCGGTCGATCGCTAGCGATCAGCCTAATTCACGACGGCGAAACCGCAGCCGGCTCGCGATGAGCACGCCCGCTGCGAATACTAAGTCGTACCAGTCGATCGCGCCGCCGCCGCTCTTGCTCGGTGCGGGCGCGCTCACGGTGAGCGATGCGGATGCGCTTGCCGGGTTGTTTCCGGCGGGAGCGGTGGTCAGGGCGTTCGCGGCAACGGTGCTGGTGTAAGTGCCGGCGGTTGCGCTCTTGACGCTCAAGGTGATGGTGCAGTTGCCGCTGGCCGGAATATTGGCGCCGGCGAGCGTCACGCTGCTCGCCGAACTGGTCAGCGTCCCCGATCCACCCGGACAATCGGTGGTCGGCGCCGGCGAGGTTTCGACACTGAGATTGGCGGGCAGCGTTTCGGTGAAGCTCGACTGGGTCAACGCGAAGCCATTGGTATTGTTGAAGGTGATGGTGAGCGTCGAGGCGGTATTCGTAGACACGCTGGCGGGCGAGAATGCCTCGGTCACCGTCGGCGGCGCGGGCGTGACCGTCATGGGCGTGACACACGCGGTGGCCGCCGTGCCGACGGATGATGGGGCATTCACTGTTGCGGCACCCGCGGCGCTGAACGACACGCTCGCGCTGTTGTCTGTGTGGCCGGCCGCATCGGTCACGGCGAGCGCGAGTGTCCCGGCACCCGTGATGGTGACCGTCACCTTCGCCGCGGTGGCGCTGCCCGCAATGGCGACCCCGCCGGTGGTCGTCCACTTGTACGACGCGATGGTCTGGTTGCAGGCGGCGACGCTCGCGCCCGCATCGAAGGTGTTGCCCGCGTCGGCGGTGATCGCCGAAATCGGGTTCAGCGCCGCCGTGACCGCACTCAGCGCGTTGACCATGCCGGCGCCGCATTGACCGGGAACGCAGGAGCATTCGCCGGACGTCGCGTCGACGTTCGGACACACCGGTAGGTTGCCGGTATTCGGGGGGAAGGCTGTGGCGCTCGATTCGATGCGCGCGATCAGCTGCGCCGGCGTCAAGTTCGCGTTCACCGCGCGCATCAGGGCGGCGATGCCGGACACGATGGGGGCGGAGAAGCTGGTGCCGAGATTGACGCTGGTCTCATCGGTATAACCGTTCGTGGCGGGAACCGTGAGCCCCGTGTTATAGGTCGTGTCGATGGAGCGCAGGCACGCGCCGGAGGAATTCACGCAATTGCCGGCGGGCGCCGCGACCCCGACTTGGGCACCGAAGCTGCTGTAACCCACCTTGGTGCCCACGTTGCGCAGTCCCGCGACCGCGAGCACGCCCGAGCAGTTGCCGGGCGCAGCCACGGCGCCGCTCTGATTTCCCGCCGACGCAACCACCAACACGCCCATCGCGTTCAAGGTGTCGAGCGCGCTCTGGTAGTCCGACGGACAGGCTCCGCTGCCGCCCAGGCTCAGGTTGATGATGTCGGCGGGATAGGGATTGTCGGGGACCGCGCTGCCATCCGGATTATTGACCGTCATGCCCGCGGCCCACTCCATGCCGGCAATGATGTCGGAGTCGAAGCCGCCGCATTTTCCGAGTGCGCGAACCGGCAGTATGTACGGATTCCAAGTCATGCCGGCGATGCCGGTATCGTTGTTGGTGATCGCGCCGAGCACGCCCATGACCCGGGTTCCGTGCCAGGAGCTGTCCTCGACAGGACAATCAGCAGCCGGAAAGAGCGTGTTTTGCTGGTCCGTGCTGTTGATCCAGTCGCCGGGATCCGACGGATCGGGATCCCACCCGTCGCCGTCGTTGGCGATGAGAAACGTGCCGAGCGCAGCGCCCGAGCTGCGGTTGAAATCCTCGCCGACGAAATCGTAGCCCGGCAGCAATCGGCCGCCGAATCCCGCCCGCAGCAGATCCGGATGATCGAACCGAATACCGGAATCGACGTCCGCGATGACCGTGCCCGAACTGCCCGTCGTGATCGTCCACGCGGACACCGCGTCCGTGGCCGACAAATCCTCGGTCGCGGTTCCCGCGATGACGGTCGCCGAATTCGGCGTCTGCATGTACCACTGACCGCTCCGGCCGCTCGAGTCCGTGGTGGCCACGTCGGCGGGCGCAGCGAACAGTGGATCGTTGGGTACGGACATCGCATAGCGGCGCTGATCGACCTCGGCAAATTCGACGGCGGGATCGGCGCGCAGGTTATCGAGCGCCGTCTTCACGTCGGCGCCATAGAGCGTCTTCTGCAAATACACGACGTGCATGCTCGGCGTCAGCTGCCGGGAGCCTGCCATGCCGACGTGCGTCCGCTGCACCAAGGCGGCGACATCTCCCGCGGCGGTCTTCGCCTGCACGATCTTGATGCTCTGCGTTCTTGCGCGGGTCTTGATCGTCTTGATCACCGTATTACCCGACGTCGCCCGAAAGCCCACGACCAGGCGCGAGGCCTCGGCGCCCAACGCAACGGCATGCGTTCGCACCGGATTCCATTCATAGGCCGCAGCCGCCGTCGCGGACGTCATGAGGCCGCCCGACAGACCAAGGACGGCGCCGGCGGCGACCGCGAGCAGAATTCTTCCGGTTCCAGACATAAGACGCTCCAAAAGGGCGAACCGCCGGTCGAAAAAGCCTAGCAATTCCTCAAACCGCGGACTGCGAACCAAGACCCAGGAAAACCGCGTCAGATCATCGGTGCTGCGGCGGCGGCAACCAAGAGTCGGCGGCTGGCGACAAGGTTCTGCACCGCGCGGTGCCAGCGGGTAGAATGGGTCAACGCGCTCAAACGCAATTCATGCTTCTAGTGAGAGGTAATTCGATGACATACGACAATCGTCAGTTCTATATCGACGGACAGTGGGTTGACCCGGTCGAGCCGAAGGAATTCAAGGTCATCAACCCCGCGACCGAGACGGTTGCCGGCGTCATCTCGATGGGCGGCCCGAAAGACGTGGACCGTGCGGTTGGAGCCGCGCGCCGGGCTTTCGACAGCTACTCGCGCTCCACCCCCGCCGAGCGCCTCGCCCTGATGGAGCGGGTCCTTGCCGCATACAAAGCGCACTACGATGAAATTGCCCAGGCGATCTCCACCGAAATGGGCGCGCCCATGATGCTCGCGAAGGGCTCGCAAACCCGCATCGGCGTGGGCCACATCAGCGCCATGATCGACGTGCTGAAAACCTTCAAGTTCGAGGAAATGCGCGGCAATGTCCGCCTCGTACAAGAACCCGTCGGCGTCTGTGCGCTGATCACGCCCTGGAATTGGCCGATGAACCAGGTCGCGGCCAAAGTCGTACCGGCGCTCGCCGCGGGCTGCACCATGGTGCTCAAGCCCTCCGAATTCTCGCCGTTCAGCGCGATCCTGTGGGCCAAAGTCATGCATGAGGCCGGCGTGCCCGCCGGCGTTTTCAATCTGGTCAACGGCGACGGCATCAACGTCGGTGCACCGCTGTCGTCGCACCGCGACATCGACATGGTGTCGTTCACCGGGTCCACCCGCGCCGGCACCGAGGTCGCGAAGAGTGCCGCCGCCTCGGTCAAACGCGTGCATCAGGAATTGGGCGGCAAGTCGCCGAACGTATTGCTGGACGACGCCGATTTCGAACGTGCGGTGAAGCAGAGCGTGCTGCACGTATTCCAGAATTCCGGGCAGTCCTGCAATGCGCCGACGCGCATGCTGGTGCCGGCCGCGAAACTGGCCGCGGTGGAAGCCATCGCGAAGCGCATTGCCGAGACCGTGGTGGTCGTGGGTGATCCCGCCTCCGAGAAGACCACCGTCGGGCCGCTGGTCTCCAAATTGCAGTTCGACCGCGTCGAAGGCTACATCGCCAAGGGAATCGCCGAAGGCGCGACCGTCATCACCGGCGGTGCCGGCCGGCCCGAGGGATTACCCAAGGGCTACTATGTCAAGCCGACGATTTTCTCGAACGTGCGCAATGACATGACCATTGCCCGCGAGGAAATATTCGGACCCGTGCTGTGCATCCTGCCCTATCAGACCGAGGAGGAAGCGGTGCAGATCGCCAACGACACCCCGTATGGACTCGCCGCCTATGTCTGGTCGCAGGACAGCGTTCGTGCGCGCCGCGTGGGCAACCGGATCAGGGCCGGCCAGGTGGCGCTGAACGGCGCCTCGGGCGACATGCAAACCCCGTTCGGCGGTTTCAAGATGTCCGGCAACGGCCGCGAGTACGGTGAGTTCGGTTTGCGCGATTTCCTGGAAGTCAAAGCCATGATCGGAGTCGATGCCGCTTGAGGGCGCGGTGGCTGAACCCGCCGTCCTGCGGCTGGAGAACCTCAGCAAACGCTATGCTCGAGATCGGCCGCCGATTTTCGCCGGCATCGAGATCGAACTCCGTCAGGGTGAATACCTTGCCGTGATGGGCGAGTCCGGCGTCGGCAAATCGACGCTGCTGAATCTGCTCGCCGGGTTGGACAAGCCGGACACCGGGCGCGTGCTGCTCGAGGGCATTGAACTGTCGGCGCTCGACGATGACGCGGCAACCTTGCTGCGGCGTCGCGCCGTTGGATTCGTGTTCCAGGCCTTTCACGTTCTACCCTACCTGACCGTGGAGCAGAACGTCGCGCTGCCGCTCGATTTGCTCGAGGTGACGGAGCCTGAACGCGGCCGACGCACTCTTGAAATGCTCTCCGCCGTCGGCATCGCGCCGCTGGCCAGGCGATATGCCCGGGAACTGTCGGGCGGGGAAGTGCAACGCGTCGCCATCGCCCGCGCGCTGGTGCATCGGCCGCGCCTCGTGTTGGCGGATGAACCCACGGGGAATCTCGACCCGCGCAGCGCCGCGCAAACCCTGTCGCTGCTGCGCGACCAGGTCAAAGCCAATGCCGGCGCCGGTATTCTCATCACCCATTCGCGCACGGCGGCGGAGACCGCCGATCGCATCCTCGTGCTCGATGCCGGCGGGTTGAAACCGTTGTGAATGCCGGCGGCTCGTGGACCGTATGGCGCGTACTGCTGCTCGCGCAGCTGCGGGAACAACCGGTCAGATCTCTCGTCACCGTCATTGCCATCGCGTTGGGTGTCGCGCTCGGCGCCGCCGTGTATCTGGTCAACAGCGCCGCCCTCAACGAATTCGGCCTCGCCACCAAGCGTCTGGTGGGCGAAGCCGACGTCGTCGTGCGCGGTCCTCGCGACGGATTCTCCGAGCAGCTCTATGTCCGCCTGGCGCGGGACCCCGCGGTCAGTGCGGCGAGTCCCGTGCTCGAACTCGACGTGGCGCTGCCCGGCCGCCGCGATCCACTCAAGGTGCTGGGAGTCGACCCGTTTCGCGCCGCCTCGCTGCAACCGGCGATCATGGGCGACATCGGCACCGGCATATTTTCGCTGTTTCAACCCGACAGCATCTATTTGAGCAGCAGCGCCGCAGAGGAGCTGCATCTGCAGCGCGGCGATACTCTGCCGGTCATCGTCGGCAGTTCGCCGAAGACGCTGCATGTGCTCGGTGTTCTATCGGAGGCCACCTATTCGCAGCCGCTCGGCCTCATGGACATCGCCTCGGCGCAATGGACCTTCGAGCAGATCGGGCGGCTCAATCGCATCGATTTGCGGTTGCAACCCGGCACCGATGTCGACGCCTTCCGCAGCGCTTTGAGCCCTCAGCTGCCCGCGGGCGTTCTCGCCGTGGCGCCGCAAGTCGAGCGCGACCGCGCCGTCACGGTCACGCGCGCCTACCGGGTCAATCTGAACATGCTGGCGTTGGTCGCGCTCTGGACCGGGGCGTTCCTCGTGTTCTCGACCCAGTCCTTGTCGGTGCTGCGCAGGCGCCGTTCGCTCGCGCTGCTACGGGCGCTCGGCGTGACGCAGGGTCAGCTGCAGCGTGCGCTCATCGGCGAGGGCGCGGCGCTCGGCGTTGCCGGCTCGCTGCTCGGCGTGCTGCTCGGCCTCGCCGTCGCCGCGGCGATATTGCGGCTGCTGACGGGTGACCTCGGCAACGGCCAATTGCGCGCCGTCGGCGCCTCGTTGCGTTTGAGTTGGCTGCCGATGCTCGGCTTCTTTGCGATGGGAACCGTGGTCGCCGGCGTCGGTGCGTGGCTCCCTGCGCGCAGCGCCGCGCGCCAGCCGCCGGCGCGCTCGCTCAAAGGGGGCGACGCCGATTTTTCCGTCACGGCCCGCACGAGCCGGTATTCCGGCGTCGCCTTGCTGGCGTTGGGAGCCGCGCTCTCCCCGCTGCCGCCGATCGGCGGTCTGCCGGTGTTCGGCTATGCCGCGGTCGGAGCACTGTTGTTCGGCGCCGTGCTGCTCGTGCCGAGCTTGACCGTGCGGGCGTTGGGCTTGGCGCCGCGCACCCACCGCATCGCGCTCGATACCGCGGTGGCGCAATTGCGCGAGAACGTCGGTCTGTCGACCTTGAGTCTGGCATCGATCATCGTGAGTTTCAGCCTGATGGTCGCGATGGCCATCATGGTGTATTCCTTCCGCGTGTCCTTTGATAGCTGGCTTGGTAAGCTGCTTCCCGCCGACATCCAGATGCGCACGCCGTT